>Ga0126312_10001501_pt1 | contig 15353 bp, 11 predicted proteins | sample Plot104A_FD_92537 | JGI IMG/M metagenome (GOLD analysis project Ga0126312, IMG submission 92537) | Serpentine soil microbial communities from UC McLaughlin Reserve, CA, USA - Plot104A | ecosystem: Environmental > Terrestrial > Soil > Grasslands | place: USA: UC McLaughlin Reserve, Lake County...
ACGATGGCGGCGCTCGAGCTGGCGTGGGCGCGATCCGCGCGACGGGCGGCGCTTTCCGCGGGCCCCGCGCGAGCGGTGATCTACTCGAGCTCGACGGCCGCATTGCTGGCGCCGGCGCCGGGGGCGATCCGCTTCGACGCGCCCGCGGCCGGCAACCGCCCGGGGCGCCACGGGCTGTGGCAGCGGCCGGCCGAGCGGCGCCGCTTCCGCGAGGCGCGCCTGCTCGTGCCGTGGAGCGAGGGTGGGCTGGCCGAGGCGCCGCAGCCGCACGCCGACGCGGTCGTGGTGCCCGTGCCGGTGGAGTCCTCCGGACCGGCGGCCCACCGTGACATCGCCGCGATCACCTACGGCGCGAACCCGGAGAAGAAGGGCCTCGACCGCGTGCTCGCGGCGTGGGCCGCCGCACGCCGCGACGGCGAGGAGCTCGTGGTCGCGGGCCTCAACGAGCGGTACCCCGTCCGATCGCCGGCTCGGCGGCGACCCCCGACCGGGGGAACTCGTCGACCGTCGACGGAGTCGACCGGGAGACCCCCCGGCGGGGGTTGTCGACGGAGCCGAGCGCCGAGCGGCGTGCGGTTCGCCGGAACGCTGCCGCGCGAGGAGTACCGGGCGCTGCTGCGCCGCTCGCGGGTGTTCGTCACGGCGCCGCGGCGCGAGGACTACGGGATCGCGCAGCTGGAGGCGCTCGCCGAGGGGTGCGCGCTCGTCACGACGGCCTCGCCCGGGCCCTACGCGGCGCTGCCGATCGCGCGCGCGCTCGACCCGCGGCTCGTGACCGGCGACCTGGCGACGGCGATCCGCGCGGCGCTCGACGAGCCCGCGCCCGGCTACGCGGACCATGCCGCGGAGGCCCTGCGTCCGTACGCGCACACCGAGGTCGACCGGGTGGTGGCCGACGTGCTCCTGCCGCGTCTGCTGGACTCTGCACGATGACGCTGCTCCCGCCCGTCCGCGAGCTCGGCGACGAGCCGGCCGTCTCGGTCGCCGGCACGGGGCTCAGCTACGCCGAGCTGCGCGCGGCCGCGGCCGCGGTCGCCGCCGAGATCTCCGGCGCCGAGCGGGTCGCCGTCTGGGCCGAGTCGACGCTGGAGACGATCGTCGCCGCCGTCGCCGTGCTCGAGTCGGGCATCGCGCTCGTGCCCGTCAACCCCAAGCTCGGGCGCTCCGAGCTCGAGCACGTGCTCACCGACTCGAACCCCGACGTGATCCTCGGTGCGCCCGACCAGGAGCTCCCGGGCTCCGCCCGCCGCGCCGCCGTCGACGTCGAAGCCCGCGGCGGCGACCTGCCCGAGCCGCGGGCCGGCGATGAGGACCCCGCGCTGATCGTCTACACGAGCGGCACCACCGGCCGCCCCAAGGGCGCCGTGCTCCCCCACCGCAGCGTGGCCTCCAACCTCGACGCGCTGGCCGACGCCTGGGCCTGGACCGGCGACGACGTCCTCACCCATGGGCTGCCGCTGTTCCACGTCCACGGGCTCGCGATCGGGGTCTTCGGCCCGCTGCGCCGCGGCGGCGAGCTGCGCCACCTCGGCCGCTTCGAGCCGGCCACGGCGGCGGCCGCGCTGAGCGACGGCGCGACGATGTTGTTCGGCGTCCCGACGATGTACCACCGGATCGCCCAGGAGGCCGCCGGCGACGAGGCGATCGTCGAGGGCCTGCGCGCCGCGCGCATCCTCGTCTCCGGCAGCGCCCCACTCCCCGCGCCGGTCTTCACGCGCATCGAGGAGCTGACGGGCCAGCAGATCGTCGAGCGCTACGGGCTCACGGAGACGCTGATGAACACCGCGGTGCGCGCCGACTCGCCACGCCGGCCCGGCTACGTCGGCGTGCCGCTGGCGGGCGTCGATATGCGCCTGGTGGCCGACGACGGGAGCGACGTCGAGGCGTCCGACGACGAGACGATCGGCGAGGTCGCCGTGCGCGGCCCCAACGTCTTCAGCGGCTACCTCAACCGCCCCGACGCGACCGCGGAGGCGATCCGCGACGGCTGGTTCTTCACCGGCGACATCGGCACGCGCGCGCCTGACGGCTACTGGCGGATCGTCGGGCGCCGCTCGACCGACCTGATCAAGACCGGCGGGTACAAGGTGGGCGCGGGCGAGATCGAGGTCGCGCTGCTCGAGCACCCAGCCGTGCGCGAGGCGGCGGTCACGGCGGCGCCCGACGACGACCTCGGCGAGCGGATCGTCGCCTGGGTCGTCGCGGAGGGCGAGCAGCCCGACGCGAAGCTGCTGATCGACCACGTGGCGTCCGAGCTGGCGCCGCACAAGCGCCCGCGCGAGGTGAACTTCCTCGACGAGCTGCCCCGCAACGCGATGGGCAAGGTCGTCAAGGCACGGCTGCGATGAGTCCGGAGCCGGGCGGCGGTCGGTAAGGGCATGACCGAGACGATCCGCTCCGCCGACGGCACGACGATCGCGTTCGACCGCTACGGCGACGGGCCGCCGCTGATCCTCGTCGGCGGCGCCTTCCAGCATCGCGCGATCGACGAGTCGACGGCCGCGCTCGCGCAGCGCCTGGGCGAGCGGTTCACCGTGTTCCACTACGACCGGCGCGGCCGCGGCGACAGCACCGACACCCAGCCGTGGGCGGTCGAGCGCGAGGTCGAGGACCTGGCGGCGCTGGTCCAGCGCGCCGGCGGCGAGGCGCACGCATACGGGATGTCGTCGGGCGGAGGGCTGGTGGTGGAGGCCGCCGGGCGCGGGCTGCCGCTCACGCGGCTGGCGATCTACGAGCCGCCGCTCAGCAGCGGGGGCGACGGCGACGCCGAGCTCGCGGCGGAGCTCGCCGTGCTGGTGGCCGAGGGCCGCAACGACGACGCGGTGGCGCGCTTCCTCTCGACCGGGATGGACGAGGCCGCGATCGAGGGCTTCAAGCAGGCACCGATCTGGCCCGCCTTCTCCGGCATCGCGCCGACCCTGGTCTACGACACGACGATGATGGCCGACCCCGGCCTGCTCGGCGACCGCGCGCCACGGGTCGCGCAGCCGCTGCTCGTGATCGACGGCGGCGACAGCCCGCCGTGGGCGCGCGAGTGCGCCGAGGCGGTGGCGGCCGCCGTGCCGGGAGCGCGGCGGCACACGATCCCGGGCGAGACCCACGAGGTGAGCACGGACGCGCTCGCGCCCGTGCTCACGGAGTGGTTCGCGGCCTAGAGCCAGCCGGGGGCGACGAACACCAGCCAGGCGATCGGCGGGGCGATCAGCACCATGCTCATGCCCCACTGCATCAGCCGCCGGAACACGAGGTCCCGGTGCGAGTCGGGCGTGTTGGCCACGGTCAGCGCGCCCGAGGTCGAGAACGGGCTCGAGTCGACCACCGAGGAGGAGATCGACAGCGCGATGATCAGGCCGACGGCGCCGATCGCGCCCGTCTCGAGCAGCGGCACCGCCAGCGGGATCAGCGCGGCCAGGATGCCCGTGGTCGAGGCGAACGCCGAGACCACGCCGCCGACGTAGCAGATCAGCAGCGCCGCGATCAGCGCGGAGTTGATCGTCGCCACCTGCTCGCCGAGCCAGTCGATCGAGCCGAGCGTCTCGAGCAGCCCGACGTACATCACGATGCCCGAGATCAGCAGCACAGTCGGCCAGGCGATCTTGTTGACGGCCTCCTTCGCGATCCCCGGGTTGAAGAACGCCAGGACGGCGGCGATCGTCAGCGCGACGAACCCGACGTCGACGTCGAACGCCAGCGCGACGACGATCAGCGCGACGATCCCGATCAGCGTCAGGACCTTGTCGCGGTCGAGCTGCGGGATCCCGTCGGCGTCGGCCGTGGCGGTGGAGCCGCCGGCCATCGGCGCGCGCTCCTCGGACTCCGCCCGCTCCTTCTGGCGGCGCTCGAAGCGGCGCGTGCGCTCCGCCTCGTCGTCGCCCGCGGCAGCGTCCGCCGGGTCGACGCGGTGGCCGAGCAGCTTGCGCCCGCCGAACAGGAAGAACACGACGATCGTCAGCAGCAGGTTGAACACGAACGAGCTGAGGAACAGCAGCGTCGAGTTCTCGGCCAGGTCGTTGTTCTCGACGACGCCGTTGACGATCGAGCCGAACACGCTGATCGGCGAGAAGCCGCCGGCCGTGGCGCCGTTGATCACGCACAGCCCCATCAGCACGGGATTGATGCCGTACTGGATCGCGAAGCCGAGCGCGATCGGCGCGACGATCGCGACGGCGCCCGGGACGACCGCGCCGGAGGCGGTCAGCACCGCGGTGACGAGGAACATCACCCACGGGATGGCCGCCGTCCGGCCACCGACCGCCTGGACGGCGCGGTGGATCAGCCAGTCGACCGTGCCGTTGCCGGACGCGATCGCGAACAGGTACGTGACCCCGACGAGGATCACGAACAGATCGCCCGGGAACCCGGCGAAGATGTCGTCCTCCGAAACGCTCATCGCCGTGCCGACGATGAACGCGGCGACGATGCCGAGGACACCCATGTTGATCCCGGTGGTGGTCGCGATCAGGAAGACCGCGACGAGCACGAGGATCGAAATCAACTCGTTGGACATTGCCCCTGCTCCCCCTTCGTTTGCTCAGACGGCCAGCGCCGCGCGCACCAGCTCCACGGGGTGGCGGGCCTCCCGACCCGTCCCATGGCCGATCTGCTGGCGGCATGACACCCCGGTCGCGGCGACCAGGGCCCCGGCGGCGGCCGTCCGCAACGCCGGGAAGAGACGCAATTCGCCGATCTGCATCGACAGCGCGTAGTGCTCGGCCTCGAAGCCGAACGAGCCGGCCATCCCGCAGCAGCCGGCGTCGATCTCCGTGACCTCCGCGCCCGGGATCCGCTGCAGCAGCGCGACCGTGGCGGCGGTGCCAGCGAGCGCCTTCTGGTGGCAGTGGCCGTGGAAGACGATCGGCCGGTTCGCCACCTCCGCAGCGGGATCCAGCCGCAGCGCGCCGTCGTCGATCGCCTCGACGAGCAGCTCCTCGACCAGCTTGGCCTGCGCCGCGACGGCCTGCGCGCGCGGATCGCCGGGGAGCAGCTGCAGATGCTCCTCGCGCAGCGTCAGCAGGCACGACGGCTCGCAGCCGACGATCGGCACGCCGCGCTCGGCCTCCGGCGCGAGCCGTCCGGCCATGTCCTCCGCCATCCCGCGCGCTCGGTCGAGCAGCCCCTTGGAGATGCTCGAGCGCCCGCAGCAGCCGGCGCTCTCCAGCCGCACGCGGTGGCCCGCGGCCTCGAGCAGCTCGATCGCGGCGCGGCCGATCGCCGGCTCGGTGTAGGTCGTGAACGAGTCGGCGAGGAAGATCACGTCGCCGCGCGGCGCCTCGTCCGATCGCCTGCGGCGCTTGTCCCAGCGCACCAGGTGGTCGCGCGCGAAGCGCGGCAGCGGCCGTTCGCCCGCGATCCCCATCGTGCGCTCGAGCAACGGCCGCGCCCCTGGTAGGCGCGCGGGCAGGTTCGAGAGCGGCGCGGTCGCGGCGCCGAGCTTGTTGAGCGGCCGGATCGCGCCGAACAGCCGCGAGCGCCGCGGGACGCCGTGGACGTCCTGGTAGTGCGAGAGGAACTCGCTCTTGAGCGACGCCATGTCGACGCCGAGCGGGCACTCGCTCTTGCACGCCTTGCACTCCAGGCAGAGGTCGAGGATCTCGTGCAGGCGCTCATCGCCGAGCGCGGCCTTCGGGTCGGGCTCCGACAGCGCGCGCACGAGCGCGTTGGCGCGCCCCCGGGTGGAGTGCTCCTCCTCGCGCGTGGCCATGTAGCTCGGGCACATCACGCCGGAGCCGGACTTGCGGCAGGCGCCGATCCGCTGGCAGCGGTCGGCGGCGCCGCGCATGCCGCCGTGCTCGGCGAACGACAGCCGCGTCGGCAACTGCAGCGCCGGCGGCAGCAGCGGGTCGCGCAGGTCGCTGTCGATCGGCGCGGCGTCGACCATCACGCCCGGGTTCATGATCCCGCGCGGGTCGAACAGCGCCTTGACCTCGCGCATCGCGCCGTAGAGCTCCTCGCCGAACACGCGCGGGTTGAACGGGGAGCGCACGCGGCCGTCGCCGTGCTCGGAGGAGTTGACGCCGTCGAAGGACTCGACCAGCCCGGCGATCTCCTCCGCCACCGCCTTCATCGTCTCGACCCCGCCGGGCCGCGTGAGGTCGACGAACGGGCGGATGTGCAGGCAGCCGACCGAGCAGTGGCCGTAGAAGCCGGCGGTCAGCTCGTGGCGGTCGAGCACCTCGCGGAAGCGCGCCACGTAGTCGTTGAGCCGCTCGGGCGCGACCGCGGTGTCCTCGACGAACGCCGCCGGGCGCGCGGCGCCCTCGCTGGCGGCCATCAGCAGGCCCAGCCCGGCCTTGCGCACCTTCGTGAGCGCGTTCTGGTCGGCCTTCGTCTCCGCGCGCAGCGTGTGGTAGCCGTGGCCGTGCTCGCGCCAGGCGGCCTCCAGCTCGTCCAGCTTCGCGCGCGTCTCCGCCTCCGACCGGCCGTTGAAGGAGACGAACAGCAGCGCCTCGGGATCGCCCTCGAGCATGTCCGCCAGCCGCCGGTACTCGAGCTTGGAGCGCGAGAGCCCGAGGATCGTCCGGTCGATCATCTCGATCGACGCGGCGCCGAGCGCCAGGCCGTCCTCGGTGGCGGCGATCGCGCCGGCCAGCGAGTCGAAGTGCCCGACCGCGAACATCGTCGCGCGCGGCAGCTCGATCAGCTTCACGGTCGCCGCCGTGATGGCGACCAGCGTGCCCTCCGAGCCCGTGACGAGCTGCGCGAGATCGAGCCCGCGCGAGGCGGCGAAGCGGTCGAGCCGGTAGCCGCCGGACTGGCGCCAGTGCTTGGGGAAGTCCTCGGCGATCGCGCGGGCGTGGCGCTCGAGGATCCCGGGCATCCCCCGGCGGATCTCCCCCTCGAGCGTGTCCGCCCGCGCGCGGCGGGCCCACTCCGCCTCGTCGAGAGGGCCGAAGGTGGCGTGCGAGCCGTCGGCGAGCACGACCTCGAGCTCGAGCACGTGGTCGATCGTCGTGCCGTGCAGGATCGACGCGCTGCCGGAGGAGTTGTTGCCGATCATGCCGCCGAGCGTCGCCCGGTTGGAGGTCGAGGTGTCGGGGCCGAAGCCGAGCCCGTGCGGCCGGGCGGCGGCGTTGAGCGCCTCCTGCACGACGCCCGGCTCGACGCGCACGCGGCGGTTCGCCACGTCGATCTCGCCGATCGCGTCGCGGTGGCGCGAGTGGTCGAGCACGATCCCGCGCCCGCCCGCCGCCTGGCCGGCGAGGCTGGTGCCGGCGCCGCGCGAGACGAGCGGGACGCCGTGGGTACCGGCGATCTCGACCGCGGCCGCGACGTCGTCGGGGCTGCGCGGGAAGGCGACGAGCAGCGGCTCGACCGCGTACATGCTCGCGTCGGCCGCGTACAGGTGCCGCGTGTAGGGGTCGGCGCGCACGTCGCCGTCGAGCGCGCGCCTCAGCGCCGCCTCGATGTCCCCGGCACGCGCGTCGGCGCGCACCCGGCTCCCGGTGTCCTCCCGCGTTCCGATCGACAAGCCGCCGGCTCCTCCCTCCTCGTGAGACTACCCTGGAACCGCGGTGAGCTTTCGCAGCGGGCGCCACTTCCTGCAGATCCCGGGGCCGACGAACGTCCCCGACCGCGTCCTCAGGGCGATCGACCGCCCGACCATCGACCACCGCGGGCCGGAGTTCGCCGAGCTCGGCCTTGAGGTGCTCGAGGGGCTGCGCCACGTCTTCCGAACGGACGGCCCGGTCGTCGTCTACCCGTCGTCGGGCACCGGCGCGTGGGAGGCCGCGCTCGTCAACACGCTCTCGCCGGGCGACCGCGTGCTCGCGTTCGAGACCGGCCACTTCGCGACCCTCTGGCGCGCGATGGCCGAGCGGCTCGGGCTCGAGGTGGTGTGGGTGCCGGGCGACTGGCGCCACGGTGCAGACCCCGAGCGCGCGGAGGCGATCCTGCGCGAGCAGCGCGACATCGCCGCGGTGATGGTCGTCCACAACGAGACGTCGACCGGCGTCACCAGCCGCGTGCCCGAGATCCGCGCCGCGATCGACGCCGCCGGCCACGACGCGCTGCTGCTCGTCGACACGATCTCCTCGCTGGGCAGCATCGACTACCGCCACGACGAGTGGGGCGTGGACGTCACCGTCGGCGGCTCGCAGAAGGGGCTGATGCTGCCCGCCGGGCTGAGCTTCAACGCGGTCTCCGAGAAGGCTCGCGCCGCTCGCGGGTCGATGCCGCGGTCGTACTGGGACTGGGAGCCGATCATCGACGCCAACGAGCAGGGCTACTGGCCCTACACCTCGGCGACGAACCTGCTCTACGGCCTGCGCGAGGCGCTCGCGATGCTGCGCGAGGAGGGGCTCGAGAACGTCTTCGCGCGCCACGCCCGCCATGCCGCCGCCACGCGCGCGGCCGTGCGCGCTTGGGGCCTGGAGGTACTCGCCGCCGACGAGCGCGAGTACTCGAGCTCGCTCACGGCCGTCTTGTGCGACGACGCCGACGAGGTGCGCAGGCTGATCCTCGAGCGCTTCGACATGTCGCTCGGCGCCGGGCTCGGGCAGCTCGCCGGGCGGGTGTTCCGGATCGGCCACCTCGGCGACTTCAACGACCTGATGCTCGCGGGCACGCTGTGCGGGGTCGAGATGGGCCTGCGGGCGGCGGGTCTGGAGGTCGAGCCGGGCGTCGCCGCCGCGCTTGAGCTGCTCGAGGCGGCCTCCGTCCCGGCCTGATGGACGGCGCCCTGCACGGCCTGCGGGTGCTCGAGCTCACCCACGTGATGGCCGGGCCGTTCTGCGGCCAGGTGCTCGCCGACATGGGCGCCGACGTGATCAAGGTCGAGCCGCCGGGCACCGGCGACTCGTCGCGCCGCTCGATGGGCACGGGCGCGTTCCTGGCCGTCAACCGCAACAAGCGCTCGGTCGCGCTCGACCTCAAGGACGACACGCACCGGGACGCGTTCCAGCGGCTGGCGGCGCGCGCCGACGTGCTGCTCGAGAACAACCGCCCGGGCGTGGCGGCGCGGCTCGGTGCCGACTACGAGACGCTGCACGAGCTCAACCCGCGGCTGATCTACGCGTCGATCTCCGGCTTCGGGCAGACCGGCCCGTACGCGCAGCGGGCGGGCTACGACCTGATCGCGCAGGGTCTCTCGGGCGTGATGAGCGTGACTGGCGAGCCCGACGGAGACCCGATCAAGTGCGGCATCCCGATCGGCGACCTGTCCGCCGCGCTGTTCTGCGCCGTCGGCATCCTGTCCGCGCTCGTCGCGCGTGAGCGCACGGGCCAGGGGCAGCTGGTCGACACGTCGCTGTTCGAGGGCGCGCTGGCACTCTCGATCTGGGAGACCGCCGAGCTGTGGGCGACGGGGCGCGCGCCGGGCAAGCTCGGCTCCGCGCACCGGCTGACCGCGCCCTACCAGGCCCTGCGCACGCGCGACGGGCACCTCACGGTGGCCGGCAACACGCAGCCCCAGTGGGAGCGGCTGTGCTCGGTGATCGGGCGTGAGGAGCTGGCGGCGGACCCGCGCTTCGCGACCAACGCCGACCGGATGGCCAACCGGCCGGCGCTGGTCGCCGAGCTCGAGGCGGCGCTGGCCTCGGACGGCACGGACGCGTGGGTGGCGCGGCTGGAGGAGGCCGGCATCGCCGCGGGCCCGATCCACGACTACGCCGAGGTGTTCGCCGACCCGCACACGCGGGCGCGCGAGATGGAGGTCACGATGGAGCACTCCGAGGAGGGGACAGTGCGCGGGCTCGGCATCCCGGTGAAGCTGTCCGCCACGCCCGGCTCCGTCCGCCGCGCGGCGCCGCTGCTGGGCGAGCACACCGCCGAGGTGCTGCGCGAGGCCGGCTTCGACGCGGACGAGATCGCCGCGCTCGCGCCGGGTGGCGCAGCCGCGCCGCACGAGGCGCCCCGGTGAGTGGCGACGTCCGCAGCGAGCTGCGCGGCTCGGCGCTGTGGGTCACGTTCGACCGCCCAGAGGCGCACAACGCGATGACCTTCGCGATGTACGAGGCGCTGTTCGAGGCCTGCGAGCGCGCCGACGCGGACGAGGACGTGCGGGCTCTGGTGCTGCGCGGCGCCGGCGGCAAGGCCTTCGTGGCCGGCACCGACATCGCCCAGTTCGCGGCCTTCGAGACCGGCGAGGACGGCCTGCGCTACGAGGCCGAGATCGACCGCATCGTCGGGCGCCTGGAGACGGTCGGCAAGCCCACGGTGGCGCTCGTCGACGGCTTCGCGATGGGCTCCGGGCTGGCGCTCTCGGCCGCCTGCGACCTGCGGATCTGCACGCCGGCGGCGCGCTTCGGCCTGCCGATCGCCCGTACGGTCGGCAACTGCCTCTCGATGGCCAACTACGTGCGGCTGGCCGCCCTGCTCGGCGAGGCGCGGCTGAAGGACATCGTCCTCACCGCGCGCACGATCGAAGCCGCGGAGGCGCGCGCGATCGGCCTCGCGACCGAAGTCGTCGACGACGCCGAGGCGCGCGTCGCCGAGCTGTGCGAGACGCTCGCCTCGCACGCCCCGCAGACGATGCGCATCACCAAGGAGGCGCTGCGCCGCCTCCGCGCCACGGGGCTGCCGGACGGCGACGACCTGGTCCGCGAGGCCTACGCCTCAGCGGACTTCAAGCACCGGGTCGCCGCGTTCCTGGCGAAGCCCTAGCGGCCCGCTTGCGGAGCTTCCGGAACTCGGACCAGGGGCGTGTGTTGGCGACCTGCTCGGGCGTGAGCCAGGCGCGGCGCGCGGTGTCGATGCCGAACCGCAGCAGGCCGAGGTTGACGGTCGAGTGCGCGTCGGAGTCGACCAGGATCCGCACGCCGGCGCGCGCCGCCTCGCGGGCGTGGATCTCGTCGAGGTCGCGGCGGTCGGGGGCGGCGTTGATCTCGAGCATCGTGCCGGTGCGGGCGGCCGCCTCGATCACGCGGTCGACGTCGAGCGCGTAGGGCTGGCGCTTCTCGATCTTGCGGCCGGTCGGGTGGCCGATCGCGTCGACGAGCGGATGCTCGATCGCGGCGACCATGCGGTCGGTCATCTCCTTCGAGCGCATGCGGAACGAGGTGTGCACCGAGGCGATCACCCAGTCGAGGCGCTCGAGCAGCTCGTCCGGGTAGTCGAGCGAGCCGTCGGTGAGGATGTTGCTCTCGGTCCCGATCAGCACCTCGATCCCCTCGAGGCGCTCGTTGAGCGTGTGGACCTCGTCGATCCGCGCCTCGAGCTCGGCCGGCGAGACGTCGTTGCCGAAGCCGTGCGAGGCCGAATGGTCGGTGATCGCGATGTACTCCAGGCCGCGCTCGCGCGCCGCCAGCGCCATCTCCTCGGCGGTCTGCAGGCCGTCGGACGACGTCGTGTGCATGTGCAGGTCGCCCTTGAGGTCCTCGAGCGTGATCAGCTCCGGCAGGGCGGGCGGGTCCGACATCGCGGCCTCCAGCTCGCCGCGCCCCTCGCGCAGCTCGGGCGGGATCCACGGCAGCCCGAGCCGCTCGTAGACCGACTCCTCGCTCGCGCAGCGGGTCGTCTCGCCCGTCTCGTCGTCGAGGATCCCGTACTCGGAGATGTGCAGGCCGCGCCGGACCGAGCTCTCGCGCAGGGCCACGTTGTGGGCCTTGGAGCCCGTGAAGTGCTGGAGCACGTTGCCGAACTGGTCGGGCTCGACGACCTTGAGGTCGATCTTCATGCCGGTGTGCGTCGTCACGCGCGCGCCCGCGTCGCCCGACTGCTGCACGGACTCCACGAGCTCGAGCTCCCCGAGCGTCCGCGCGAGCGCCTTCGGGTCGCTGGCGGTGGCGATGATGTCGAGATCCTTGACGGAGTCGGCGCGGCGGCGCAGCGAGCCGGCCGCCTCGACGCGGTCGGAGGCGGGATGCGCGCGCAGCGCGGCCAGCACCTCCTGCGCGATCGCCTCGGCGCGGGAGAGCACGACGCGTGGCGCCGGCCCTCCGGCCGCCTCGTACGCGGCCAGCGTCTCCTTGAGCTGCGTCTCCGCCTTCAGCCCGAAGCCGCGCAGCTCCCTGATCGTGCCCGCCTCCAGGGCCGCCCGCAGGGCGTCGAGCGAGTCGATCCCGAGCTCGTCGTACAGCCGGCGCACCCGCTTGGGGCCGACGCCCGGAAGGCGCACGAGCTCGATCAGGCCGGGCGGGAACTTGGCGCGCAGCTTCACGAGCGCCGGGATGTCGCCGGTCTCGTCGAGCGCGCGCAGCTTCTCCTCGAGCGTCTTGCCGATGCCCGGCACCGACGTCACGCGTCCCTCGCGCGACATCGCGACGATCGAGACGGAGGACTCGCGCACGGCCTTGGCCGCGTTGCGGTAGGCGATCACGCGGTAGGAGACCGCGCCGTCGAGCTCGTAGAGGTCGCCGAGCTCGTCGAGCGCGGCGGCGATCTGGGCGTTCGTCAGGTCGGCCATGCGAGTTCCGTAGGCTACGCGGCCGCGCAATGACCGGCCTTGCCTGGATCGTCGTCCCGACCTACAACGAGGCCGCCAACCTCGGGCCGCTGGTGCGCGGCGTGCGCGAGTCGGCGCCCGACGCGATGATCCTCGTCGTCGACGACGACTCGCCCGACGGCACCGGCGCGCTGGCCGAGCAGCTCGCGGCCGCGGACCCGCACGTCGAGGTCCTGCACCGCCCCGGCAAGGCCGGGCTCGGCCTCGCCTACGTGAACGGCTTCGCGCACGCCCTGCGCAGCGGCGCCGGCTACGTCGTCGAGATGGACGCCGACCTCTCGCACGACCCGCGCGACCTGCCGCGGCTGCTCGCGGCCGCCGAGGCGGGCGCCGACCTCGTGCTCGGCTCCCGCTACGTCGCCGGCGGCGGAGTCGAGGACTGGGACCTGCTGCGGCGCGTGCTCTCGCGCGGCGGCTGCCGCTATGCGCGCTCCGTGCTCGGCGTCGGCGTGCGCGACCTCACCGGCGGCTTCAAGTGCTTCCGCGCCGACACGCTGCGCGAGATCGACTTCGAGACGGTGCGCTCGGAGGGCTACGCGTTCCAGGTCGAGCTGACCTACCGCGCGCTCGCGCGCGGCCTGCGCGTCGAGGAGGTCCCGATCACGTTCCGCGACCGCAGCGCCGGCGACTCGAAGATGTCGGCGCGGATCGCGCTCGAGGCGATCTGGCTGGTTCCCGCGCTGCGGATCGCCCGCCGTCGCGACGGGCTCCCGGAGGCTCCCGGCTCAGGAGAACCCGGGACCCTGCCGATCCCAGAGGCATGAGAACCGAACAGCTCGCGGTCGTCCAGGGGTGGGCGGACACGCGCCGCTCGCTGCGGCGCTGGAACGCGTCCCCCGCCGTCGTCCTGCGCCCGTGGGCCATCGCCAGCCTCGCCGTCGGTGTGCTGCTGCTCGCCGCCACCTGGGCGGTCGCGACGATGACGACGCCCGACGCCTCGGGCGCCGAGTTCCCCGGCGTCACGTACCACGCGACGGTCGAGGACTACGGCTTCGTGCTGTTCCGCAACGGGCTCGTGCTCGCGCTGCACTCGCTCGCGTGCGTGGCCGGGTTCATGGCGGGCTCGTCGCTGCCGCAGGTCGCCGAGGGCTACAACGGCGTCTGGCGCCGGATCCACGAGCTGGCCGGGCCGCTGGCGATCGCGTTCGTCGGCGCCGCCACGCTGTTCTCGCTCTTCACGCAGGCCTACTCGCTCGGCAGCCACGCCTCGACGCTGGCCGCCGACCTCGGCATCTCCCCGCTGATGCTCGTGATCGGCATCCTGCCGCACGCGCTCCGGGAGCTGTTCGCGCTGTTCCTGCCGCTCGCGGCATGGACGCTGGCGAGCCGCGCCAAGCGCTGGGAGGAGCTGCTCGCCGCCACCTTCGTCACCACGGCGATCGCGATCCCGATCCTGCTGCTGGCGGGTGCGGTCGAGGTCTGGGTCTCGCCCCGGCTGCTGCTCGCGCTCGGCGCTTAGGCACTTCATTTAGACACGCCTAGGGGTCTGACCCCTCGCTATACTTTTTGAAGCGAACTTCGAAGAGGAGACGGAATGGCCGGCAGCATCACCGAAGTCACCGACAGCAGCTTCCAGGCCGAGGTCATCGAGTCCGACACCCCGGTGCTCGTCGACTTCTGGGCTCCCTGGTGCGGTCCCTGCCGCCTCGTCGCGCCCGTCCTGGAGGAGATCAACGCCGAGCGCGAGGACCTCCGGATCGTGAAGCTCAACATCGACGACAACCAGCAGACGGCCGCGGCCTACGGGATCATGGCGATCCCGACGATGCTGGTCTTCCGCAACGGCCAGGAGGCCGCGCGGATCCAGGGCGCCATGCCCAAGAAGCGCATCGAGGCGCAGATCGAGCCGGTGCTCACCGCCTAGCGGGCGGCGGCACCACGCATCGAGCGCTGCACGACGGGCCAGCCCGCCTTGCGGCGCTCGTGGAAGTCCACGCGGTTCCACTCGTCCCAGCCGTAGCCGTTGGTGGAGACCGCGGCCTCTCCGGCCGGGGTGAGGTCGATCCCGAGCCGGCCGACCTTCAGCGTGTCGACGCTGCCGTCGGCCTTCGGGACCCAGACCTGGCGGCTGGAGGGATCGGTGAACGTGAGCATCGCCCACGGGATCCGCAGCTCGACGACATTGCCGCCGCCGGCGACCGTCACGCGGTCGTCGAAGGCGCGCGCCTTCGGGTCGGCGGTCCCCCAGCGCAGCGCGGAGATGTCGAGCGTCTCCGTCGGGCGCCTCTCGCCCGTGCGCGGCACCGTGTAGGGCCGATTGAGCATCAGCTTCGGGCGCACCCAGGCGCCGCTGCCGGGCTCCAGGTCGGCCTCCTCGACCGGCACGTAGGGGCGCGCCAGCCCGTACAGGAAGCCGATCGGATCGGTCCAGGCCGCCTCGTGCAGCACGGCCTTGCGGCCCGGGCCGAGCGAGATCGCGACGTCGGCGTCCGGTGAGACGCCGGGACGGCCCGGGAGGCCCTGGTTGCCGCCGGGGCGCACGTCGAAGCCGAGCTGCACGGCCTTCTCGCCCGAGCGGCGGACGAGCAGGTAGAGCCAGTTGGCGTCGTGCGTGGCGCGCACCTCGCGCACCGTGCCGCCGCCCTCGTAGATCTGCTGGGACTGCGTGCGCGTCCACTCGTGGTCGGAGCCGTCGGCGGTCACGGCCGCCTGCTTGCCCGCCTCGGCGGCGACGAGGCCGAACTGCTCCTCGTTGGTGAGCGCGTTCTGCCACAGCGGCCGTCGGTCCTCCGGCTTCTCCATGTCCATCGTGTTCCAGGTGCGCTTGAACCACTCGTCCGTGGAGGAGAACAGCAGCCCGCCGGCCATCTTCTGGCGCTCGATCGCCGCGAGCATGTCGGCGTCCATGCGTCCCGCCTCCTGCTCGGGGTGGTCGCCCTGGTCGCGGCCGAGTGGGCCGAGGTGCGCGGAGCCGATCCCGGTCGGCACGCCGAACTCGGTGATCATCACGGCCTGCCCCTTGTGGTGGGCGCGC
>Ga0126312_10001503_pt1 | contig 15345 bp, 13 predicted proteins | sample Plot104A_FD_92537 | JGI IMG/M metagenome (GOLD analysis project Ga0126312, IMG submission 92537) | Serpentine soil microbial communities from UC McLaughlin Reserve, CA, USA - Plot104A | ecosystem: Environmental > Terrestrial > Soil > Grasslands | place: USA: UC McLaughlin Reserve, Lake County...
ACCGTTGCCGTACATGGAGGCATAGGGCTCGGGGACGTGGAATGGCTCGTGAACGTCGAATGATTCGACCTGCAAGAAGAACGGCACCTCTCTGGCATTCTCTTCAAGCCAGCCTACTGCGCCGTTCATCACCTTGGCGGGGAAGAAGTCTTCCTCGCCCTCGAAGTCCTTAACATTGGCGTAGTAGCGGCGTCCCCAATCTCCGGGACGCCACTTCTCTATATTCTCGACCCATCTGGGCACGGGCTCGTCATCGGAGATAGGCTGCTTCCAGAAATCGATCTCATGCCCACGAACTAGCTCAGCGCCGTGGAAAGACTGAATGTAGCCGTTGGCCTCCTCTTCCCAATAGTGGTAGTGGTCGGTCACGATAGCGGTCGAATAACCCTTATCCTCAAGAAGGCGGGGCAGACGAGCGTCGTAAGGCTCCAACGGCCCCCATGGCCGCCACATCATCTCTTTGTGTCCAGCGAAAATTTCGCGGCGGGCGGGCATGCAGGGGAGGCTGCCGACGAAGTGGTTATCGAAGCGCCACGCTCTTTCGGCGAAAGCGGCGAGGTTCGGCGTTGAGACCAGGCTTTCTCCGTTGTAGGCGGAAAGATGGTGCTGGTTAAGGCTGTCTATGAGGACCAGGACTACGTTCATGGCCGCTCCCTCACTGAGCAACGAGTTTTTCTCGTACTAAGCGCATTCGTTTCTCCTACTTCGCACCGACTCACGAGATGCACGCCTCGTGGTTAACATGTCCTACGCTTCGCTGGCCTCCTTCGCTTCATGTTCGATCAGACTCCAGATCTCGTTGACGAAGTCCAAGAAATCTTGGTGTTCTCGTGCGTGTTCGCGAGGACGTTCCATCGGGTTATCCAAATTCGCTTTGACCCGGCCCGGCAGTCGGCTCATAACTACGACTCGGTCCGAAAGAAATGCAGCCTCATCGATGGCGTGCGTGACGAAAAGAACGCTTCTACGTTCTGTGGTGTTCAAGTGCTCTCCCCAAATGCGCAACAGTTCACTTTGCAGTATCGTGCGGGTCTGCGCGTCAAGAGCACCGAGTGGCTCGTCCATCAGTAGAACATCCGGATTCGTTGCGAGGGTCCGAGCAAGAGCGCAACGTTGCTGCATTCCGCCCGATAGTTGATGCGGATAACGGGACTGGGCCTCCTGCAAACCGACCAAGTTGATGAGTTCCTCGACAAGCTCATTACGCTTCGCCTGAGGCATCTTCAATGCCTTTGGACCGAATTCGAGGTTTTGCCTAACGCTCATCCAGGGGAAGAGCGCGTAATTCTGGAAAGCCACCCCCACCCGCGGTGAGGGTTTCGTTACCACGCGGTCGTCGACCTTCACGGTACCTGTGGTACTTGGCAAAAGACCTGCAACGATGTTCAGCAGCGTAGATTTACCGCAGCCACTCGGCCCTACCACGCAGACGAACTCACCTGCCTCTACTCGGAAATTGATCTTCTCTAGGGCAAGAAATGTATCCTTCGATCCCGGCTCTCTGAACTCCTTGCTCACGTCCTCAATTTGAACCGTAGAGCCCACTGCAATACCACCTCCAGTCCCCCTTACCTACTCGGCCTCAGGCGAGCAGAAGCCTCATGTGCTCGTCCCAAAGTTGATCCCACTTGGAAGTCCTACTCCTCAGGTAGTTTCCCACTCCTCGTACTGCCATAAAGGCAGCCCGCGAATATCTTGCGTATCTCTTTCAGTGAACGCGGCCTCCTCTGGATAGCCGATTGTCTCCCATGCCTGCCGCGCTAACGGAGCAACAGGCGAGATGTTTTCTATGACCCGATCCCAAGAGAGGGCCGAGTCGATCAAGTCCGACTGAGCGGCAAGTTCGGACTGATCGACCACGGCTCGCAGATCGCCCCTGGTGAGCCAAGGCCAGCCCCGGATATGCATCAGGTCGTTCAGCCAAATCTGCCTGCCCACCTCAGGGTCCAAGTTCCAATACTCTTGGCCTTGGGCTAGCGCGGCGACCTCTGTGGGATCCATATTCTGTAGGCGCTCTATAGCCCGCTCCTCTGCGACGAGGAAGGCGACAACCGCGTCGGGGTTCTCGTCCACCATGCTCTCCGTAACGAGCCAGAAGTTCCGGTGCAGATAGAAACCCTCGGGATAGTATGGGGAGCCTTCTACCGCAGGTAGCTGGATTCCTGCACCTTCTCCCAACGGTCCGGCGTAATATTCCTCGGTGAACCCGTAGCTGTTGACGAGTCCGGCGGAAACTCCCTCTTGCTGACCCTGAAGATACGATGTTTCCGTGGCCGTAACGGCGTCGACTCCGTCGGGTGGAGTTGCAGTCTGAGCAAGCGTCTCAAGCCCGATGACCTCGATACCAAGCTCGTCATAGCTGGTCGTTCCGAAAAGCGAGTCGAGCGTTAGGTCGAAGAAGAACTGTAGATCACCACCTTGTATCAGGCCGACGCGCTTGCCCTGGAGGTCATCTGAGGTACGGATCGAAGAACCCGCAGGCACGGCCACGACAAACTTCACCCGCCCTTCGGCCATGCTGAGAATCCGGATAGGTTCATTCTGTGCTATGCCGATCAAAGTAGGTGTATTTCCCACCGTCCCAAGGTCGAGCTGACCGCTGGTCAACGCCTGACGGATCGCTGCCCCTTGGGGAAAATCTTGCCACTCAGCGGTGACGTCCAGCCCCAGCTCCTCGCCGGCCTGCTCGATCAGCCCCTCTTCTCGCATCACCTCTGTGACCGGAATCATCGCCTGCGCTGCGGGAATCCTCCCGAGGCGAATAGTATTGGCCGCGCTGGAGCCCCCTCCTTGATCCGATCCGAACACGCAGCCTGCAGATCCAAGCAAAGCAGCTCCAGCAAAGCTACCCCCAGTTATCCGAATAAAGTCTCTGCGGGTCAGCCTATTGCTCATCTCACTTGCTCCTTCCGATTAGGACTCGCTACTACTACGTCGTCTCTTAGCAAGGAGGTTTTGTTCGCCATCGGGATGTGAGGCGGGAAACAACGCATGCACCACCGCTACCTTCCATCCGCTTGCCACGGCGCTAGACGACGTTGAAGCCTTTGCATAATTCGGTCGCTGGCCAGGGCCATCAGGGCAACCACAATGATGCAGACTACGATGTAGTTAAGGTTAATCTCGTAAGCATAGAAAATGAACATCATCTGCCCGAGACCTCCGGTCGCACCTCGCCCGCCCGCGTTGCCTGTAGCCAATTCGGCAGCTACGACGGCAATCCAGGCCATGCCCATCGCTAAACGTAGACCGACCGTTATCCCGGGAAGCGCTCCGGGGAAGACTATCCGACGCAGCGTCATCCACTGGGAGGCGCCGAGAACCCGTGCTGCATCGATCAGGTTCCGATCGATACTATGGACACCAGCCGTGACATTCACGATTATCGGAAAGACGGCAGCGTAGGTGATCACGAACATAGCCGCAGCGTCACCGATACCAAACCAGAGGATCGCCATCGGGATCCAGGCATAAGGCGCGATGGGGCGCAGACTGTGGACCAAAGGCCCTAACCAATGATCGACCGCTCTAAAGTAGCCCATGAGCATCCCGACGGCAGTCCCGCTTACCGCTGCGAGTACGAATGAGAACATGACATGTTGAAAGCTAATCAAGGTTCCAATTAGAAGATCACCTGAAGCCCAGAGTTCTCCGAACGCCCTGACTACACCTGGCGGGGTGGCAACTCGCGGATCTTCCCCCTGATTACGCGTCAAGTAGTACCAAACCACAAGCAGCGTGATCGGGAGAACAACTCGCAGTGCGCTGCGTATCGCAGGCACTTCACGAAGTAGTGGACCCGGCTTCCCGCGCCTCCTTACGGAACCGATTGCCGGCCTAAGAAGCTCGCCTACACTCTTCATGATACCTAAGTAGTACCTCCAACCTTGAGTCCAGCCGCCCAGGGAGTCAGCATAGTCTGAACCCGGCGCAGAGCAACGTCGATCAAGTAGCCAAATATACCTATGTAAACGATCCAAGCCAGAACTAGCGTGGCCCGCCCGAGCTCTTGGGCAAAGCCGATCGCATAACCTACCCCGTTCGGCGCACCGACGAGTTCTGCTACGATCAGCGCCATCCACGAGACGCTGAAGGCTATTCGCGCTCCAGTGATGATGCTCGGTAAGGCTGCCGGAATAATGACTTGAAATACTTTGCGTAGCCGGCTAGCGCCGAGCACCTCCGCCGCCCCTAGGAGGTTGGGTTCCACGGTCCTGGCACCTGCCTGAGAGTTGAGGACGATCGGAAAAACGGCGGCGATGAATATGATGCTGATCGGGATAGCGTTGCTGATCCCGAAGACCACGAGCAGAATAGGTATCCAGGCGATACCGGAGATCGGTCGAACCATCTCGATTAGCCAGTCGAATAGGTCATTTACAAACCAGATCCGTCCCATAGCGATCCCCAGCGGTACCCCGACCGCTACCGCCAGTGAATATGCTCCGAGGAGGCGTTCGCCGCTAACCACCAGCGCATTGAAAAGCTCTCCACTAGAAGCAAGTTCGAGCGCCTCCGTACCAACCGCAACAGGCCCAGGCAGCAGATAAGGCCGACCTAGCAAAACACTGACTAACCACCAGACGAGTAACACGACGGCAATAGTCCGGAAGTAAAACCACACGGGGGCGATTCGCGCACTCATTCGACTCCAATCACTTCGATCTCTCAGCCTCAAGCTATGCGATCAGTCCAGCGCTCCACAAGTTTGCGATTGCAGTAGTTTCGTTTCGCTTTATTACGCTTGCTCCGCAGTGCGCCTTTCCTCCAATCGCCCTTTCCTTGAGAAAGGTACACCGAGTCAGAGTTTGCCTCCAGTAGCTGCGTGAATTGTTCATGATTGCGCTAAATTCCCGAGAGGCTACGGAAGTTTTGAGCCTCGCGGGCTTCTTTCCTCCTTCCCACAGTCCCGTTCCAGAACTAGCTCACCTCGGATCGCTGCCCAGCGACGTTGGGACCAGAGAGGCGCCCTCTGAAGAGCTCCTGCTGTGCCCGCCGTCGTATCATGGTCTCCTCCTTCAGCTGAGGCTCGCAAGGCCGAGCCCGGCCACCCTCTGCCTTCTCTTGTGGGGCACCGACACCGCGAACAACCCCCGCAGCACGAGGGCCGCAGCGCCTAGCGCCCCGGCATCCTCCCCGAGTTTCCCCTGAACGATCCGGACTTCCTCTGCCATCCCCGTCATGGCCCTTCGACGCGCAGTTTCGATCGCGGGTTCGAGGATCAGGTCGCCGGCCTGCAGCGTAGATCCGCCCACCACGACGAGCTCGGGGTCGTAGAGGTTGACCGCATTGGCAATCCCGAGCCCCAGGTACCGGCCGGTCTCCCGCAGAACATCCTTGGCTAAGCTGTCCCCGACCAGGCCGGCCGCGATAACGTCCTGGCTCGTGATCTCATCGGGGGCCTTTCCGGCCAGCTCGCGGCCACCGGCCAGCTTTAACGCCCTGGCAGCCCGTCGCGCTATGGCCACCCGCCCGGCGAACGCCTCCAAACAACCGTACCTTCCGCAGCCACATTGCGGTCCCTCAAGATCTACGACGCAGTGTCCGATCGCCCCAGCCCCACCTTGAGTCCCCCGATGGAGGAAGCCGTTCAAAATGACCGCTCCCCCCACCCCCCGGTCCGCATTCAGATAGAACATATCTTTGGCCTCTCTGCCAGCACCGTAGAGGTGCTCGCCAAGCGCCGCAGCGTTAGCGTCGTTGTCCAGCAGCACCGGAAGATCAACCTCCGCCTCGAGCAGCTCCCCGACGCGTAGCTCTCCCCACCCCGGATAGCTCGGCGGGCTAAAGGACGCTCCCCTGGAGTCGAGTATGGGCCCGGGTAGCGCCAGCCCGATCCCCAGGATCTTTCCCTGCATCCCGGCCAGCCCGTCGAACAGCCGCTGAAGCGTCTCCCTCACACGAGCGAAGAGCGTCTCTGGACCCTTTGCCATCTCAGATGGCTCCTCTATGCGACTCAACACAGACGCGTTTAGGTCAGTGACAACCGCAGTCAGCGTCCGGGGTCCCACGTTGAGCCCTATCGCGCAGCGAGCATCAGCGCGCAACCCAAACAAAACCGGGCGCCTACCTCCGGTCGATGGCCCTAAGCCGTTCTCTTCAACGAGTCCCTCTTCGACCAGCTCGTCTGTCATCTCCGAAACAACAGGAAACTTCAGGTCCGTGAGCCTCGACAGCTCGGATTTGGATACCAGCCCCCTGGTCCGTACCAACTCGAGCGTCATCGCACGGTTGTAGCGCTTGCGTTCCTCGGCATTGCCGATTCCCTTATGGAGTTTTGGTTCTCCTACCGTAACCAACCCTTACCCACTTTTTATGCACAGTTTTAAAAGTCGGCCGTATCCTATTCCGATCCAGCCATGGCAGTCAAGAGTAGCGGGGCAAATTCAGCTAACTTTTTAACAATTTTTTATAAAGTTAGTAGCTAACTCAAGAACCGAAGCACCGACAAGGCGCTTTCTCGGAGGGCGAATAGTGGAAAAACAAAAGCCGCCGGTTGACGAGCGCGCCCCCTGACGCCGGTGGAAGGAACGCCAGATCGATTAGCCCTAAAGCGTGAAGAGAGGTTAACTATGTCACATAAGAGGGAGGTCAGTGAAAGCGTTATGGTATTTTTCTTAGTATGGCTATTGAGGTGACGAGCCCAGCCTTCGAACCGGGGAATACCATCCCCAAGAAATACACAGGCGAAGGCCAGGACCTATCCCCACCCCTCAGATGGACCGGATTGCCCGAAGGTACGAAGGAGATTGGGCAACGATCCCTACGAGCTAGACAACTTGTTCCACGATCCGGGGTACCGGTCGGCGCGGAAACAGCTTATGCTGGATCTGTACCAGGCGTACACCCGCACCGAAGAGCCCGGCCCGCCGCCGATATGTCCGTGGTGATCGGTGCGCCGAGAACGCAGGAGGTACGTGTGGCGGATACCGGCGTCGAACCGCAGAGCAGCAAGAGAAAGCGGGATCGGCCCGGGTAGGATCACAACCAACCTATCAGCGACGGCTGTCGCATCTTGAAGAAGGGGAGCTCAGATGAAGACCTCGCAGACGAACAAACCTAACGTTATCGTCTTCTTCACCGACCAGCAGCGCTGGGATACCACTGGCGTCCACAACAACCCCCTGGATCTGACGCCCAACTTCGACCAGATGGCACAGCGCGGTACGCACCTCTTCCGCTCATTCACCTCCCAGCCGGTGTGCGCGCCTGCGCGATCCTCTCTGCAGACGGGTATGTACGCCACGACGACGGGATGCTTCCGCAACGGTATCCCCCTGCCGCCCGGTTCGAAGACGCTCGCCCACCATTTCCGCAAGGCGGGATACGCGACGGGCTACATCGGCAAGTGGCACCTCGCCGACGAGAAAACGATAGGCCCTGTGCTCCCCAAGCATCGCGGCGGCTACGACTACTGGCTGGCCTCAAACCTCCTCGAGTTCACCTCCGACGCCTACCACACCGTCCTATACGACAGCGAGGGTCATCCCGTCACGCTACCCGGCTACCGGGTGGACGGCCTAACCGACGCCGCTATACGCTACGTCGACACCCATAAAGACCACCCGTTTTTCCTGGTCCTCTCTTTACTTGAGCCGCACCACCAGAATACCCTCGACGATTACCCTCCCCCCGACGGCTATCGGGAGCGCTACTCGGGGCGGTGGGTTCCCCCGGACCTCGCTGCATTAGGAGGATCGGCCCACCGCCACTTGGGTGGCTACTATGGGATGGTCAAGCGGCTCGACGAAGCTCTCGGGAGGCTCTTGGATGCGCTCAAGAGTCTGGACCTTGTGGACGAGACGGTCGTGCTCTTCACCTCCGACCACGGCTGCCACTTCAAGACGCGAAATGCCGAGTACAAGCGCTCTTGCCACGAGGCGTCGGTCCGGGTGCCGACTGCCCTGCAGGGTCCCGGTTTCGACGGCGGCGGTCAGGTAAGAGAGCTGGTCAGCATCGTCGACCTGCCGCCCTCACTCCTGGAGGCGGCAGGTCTGCCGGTGCCTGAGGAGATGCAGGGGCGCTCCATACTGCCACTCTTGAGGGGCGATGAGGAGGGATGGCCAGAGGAGGTTTTCATTCAGATAAGCGAGTCACAGGTCGGGCGCGCAGTACGCACGCAACGGTGGAAGTACGGTGTCGTAGCCCCGGACAAGGACGGGGAGAGGGACCCAGGCTCGGACCGCTACCTTGAGGCGTACCTCTACGACCTGCAAGCCGACCCTTACGAATTAAACAATCTGGCAGGGATGAGGTCGCACCGAGAGGTCTCGGAAGTTATGAGGGGGCGCCTGCTGCGACGGATGGGTGAGGCTGGCGAGGGGGAGCCCGAGATCGAGCCCGCTGAGGAGCAGCCCGGCGATCAGTTTCAGAAGAGCAAGACAAGCTTATAGAAAAGGCAGGAAGAACGTAGGATGGCGTATGGAAAAGTGTCCCCTTGTTGCTCTGCGAGCCGGCCACAACATGAAGGGCGGGCCCAGGGAAGATCAAAGCCAAACGTACGTCTCAGTAAGGTATCAAAGGATGGCATGATCGGCCTGCCCGGTGGGGTGTTCCTCATGGGCACTGACGACCAGAAGGGATTCCCTCAAGACGGTGAGGGTCCGGTGCGCAAAGTCAGGCTAGAACCTTTCTACGTAGGCTGCTGCGCGGTGTCCAATGCCGAATTTTTTGAGTTTGTCGAGAAGACGGGCTACAAGACCGAAGCTGAGCGTTTCGGGTGGTCGTTCGCCTTTTATCAGTTCCTCTCGAAGCGAGAGGAGGCATCGGTGAAGGGAGTGGCACAGGGAGCGCCGTGGTGGAGGGCAGTGGAGAGTGCCTGCTGGAAGAGGCCCGAAGGGCTGGGTTCGAGCGTCAAAGAGCGCTGGGATCATCCCGTGGTGCACGTCTCCTGGAACGACGCGGTGGCTTATTGTGAGTGGGCGGGAAAAAGGTTGCTCACCGAGGCCGAGTGGGAATACGCCTCCAGGGGAGGCCTCAAGCAGAGGCGCTATCCCTGGGGCAACACACTTACCCCTAACCGGCGACACCACTGCAACATCTGGCAGGGGGAGTTTCCTACCAAGAATACCGCCGATGACGGCTATAGGGGAACGGCCCCCACGAAGTCTTTCCCCCCGAACGGCTATGGGCTCTACAATGTCTCGGGGAACGTGTGGGAGTGGTGCTCGGACTGGTTCAGCGCTACCTTCCATAAGCAGGGTAAGGGGGTGCAAGACAACCCCAAAGGTCCGCCCGCTAGGGCTGCGAAGGTCATTAGGGGCGGCTCTTATCTGTGCCACAAGTCCTACTGCAACCGTTATAGAGTAGCTGCCCGTAGCTCCAACACACCCAACTCCTCCACTGGCAACACCGGCTTCCGCTGCGCGGCGGATGCGTGAGTCAGCTTCATCTGAGCCATACGGAATCTGCTAGATGCCGGGGCTCTTTAACTTTTCAGCCATTTGCAGGAGATTTAGAAGTGAGCCGCCCAGGACTCGAACCTGGAACCTAGAGATTAAGAGTCTCTTTCGATAGGTTCACCGACGTTCGCAGAGGTCAGAAATCCGCTTACATAAGCCTATTTGCGTACACCTCTGTTCACCGATGTTAGCCCCGTTTACTGTAAAACTACTGTAGAAACACTGTAGGGCCTTCATTTAGGCGCGCTCGGCAGGACTCGAACCTGCGACCTTCTGATTCGTAGTTGGACAACTGGGATGTCGTGTAGTGTCGTAAGTATTCGTAAAAGCCTTTATTCAAGCCAAATTCTCATTTTGTGTAGAGGATAGAAGTTCGCCGAGTACCGGGAATGTCGACCCGGTTGGCATCAGCGTTGGCATCAAAATTTTGCTCCTATGCACGATAGTGAACGGTTATTACAAGCTGGATCGAGAGGATAGCTCATGGGAGGCTACAGAAGTAGCAACTCTATAACATGGTCGCTACTGCTGCCCTACTGCTGCCACTTAGAGTAGAGGATGCCACAGGCCCTGATATCTCAAGCAAGGCTTCGCCAGATAAGCGTTTAGCTCCGGTCCAGGAGTAAGACACTCCGGCTTTACTTTTGCTAGGCAGACGATGCCTACGAGCAACGAGACTGTCCTGTCAAGAGCTTGCGCCCAGATCTTCTACTTTGATTTATGTCTGAAAATAACGAAGCTGTCAAGGGTGAGGAGGCTGCCCACCGGCCTTCAATCTCCAGGTTGCCGACAAGGTGGGTTCCCGGAAACCTTTGTACACCCTCTCGGATGCTTATGCGTTAGGATCAGGGCTAAGGGCAGATGAGCCCACCAGCGGCACAATTCGACCCAGATATCTTGCTACACGTTTGGATGGATATTTACTCGATGAGCTTACGCCGCTCCTGCAGCACAGGCAGGGTAGCCGGTTGCTGACAACCTTCACGGAAACTCAAAGTCTAGAGGGCGGGATACTGCCTTGTCGCCTCTAGACCCGATAGCGCTGCTCGGCTGTGTAAGGGATGACGGCCTATGGACTACCTGGCGGCTCTTGCTGCTCGATATTAATAGTCACTTCGATAAAGCTATCTATATCTAGGTCTACATCTGAAATGTTGATATCAGCGGCGGACGTAGCGGACAGTATCGTTTGAATAGCGGCGAGGAGAAGGGTGAGGAATGCGTACAGCCATGAAATCGTATCGCAGCATGTCGACCAGCAAGAGCACGACCTATCATCTTGAAGATCCTCGCTTCACAGACATCTCTGCTTGCAGATACTCAATCACCCTTTAATAGCTCCACCGGTTAGGCCCATGACTATGTATCTGTGGGCAAAAACAGCCAAGATGATTAAGGGTATGCTCGCTATGGAAGCAGCCGCGGTCATATCTCCATAGCGAACACTGTGCTCCTGAACGTAGCTTCCGATGCCTACGGTGATCGTCTGCGCGTTCGGAGTTGAAGTCAGAGACAGCGCCATCAGAAATTCGTTCCAGGTAAGTATCGCCACTAGGATCGTTACGACGGCAATGCCCGGCGCGGCCAGCGGAACCATTACTTTTCGGAACGCTGTAAATTGTTTGCAGCCGTCGACTAGAGCTGCTTCCCTCAGATCCTCCGGGATGCTATCGAAGTAAACTTTAAGGAGGAGCACCGCAAACGGGAGGTTGAGAGCCGTATTGACGAGAATAAGTCCTGTAATCGAGTCATATAGGTAGAAGTTGTTTAGTATTACGTAGTAAGCGGGGACCAAGGCTACCGGCGGCACCAGTTGGATAAATACGACCAACCCCAGAACTGCCGCCGTGAAAGCCCGCGGCCAGCGAAACTTGCTCAGGCCGTATGCAGCCAGCAGGCCTATTCCTACACACAAAACTGTCGTGAAAAAGACTAAGCCGAGGCTGTTGCCGAACAGTTGGACGAACCTCGAGTTAGCAGTGAACAACTCCTGGTAGTTGAAGAGGGTAGGTGCTGCCCAACTACCCGGGTTAATGATGTTCCTGACGTAGTGGAACGAGTTCCACAGGACCCAGGCGATCGGTAGCAGCGTCAGAACTATCGCGACAAGCATACCGATTTCCGGAAGTAGGGTATTCGCCTTTAGATTTGAGCCAGGCTTCACGTATTTACCCTTCTAAGGAAATAGAGGAACAGACCGTAGACGGCAAGTAAACCGATTACTATGGCGACGACTGTGATGCTGAGGAACGCCCCGTAACCGAATTCGGTTCGCTGGACAAAAACTTCTTGTATGTAGGTGCTGATCATCTCCGTCGATCTTCCCGGTCCCCCATCGGTGAGTATATAGATCTCATCAAAAACCTTGAAGCCCAAGATGATCCTAGTTGCGGCAGCCACAGCTAGTGTAGGTACGAGCAGCGGCAGTGTGATGGTCCAGAATACCCTCCACTCCGAGGCGCCGTCGACCCGCGCTGCCTCATAGAGCGTTCGATCGATGTTCGCCAGTCCGGCGAGCGCAAACAGGAACACCACGGGTGTCCAATGCCAGACATCGACGGCGATGATAGTCGGTAAAGCCCATGTAGTAGAAGCGAGCCACGCTTGCTGCGGTAGGCCAAGCACGTCGAGAACGTAATTGAGCAGACCGAACTCGATATTCAGTATCAACCACCAAATTACGCTAATGGCCACTGGCGTGATGATGGCCGGCCAGACCAGGATGTTTCTCGCCAATGCCACAAAGAAACGCGCTCTTTCCATAAGCACAGCTAGAAGTGTTCCTAGGATCAGTTGGAGAGTTACCGTTGCGACAACGAAAACCACCGTATTGAGTAATGAGATCCGGAAGATCTCGTCCCTGAGCATGGTGTAAAAGTTGTCCGGTCCGCTAAATTCGCTAACAAACCCTCCTTCCGACAAAGTAACCGTGGAGAACGCCAGACGAACCAGCTCGAACATCGGGTAAAGGACGAGAGCTAGGAAGAATAGCAACAAAGGCAGTAATGTCCAGTGCTCGAAGCCTAAAGGTCGTCCTAAGAACCTGAATCTTTTGCGCTTCGAGCCCACAGTGGAAGCAGCCTCCCGATTTTCGACCGCCGCAGTAGTTTGATCGGTTGATCCTAGGCGTGACATGTTAGTGAATGACCTACCTGTTAGCGGTAGCCTCCTCGACTATCGGTTCTATCTCGCTGGCTAACGTATCGAGGCCTTGCCTGGGTTCAAGTGATCCGGATACGATCTCATCGAGACGCTGCCCCATAACATCCTGCAGCTCCACTGCGAAGTCGTAGTAGTGTACTCCCCGGCGAAGGTAAGGCGAGCTGTCCGCGACCGCTCTCATCCACCGGAACCCCTCCTGGTCTGCCAAGGCTTCATAGACATCCTGTCGGGTAACAATACCCCCAGCCTGACCGTACTTCATCTGAGCGTCCTCGGTCATAATCCATTGGAGGAAGTCGTAAGCCGCCTGCTTCTGGGAGTCGCTTATATCCGCCGGAATGCCCATAGTCCAGGTGCCAATCATCGACGCGTGCTGGCCGTTTGCGGCCCTGGGGACCACAGCGTAGCCAACTTTGTCGGCAACCTCAGAGGACCCCTCATTCTGGATGTCGCTGTACGCTGCCGTGACCATGTGGTTCTGCAAGGACCTTCCCGACTGAAAAAGAACAATCATTTCAGCTTGGCCGATGCTCCCCGGCTCCGATGGACCATACGAGGCAAGCTCCCGGTAGAGTTCGAGTGCTTGTAGGGCCTCCTCCGAGTTGATCGTCACCGACCAATCTTCAGGCTCGTTGGCGAAGACACTCCCACCGAAACTGTGAAGCACCGGCAAGAAATTGTACACTATCTCACTCCCGGCTCGGCCGCGTATGACGTAGCCGTACACGTCACTGTCCACTTCGTTCACCTGTCTGGCCGCCGTGATGGCCTCATCCCACGTCGTCGGCGGCTCGAGACCCATCTCATCGTAAAGATCCGTCCGGTAGTACAGGATCTGAGTATTTCCGTTTATCGGGAGCGCGTATGGATCCCCGGTCTCGGAGAAGAACGACGTCTCTCGATCCCAGCGACCTAGGTTAGTGTACTCGATGACCTCCGGTGGAAACTCAAAGTCGGGGTCGATCTCCGTCAGCGGGGTAATGAAGCCCCCCTTATAAAAAGTCTCGAGCGAAGGAGCTCCCATGATGAGTAGGTCGAACTCGCCGGTTTTGTTGTTGACCGCGTCGAGTTCTTTAGAGAACAAACCATCGAACGGGTAGACCGCAAGGTTCACCGTGTTACCGGTCTCTTGGTTATAAACATTCGTAACTTCCTCGAAGCTAGGGAGCCAGGGAGAGTCGCTGATAGCTATCGAGATCGTGGAGGTGCCCCCACCGTCTCCCTTCTGCTGTCCCGTGATGCCGCAGGACGAAAGAAAGGTCCCCAGCGCTGTCACGGAAACGCCCGCTTTGAAGCTACGGTTTAAGAACTCTCGACGGCTAATGCCTTCCGGAGGAATGTGCTCGGATGCAGACTTTAGGCCCATATTCCCTTTCCCCTTTGATCCTTGATACATCATGGCCAGCACTGGCGGCTCGTCTATCTCCAATCAAACTTCGTCGGTTTTCAACTCGACGTGCCCCGATCTGTTGATCCCCAGTGTGAGTAATGATATGGATAACTTATTCGCGTATCTTCCGGAAATAGAGAAAAAGTGTCCTGTATACTCAGAATTAGCGTTATGAATAGGAATATCAAGACTGACTTCAACGAGATGCCGGGGTTCCGGATCTGGCACGGGGAGCCTCCCACCTCCATGACGGCTCATTGGCACGATCAGATAGAGATTAACTACGCCGTTGGAGGAAGCCTTACGTACTTGCTCGCTGGGTCAGAGGTCCAACTTCCGCCTGGCAGGCTGTCACTGTTCTGGGCCGGGATGCCGCACGGCGTCATGCGCAGGACCGAGATAGAGAGATTCTATTGGATCTACATACCGCTGGCGTGGGTTTTGCGCCTAGGGTTATCCAGGTCGTTCATACGGCGCTTGATGACCGGCGAGATGATCGTCGACGTCGATCCCTTGGAGGAAGATCGCGTAATGCTCGACCGGTGGAGCGGTGAGTTGCCGGATGCAGAACTAAGCCGTAGACAACTGATCATCAGGGAGGTCGAGACCAGGATAATACGGTTGGCGCTAGCCCAGATAGGCAAGATTGATGAGCACGTCCCCTACGAAGACGGTCAGGTGCGGAAGCTAACCGAGATGGCCCGTTTCATCGCCGAAAATTACGCTAGACCGCTGCGCTCAAGAGACGTGGCCCGTCACGTGGGGTTACATCGTAACTACGCGATGACGCTATTCAGTCGCCATTACGGATTGACCTTTACCGCTTACCTTACGCGACTCCGCGTCAGTCAGGCACAATATCTGCTGATCTCCACCGACTTAGAGGTTTCGCGGATTGCATTCGAAACCGGCTTCGGATCCATCAGCCGGTTCTACGAGACCTTTAAGGCGATGACCGGACATACACCTGGACAATACCGTACGGAGTCGAGTCTATGGAAATATGGTCCGGAATCTCCTTTTAACCCCTGTTCCGGCTATGGTCAGGGAATGCACCATAGAAACATAGCTAGACTTTAGTCCACCACCGAGACGACCTCCTTGTCGCCGAGGTGCTCCCCGACGTATCCGCGCAGGTCGTCGCGCAAGGGTACGGCGTTTCAACTTCTGGGGTTTATGAGACGTTGGGCGCCCTGCGGCCCGTCCTTGCCCATGGCTTCGGCCATCTGCAGCCGTTCTTGCGTTCGACGCGCCCCAAGAGGCCGGCGAGGTAGCAACGAGTTCGACCTTCACCTCTGGCCTACGGAAGCGGCGGCCGCCAAGAGCGTATCCAAGAGCGTATAACTCATCGAGGGCTTCCGCCCACCGTTCGACGGCGTCGAGCTCGTTGCC
>Ga0126312_10001505_pt1 | contig 15339 bp, 10 predicted proteins | sample Plot104A_FD_92537 | JGI IMG/M metagenome (GOLD analysis project Ga0126312, IMG submission 92537) | Serpentine soil microbial communities from UC McLaughlin Reserve, CA, USA - Plot104A | ecosystem: Environmental > Terrestrial > Soil > Grasslands | place: USA: UC McLaughlin Reserve, Lake County...
CTCTACCGACTTGCAGCGACGAGAGCAGTCGAGCGGGCCCTCGAGTTGCTCGGACCGCCGCAGGTGATGTGGCTCGCACCGGCGTTCGGGGAGATGCGTGCCGCCGCGTCCCGCGCCGATGCGTCCTCGATCGCTTACCTCGAGCGCCGCTTTCTCACGCAGCGTCTCCTCCGCCTCCACCTCGTGCGGCGCCCCGGCCGCGTGCTCGGGCGCCAAGTCCTCACGAACCGGGTCTTCGGCCGTTGCGGAGCGCTCGCCAGCCGACCGGAGGTCGACCTCGCCGCCGGCCCCCCTGATTACCTGCGATCGGTTGCTGCCCAGGCTGGTGTCCGCATCGACCCCGGTCGCTGGGGCTTCGCCGCCCCCGGTGACTATCGCACCCAAAAGCTCCTCTTCTTCATCTTCGCGGGTGCGAAGGAGACGCCTGATTCGGTCGTGAAGATGACCCGGGACCCGCAGCTTAATCCTCGCCTCGAGAGGGAATGGCACGCGTTGACGCTGCTCCAAGAACGCGGAATCGGCGACGAGGGAACCGTTCCCCGGCCGCTCTTCGCCGGGCGCCACGCCGACCTGGCCATCGTCGGTCAAACGGCGGTCGAAGGTGTGCCGTTTCGAAGGCAGATGCGAGCGACCGCCGACTGCCCGTACGCCAGCGCCGTCGTCGATTGGCTGCTCGAGCTCGGGACGATCACGGCCCACACTCAGCCCACGGGCTCACCCGGTATCGCCGCCCGGCTCGAGGCCCTGCTCGCGCGCTTTACCGAGTTGTATCGAGTCGACCCCGTCCACGGCGAGTTCCTCGCAGACCAGGTTGCGGCTATCGCCCGCAGCGAAGCGGGCCTTCCGCTCGTCTTTCAGCACGGCGATCCGGGCCCCTGGAATCTCTTGGTCACACGCGACGGCCGGCCCGTGTTCCTCGACTGGGAAGCCGCCGATCCAGAAGGACCGCCCCTCTGGGATATCTTCCACTTCCTGCGCAGCTTCGGCCTCGCGATCTCGCGAAGGGCGGGCAGGAGTGATCCGATCAGGAGCTTCACCGAGCAGGTGCTCGCGGACTCGGACCTTAACCGCCTCATCGTCCAGGCAACGACCCGCTTTTGCGCCGCAACGCCGCTGCGACCGGAACTCGTCGAGCCCCTTTTCTATCTCTGCTGGATGCATCGAGCGCTGAAAGAGGTGCCGCGCCTGCACCCGGCCAGGCTCGACACTGGCCGCTACGTCAACGTCCTACGGCGGGCAATCGATCAGCGCGACGCCCCGGGCCTGCGCCGTCTGTTTTCACTCTCTGCGGCTGCCGACTAGTTTCGACCATGCGCATCCTGATCTGCGCAAGTGAGGCACCGCTTCCGCCCACCAACGGCTTCAGGCTCATGCTCACCGCGCTCGTGCAGGAACTCCGCCGAAGCCACGAGGTACGCGTCCTGGCCATCCTCTCACCCGACCAGCGCGCTGATCCCGGCGCGGAGCAAGGCCTGCGACTTGTCCCTCGTCGAAAGACGAGTCGTGCCAAGGACGCAGGTGCGCTTCTTCGCGCGCTTGTCACACGACGACCGCTGACGGCCGACCGCCTCGCCGCCTCGTTGCGCGGCCCGCTCCGCGATGAGCTCGACTCCTTTGTTCCCGATGTCGTCCACGTGAGCTCCGGCCGGCTCGCGGCGCTCGGACGACCTCTTTCCAACCGGCCCGCGGTTCTCGTCGCGCTCGACGCCTGGCACCTGAATGTGGACGCGCGGGCACTCGCGGCGGCTGGCCTGCGTCGTCGCCTGCTGCGAAGCGAGTCGGACCGGGTACGGCGCTTCATCGCAGCGGAATACGGCCGCTTCGATCGGGTCGTCGTCGTCAGCGATCCTGACCGGGACGCCCTTCGCGAGATCGATCCATCCCTCGACGTGGCTGTCATTCCGAACGGAGTCGACGTCGATTTCTACGCACCCGACCCGAACACGGCCCGCGACCCGAATCGGATCGTCTTCACGGGTCTCATGAGCTACGCACCGAATGTCCTCGCAGCCGAATACCTGGCAAAACGCATTCTCCCCCGTGTACGCGCTACCTGCCCGGAGGCAAGTCTTGCCTTGGTCGGACGGGCTCCCGCCCCTCGTGTTCGTGCCCTGGCGGAACTCGACGGGGTCACGGTCACCGGCGAGGTTCCGGACATCAGGCCGTGGCTCACGGGAAGCTCTGTTTGCGCCTGCCCCATGATCAGCGGGACCGGAATCAAGAACAAGCTGCTCGAGGCAATGGCTTGCGGGATGCCGTGCGTCGCGACGCCACTTGCCCTCCAAGGGCTCAGAGCCACCCCGGAGCGTGAGCTCCTCGTAGGGAGGACGGAGGAGGAGCTCGCAGGGGCCATCGTCCGCCTGCTTGGCGACGAGGAGCTCGCGAACAGCCTTGGCCGCGCGGCGCGCGCACACGCGTGTGCGGAGCATGACTGGGAGGCGGTCGCGCGCGCCTACGAACAGGTCTATCGAGCCGCCTGCGCAGACGCAGCGGGAACGGCACCGATTCTCGGCTAGATGCTGCGTCGACGCACATCGGCCACTAGGGGCGGCGTCAGACCCTCGCTCCGCGCCGGTGCTCGTCGATGACGTCCGAGAGAATCTCTGTAAGCGACTTGGTCGGATGCCAGCCGAGCAGGCTCCGGATCTTGCTCGTGTCGGGGATGCGACGCTGCATGTCCTCGAAGCCCGGCTCATATGCTTCCTCGTAGGGAACGATCGTGATCTCGGACTTCGATTCGGTCATCCGTTGCACTTCTCGCGCGAGATCGAGGATCGAGATCTCCTCGTCCGAGCCGATGTTGAAGACCTCACCGTAGGCGTCGTCACGACGCATGAGATCGGCCAGTGCCCGGACGACGTCCGACACATGACAGAAGCAGCGACTCTGGGTTCCGTCCCCGAACACCGTGAGCGGTTCGTCAGCCACTGCCTGCCGAACGAAATTCGGGATCACCATCCCGTAGCGCCCCGTCTGACGCGGACCCACCGTGTTGAAGAGCCGGCCCACGACCGTCGGGAGCTTTCGTTCCTTCCAGTGCGCGATCGCCAGGAACTCGTCAAGAGCTTTCGAGCACGCATACGACCAGCGGCCTCTCACCGTCGGGCCCAGCATCAGATCCCCGTCCTCGCGATACGGAAGGTCGCGACTCTTGCCGTAGACCTCGCTCGTCGAGGCGACGAAAACGGGCTTTTTCTTCTTGCTCGCCTGAGCGAGGACGATCTCAGTGCAGTGCACGTTCGTCTCGATCGTGCGCACCGGGCTCTCGACGATGAGCTGAACCCCGACTGCCGCGGCCAGGTGGTAGACGACATCCGCATCGTCGACGAGCTCGGCGACGATCGCCGCGTTGTTCAGAGACTCGATCGTGTAGTCGAACCCCGGCCGGCCCTTCAGATGCCGAATGTTCTCGACCGAACCGGTCGACAGGTCGTCCAGGACATGTACCTCATCTCCTCGAGCCAGGAGCTCGTCGCAAAGGTGAGAGCCGATGAAGCCGGCCCCGCCGGTGATCAAATGCCGCATCTAGCTAGGTCGGGACCGGGGCTCGTTGGAGGCGGGAGCAGGCGTGGCCTTCGGAACCTGCGCGCGGGCCAGGAGACGACGCCACACCAGGATTGCGAACGCCGCGAAACCAAACGCGAGGCAGAGCTCCGCCCACTCGCCCGCTCTCGTAACGGTGAAGCCCGACTCCCGGAAGAACACCAAGCGGAGAGACTTGTAGCCGAACATGACGAAAAATGCCCCGGTGAGGAAGAGCGGAGGGAGGAGCATGTCGACCAATTCGATCGGGCCCTTCCGCCACCGGACGATCCAGGCGCCGATCGACCCGTAGAGCCCCGCGAGGAGGTAGACGCCGTTTGTGAATTGCTGCACGACGTCGATGTTGTGGACCGTCACCTCTTTCTGCTCGTTTATCTCCTCGAGCCGCTCCGGTGTTCCGTAGCCGAAGATGCGCTGGCCCCACGCGATCTCCTCCCCTGCGATGAAGAAGCAGCCGACGCCAAAGGCGAGATAGACGAGCGCGAGGAGAGGCCGCCCTGTCTTCCGAATCCGCCAGGCGCAAACAATCGCGAAGATCGAGGCGGCGGCAAAACCGGCGAACTGAATCCACTCGAGCAAGGAGTCCTCGTCTGTGAGGAAGCGAAAGAGCGGCTTGTGGGCCCTCGCGAGGACGATGCCGATTACGCCCACGAACGGAAGCACGAAAAGGGCCTCTGCGAGCCCGGCGGGCACGAACCACCGTTCGGAAGCCTCCTCCCTCAGGCTTCTTCGAAAAGACTCCAGCGTCCTCAACATGGCCCCCCTAAGGCCCCATGGTTCCCTAGCTCGTCGAAGCAACCGACGCGAGCCAAAGCCTCTCGTACAGAGATGCTCGCGGCAAGTCCTGACTATAATCGGCCCGACCGTGGGAGGGAGGGGCGATGCGACGCTGAGGGAGCGGCGTGGCCTGGCGCGTGCGTCGGCGCGTCAGGCGTCGACACGACCTCTGGAAGGCGAACCGCTTCCGACCCGCCTCAAGATCGGCTATGTGACGTCGCGCTTCCCGAAGCTGACCGAGACGTTCGTCCTCTACGAGATTCTCGGCCTCGAGCGATCGGGAGTCGAGGTCGAGTTCTACCCCCTGTTGAGAGAGCGAGCCGGCGTCGTCCACCCCGAGGCCGTCCCGGTCGTGGAGCGAGCGCACTTTCTTCCCTTCCTGTCTTGGCCGATTCTCCTCAGCCAGCTGCATTTCCTCCGCCGCCGGCCGCGGTCGTATCTCGGCGCGCTCGGTGCCCTCCTGCAGGGCACTTGGGGAAGTGTGAATTACTTGATCGGCGGCATCGGGATCTTCCCCAAGGTCGCTCACGCTGCGCGTGAGCTCGAGGAGAAGGGCGTGGTGCACGTCCACTGCCACTTCTCCAGCCACCCGGCCGTCGCAGGCTTCCTCATCCACCGTCTCACCGGCATCCCATATAGCTTCACGGCGCAGGGATCGGACCTCCACGTAGACCGCCACATGCTTTCCGAGAAGGTCGCCGAGGCGGCCTTCGTCGTCGCGATCTCTGCCTATAACCGAGATCTGATCCTGCGTGAGTGTGGCGATCGCTGGCGCGACAAGATCGTTGTGATCCACTCGGGCATCGAGTCGGATTTCTTCAAGGCCCGCGCCAACCGTCGCCCCGATGGGCCATTCAGGATCCTCTGTATTGGAACCCTGCACGAGGTCAAGGGCCAGACCTACCTCATCGACGCGTGCAGACTGCTCAGTGAGGCCGGAGTCGACTTCACCTGTCAGCTCGTCGGGGAGGGCAAGGACCGGGCCGCGCTCGAGCGTCAGATTGCCGACGTGGGGCTGGAGGGGCTCGTTCGTCTGGAAGGCCAACGCACGCGGGGCGAAGTGGCGGAGCTCCTGCGCGCAGCCGACGTGCTCGTGGCACCGAGCGTGCCCACCAAACAGGGCAAGCGAGAGGGGATTCCGATCGTGCTGATGGAGGCGCTCGCTACCGGGGTTCCGGTCCTTGCAAGCGACATCTCAGGGATCCCCGAGCTCGTCGAGGACGGCCGCACTGGCCTACTGGCGCCGCCGCGAGACCACGCCGCGCTTGCACGGGCGCTGCGGCGGTTGCACGACGAGCCGAAACTCCGGAGACAACTCGGTCTCGCAGGACGCGAGAAGGTCGTGCGCGAGTTCGACGCGCACGCGAACGCGGGTCGACTCGCCTCCCAGATCGCGATAAGGAGTACTCGACGAGACTGATCCTGTTTTGGGCCGCCGGCGCCGTAATCGGCTACACGTACCTCCTCTTCCCACTGGTCGTGCTCGTGCGCGGTCTCATCAGGCCCCGTGAGTACAAGGCGGCAGACATCACCCCATCCGTCACGATGGTTCTCGCGGCTTACAACGAGGCCGCGAGCATTGCCCCAAAGTTGGAGAACGTCCTCTCGCTCGACTATCCGAGCGAGCGCATGAACGTCGTTGTCGCATCAGACGGCTCGAACGACGGGACCGACGAGATCGTTCGGCGGTACGAGGGCCCGCGCGTGCGACTTCTCTCGCTCGACCGTTGCGGGAAAGCAGCCGCGCTCAACGCAGCCGCGGGCGCAGCGGGCGGAGAGATACTCGTCTTCTCGGATGCGAACTCGATGTACCCCCCGGACGCTCTGCGCGAGCTCGTGCGCCCGTTCGCCGATCCTCTCGTCGGCGGCGTGGCCGGCGACCAGCGCTACCTGGCAAACGGAGGCACGGACGCGATTGCCGCAGGTGAGCAGAGGTACTGGGACCTCGATCGTATGTTGAAGGCGGCCGAGAGCCGGGCGGGCAACGTCATATCGGCGACAGGCGCGATCTACGCCGTGCGACGCTCACTCTTCAAATGGCTGCCTGACGGCGTCACGGACGACTTCTTCACCTCGACGGGTGTGGTTGCGCAGGGGTACCGGTTGGTCTTCGCCCCCGGTGCCATGGCGTTCGAGCCGGTTGCAAGCACCGGGGAGATCGAGTTCGGCCGCAAGGTGCGCGTGATGACTCGCGGGCTCCGCGGCGTTCTCCTGCGGAGAGCGCTTCTCGACCCACGTCGCCACGGGTTCTACGCCGTTCAGCTACTTACCCACAAACTGCTGCGGCGGACGATGGTCGTCCCCTTGGCTGTCGCCGCAATCACGAGCCCGCTCCTCTGGCGTCGGCGGCGGTTCTACAGAGTGGCCACCGTTGCCCAGGCCACCCTTTATGGCCTCGGCGGGGTCGGCATCGTGTTCTCGCGCCGACCGCTCGGGCGCCGGAAGGCCTTCATGCTCCCGGCTTTCTTCTGCTTCGTCAACGCCGCCGCAACGCGCGCGATCTGGAACCTCGTCCTGGGACGCCGGATCGACCGCTGGGAGCCGCAGCGACAAGACGCCGGGCGTACCGATCGAGAAGGCGGCCGCGCCGAGGCTGCCGCGCCCCGGAGCAGGGTCGGCTGATGCCGGCGAACGAGACGGCAAGCCTCGATCGGCTCGGAGTCGAGCTCAGGCGCTTGCGTGGCGATCCAGCCGCACCCCCGGACGCGAGCGTCGTCATCCCGGTCAATGCCCAGGAAGATCTCAAGAACGTCCTCGGGATCCTTGGCGACGTAGCCGGCTACGAGGGCACGGCGACTCTCGAGGTCGTCCTCGTGATCAACAACTACCCAGAGGACGACCCGCCACGCGAGCTCGAGACTTACGCTCGTGCCGGCGTGCGCGCTGTCGGCGTTCCCAACGTCCGGCGACCCGGGGAAGTCGTGAGCTTCACCGCACGCGTCCCCGGCGCACGAGAGGCGAGCTCGGACGTCACCATCCATTTCGACGCCGACTGTCGAGTACCGAACTTTTCGGCCCTCCTGACCTGGTATATCGAGCGGCTTCGAGGCGGCGCCAAGGCTGCGTACTCACCGGTCGAGTACTACGACCTCCGTGCCCTCTGGTCGGTGCGCGCACGGATCGCGGTACACCACGCGGCCCGGTGGGCGAAGCGAGTCCTCATGCGCATTCCGACCGTTCGCGGCAGCAACTATGCTGTCGATCGGGCGCTGTTCCTTCGCCTTTACGACGAGGGCAAGCTGATCGACGACCTCAATGTCGGCCTCGCGGTAAAGGCGAGCGGCGGTTCCCTCGCCTACTCCAGAGACCGCGAGCTCAGAGTGCTCACCTCCGGGCGGCGGTTCAAAGGTGGTTGGCTGAAGCTCGCGCGCTATCTGCTCTACAGGATGAGGTACAACCTGCGGATGATCACGAGCTCCAAGAGAGGCGCTCAGAAGCCGGGCGCCACGTACGACCGAACCCCCTCGCGATGACGAGCGTGACAGCCACCCCCCCGGCTCTCAGCCGGCCGGCGATCTCGCTCCGAACGGGCAGCCCGGCCGGAACCCTCGCCGTCGTTGTTTTCTTCTTCGTCTTCTACACGAATCTCGCCGTCGTCCTGACGCGGTTCCACGGCGTTCCTCAAATCATCGGCTCGTCGATCGCCGTCCTCCTCCTCATCCCGATCACCCGGGCGCTCATCGTCGAGCGGCAGCCCATCGTGGTCACGCCCGTTCTCCCGCTCGTCTTCGTCTTCCTGGGAACGCTGTTCCTGGCTGGAATCCGCTCGCCTGAGCCGACAATCGTCCAAAACAACATGGGCCTTTACCTGACCGAAGGCCTCCTCCTCTACTTCCTCGTTTCGAACGCCGTCAGGACGACACACATGCTCACGCGGGTCATTTGGACGCTGATCTTGGCCGGGGCGCTCTTGGGGGGGCTTTCCATCTTCCAAGAGCTCACGCACAGCTACGCGAACGACTACGCGGGATTCGCTCAGGTCGACCGGCTCGACACCGGAGGCGGCTTCAACGTCGCGTCGGACAGCGCCGGTCCAAAAGAGCTGAGACCAAGACTCGGCGGGCCCATCGGGAGCGAGAACCGCTATGGGCAGATTCTCGCGGTCGTCTTTCCGCTCGCGCTCTTGCGGGCGTTCCGAGACCCACGGCGCTTTCGCCGCCTTATGGCGGCCACCGCCTCAGTCTTGATCGCAGGCGGCATCTTCCTCACGTTCTCGCGCGGCGCCGCGGTCGCGGTGGCGGTGACAATCCTCATGACCCTGCTCTTACGCGAGCTCAAGCTTCGCAACGTATTGCCCGCTCTCGCCGTGCTTACCGCCATCGTCTTCTTCGTTGTCCCAGACTACGTCGTCCGACTCAGCTCGCTCGAGGGCGTGACCGCTCTGTCATCGACCTCGGACTCCACCAACCGACCCGATTCCGCCCTTGTGGGCCGCGAGACCGAGAACCTCGCCGCCCTGCACGTTTTCATAGATCATCCCGTAACGGGGGTCGGGCCGGGCGTGTACTTCCGCGAGTACTCACGGGACTATGCGAACCGCCTCGGCCTTCGCTATCTCGGCAGCGACCGGCGCGGGCACAGCCTCTACCTCGAGATGGTGGCAGACACGGGCATCATCGGGCTCACAGCCTTTCTCGCGATGGCAGCTGCCGCGCTCGTACTCCTTTTCCGCGCTGCACGTTACTGGCGGGATCGGGATCCCGAACGGGCAATCATCGCCAGCTCGCTCTTGTTCGCTCTCATCGCCTATCTCGCGAGCGCGATGTTCTTGCACCTTTCCTACCAGCGCTACTTCTGGGCTGTTCTTGCGCTGGCCAGCGCAGCTGTCTGGGTGCTTCGCCGGGACGAAAAAGACGGATCCTGGCAACTCGAGACCCACGTGTCACCGGCTAGCCCGCGCGCAATCGCACCCTAGGACTCGGCGCTGGCCTGCTTGCGCGCAGTGCGGCGAAGCTCAGCACCCCCCGGCGCGTGCGTCCAGTCGGAAAAGCCGAAAGTCCGGCCGCCGGCCACCGGTCCCGAACAGAGAAAGTTTGTTCCGTAGGCTCGGTTCACGAGGTAGACGCACTCGTTCGACCGCTCGCCGTCGAACCAGTCGGCGTTCCCAGTCCTCTGGCGGAGGAACCAGAGGTAGTCGAGGGCCCGGCGGATTGCCTCATCCGCGATCTCCCAGGCCGGGTACCCGGCGCGAGCGAAGACGAGCGCAGCCGGGATTGCTCCCTCCAGGCCGACCCACGGATACAGGGTCCAGGCGGGAGAGCAGACGTCGTCTCCGCCTCGGGACATGTCGTTGCCAATCGCTCCGTCAAGCCGACAACCGTGCTTTACCGCTCCTTTGTCCTGGATGCCGACCGGGTCGGAGGGAATGAACTGCCAGGCTTCGGAGTTCGACGTCTGCTTGACCGGGCTCGTGCGGTCGCCGCAGTAGCGGCGGTAGCCCTCCCAGAAGGTGGCAAGGCGGGCGAAGTCCTTCGTGTAGACGCAGAGTGCGGCCGTGACGAAGCCCACCTGGGCGGGGGAGTTCGAACCGGAGGGCCAGTTGGCCACCTGGACCTGCTCGTCCGTGTTGTTGGCTCTCAAGGTGCGCGTCAGAAAGCCGGCCAGCCAGTCGTAAACCGGTCCGGAATGGATGCCGAGAACGTCGGCCGCGATCACGTAGCCTCCGAGATTGCGACCGATGGCCAGCCAGCGGGCGCCGGCCTCGGTACCGATGGCTGAGGAGAGTGCGTTCGTTGCCTTCGTCATGAGATCGGCTCTCCCGGTCCGGGCCGCCGCCAGCGCGCACGCGAGCGTCTTGCCATCGTGCTCGGAATCCTGATCGGCCACGTCGGCCGTCCCCAGATCGCCTTCGGCCGCCTCGAGGATGGTGTCCCAGGCCAGGCCTTTCGTGGGTAGTGCCCTGAGCTCGGTCTGCGAGATCCAGAGCCCGGGACGGGGACGAAGAGGTGGAGTGGATCGAGGTGGAGGCGAAGCAGGCGGAGGAGGAGGCTCGACGACTTCCACGGGTACGCCCTCGCGCGCCCTCCCGTCCCCCCGAAGGAAGTACACCGCGGCTCCAACCATTGCGGCGACGAGGGCTTCCTTGCGCGTCATCTCCGAGCAGCTGATCGGGTCCCTGGGGTCACGCCAAGGGCGTATGAGGAAGGTACCCGCGCGAACGCAACCTCGGCACGAGGAACGATCCTAGCCCTGCGAAGAAACACATCGTCGCAGTGAAACCCGACGGTTACCGGCCCGCGCCGGGGCGCAACTCGGCCCGCTGCGGCTCCCAGAGATCATCGCGGGGCCGCATCCCTCTGAGTTGTTGGATAAGTGCGACGGTGGCAGCGACGTTCTTCCGGTCAAATGCCAGCGCCGCCTTCAGTGGCGGCAGCCGTCCCAGCCTTGTCCCTCGCAAGAGCAGACCAGCGAGCGCAGCCCCGTGCAGAAGCCCCTGAGCGAGACCTGCGGCACGGTACACACGGCCGCTCGAGCGCAGGCCCGGCGCCGTCATGGCCAGGCCGATCAGGGGGACAAAGAGAAGCCGACGCATCAGCTTGTGGGAGATGAGTTGAAGGGAGTAGAACCCGTAGTCGGCAGGGTTGAGAAGGTCGCGTCGGAGCCAGACGGCGTGAAAGAGGGGCCCGGTCATCCGCACCATGCGCTCGAAGGGCCGACGGACCACCGTCACCCCCTCCATGGGATAGGAGGCAGCCTCCGGCTCGTAGACGAGACGCCGGTGCACTGCGACCACGCGAGTCGAGATCCAGAAGTCGTCCAGGACATTCTCCGGAACGGGCTGGAACAATTCCCGGCGGATCGCGTAGATCTGACCCTCCGCCGAAGTGACGTTGCCTGCGCGGCTCATGAGTCTTCGCAGCAAACGTTTTCCTTGGTCGGCGGCGCTAGGTCCGGGCTCCGATTCGTGGCCGTGGCGGCGCTCGCCTGCCACCCCGCCCACGTCAGGGTCCGCAAACGGTGCGGCGATGTGCACGAGGGTCCGTGCCGTGAGCTTGGTGTCGGCGTCCGTGAAGACCAGGATCTCACCCCTGGCGTCGCTCGCTGCGCGCGTCAGAGCCCCGTTCTTCCCTAGCCGCGGCAACGCGAGGAGGCGAACGCCTTGTCCGAACTGAGCGACGAGCTCGTTCGTGCCGTCCTCCGAACCGTCCGAGGCAACGATGACCTCGAGGGACTCGGGCGGGTACTCCAGCGCCAGCGTGTTCGCGAGTTTCTCGACGATAGTTGCGGACTCGTTGTAGGCCGGCACGACGACGGTGATCGACGGCAGGGATTCGCCAATTGCCAGAGGGCGATGCCTGAGGATCCCACGAAGAGTCACGAGGATCGGAAAGCCGGCATACGTATGGGCAACCCACCCCACCGAAAGCCAGAAGCCTGCGCGGCTCGTGCGCTCTGCAATCACGGCCTACCGATCGCCACCAAGTATCAGCCGAATGAGGCGGAAGCGAGCAAGCTCGGGAAACGTTTCTCCCGCCCGAAGCAGGTTCCTACTCATCAGGACCACGACGAGGGAAGCGACTGCGGCGAGCGGCACAGCGACCCAGATCGAGGGATCCAGAAGCTCATGGAGCACGAGCAGAACGCCGGCGGAGAGGGCGACGGTGAAGTACACACGTGCGTGCTGGCGCTCGAAGAAGGCGATGCCAGTTCCCTGCCGCAGACCCCACTGCTTCAGGAGATTGTGCGCCACCAAAGTCGAAGACGTGGCGATCGCGGCCCCGAGTGGACCGTAGCGAGGCACGAGCGCAAAATTGAGGGCGAGATTCACGACCGCAGCGATAACGCTGATTACCACGATGACGCGAACCTTGCCGAAGACCTTGAGCGTCAGCCCGTTGAAACCGAGCGCAGCGTTGAAGTAGTAGGCGGCCGAGAGCAGCGTGAGGTACGTCGCCGAGCCTCCGTACCGCTCTCCGAAGAGCGTCTCGGTGAGCGGCTCCGAAAGCGAGAAGGTGAGCGCGAAGATCGGAAACGTGAGCACCGCGATCCACGCCGACGTGTGCCAGTAGAGATGGCCGATGCCATTCGTGTCGCCGCGGGCGAAGAGGCGCGCCGCAACGGGCGTGAAGAGCAAAGTGAAGCTCGAGAACACGAGGAGGTTCAGCTGGGCTGGCGGGAGGATAACCCGAAGGGCGCCGACACCCTCAGCGCCGTTGTAATGGCCCACGAGCACGGCGTCGGTCGTGTTGATGACCATGTAGAGGAGGTCCGAGGCGAGCAGAGGCACAGTGAACCCAAGCACCTCGCGCCACGGCATATCGAGGCTCGACCAGTTGAAATGCTCGAGCAGGCCTTCGCTGCGAACCGTTCGGTAGAGGAAGAAGCCGTACAACCCCACGGTGATCGCTCCGGTGATGACGAATCCGGCCGCGAGGAAGATGACACTCGCTCCGGAGAGGACGAGCAGGAGCACGACGGTGAGGCGAAGAAACGGTCCAAGGATGTTCTTGCGAAAGAAGATCGCCCGCGGCTTGGCCATTACCGCAAAGAGGCCCGTCGTCAGGCTGTCGAGCGACTGGATCGGGATCGAGATCACCATGATGAGGAGGAGTGAGATCGCTTGCTCGTTTGAGATCAGCGTCCCAGCGAGCAGATTGTGCAATCCGTAGACGAGCACGATAATTCCGAATCCCAAAGAGAGGATCGTGCTCGTGACCATCACGATCGTTCCCCAGAGCTTGTCGTAGGCCTTCTCCTCGTCGTAGATGGGAACGAACCGAGTAATCGACCGGTCGAGGCCGAAGGTCGCAATGCTGACCCCGAGGCTGATGATTGAAAGCGCGTACGCCCATGCCCCGTAGTCCGCCTTCGACAAATAGCGGACTATGAGGATCTGGATCGCGAAGTTCATCCCCAGCGAGATGAAGCGGCCGCCGAGGAGGAGACTCGACCCCCGGACTTGCTTCCGCGTAGCCTCGTGGGCCGCGGACTCGGCCCCGCCCGCGGCTGCGGAGGCTGTGGAGGTTCGAGTGGCCATGCCTTATGCGGCCTGCGACGGGCGACCCGTCTCCGAATCAATCCCTAAAAGGCGAGTGTTCGCCCTCGTATGGGCGACGAGTATTCCGCGGCCACCTCGGCCGCCGGTCCGATGAAACCCCACCGTACTGACTTTAGCCTTGTGTCAGAACCAGTTGCGGGCTGTTCGCGCCTTCCTTGCTCGAGAACCAGGCGGCATCGGGATAAGTGCCGACAAGCGCAAGGCTGTACGTTCCGTCGCCCGTAATTGTCGAGCCGAGATCGATCTCGACCCAGGTGCCGAGTTTCGCTGGCCCTGCCGGGCCGATCGGCGTTGTCGAAGCCGGGGGCTTGTTCGTCCATGTGAGCGTGCCTTCGCTCCAAGTCGTATCGGCGACCGGATAGAGGGTGCCGGCATTTGGGCTCGCGTCGACGACGTAGAGCCGGAGCTTCGCCGACACCACCGAGCCGGTCAGACCCGTAACGGTGAACTTGAGGTAGGAGTGGGTCTCGGCCAGATTCTTGAACGAGCGTAGGTTGTTTAGGCCTCCGTTGAGCTCGTTCGGGAGGTTCGAGCGGACGAAGGAGTCATCGGTCGGCGTGAAAGTAAGCGTCTGGCCGACGGGAGACACGCTGATGTAACCCGCCTTCGTCAGGCTGCCCGAACCAGACGTGTTCGACACGTTGAGCTTCACCGAATACGTGCCGGGGTTCGTGTAGACGAAGCTCGGGTTCTGCTGCGTGGAGTCGATGCTGCCGTCGTTCTGGAAGTCCCATTGCCAGGATGTCGGGCCGCCGGTCGACGCGTCTGTGAACTGGACGGTCAAAGGAGCGTTGCCGCTTGTGGGCGACGCGGAGAACGCGGCTGTGGGCGCGGTGCCGCCGCCCCCGCCACCCAGCGTGAAGTACTGGTGGAAATAGAAATGCTGCCCGGTCGCAACCACGACGAGGCCGGTCGCGGGGCTGACGTTCTGCTTCGTCGAGGTGACATTGTTGAGCTCCCCGTCGGCGTTCTTCATGACGACCGTCCCCTTGCCGGCGGGGAAGGCGATGGAGCCCATGGGCGACGTCTTCTCGTAGATGAGCCCTCCCGACTCGGGCGACGTGGCGAAGACATGAATGGTCTGGCCCGCCTCGTCGAGCTCGACGATCGGCCGCGTATGGTGGTCCGCCTTCAGACCGACTGTCGTGCTGGTCCAGGTGCCGGATGTGCTGCGTACGAGCAGGAGGATGAGCGGATCGGTCGAAACGTCGCGAGAAGTCTTCACGACGGCGTAAACGCGCCCGCTGGCGTCCGTCTTCATGTTGACGTGGTCGTCGGCCAGACCCGAGCCCGAGAGCGCGATCTCGCCGCTCCAGCTCGTGTCCGGGCTCGAGTCCTCGTGGACGGCGAAGTAGTCGGTGCCGTTGGTCTGGTTGCTCCAGAAGACACCGACCTTGCCGGCGAATGCGATCACTGCGGAGATGTCGTCGCTGTTGAATGTCGTCCTCGTTCCGGGCACGGTCGGGGTGAACGGGGTGCCCCAGACAGCGTCGTTGCATCCAGGGTTGCAGACGCTCGCGTTCACGACGAAGGTCGTTCCCTGTTTCCATGTCGCCCAGAGCTGTCCGGTCGAGTCCTTGGCGATCGTGAGGGCCTCGGTCTTGTAATTGCCGATTTGGACCGGGAAGCCGCTGTCGAGGGAATAGCTGTCCGTGCCCGCGTTGTAGCTGAAGCGGTAGAGCCGGGCAGAGGATCCAGAGGAAGATCCGGTCGAAAAGACGTGCGAAGACACGTACAGCTTGCCCGAGCTCGCGTCCCAGAGCGTGTCGGCCCTAGAGCTGCCCCGGTTGTCAAGCTGCGTGCCGGTGTCCACCCAGGACTGGTCGGCGGTGTTCAGCCGGAAGATGTGGTATCCACCGGCGCTCTGCGACCACATGCTCGCCCACCACAAGCCGTCGTTCCACCAGACCTTGCTCTCCGGCTTCTCACCCGTGACGGCGTTCAGAGTGCCGGTGGAGGGGCCCTCGAACCCGATGTCACCCGGTGCCGCGTTGGCCGCGGTCACATGCGACGACCAGAAC
>Ga0126312_10001506_pt1 | contig 15335 bp, 26 predicted proteins | sample Plot104A_FD_92537 | JGI IMG/M metagenome (GOLD analysis project Ga0126312, IMG submission 92537) | Serpentine soil microbial communities from UC McLaughlin Reserve, CA, USA - Plot104A | ecosystem: Environmental > Terrestrial > Soil > Grasslands | place: USA: UC McLaughlin Reserve, Lake County...
AAGGGTGAGGCTTGAACAATTGGAAAGCTATCTGTCGGGTATTCCAGAGTCAGCAGCGCGCCTTGATTGGGTCGAGCACGCCTACAAGGAAAGAGTAAAGGTATCAGAAGGACTTTAGCCCTTCCTCTATTCCTGCGTGATTGAGACGAAGCGATACGTACTTCTCGACAAGGTTTAGTACCGCGTTTGGAAAGACATAACATACAACCCATGCATTGACATGAGCTTTTTGACAATAGCTTTGATAGCTGTGATAGTGCTGGTGATCCTTGGAATAGGGCTCAATGCGTTCTGCGACCGCTCGGTGTAAGAGGATTTACAACATCGCAAAAGATTGAGCAGAGGAATTTGTAGAGGATGATGATGACAAGAGTACAGCAATTGAAAAGTGAAAGACGAATAATACTTCTAATCCGCGCAGAGCATTCAGGGCTAGTCACGATGAATGACTGTGTGCACTACTATTCGCCGCGTGCTGCTGCATCACATGGGACAGGACCATCAACAATTATTATTATCTGGCATATGGCTGAGATCTATGACGACCCTATTGCCATCAATATCCTCCACGTCATTTCTTTTTCTCCTCTTTCTCTCTATCATCTCCCTCATCTATTAAAGAATCTTTCAATTTATTTAACTCGTTTAGCTGATCAAATACTGGCTGGAAATATTCGTAGATGTTGAATGTAGGTGCTGATGGTGGTGTTGTTATCGACTCCTCAATGTGCTCTCTCATTACATTACTTGTTGTCGCTGACGCTGCTGCTGTTGAAAATGCTGAGGTCATTGCATGATAATTAGGATCCTGCCGCTCCACGCCTCCTTCTTTCTCTTGCTGCTGTTCATCCTGTTCATCGTTCCCCTCCTACCTGGGTTTAGGAAATGATATATTGCGCGAGGCACTCCGTTGATACACGAATGAACGATACAATGTCAGGGTTGTTGGTAAGATCGTTCTCATACCAGAGTTTTGCCATTGACAGGTCGCGCGCGTACTCTTGTTCTGAAACTCGAAAAGATACAACTTTCTCCCTCTTCTGCTTTTCCATTGTATTTTTTGATTGTGATTGTTATTGATGATGCGGCCGCCTACGGAGAACGAAGTGGTCGCAGAGACATCATCAAAAGAAAAGATAAGGTCTTCTCTATCCTCATCGTTGTCAGCAAGCAGGAAGGGCTGCTTCTTTTGTTCATCTTAGTGCTGCTGGTGTTGGCTGAACGAGAACAGCCGGCTCGTCTGTAACGTCTTGGGGAAGAAGAGGCTCGCCCAGCTCCTCTTTATTGCTGTCGTTATCCTTTATGGGCTGCTGGTTACCGTTGTTGTTGTCCTCGCTCATTTTTACGCTATCATATCCTCTAGAGATAGGTTTGCTGTCCTGGATGTTGTTGTTGGCTGCTGTGATGTCCTTCGCGGTTGTTGTAATAGTGGTGGATGTGCAGTACCTTCTTCAAAGTCCCTATCGAGCTGTTCTCCATGTTCTTCGATCTGTTCTGTTGCCTTCTCTACCGCCCGCGCCGGCGACCTCTCCCACACCTCCCTCTGCGCGGCTATAGCTGCAAGCTTCTTCTCGTTCTCTATCTCCTGTTCTCTGACCGCAAACATTGTTTGTTGTTGTAATGCCCTATCCAGAAGTTGTTGATGCAGAACCTCACGAACGAGGATACGGTATCTTGTTTGGTAAGACGCAGCTGATAATAGTCATATGCGACAAGTGCTATAAGATTCTGGAGTTCATCTTCAGTTATCCTACATCCCATGACCTTCCATCTACCGTTTTGTTGTTCTCTTGACCAATAGACGTACTATGTTCTACTTGATTTTCTCTGCCTATAGAACTGAATTTGAATTTAGTGAATATACTACTATGTTATCACATGATAACAAGAATTCTTCTACACTTTTTTGCCAAAATCTGTATGGGCGTAATTTGTTATGTGGACTTTGACTATGCATGCATAGTGATACATCATAATAGTTCGCTCTCATGAGCCTCCGGTATGTGATGACATAGTTCCGCATGCTTGCATAGTGGTATTCCGCATAAGTTCCGCACAACAATTTTGACCCATAAAGGTTAAACTATGCTGCTTGCAGGTTAACGACTTAATCAGTTAACCGGGTAAAGAGAACAGAAAAATATTCAGAATTCAGAAGGCTCTATACTTACATGCGTTCTTTACACATGTTTTTTGACACACATCTTTCAAACTTGGCCCTTCCAAAGGACTTGGCAGCAGCCCTTTTTGCCTGTTTTGTTCTGCCGAGCCCTACAAATAGCTCAGGCGTTGTATTTGGGATGCGAGAGAGTACTGCTGGAATGGACGAGCAATATGAAGAGACAAGAAGGCTCAATGCTCAGGATCCTGTTTTAGAGAATTACCGGAAGAATAGGGAACCAGACAGATTGGATGCAAGACTTGATGCTATGTGACAGTTTTACGCAGTTGCATACGAAGGAGTCTGCAGGAAGTACTTCAAGCCCATACGAGCAAGATCGTTGGAAAAAAGGTGGAGTCATATGGCTCTGCAATAGAAACAATACGCAAGTATGAGCCGAAGACCCAAGCCGGACCAGTATGGTCACCTCAGTGCAGATGTAAAGGCTAAAGTGTTTGAACCGTTAGAATAGCAGAAAATTGATTTGACATATAGAAAGATGCGCGCTTTTGCTGAAACCGTCAAGGCTGAGATAAAGAGTCAAGAGAGGGGGTCCCATGATCAAAAGGAAAATGTGCAAGAAATTGTCGATAGCATTGATTTGGCAATGGCCTTGATTATAGATGATCCGCATTAGGAGTTACAAATATTGCTAGTGTTGCGATGTAAAGGTATGCTATTTTCCTTATAGTTTACCTTTACAACCCTCAATATAAAATTATAAACATTCTAACGCGTTTGCAAGTAGTTTTCTTGGGCAAACCTGCGCGCGCCTCTGAATTACCTTTCAGATTTGATCTTCTGTTGTCCATTAATACCATGTAGCGCGCGTATATTGCCGCCATGGCAGCGAATGAGGACAAGGTGGCAGACAAGGCAGAAAAAGAGCTTGAAGAAAAAATCAAGCCCGGAAAAACTTCGGCTGAAATTGAAATGGAATTGAACCCGCAGAACGTTGCTTACAAGATAAAGGACAATAGCGAAGAGGAACAAAAATAAAAAACTCAACCAGTATTATTGCTGGTGTGCGACCTCTATAAGCAACGCTGTACAATTCTAACTATTGGAGGTTCTCCGCTCAGGCTCGTTTCGATGGAGGGCAGCCGCGGCGCTTGCAGTATCTGTTGCAGCTGATGCTCTTGACTATGCCGGCGCCCCGCTGTTCGCAACTCCAGTAATAGGCGACATAGCAGATGGGATAATTATGGCTAGTTTGTCTGCCATAACCCGGAGCAAGCGCTCTACTTTGATAAATGCGATCGAGTTTGTCCCGGTCATAGGCGACTTTGTGCCCATATACACGATATCTACTCTGTTGTGGATCTACAGCGAGTTCAAAAAAAGAAGAGCCTTATTCACAGATCTTCAGCAGCAGTCTTTCGCCGTCTCTTAGCACATGATTTTCATAGTCCGACATCTCATTGCCCTCGGAGTTGCTGAGCCTGACTATCTTGCCAGTGTCTATTCCCCATACTCGCAGGAATTCGCCAAAGGTGAATTCGCGAACAGCTGTTGACTCGATGTGTATAGTGCCGCTGGTGTCATGTGTGTGCATGGGCGGCAGAGTGGCTGGTCCATACCTGTCAAGCGAGTGGTCTTTCCATAGATCAGATGATATGCCGATCTCCTTTGGAACTTGGATCTGATCACTATTCCTGATGACTGTAAGCACGACATGGTCGTGCATTACAAGCTTGGGATTGGCATGGATTTCTTGCAGGTTCAACTGGTTGCTGTTCTGGCTTAAAGGCAGCGCTGTCGTCGCATTTCCTGCAGATAATCCCTGATATAATATCAGCATGGTGGCTACCCCTGAAACCACAAGACCAATTCCCACAAAGATGAAAAGCTGCTTCTTGTCCACTTGCAAAGGAGCCCCTAAACAGGGTTAAAAGTGTTGCAAGGCTTTTTTCTTCTCTTGCTGCTTTTTCCCTCTAGGCTTTGACGGTTTTTATATCCTGCATACTAAAATATAGCAGAGTTAGCTGAAAAGTTTGCTGAAATCCTGAAGATTAACCGGCTGAATTATATTCGGCAGTTCTATTTGAAAAATAGCTCATGCTAATAGTAACACTGCCTATCTTGTGTAGATTGAGCCATATGGCAAACAAAATGCCGATCTGAAACGGTGCCATGAGAACCCCGCCCAAGCTGCTGTGATAGATGGCTGTAAGGAACACTTCAAGAAAGATTTTGGCAAAGTTGTCTATTGAATAGGTAAGACCTGCCAGCAATAGGGCTGCCGGAATAAGACCCGCGCCGTATCTTGGAGAAAGTCTGAGCGACGTTACAGTAAGCGCCAGTGCCACCACGAGGCCCATCATTCCTCCAGAAGCGTAGTATAGCATAATGTTTTCTGGATTGCCGCTGCAGGTCTGGTGGCCTCCTTCCACAGAAAGCCATATCTGCGATTCGTGGGCACCTGCCACACACACCCAATGATGTCCAGCTTCGTGAGCATAGTTAATGGGAAAGGCCAAAACTGCGTAAAACGCAAGCGAAAGAAGGAGGATCCTCAATCGAGCGCTAAGATACAATGCAATATTATGCGTATGCTATTGTTTTAAATGTAGTGCATCAGGTCTCCGGGGCATCTGGTAGCATAGACATCAGTCTTGCTGCGCCTGCGCGGTGCCAATGAGCACTTCCCAAGGAAAATTTACGATGCTGCCCTTTTTGAATCGCCTTGTCTTCTCTTCTGCCTCTGCCTTGATTGCGTACAGCATCCTGCTGCTTTCTATTCTAGAGCGTATTGAAATCGCGCAGGTGGACAAATGATCAGACCAATACTTCCTCAAAAGTTCCAACCTGATGCTCAAAAACGGATTTTTTAATGGACACACCGGAAAATCCTGCCGCAGAGATCACTCTTTCCAGGTCGTCAGGGTTGCAAAGCGGTAGATGTTGGGGGCTTCAGTGAGCTTGACGTCCGGTATGTGGCGCAGCACAGGGTCCATTGCGATCCTAAAGTAGGGCACGCTCTGTGGCGTTCTATGCGCTGCAACTGCCAGCCAGCCTGTCTCTTCGTTTAGCAGCGCCCTGAGCTGTACAAGCGCCTTTGCAAGCTCGGTGAAGAACATCAGGCCGTACTGGCACACTGTTCTGTCAAATTTTTCATGCATCTCGATGTTCTCAGCATCCATTTCAACAAAATGGCCGGATGGAACAGACGACTTGGCTATGCTGAAGGCGCCCCATGAAAAGTCGAATCCTATAACCAGGCCCAAAGAAGCAAGCCTCCGCGCCACTTCCCTTGACACCACGCCGGTGCCGCAGCCAACGTCCAGAACAAAGTCATGTGCTCTGATGCCTGCTGCCTTTGTCAGCCCGGCTGTCGATCTGAAAGGGCCCCTGTTCTTGCTTTCCCGGTCACCATCATAACCTAGGGCAACAAGGTTCCTTGTCAAAAAGCTCTCCATCGTGCTTATCTTGTACTTGACAAGGTCGTAGCTTGCAGCCATTTGGCGCCATCATAAAGTTTTAATTCCTTTCATAATCTCATGACGCGCGTTGAAAGAATTCAGGATACTGCAGAACTGCTCTATATGCGGAGAGGGTTTTGATTCCGATTACAAGTTGTTAAAGCACATGAGCAAGGACCACCCAGAGGCCGGGAGTGATGATAAGGCCGGCTGGGTTGGCGGAGACGATCCCTCGTGCAGCTGCGGCAGCAGCAGCAGCCACGCGCACCATCACGGCGATTGCTGACTTGATGAAAGCAGAAAAGGTTTTTTTCATATACGTCGCAAAGAACAAGGAATGGCAGCGCATGCAGGCAGAGGACTGGGGCTATGTCTCGGCAATGTCGCGCTTTTACAAGTGGTGGATGCGCCGGTATTTCGACGTCGAACTGCCGGTCGAAGCCGACATCTTGCCTGTGATAACAGGCAAGATGTTTGACAGGATGTCTGTCGCCTACCTTACAAGGGATCACACCGAGCGGGGCAAAGAGGTCTACCACTTTTACCTTGCATACTTCAAGCCGTTCTTTACTGACTGCAACACCGAAGGCTACACTGCAGAAAACCTGGGGATAACGTGGTGGCAGCGGCCGGCCAGCGAGGCTTCTGAAACCAGGCGCTACGCGTTTTTCGCTGACGAGAACTGCCCAAGGGTCTCGCATGTCCTTGCGCACGAGCTTCTCCGGATGAAGGGCAGGGTCAAGAAGGACTACTTTGGCGGTGTCCACGAGCTATGGGACAGGCACGTTTACGGCGACCTGCCGTTCCTCTATTTTGACAGCCAGTTCAAGCGGGTGCGAAAGGAAGACTCGTACCGGTTCGTGACTATTGACCCTGCAGGGCTTTAACAACAACAGCAAACGAATATCAACCGCCGGCGCAAACAATATAGTTGCTTGTCGCTTGAAGGGCTGGCCAAGTCAGGCGCTCTAGTATCGTCGGCAGGGGTGGGGCTTTTTGTAGCGTTTGTCGCCGTACTTCTGGCCTTCCCGGTAATCAAAGAATGCGAAAATAAAAGTGAAAATGAAAGCGACTGCACATTTTCGTCCACTGCTCCTGAGCCTCTCAGGTCGATGGTGCAGCCTGGCTTTCTTGCCATCTCTCTCATGGTGATCGGGGCCGGCGTGTTCATGGTAAGGTTCAGCAGGTGGCGGGGCTACAAAAAAACAGAGAGTGGAGTCTAGGTCACGCCTGCAGGCTTTTTCTGTTCCACGTGGTCACGCTTGGTGTGCTCTTCCACTTCCTGCCGAGTCAGAAAAACCTTGCCACAGATAGAGCACCTGATCTGGGTAACATCCGTTTTGGATGCCATTACAATTTTTACGCTGACATGATATTTAATGAGTTCAAGTCGCGCCGGCTATATACAATAAATAGCAGAAACTGCAAAATGCTTCCGTTGGGCCGAGTGACCTTTACCAAGGCAGAGAGGGACTTTTTGAGCCGCAACGAGGCGTGTAGGGTCGCCACGTGCCACGACGAGATCCCTCACGTGGCGCCGGTGTCATACGTGTTTGAAGATGGCGTGTTCTTTTTTGCAACCGACCTTGAAACAAGAAAGCTGCAAAACATACGGCAGAATGGCCGTGTTGCCCTTGTAGTGGATGTTTACAGCTCCGTCGGCAACAAAGCAGTATGCGTGCAAGGCACTGCCGCAATAATAGAAAGAGGAAGCGAGTTTGCACGGCTGTACAAGATATTCCATCGCAGGTTTGAATGGGTCCGGAGCGATCCCTGGAACGAGGGTGAAGCGCCTTTCGTCAAGGTGACGCCTGCAAACAAGGTAAGCTGGGGATTGAGATAATGAGCAAGAAAAAATTCGATGACGCTGCCGGGAAGATATGCGAGGCCGTGCTTCCAATAAAGCACGAATACTACCTTGGCAAGGGCGACGAAATGGCAATCTGCACGCTTGGGAGCATCGACCTGCTTGAAAAAATTTCAAAATCCGACATGATGGAGAGGGCCGCCATCGCCGGCAGGCTGCTCTCGGAAAACAAGGGCATCGACGCCATGATAAGGTTCACGCTTGGTCACCCAAAGCTGCGGCGCATCATTGTCTGCGGGCGGGACGTCAGAGGGCACAGGCCCGGTCAGGCGCTGCTCTCGCTACACAAGAACGGAGTTGACGCCGGTGGCAGGATAATCGGAGCGGCGGCCCCCTATCCGACATTGCAATCATCGCAGGCAGATGTTGATGCCTTCAGAAAGCAGGTTGCAATTCTGGACATGACTGGCACAGTCGACATTGCGAAGATAGCCGGGCTAGTAGCCTGAAGTCTGCCTGTCACGGTTGACCTTGTTCTTTTTCTTGTATTCGTCAAGAACGTCTGCAGGGGTCATGCCAAGCTCGATCGATGCCTGAACCACAAAGTGCCAAATGTCAATGAGCTCTTCTCTTGCAGCCCTGCTGTCAAAGGAAGTTGGCTTTTTCCACCACTTCCAGCTCGTGAGCCTCTGAAGCTCGACTGCTTCATGGATTATTGCCGTGGAAAGGGTCGATACTCTGCCTTCGGCAGAAGTCGGATAGCGGGAAAGGTCCATTGTTGACGCAAGTTCTTTCTGCATTGAAAAAATCGCCTCAAGGGTATCATCCGTCATCAACCTGCTAGCTGAGGCTGCCTGCGTAAATAGTTTAGTTTAATTCGACTGATGACGAAAAGCGCAGCCCTTTGCGAAAGCTTTAAGATACGAGGTAGCCTATTAGCCATGGCTATGCTTTCTCCCAATTGTGGCAAGGCTAATCAGCCGGCAAGCTTTTCACCCCTGCCAGAGGCAGAGGAAAGCGCCCAGTCTGCATCACTAGGCAGTGTCCTCACGTCCTGCCTCGACATGCTCAAGATTGAAGACCGACAGGTGCGTAAAAAGGCAGTCGAATTTGTAGGCTGCCTATCACTTGGCACCGTCAATGCGTACGGCAAGTGGATAACTGCCTTCAAGGCGATAGCAGATTCGTGCGCAGCCAGCGGCCGGATCCTTTCGCAGTCTGAAATGTGCGACTTTTTGACGGTGGCTGCCAAGCGCGTTGACTCAAAGAGGGCTGGCACCAAGGCAGTTAACGACGCGACCTTCCACATTTACGTGGACATCATGGAGAACTACCTCGAGGAGGACGACATCACAAAGAAGCATTACCCAAGGATAATAGTCGACACCATTTCCGCTCTTGACAAGGGAGTCGACACGAGGGGCGAGGCCGTGGGCATTTACAGTATTGACAGGTATTACCAGGAACGCAAGTCGACTGCGCCGGCGGAGGACCCTGCTGCAAGCTATGTCACAATACCAGTAGGCGAGAGCAGTAGGCAATCGACAGCAGCAGGACAGAGCGCGCCTTCGTACAGCGACGAGCTCGTGGAGAACCTGATGCACATAACCGGCAGGAGCAGAAAAGATCTAGAGCGCTCGCTTGCCAGCCTGCAGGCGCCAGATATCAAAAAGGTAAACGACCTGTCAGTGAATTACAAGCGACTCCAAAAGTATAGCAGGCTGTTTGCATCAGGTGGCAAGTTCAAGAAAGAAGTCGAAAAGGAGCTTGGACATAAGCTAACGGACAACCAGCTCCAACACGCCATCAACTCTATAAAAAAGGGCCGGACATACATTGAAAAGATGCTGGACGGCAAGTTCGTCGCGCACGGAACGCACGGCATAAACCACGTCAAGCATAACCTCGAATACGGTTACCAGCTGATGGGCCTTCTGGAGCCAAGAAAAAGGCGCTCAAACTAGGCTGCTGCTCATTTTGGTCTGCAGTATGTCCTCCATGTGCAAGTGGATCTAAAAGAACTTTTGATGCCGTCGATAGTAGTCCAGTAGCAGGCGCTTGAATCGTCGTACTCCAACAGTTTCTTGTCAATCAGCAGTTCTAAAAGCCTCGTTATTTGGTCTGCCTGAGCTGGTGGCGGTAGTAGAGGGCTAGTTTGTAGTGCGTGATGCGCCGTTCAGCGCCAGGGCGAGCACTCTTGGAGCCGTTTCAAATACGTCCAATTGTCGCGGCAGTTTATCAGAAGACGATTGACGGATTGTGACGGCCGATTCATGAGGGAAATTACGGGATTAATTAGGTAGAATCGTCCCCCTATCGCAGGGCACCCAAATACCCCTTTTGATATGGAGGGTTTCTACCTAACATTTAGCGGGCGTTCTGTCGGTTACATGTAAAGTAATCAAGTAAACTATTAAGCCTTTTTATCACAAAAAATCAAATTTGTATCAGCATCGCATAGATTATGCGATAATTAACTCCACATTTTTTCCTTGAATGTCCATTTTTTGTTGAGCAAAAAGTTTCCAATCGACGCGGCCATGACTGCAACCACCAGCGACACGGGGTAGCTCATCTGCTGGTCTCCATGAAGGGCATACACCATCGACAGCTGTATAATCGCGCCAGGCGTGCTAAAGCCAACGAACAATCCGTATTGAAGAGAGGTCCTACCTGCCGCAAAGTCCCTGTCCTCAAACGTCCACAGCTTGTTGAGGAAATAGTTGGACGTTATGGAGAAGAGAATGCCTAAAGCTGTGGCATACAGGTACCAGAGGTCAGAGAATATGCTGCTGAAAAGGAATGAAGCCGCATAATTGACAAGCAGGCCGGTCGCGCCGACTGTGTAGAATCTTCCTGCCTTTGAGAGAAAGCGGACGGAGGCGCGACTTTCGTCTGGGGCAACAGTCCAACCGTAGCGGTAGAGCCTCCAGACGGCTCTGATGTAATCGTACATCACAGAAGAATGCAGTTTGCTTGTACCTTCGCGCCTGTTGGTGAACGTGTATGGGATTTCCTTGATGCGGGCGCCCCTTGCCTTGACAAGGATCTCTAGTAGCATCTTGTAACCGATTGGGTCAAACTTGACCCCGCTGATCATGTGGCGCCTGAATGCAAAGAACCCAGACATCGGATCCTTGACCTGTATGCCAAGGGCTCCCTGCGCTATCTTGGTGGCACCCCTGCTCATGAGCCTGCACTTGAAGGGCCAGCCTACCACGGAGCCCCCTTTGATGTACCGCGATGCAACCACAATATCGCATTTAGGGTTCTGGAGCTCCTCGAGCATGTGCGGGATTGTCTGGGGCGGGTGGGAAAAGTCGCCGTCCATGACCACGACAATGTCTTCACATGCAGACTGGACGCCTGCAAGTATCGCAGAGCTAAGGCCAAGCTTGACAGGCCGGCGTACGACTTTGACATGGAGCTGGCTTTTCTCAGCATATCTGCTTGCGATGTCGCCGGTTCCGACCGGCGAATTGTCGTCGACGACAATTATCTCGGCGGCAATATTGGCAGGAAGCGCCTTAGCTATCGAGTCGAGTATTTTGATGATGTTCTTCTTCGACTCGTTGTACGTAAGGACGACGATTGAAAGTGGCAGTTTGCGAGGCTTCAGCAGCTCCTCCTGTCTACGAAGGGCCAACGCTCTAGAGTTCATCTAATGGGGTATAAAATTTTTAATTAACTATCTCTCGGCTGCCTCTAGCAGCTAGGCTATGTCATGCAGAGGCATATTGCGGCTCTACTTCCTCAACGGTGCCCTTAAAGAGGTATCCATATACTTGTACCCCGCCATTTCATACTTCGAAATTCTTGAAGGCGTTCCAATGATATTCCTTGATGTCGTCTACGGGTTCGTCCTGTGGATATTGAGTCTGGCACCCACATATACAGACGCATTACCGGGCTGCACCCCTGGAACCATCGGGCTGGCCCCTTGCTAACCATGTCAAGTTTGCGGGACACTTGGCCTAGACCCTTTGATCTAGGCGCGCTGTTTCTCTAAATGACAATGTCTGAAGTGCCCTGCGGAGTTATCGTAAACTGCGCCGGGCTTTTGCCGGGCGGCTGCACAAGTAGGGCCCTGAATACAGATTTTGCTGCGTCGACTATCTCCAGCTTGAGCTTCGTGTGAGAATAGATGGAGACAGAACTCCCCAAATACTCGCGCTGCTGTGAAGGCACAAATGCCTGGGCCACATTTCTGCCGGCCTGATCAACCACCGTTATGGGCGCAGCCCTGACCATGTTTGTCACCACGACCGCGCAGCCGGCATTTATTGCAAGGAGAGCAAGCTCGTGCAGGTGCTTCATCACCACAAGGTGCCGCGCCGGCCCTGAATACTCTGCCGAAAAGAGCGACGTCAGGGTGTCGACGACTATTAGCTGGGGATCAACGTCCAGAACTTTTCTAATAGCCTCTGCCTGATCTAGCGTTGTTAGCGCCCTGACAAACGTTATCTTCTCCAACGTGTTCTGTGAGCCAGATATCTCGACTATCCGCTCAGGCCGGAAGGTACCTGCCGTGTCGATAAACGCCGCCCTACCGCCTGCTCTGACGCAGTTGGCGCAGAGCGTAAAGCACAGCTGTGACTTGCCTGAGCCGCTTTCGCCGTAAATATCGGTTACCATGCCTGCGCGTACGCCTCCTCCAAGGAGCGAGTCTATCGCCTTTGATCCTGTAGAGATCATGCCAACAGCACTGTGTAAACAAAACCTGCTTATCAATCTGCACAAAGGAACCTTTTTATTCGAGCCACGATTTTTTCATTGCGAAGTGATTAACTAGATTGTCATCATCTTCGCCGTCATCGCAACAGCAGCCAAAACGTCCTTTGACAACACTGCAGCGCGCGATTAACAGAAAGGTGGCGGTGAGATTAAAAAGCGAAATTGAATACAAGGGCAGGATGAACAACGTCGATTCATACATGAACCTGATACTTACAGACGCTGAGGAGTTCGACGGTTCTGACGTACTTGCAAACTATGGCAAGGTAGTGATCAGGGGCAACAACGTGCTTTTCATAAGGCTAGAAAAAGAATTCTAGTTATGATTGCATTACTGGTGTAAGTTGGCAAATGGTAAAACGATCGCTGTTCACGTCTGAAAGCGTTACCGAGGGGCACCCTGACAAGGTATGCGACCAGATATCCGACTCGATACTGGACGAGTTTTTGCGGCAAGACTCTGACTCAAGGGTCGCGGTGGAATCCATGACCACCACCGGCATCGTGTTTGTCGCCGGCGAAGTTACTTCAAAAGGCAGGGTGCACGTCCAGAAAATTGTCCGCGACACCATCAGGGAAATAGGCTACGACAAGCCCGATTATGGTTTTGACTGCGATTCCTGCTCTGTGCTTGCGTCACTACACGAGCAGAGCCCAGACATTTCGATGGGCGTCACGGCGTCAGGCAGCAAGGAGCAGGGAGCTGGCGACCAAGGGTTGATGTTCGGCTATGCAACGAACGAGACGCCTGAACTAATGCCACTCCCAATAACGATGGCGCACCAGCTGTCAATGAAGCTGGCGCAGGTGCGCAAGAAAAAGGAGCTGAGCTGGGTCAGGCCGGATGGCAAGTCGCAGGTGTCAGTCATCTATGAAGACGGCATTCCAAAGCGTATTGATACTGTAGTTGTCTCGACGCAGCACTCGCCGGACATCAGCATGAGCCAACTGCGCGAAGAAGTTATAAACAAGGTAATCAAGCCGGTATGCAGCAGCTGGATAGATGGAAGGACAAAATTCCTCGTCAATCCTACAGGGAGGTTCGTAATAGGCGGGCCGCCGGGCGACACCGGGCTGACCGGCAGAAAGATCATTGCAGACACTTATGGCGGGATGGGGAGGCACGGCGGCGGCGCGTTCTCGGGCAAAGACCCCTCCAAGGTTGACAGGTCCGCCTGCTACATGGCAAGGTATGTCGCCAAGAACGTGGTCGCTGCGGGACTTGCAGACAAGTGTGAGGTTCAGGTGGCCTACGCAATCGGACTCGCCGAGCCGGTGTCAATCATGGTACACACCTTTGGGACTGGCAAGGCTTCAGAGGAAGAGATAGAGGCCAAGGTGAGGAAGACCTTTGACATGAGACCAGCCGGGATAATAAAGATGCTTGATCTAAAGAAGCCAGTATACCGCAAGACGGCCGCCTACGGCCACTTTGGCAGGAACGAGCCAGGCTTTACATGGGAAAAGACTGACAAAGCCTTGTTTTTGAGCTAATATTAAAATTAACATTGCATGCTAGCAGGCTAACATCTTTTCTCGTCGTCATGGGCTAATGCATATGCAAAACAGAGGTTATTAGCTTTTTTGGAATGTGAAGCCAAACATACTACTGCTGCTGCTATTATTTTTGATATCAATGTCTCGACTAAGCGGTGACCTATCGCTGTGCGTGAAGCCGCTTTGAAGTGAGTCCCCTGATTGCTCTGCCGCTCCAGCCCCGCTTTACAAATGTAAAGTGCACTCTTTATTTAAGAACAGCCCTATAGTTGCTGCTGCATATATGTTCAAAGACCCGGTTTGTAACATGATGGTGGATGAAAAGAAGGCCAAGTTCGTCTCTGAATCCAATGGAAGAAAAGTATACCTGTGCTCGGCAGCCTGCAAGAGCCAGTTCGATGCAAATCCAAGCAAGTATGGCTATTGATAACAGGCTCGCACACAGATAAGGATAGATAGATAGAGTCTCACAAGGTTTTTATTGCTCCCAAAAACCTTTTCTCTTTTTATTCTATAATCAGTTAAGCGATGCTGCGGCTATAATATGCTTCAAACACAAAAGGAAAGATTCAAAGTAGTCGGGACGTATTCCGCTACTTGTAAGCCCATAGTTGAAAACCAATTGAGAGGCGAGCATGCGATCAAAAAGATAGACATTGATTGACTTCATTACAGATTCTGTTATAGTGGAGTATGACTCTGAGCTGATAACAAAAGAGAAAATAAAAGAAAAGTTGAAGAACTCGGGCTACAAGTTTGTCAGGCTTGCCGCCAGGTAGCCTCTGCGTATGCTGCTTTTAGCTCTTTTTCTGTGTATATCTGTTCATTTTCTGGTTTGGATGGGGCAAACTTTGGTCTATACCTGCCAAGCAGTATCGAGTTTCCCACTACTGTTAGTGAGCTTAGAGCCATTGCTGCGCCAGCAAGTATTGGAAGCCATCCAAACACACTCAAGCCAAGGAAGGGAACCAGAGCGCCTCCTGCTATAGGTATAAGGCCGGTATTGTATGCAAATGCCCAGAACAGGTTCTGCTTAATCTTTGACACAGTCTTTTTGCCTAGTTCCAGTGCAGTCACCACGTCTCTTACGTCGCCTTTTATCAATATGATTCCACCTGTTTCTTTGGCCACATCGGTTCCGGAGCCTATGGCTATGCCAAGGTCCGCTCTTGCCAATGCTGGCGCGTCGTTTATTCCGTCGCCCACCATTGCAACGACTACTACTTTATCTTCTTCTTCCTTTTCCTTCTTGAGCTTTGCAATCACTTCTTCCTTTTCCCGCGGAAGAACCTGTGCGATTACCCTCTTGATGCCAAGCTTTGAAGCGATAGCCTTAGCGGTCCTTTCGTTATCTCCTGTCAGCATAATGACTTCTATGCCCATTCTGTGCTGCAGTAAATCGATTGCCTCCTTAGCACCTTCCTTTACAGTATCTGCCATCGCGATTATTCCAGAAAGCCTGCCATCGATTGACACAAGCGTGGCTGTCTTGCCTTGGTGTTCCATTTGCCCTAGCGTTGAATCAACTTCTGCGTTGACTGTGATGCTGTTCTCATGCATCAACTTCCTGTTTCCAATTAGTATTGTGTGTGAGCCATAGGTTGCTCTGAGTCCGTGACCAGATACGGCTTCAAAAGATTCTGGGTTTGAGACTGGCAGACCTCGCTCTCTTGCCTTTCTGACTACCGCCTGTCCTAGCGGGTGTTCAGAGCCC
>Ga0126312_10001507_pt1 | contig 15331 bp, 17 predicted proteins | sample Plot104A_FD_92537 | JGI IMG/M metagenome (GOLD analysis project Ga0126312, IMG submission 92537) | Serpentine soil microbial communities from UC McLaughlin Reserve, CA, USA - Plot104A | ecosystem: Environmental > Terrestrial > Soil > Grasslands | place: USA: UC McLaughlin Reserve, Lake County...
ACGCGCCGGCCATCGGGGCTGTAGGCGGCCTGGGTCACCCAGTCGTCGTGGCCCACCATCACCGCGCGGAGCCTGGACTCCTCCAGTGCCCGTCGCAGCGCCTCGTCGGCTTCGGGTGTCTCGCGAGTGTCGAACGCCTGCGAGGCGAGCCGGACGCTCTCGCTTGGATCGACTCCCAGCTCGGATATGGCACTGGCCGCGAGCTCCCGGGAGTGGGTCGTCTGGTTGGCCCTGACGACGACCACCGCGAGGACCGCCGTCCCCAGCGCAAATAGGGCGGCGGCAACCGCGAGCGCGCGAAACCTCCGCGCCTTGCGCCTCTCCTCGTGCGCGAGCCGCTCAGCCGCCTGGCGCTTCTGCTCCGCCTCGACGCGCTGCATAGCGGCGACGTGGCGCTGACGCCAATCCAGGATCGGCGCTGCCAGCACGTCGTGGAAGATCTCGTAGGTGCTCCCGGACGGGGCGCCGCTCTGATCTGCTACCGGACGGAGAATTCGCACGGAGCCGCTGGAGAGCCGTTCGACGACCGGGCGCAGCTCGCTCTCCCGAACTCCGGCGTACTCGGCGAGATCGGGCAGCGCGTGAGCGACCTTCGTGCCCGAGGGCGTCACGAGATAGTGGAAGATCCTCGCCGCGACGTCGCGCTCAGCGGACGACAGCCGGGCCATCGCGTCGTCCAGGTGGGTTCGCACTATGCGCGATGCGCCACCCAGCCTGTCGAGCGTCTGAAGGCGCAGCATCCGGGAACCCGCGCCCAGCTCCTCTTCCCAAAGGCGCGACATGACGAGCTGGAGGTACGGGGTCTCGATCGACTCCTCGTCGACGGCCCCGCTCGGCGCGCCTACACCACCCCGGCCGCCCTCTTCGAGGCTCACTCGTCCGGTCTTCACCTGGTCGAGGACCGCCTCGACGAGCTCGGACTCCATGCCAACCGCGGCGAGCTCCTCGGCGCGGAGGACGTTGAACTGCTCGACCGGTTTTTCGATCGCCACTCGCGCAGCCGACCGATCGAGGTGACCCAGCCGGAGGTAGTTGTCCAGGAGGCCGGGAATCCGGCCCTTGAAGCGGTCGAGCCCCGCGAGCGCGTCCTCTCGTATCGCCACCAGGAAGTTGACGCGCAGATCCGCCTGAGTGACCGCTCGCGAAAGCTCGGCGTCGAACCCTCCGTCGCCCCCGTCGCCTCGGTGATAGAGGAAGTACTCCTCGAACTGATCGAGAATCATGAAGAGCTCGCCACCGACGGTGTCCGCGTATATCGCGAGCTGCTCCGTGAGCGAGGCCGACGGGTCCGGTGGGAAAACGGAACCGACGGCCACCCCGGCGGCCGAGTCGTGCGCTGCCTGAACCAGTGCCCAACCGACATCCTTCTCGCGCCATGCGCTGAATGCCACCGGCGCGAACTCCGGCACGCCTCGTTCGGCGCGGTTGCGGTTCGCCATCTTGCGTAGATCTCGAGCCACGCCGGCGTAGAGCACCGAGCTCTTGCCTACTCCGCTTGCGCCGTAGAGAACGGTCAAGCGGGAAGCCATCAGGTTGGCGACGATGATCGCCCGCTCCGACTCCCGGCCGAAGAAGAAAGCGGCGTCCTCCTCGGCGTACGGCGTCAGCCCCTTGTATGGGGACGTGATGGCCGATGAAGGCCCGGTGGCTCTGAAGGGAGTTCCTACGTCCGGTGGGCCGGGCTCGGTATAGCCCTCGCGGACGGTTCCGCTCACCGACCGATCCCGGCTCCGAGCGGCTGTACAAGCCCAGCTTCGAGTCCCTCGACGTAGCGCTCTAACGACACGTCGAGGATGTCGACGCCGCGCTTCTGCCAGAACTCGCGCTCGATCGGCTCCGGCTCGACCTGGATCGCCCACGACTTGTAGTTCAGCTTCTGCTGCCCCCAGATCCTGTGGAGGATCACCCGCAGGTTCCAGTCGCGCATGCTGTAGCCGAGGAACAAGAAGTGGCTTCGGCGCAACTTGGCGCTGAGCGTGACCGGGAGAAGTCCGGAGATGTCGGTGCGAGTCAAGTAGTCGATATAGTGATCCTCGGTGATCACGTAGCTGTCACCCCACTCCGAGTTCAGTCGGTCGACGGCGCCGTGGATCTTCAGGATCACCGTGCGCTGGTCGAGGGAGAGCTCGCCGTACTCGTTCGGTCGCTCGATCAACTGTGGGGAGCCAGTCGGCGGCCAGTGCAGGAACTTGCCGCGGTGCTCACCGTCGGCGATGTAGGTGACCAGGTCGAACTCTTCCTTGGCGGCGCGGAATGCGCGTTCCAGTGCATCGTCGTAGTTGGTGGTCACGATCAGCTGATAGCGCGGTTTGTAGCCCTTGCCCCTCAGGACCTCCGGGAGGCCGGCAAGGAAGCCGTGGAGCGCGCCGGGCTCGTAGTCGGCGTCGAAGATCTCGTGCAGCTCGTCGTAGAGGGGGCCGAGCCCCTGCATCACCGCCGCGTACTGCGATACGCGCACGAGGTCGCGTACGTCGTCCGGCGGGTACTCGAAGTACTCCGCGAGAAAGCCGGCAAGCTCGCTGCCGCTCGGCAGAAACCGTGGATCGCTCCGCTGCCAGGCCTCGTCGTCGGGACGACCGCACAGGTTGATCCCCGCGCCCAGCAGCGGAACCACGCGGCCTTCCACCATCGCCTTGATGACGATCCGGTGGTGCGAAGCCAGCGAGTCAGGGGCCATGACCAGATAACTGCTCGACCGGGCGAGTGTAGGCGCGCCAAACAGCCTCCGCAAGCCCGCCGGATCACGAGACGGTCGCCTCGAGCCGCGTGCGGCGCTCCGAGGCGAACCGATTGCAGTCTGGATCCAGCACGTCCAGTACGTCGATCAATGCGTGTTGAAGCAGGATCGGGCGCTCGAGATGCGCCGCCGGCTCCCGCGCCAGCAGCTCGACATCGGCCTCGAGCTTCTGGAACCAGCGGGCGAAGTCGGGCTGCTGGCGCTGCATGACGAAGCTGGCGTAGCCCCGGGTCTCGTTGGGCCGACCGCCCTCCGGAGCACCTGCCGCGAGAGTCATCAGCTCACCGATGGCGCGCTGCTCGCCGCGGAAGACTCGGAGCGTGGCGTCGAGATCGTCGCGCGCGAGCGTGTCGCGTACACGCTCCAGGGTCGTCACCCAGCGCCGGTTGGCGAGCTGCTCGCCGAGGTCGAGGAACTGAATCTCCCGTCGGATGATCTCCACCCAGCCCAGGTACTCGGCCAGCACGTAGAGGGTGTTCTCCACTGCGTACTCGCGCGAGCCCGCGCCGTCTCCGTGGCAATAGCGGACCAGGAAGTCCTTCGCGACGACGTTGTAGAGCCGGCTCTGCAGATCGAAGACCGCGCCGATCAGCGGGTCCCTGTAGCGGGCTCGCAGCTCGTCGGCCTGCTCCTGCTTGGTCCTGACGCGACGCTCCTCCTCGAGCCGGCTGTTGAGGCGGGCGACGTTGCGGGCGCTGAGAAGCGAAACCGACGCGGCAGCGAGCGAGACCCCACCCGAGATCAGGGCCACGACTATCGCGGTTGACATCGCAGACCTGTCGCAGTCACGCGATCCCGTACTGATCGCTCACATACGGCATCAGGCCGCGGGCCCGAAGCCGCTCCAGAGGGGCGCGGAAGGTCACCTGCACGACGCCGGGGTGGCGACCGATCTCGATCGCTCCCGTGATCGTCGCGCGGTTCTTGACCTCCGGAACTTCCATGTCGAGCAGCCAGGCGGCCCGCTCGAGGCCGTTGTCGGTGGCGCTGTTCAGGTCTGGGCCGCTGCCGATCACCGAGATCGGCGCCGACTCCTCGAGCGCGTCGAGACCCCATTCGCGCGCGAGCTCCTCGGCCCGCGTGCGCTCGGTGGCCGAGAGCGGCCGCGCGAGGAAGGGCAGGTCCTCCTCGAGCGGCAGAAGGAGCGGACCCTCTATGGCGAGTCCCTTGAGCAGCTCCACCTGGAGCGTGACGGTGCCCGACACGTCGCAGGTGTGCCCTGCGATCTCGCCGTCGCCTTGGAGGGCGTGCATGTCGCCCATGTAGACGCCGCCGCCCGGCAGCTTCACGGGACAGATGAGGATCGCTCCAGCCCGGACCGCGTCGATGTCCATGTGGCCGTCGGTGCGGTGCTCGGCGAGCTCGGCGATCGTCAGGGCGTAGCGGTGGGGCGCCCCGATCAGGAACGAGCCGAAGTCGCCGGCGTTGTGGGAGTCGGGGATCGTGGTCGAGGGCGTGGTGCCGATCTGGCCCATGAAGGGCCGGAGTCGCGTTGCGAGCGCCACCAGGTCGTGCGGCGCGAAGGCCAGGATCGGGTTCTGCGCCGAGTTCTCCGGCAGGGCGGCGTAGCGGCCCGCCTCATGGGCGATCCGCTCCGCGGCCTCGCGGCCGAGCGTGACGCCCACTCGGCGCCCATGGTCGAAAGCGATCGTGTAGCCGTTGGTGAACTTGAAGGGCGTGGCGTCGGCGCCGCAGCTCGCGCAGCGCACCGACTCCTGGCCGATCCCCTCGAGGCGGGTCTCCGGGTACTCGGCGCCGCAGCCGGGACAGACCGCGGCGCAGTACGGGTCGCCGTTGTAGGTCCCCTCCGGCCACCAGTCGTTGCCGGAGGCGGTGGCGATCGAGGTCACCTCGATGTCCTTGATGCGGATCGCGATCGCGTCGCCCGGCTCGGCGCCCGCCACCGCTACCGGTTGCGCGACCTCGTGGCCGCCTCTGATCGATGGCGTGATCATGGGCCCCCAGCAGCCCGGCGTCGTGTTGAAGACGACGTGCCCGCCGTCCTCGACCGGGCCGAGCATCTCGCTCTCCGGGCCCAGCAGGCCATTCGTGAACGTATCGACGAACACGGTCGGGTGCGCCTCGCGCACCGGCGCGCGTTCCGCTGGCTCTATGGCCATGCGTGCCTCCTCTTGGGTGGGGTGTGGCCGGCCGCGGCGCCGCCGGCCACCGGGAGCAGGAGGGCGACCTCGTCGCCCTCCGCGAGCGGCTCGACGCCGCTCGCATGCGTCCCCCGAAGGATCGGGAGGGCGGAGTCGAGCGCGGGCGCGATCGCCGGCTCGCTGTCGCCCAGGAGCTCGAGCAGGGTGTCGACCGTCGCCTCCTGCGGCAACTCGACGCGGAGCCGACGGGTGCCGACTGCCGTCGCAAGCCCGGACCCGAGTCGCACCTGGACCTGCACCGCACCTCTCCTCGAAGAACGCTTCGGCGTCAGCCTACCGCGCCGCCGGTCCCCTCACCGGATCAAACGCTCGACCAAGTCGAGGTACTGCAGAAGGCTCCGAACGGCGAGGAACTCGTCCCGCACGCGCTCCTGTGCCTCGAGGCCGATGGATCGGGCCCGCTCGGGCTCCGCGAGCAGTCCACGGACCGCGTCCCCATAGGCACGCAGGTCGGTCGGATCGTCGAGCAGGACCCCGCTCTTCCCGTCGACGATCTGATCCTGGATGCCGCCGATGCGCGAGGCAACGAGCGGCCGCGCCTTCCACATGCCCTCGGCGACAGTGAGCCCGAAGCCCTCGGCGATGCTCTTCTGCACGACGACGTCGGCTCGCCGCTGCAGGGCGTTCACGATGGCGGCGTTCTCGGCGAGGTCCTCCATCGGGAGGCACGCGAGGTGCACCCGCTCGCGCCCGTGGGAAGAGAGCTGGCCGAGGTAATCGATTGCTTCGCGCAGCACCTCGATGCCCTCCGGGTCGTCCGCGACGGCCTCCACGGCAGGCCCCGCGTAGACCAGATGGGCGTCGCTGTCGGGGACGACGTCCTCGACGAACCCGCGGATCACCCCGAGCGGGTCCTTCAGCCGGTCCCAGCGGGAGACCTGTAGCACGACGCGGTCGTCCGGCCCGAGCTGCCGTCCCTCGTAAAGCTGGGCGCGCCGGTCGACCCGTGCGGGCGAGCCGTCCTCCTGCGTGAACGTGGGCTCGCCCTCGCTGCCGTCGTCGTTCAGCCCGGCCACGTGCAGGATGGCGCGGACGGTGTCACGGTCGAGCTCCTGGTTCTTGGGCGAGAAGGCGTCGATGACCGGGGCGATCAGCTCGATCTTCTCGCGGGCGAGTCCCTCCCAGACGAACGCCGCCCTGGAGAAGACATAGGCGTCTGCCTGCTCGACATAGGGCATCAGGAACCTCCAGGCGCGCCGCGACAGCTCGCTCGGCACGTCGGCGCCGACGTGGCAGCGCCAGATCACGGGTACGCCGATCTCCTTCAGTCGCGGGATCAGCCCGGCCGGCTGCGGGTCGTGGACGATCACGAGGTCGCGCGGGTCGACCAGCTCCGCGAACTCCGTGAAGTTGGGCTCGATCGTCCTCTCGTAGAGCCAGCGCTCCTCCTCGCCGAGCTCGCCGCCGTCGCCCGGCGCCGAGTGCAGGTTGTTGTGGATGCGCTTTGTGAGCGTGAAGAACGCGTCGTTGCCCGCGATCACCATCCAGCGCGCATCGACGCCGGCGCCGTGAGCGTATGCGAGCAGCGAGACGAGCATCTCGGCCACGCCGCCGCCACGCGACGTCGAGTTGACGTTCCAGATCACGCGCCCGTGCAGCATGCGGTGGGCGCGCTCCGCCGCCGCGCGGACGACATCGTAGCGGTCGGGCGGCACCACCGACCCGAAGCGCTCGAGAGGGAGTCTGCCGATCGAGACGCTCCCGAGCACGCCCACGCCGCGATCTTCTCACGGGGCCGGCGACGGACGCCGGTACCCATGCCGGCCGTACAGCCGCACGAAGTGCGCGGGGACGACGCTTCTGACCCGTACCAGTCCCGAGCAGCTCTTCTCGAACAGGGTCACGTCGTCGCGGCCGCCGGGACCGATCGGCTGCACGAGGCGCCCGCGGTCGGAGAGCTGGTCGACGAGCGGGGGCGGGACGCTCGTGAACGCCGCCGCCACGAGGATGGCCTCGAACGGAGCTTCGCCCGGCAGCCCCTTCGTGCCGTCCCCGACGACGACGTGGACGTTCGCGACCCGTCGGCGCTCGAGGCGCGCGCGAGCGGACTGCGCCGTGTCGGGCCACAGCTCGACGCTCCACACCGCTCGCGCCACCCTGGCCAGCAGCGCGGTCTGCCACCCGTAGCCGGTCCCCACCTCGAGGACCTTCTCGTTCCCGGCGAGCCCGAGGGCCTCCACCATCTGGGCGACCAGCGACGGCTGGGTCGTGACCTGACGGTGCGGAATCGGAAGCGGCTCGTCCCGGTACGCCGCGTCGACCCGCTCCGACGGTACGAACTCGGCGCGCGGGATCTCGGCGATCGCCGACAGGAGACGCTCGTCGCGGACGCCGCGCGCCCGGACGGCGGCGGCCAGGCGCTTCGCGCCGCCCGGTGCCTCCCGCACTCCCGCGGCCGTTACGGCACCTCGGGTCCGCTCGGCGGGGGCGCCTGCGGCGGCGGAGGCGCCTGCGGCGGCGGAGGCGGCGGCGGCCCCGCGGCCGCCGGCTCGCTCAGCCGGAACGGCGGGTACTGGTCTGTCACCAGGATGTAGGCGTACCCCAGGACTCGGTTGTGCCAACGGATCACGCCCTCCACGTAGTCGAAGATCCCGCGCGGATAGCGACCGGTGAAGAGGATCGCGAACCAGGCGGCGATCACCACGAAGAACACGCCTATGTAGAGGAAGAACAGCACGATGTAGTGGGGGATCGCGAGGAACCACTTCACGAGCGGCAGCCAGCGGTTCAGCTCCTGCTTGGCGTCGGGGTAGCCGTAGTCGAGCCGAACCGACTGGTGCTCGTCGGTCGACGGATAGCGGTCGTCCATCAGCGCGAAGTACACGCCGACCCGGTTCGAGAAGCGCAGCAGCTCCTGGTTCCAGTCGAACCACCAGCGTGGGTACTTCTCGCGAAACAGCAGCATCAAGAGCGGTGGGATGAACAGCAGGCCCGCGCCGCTGACCGCGACCGAAGTGCTGCCCGTCCCGCCCCAGTACCGCCCCGACCAGCCGCCGATGCTCGCCAGCACGATTGCGATCGGGATCACGGTGAAGATCCGCAGCGCTGTGGTGAGCCGATCCAGGTCGCGGTCCGGGTAGTCGACGGCGAACGAGATCGGATAACGATCGTTCACGAGTGCTCCTCCCTTTGGTGGCGGAACGCATGCTATGCCGCGAGCCGGAGGTCCAGGGCCGAGAGCGGAGCGCAAAACCCCGGCCTCGCGTCCGCGCCGCGCCCCTGAACTTCAAGGGGACCGAAGGCGGCGTCGATACCCACGGGACGATGCGGCGCACCCTCCACACGGCGGTCGGCGTTTTCTCGTGGGCGCTCATGCTCGCGCTCTGGGTCGTGCTCGTCGAGGAGGGCAACATCCCGCTCGCCGCATTCGAGACCACCGGAGGCGAGCTCGCCGCGATCGCCGCAGGCGTGTTCGCGGTAACGGCCGGGTGGATCTGGCACAACGTCAGGATCTACCGGCGCAAGGGGCCGCGTCTCATGGGCGCGACCAAGCTGCCCAAGATCGACGACGATCGGCTCGGCAGGACGCTGAAGTGGGTGATCCCGGGCGGGATCCACGCCGCTCGCGGCGTAAATCACCTGGTAGTCGAGCTCGACGGCAACCTCAAGACCTATCGTCGGGAGCGCTGAGCCATGGACTGGCTCGCCGACGCTCTGCGCTGGATCGCAGAGACGCCGCCCTACCAGGTGGCGATCGGCTTCGTCGCCATCTATCCGATCCTGACCGGGATCATGTGGACGCTCACCTCGCTGTTCTTCTACGCGCGCAACGAGCGGCGTCCGCTGCCGCCGGCGGAGCACGACCTGCCCTTCGTCTCGGTGGTCGTCGCGGCCTACTGCGAGGAGGCCGTCATCGAGGGCACCCTCGAGTCGCTGCTGGCGCTCGACTACCCGAGCTTCGAGATCGTCGTCGTGGACGACGGTTCATCCGATCGCACGGTCGAGCTCGTGCGGCGGCACCTGGTCGAGGGCGGCCCCGTGCGCCTGGTGGAGAAACACGTAAACGAGGGCAAGGCGATGGCCTTGAACGACGCAATCCCCGTCACTCGTGGCGAGATCGTGGTGGTGATCGACGCCGACATCCGGCCCCGGCCGGACATTCTGCGCTACATGGTCGGGCACTTCCGGCATGCGCGCGTGGCGGCGGTCGCCGGCAACGCGCAGGTCTCCAACACCCGCTCGCTGCTCGCCAAGGTGCAGGCGACCGAGTTCGCCTCGATCGTGTCCGTGCTCCGCCGCGCGCAGCGCGTCTGGGGGCGCATCCTCACGGTGTCGGGCGCGATCTGCGCCTTCCGCCGGGCCGCGCTGGTGGACGTCGGCCTGTTCGACCCGGACATGGCGACCGAGGACATCGCGATGTCTTGGAAGCTCCAGCGGCGCTTCTACGACATCCGCTACGAGCCGCGCGCGGTGGTGGCGATGCAGGTGCCCGAGAAGCTGGAGGGGCTCTGGCATCAGCGCAAGCGCTGGGCGAAGGGCCTCGCGCAAGTGCTCCGCACTCACATCGACCTCTTCACCGACTGGCGCACCCGGCGACTCTGGCCGGTGTTCATCGAGGCGGTCTGCTCGGTGGTCTGGGCCTATCTGGCAGTGACCATGATCGGCTTCTGGCTCCTCTCGTACGCCGTCGGCCTAGAGCCGCTCGGCGCCAACCCGGTGCCGAACTTCTGGGGCATGGTGATCGCCACGGTGGCGCTGGTCCAGCTCGGGGCGGGCATCTGGCTGGACCGCCACTACAACCGCAGCGTCGGCCGCTTCTACCTCTGGGCGCCGCTCTACCCGCTCTTCTACTGGATGCTGATGCTGATGGTGACGGTGGCCGCGACCCCTGCCGCCCTGTTCGGACGCAAGCACAAGACGTCCCACTGGCGCACCGCGCGTGTGCCGGTCGAGGCCGACGCCGTCGAGCTCGACCGCTCGGCGGCCTGAACGCCAGACCCGCTTCAGCCGGACCGCTTCAGCCACGGACCCGGCGGCGGTCAGGTCGCGCTGCGGGCCCGCCGCCGCTCGACATAGCGGCGCTTCTTCACGGACAGTCCGCATTCCTCCATGCTGCACCAACGGCGGCTGCGGTTCTTGCTCCGGTCGAGGAAGAGCCACCGGCATCGGTCGCACAGCTTCATGCGGTCGAGCGGACCCTCGGTCAGCAGCTCCACGGCGGCGTGCGCGAGCGGCCAGACGGGGAGGCGCAGGTCGTCCTCCTCCTCCCAGCGCCAGCTGAACGCGGCGCCGCCCGGGGCGAGCTGCGCATGGCGGAGCGCGTCGCGCTCGTCCTCGAGCAGCCTGGCGAGATCCCGCTCCGGCGGGGGACGACCGTCAGCGACCGAGCGCAGCACGGCGTAGGCGCGCTCACGAAGCTCGATTGCTTCGGCGAGCGCGCGAGTCGCCTCGCGCGGGTGCGAGGCGGCGGTGCGCGCGAGGCGGTCAGCGGCTGGGGAGCTCAGCGTGCCGACCCTGACGCTCCATGCGAGCAGATCGCCGTAGGTGCGGAGGTGCTCGTCGTGCGGTTGGGGGCCGTCTTCGTGCGTTCCCCCGAGGGTGTTCACGAACTCGAGCGCCACGTGGCCGCCGTCCAGACGCATCGCCGCGACGTAATCCGATGTTTCCACCAAAATAAGTTTAGCTCGTTCCAGATGTGGTTACCATCAAAACAGCGAATGCCCTCAACACGCTTCGGGAGGTCACTCATGCTCGAGCCACTCGCCTTCATGCACGCCCACCAGCGCACCGCGGAGGTCGCCGAGTCGGCGCGACCGGTCCGGCCACCGCAGCCCTACGGGCCGCGCGAGACGCGCCGCGAGCGGGGTCAGCCTGGAAGCTGAGCCCGCCGTGCTGGCCGGGGCGGCTGGCGACGTGGGCGAAGGCCGATCGTGATTGCTGCCAGAGTCGGCCGGCGGGGGCGCAGCGGCATTACTCTCGATGCATGGAGCCACGGCGGGCTGCACTTCGCCGCATCGTCATCTACCTCGCTGTTGTGGTGGCGGTCCTCATCGCGCTCGCCGCCACCGGCTCGCTGCCCTCGGCTGACGAGGCGCGTGACTTCGGCGAGCGGCTCGACGAGCTGGCGGTCCTCGCGTACGTCCCGCTGTTCGTAGTCGCCAACTTCGTGATCACGTGGCCGATCCTGGCCGGGGCCGGCGGACTGCTGTTCGGGACTGCGGGAGGGACGCCGCTCGCGATCGCAGGAGTCACACTCGCTGCGTTGACGCAGATGGCGGTCGCTCGTCGTCTCGCCGGCGAGCACGTCGGACGGCTGTGGCCTCGCAGAGCTCGTCGCATCGAGGCGTTCCTCCAGCGCAACGGCGGGGTGGCGGTCATGGAGTCGCGGATCGTGCCACTCCTGCCCTACGGCCTCGTGAACTACAGCGCGGGGCTGACCCGGCTGCGCTACCGGGACATGGCGTGGGGTACGGCGGTCGGCGCGGCGCCGAAGGTCTTTGCCTACGTGGCGCTGGGCGGGAGCCTGAGCGATCTCGGAGCGCCCGAGGCCATCGTCGGGATCGCGCTCCTGGCGTTCCTGGCGCTCGCCGGCGGGCTGTGGGTGCGGCGCCAGATCGTCGCCGAGCGCGGCGCTCCATCCGCGTAGAGCGACGCTCGGCGCCGACCGGGGCCCGGCATCCGCCGGAGCCGCCGCTGCGGCCACCTAACCTCCCGGCGCGTGTCCTACTTCCAGGCGGTGCGCCTGTACTCGCTGGTCGAGATGTGCATCCTCACCGCGCTCATCGGGGTCGCCATCGGGGGATTCGGCGAGGGAGCCGAGCGCGTGCTGGGCTGGACGCACGGGTTCGGCTGGATTCTGCTCTGTCTCCTCGTGGCCAACGGCTGCCGCCGCGGCATCTTCCCGTGGGTGCTCCTTGCCGCGACGGTGTCGCCGCTCGGCCCGATCGGCAGCACTGCCGGCCTCGAGTACCTGGCGCGGCGACGGGTAGCCTGACCTCCCTTGTTCCCGCTCAATCTGCCCAACCTGCGGATTGCTGCCGGCCAACAGGGGGTCGTGATCCCGGCCAGCAAGCTTGGAAAGGTGAAGACGATCGTCCAGGTCGCGGCGGTGCTTGCCCTGATCGCCGCGTCTGACCCAGACGCCGCTTGGGTGCAGGCGCTCGTCTACGCGATGGTCCTCGTGACGGTCGTCTCCGGTGCGGACTACTTCCTCGGCTTCCGGCGCAAGCTTGAGGAGGCCTCACGCGCGCGCGAGCGCCTGGAGACGACCGGCCGGGCGTTGCCCTAACTTCCCGGGATGCCGGTCGACGCCTGAGCGTCCGTCGCGCCGGCCGGCGAACCCCCGCCGACGAGCGCTCCGCTCCTACCCCTCCGGCCTCTGGGGCGAGCCCGCGCCGGCGAGCCGCTCCACCAGCTCGTCGCGGCTCGTGCCACGCATGTAGAGCGCGCGGTCGAAGAGCTTGTCGTAGACGTCGAGCAGGGCAAACACCAGGTCGGCGGTGCCGACGGTCTCCCCGTCGCGAGCGGCGGCGAAGTCCGTCGCGCGTCCGGTCACCTCCTCGACCACGTCGGGGCCCTTGGCCCGCGTATCGTGCTCCTCCGGACGCTCCGCGCCGGTCATCAGGGGCGCTTCGCCCACGCCGAGAGCCTGCAGCGCCGACCCCACCTGACCGTGGAGGCGCAGGGCCCGGAGCCACCGCTCCGCCTCGTCCTCGGCCGAGTGCGCGAACGGCATCGCGGTGCCCGCCAGCGCCACGACCAGTGCGGCGTCCTGGGACAGAGGAATGTGACGGGCTTCCGTCAACGCGCCAAAGGTTAGGTGGCGGGAGCGTCGGAAGCGGCTGGGGCCGGACGCGGTCGCGACCCTACGCCCGCAAGCACCGGCGCCGTCACCGGGAGGCGCCGGCCCTGTCGCGCCCCGCAACCGCCGAGGCCGTCAGGCCGCCTCGAGCCACTCGCGCGTCGTCACCTGGTGCGCGGCCCGCTCGCCTCCGGCGATCTCACGTTGCAGCTCCGCCACGAGACCGTGGCGCTCGGCGACCACTGTGTGCCTGTGGATCGTCTCCAGGTTCTCCTGCCGCGCCGAGACGAACGCGTCCTCGCCGAGATCGGCGAAGCGCTCGGTCGCCGCGCGGACCATCTCGCGCACGCAGTCCTCGACGAAGCGAGGGCGGAGATGAGCCTTCTCGACCACCTCGACCTCGTCCGAGCGCTTCATCAGCTCATAGATCTCGGAGCTCATCGCCGACTCGACGATCTCGAGCAGCGACTCGGCCTCGATCGCCCGATCGCAGCCCTCGGGGCAGCCGATGTGGAGCGTGCCGATCCCGCGCTGGTTGTGGCTGGCCACTGGAACCGCCTCGAAGACGCGAGCGATCTCGTCGTCGGTGAAGCCGTCGTCACGTAGCCGCTCCTGTGAGCGCTCCATGACGAGCTCCTGCGCGCACGGGCAGGCGGTCATGCCCTGCGCTTCGACGCCCACCAGCCGCCGGGTGCCTCGGCCCGACGCGACAGCCGACCCGAACAGCGTGTAGATCTCCTGGGTCGGCGTCCCCGAGGCGGGAGTGAGCTTGTGCTCCGGATAGTGGGCGGCGATCGTGACCTCGGCCCGACAGCCCTCCTGGCGGTCGCGCACATGCTCGGCGATGTGCGAGGCGAGCGTCTCAGCCTTGAACGCCTCGCCGAGGATGACTTCGTCGATCGCCTCGTTGACGACCTCCTCGAACCTCGACATGTGCGCGCCCTTCTGCTCCGGGCCGAGGTCGACATAGCACTCGAGCTCCGCGTAGTAGAGCTGCTCGCTGCCGTTCGCCCGGATGCGGATGACCTTCTCGACGCCGGTCACCCCGACCCGCGAGAGGCTCACATAGGTGGAGGGACGGCGGGCCTGGACATCGCCGCCGAGGAGGGCCATTCGCTCGCTCATGGCCACTCACGATATCGAGCCCGAGTGGATGCGAAGCGCGTCAAACGCCGCGACTCGTTGTACACTGGCCGCGGTTGCATGCCCTTGGATGGCCCACTGGCTCAGCCCCTCGCGACAGGCGTCGCGAACCCGCCCACAACTCGACAGCCACAGCCCAAAGGCCCGCGAGCGCCCGGGGCCGTGGCAGTGTCCAAGGAGCTAGCGCTTGACGGAGAAGCACGAGGGAGTTGCGCTGCTGTCCGAGCCGGCTGAGCCCGCGTTCCTCGACGTCGAGGAGCTGCGTCAGCTCGTCGGCGAGGGACGTGAGCGCGGCTACCTGACGTTCGAGGAGATCGCGACGTGCCTCGAGGAGGTCGAGGTCACGAAGGAGCAGATCGGCGACTTCAGGGCTCATCTCGTGGAGAGCGGCGTGGAGATCGTGTCGAGCGAGGGCCGGCCGACCGGGATCGCGGAGGTCGCCGCCGGATCTGCGGCCAAGAAACCGGAGATCGACCTAACCGTCGAGCCGAGCCTCGACTCTCTCCGCCTCTACCTGCGCTCAATCGGCCGGGTCGAGCTTCTCACCGCCGAGCAGGAGGTCTCGCTCGCCAAGCGCATCGAGCGCGGCGACATGGGCGCCAAGCAGCAGATGATCGAGGCCAACCTGCGGCTGGTGGTCTCGATCGCGAAGGGCTACCTGGGCCGCGGGCTCTCATTTCTCGACCTGATCCAGGAGGGCTCGCTCGGCCTGATCCGCGCCGTCGAGAAGTTCGACTACCGCCGCGGCTACAAGTTCTCGACCTACGCGACCTGGTGGATCCGCCAGGCGGTCACGCGGGCGATAGCGGACAAGGCGCGCACGATCCGCATCCCGGTGCACATGGTGGAGAAGCTGAACAAGGTCGTCCATGTGGAGCGCCAGCTGGTGCAGGAGTTCGGCCGCGAGCCGGCCCCCGAGGAGATCGCCGCCGAGCTCCAATGGACGGGGCGCGAGGTGAAGGACATCCTGCGGATCGCGCAGCTGCCGGTGTCGCTCGAGAAGCCGATCGGCGAGGAGGAGGACTCGGAGCTGGGCGACTTCGTCGAAGACGAGACGGCCGAATCGCCCTTCGAGCTGGCCTCCGAGAACCTGCGTCGCGAGAACGTACGCCGCGCCCTGGACGCCCTACCGGCGCGCGAGCGCGAAGTGATCGAGATGCGCTACGGCCTGAAGGGCCACAAGGCCCGAACCCTCGAAGAAGTGGGCCGCGCCTTCGGAGTGACCCGCGAGCGCATCCGCCAGATCGAGAACAACACACTGAAGAAGCTGGAAGGCTTGCCCGAGGCGCAGCGGCTGCGGGACGCGTCGTAAGCCGCCGGCCCTCCGAGGTCACGCTCACCAAACGCGCCCTACAATCGGGCTCCCTACCGCCCGGGGGGATGCCCGAGCGGCCAAAGGGACCAGACTGTAAATCTGGCGGCTTCGCCTACGCAGGTTCGAATCCTGCTCCCCCCATGCCCCCCGCGGGCGACATAGCGCCGACGTAGCTCAGCCGGTAGAGCACCTCCATGGTAAGGAGGGGGTCCGGGGTTCGAGTCCCCGCGTCG
>Ga0126312_10001508_pt1 | contig 15325 bp, 16 predicted proteins | sample Plot104A_FD_92537 | JGI IMG/M metagenome (GOLD analysis project Ga0126312, IMG submission 92537) | Serpentine soil microbial communities from UC McLaughlin Reserve, CA, USA - Plot104A | ecosystem: Environmental > Terrestrial > Soil > Grasslands | place: USA: UC McLaughlin Reserve, Lake County...
AACCCTTACGCCTCACCGACGTTCCGGCGCCCAAGCCGGAGGCGGGGCAGGTCCTTGTGCACGTACGCGCCTGCGGCGTGTGCCGGACCGACCTGCACGTGGTGGACGGCGAGCTGACCGAGCCGAAGCTGCCGCTGGTGCCCGGCCACCAGATCGTCGGCGAAGACGTCGAGGGCGGCGGGCGCCTCGGCGTTCCGTGGCTCGGCTGGACCTGCGGCGAGTGCCGCTACTGCCGCACGGGAAGGGAGAACCTCTGCGAGCGCGCCCGCTTCACCGGCTACCAGGTGGACGGCGGCTACGCCGAGCTGGCCGTCGCCGATGAGCGCTACTGCTTTCCGATCCCGCCGGGCTATCAGGACCTGCAAGCCGCGCCGCTGCTCTGCGCGGGGCTGATCGGCTACCGCTCGCTGCGGCTATGCGGCGAGGAGGCCGAGCGGGTCGGCTTTTACGGCTTCGGCGCCTCAGCCCACATCGTCTGCCAGGTTGCAGCGTACGAGAACCGCAAGGTCTTCGCCCTGACCCGGCCCGGCGACTCCGACGGCCAGCGCTTCGCTCTCGCTCTCGGCGCCGCCTGGGCCGGGGACACCCAGGCGGGTCCGCCCGAGCCGCTCGATGCGGCGATCATCTTCGCCCCGGTGGGCGACCTGATCCCCCGGGCGCTCCAGGCGCTCGTCCCCGGAGGGACGGTCGTCTGCGCGGGCATCCACATGACCGACATACCGTCGTTTCCGTACGAGCTCTTGTGGGGCGAGCGGACCCTGCGGTCGGTGGCGAACCTCACCCGGCGCGACGGCGAGGAGTTCATGACGCTGGCGCCGAAGGTGCCGGTCCGCACCACCGTCAGCGGGTATCCGCTTGCCAGCGCCAACGCGGCGCTCGACGATCTGCGGGCAGGTAGGGTCCACGGGGCCGCCGTGGTGGTCACGTAACTGACATCGGGCGAGAGGAAGCAGATGGCTGACGTCACCGTGAAGCGCGTCGAGGACTTCGAGGCGATCTTCGGCGGGGGAATGAGGAGAGCGCGCTCCGGTCTGGGCGTTCGGTCCTTCGGCCTCCAGGTCGAGGAGTTCCCGCCGAACGCGACGCAGTATCCCGAGCACGACCACTCCGGCGACGGCATGGAGGAGGTCTACGTCGCTCTAGAGGGCCGAGCCATCCTCGCGGTCGGTGGGGAGGAGCACGTTCTGGAGCCGGGAGTCCTTGCGCGCGTCGGTCCGCAAGAGAAGCGCAAGATCGTCACCCGGGACGAGGGCGCGCGAATCCTCGCGATCGGCGGCGTTCCTGGGCGGGTCTACCAGCCGCCCGACTTCACGGAAGAGGGACAGCCCGACCCGATCGCCCGGTGAGTCTGCGAAGTACACCGGCCTCGTCGCGGCCCCGCTACCTGAATAGATCCTCGGCTGCGGGCCTTTGAATCGCCCGAGCCCCGGGGCCGTCAGCGACGCTGACGTGGCGCCCCAGCCCACGCACGATGCAGGCAGGGATTCCCGCGTCCTTGTCCCGCGCCAGGTCGGCTGCCGCGGCGACCTCATCTGCGACCGCGATCACGGTCGCGGCGAGCGGCCGCCTCTCCCGATCGAAGCGGTCACGCCAGTCGTCGAGCGGAAGCATGCCCGCGCAGCCGATCGCCACGTCGGCCTGACCGAGCCGCCACGGGCGCCCGAAGCTGTCGCAGACCACGACCGCCGGCCGGACTCGGGCCGCTGCGGCGATCTCCGCCCGGATCCGGCGCGCCGAGCCATCGGGATCGGCCGGCAACATCGTCACCATCTCCGTGCCCGGCACGTTCGAGGCGTCGAGGCCGGCGTTCGCGCAGATCCAGCCGCCGAGCGTCTCGACGATCAGGACGTTGCGCTCGGCGCGGATCACCCGCCGGCTCTCACGGAGGATGAGCTCTACGAGCCGCGGGTCCCTGTCCAGCCGGGCTGCGAGCTCCCTCGCGAGTCCGCCCGGCTCCACCTCTCGCAGGTCGCGCACCCTGCCTTCGGCTTTTGAGACGGCCTTCTGGGAGACCGAGACGACGTCACTGCCCACGAGCTCCTCGCCGGCGGTTTCCAGGGCGCTCGTGAGCAGCTCGCCGATCCGGTCGCCGTGGGCGACCTCCGGCACGCCGCGGACCGGGACGATTTCGACCCTGGCGCTCATGCTCGGGCCCGGCGTGGCAGCAGGCCTAGCTTCGCGAGAACCGCGCCCGTCGACTTGGCGAGGGCGGGCTCGCGTTCGAGTATGGCGGCGAGGTGGCGGAGGTCCTCCGGCGTATCGATGTCGGGGGCGAGCGAGTCGAGCGGCTCGATCGCCGCCTCATAGCACGCCCGGCGGCCTCGCTCCGCGTGACGGGCGCGGCTTCCGGATCCGAACGCGGGGCCAATCGCGTCCGCCGGCGACAGGAGCAGGGCATTCGTGCCGGTCCCGTGCCGGTCCGGGACCACGGCGACCCGCCCCACCCGCATCCGCTTCAGGGCCGCATCGAGCTCGCCGGGATCGAGCAGCGGGCAGTCTCCGGGCAGGAGCGCTACGCACCGCGCGCCGAGCGCCTTGGCCCGCACGATCCCGAGAGTGGCCGCGTCCGAGTGCCCGGTGTCGGTGGGGTCACGCAGCACCTCGAGCGGGGTCGCAACGCGCTTCGCCTGCCACAGCGTCATGCGCTCGGCCCGCCGCTCGCCGGTGACCACGACGACCCGCTCGATCGACTCGCAGACGGTCACCGCGGCGAGCACGTCCGCGAGCATCGCCTGGACAAGGGCCCTGCGCTGACCGGGGTCAAGCAGCTCCAGGAGCCGCCGCTTCGCGGTGCTGAAGCGCTTCACCGGGATGATCGCCGTGGCCAGCACGGTGCCCGCGAGGCTAGAACGTCCGCGCGAACTCGAGCACGCGCTTCGCGAGAGCTTCCCTGCCGCCGGCGCCCTCCATCAAGGTCGGGCACGAGAGCAGCCGGATTCCTTTCGGGCCGGGAGGGGGATCGCCGGCATCGACGACCATGCCATCGATCAGTCCCTCGTACAGCGATGCCACCCCGGCCGACGTCGCCGGTCGCCCGATGGCCGCCATGAACTCCTCGGTCGGGCCCTTGACGGCACGTCCGGCGACGAACGGGCTGACTGCGATCACGGGGATGCGTGCGGCGGTGATCGCCTCCCTCATCCCGGGCACCGCGAGGACTGGTCCGATCGAGATCACCGGGTTGGACGGCCCGATCACGAGCGCCGCGGCGCCGGCAAGCGCCTCACGGACTTGGGGACTCGCCGCCGCGGCTTCGAGCCCCCGGACCTCGACGGCCTGGATCGGGGGCTCCGCGTGATCCATGATCAGGAACTCCTGGAGCCCGCGCCATCCGGCCGGAGTGAGGACCCAGGTATTGACCGGCTCCTCGCACATCGGGAGCACCGAGGCCCGCGCCCCGAGAGCCCTGGCTATCTGCCCCTGGGCGGCGGTCAACGTACCGCCCTCCGTACGGAAGTGAGTGCGGTAGAGGCACGTGGCCAGGTCGCGGTCGGAGAGCTGGAACCAGCCCGGGCTGCCCAGCCGCAGGAGGCGCTCGTGGACGACGAAGGAGTCGCCGCTGATGCCCCAGCCCCGCTCCTCGTCGATCTCGCCGGCGAGCCAGTACGTGACGAGGTCGGGGTCGGGCGAGACGTGCAGGCCGTGAACGAAGGTGTCGTCGGCCGTGTTCACGATCACGGCGAGCTCCTCGCCGATCAGCGCCTGCATTCCGGCGGCGAGCTTCGCGCCCCCGGTTCCGCCGGCGAGAAGAGCGACCCGCATCAGGAGCCGTCCGGCTGCAGCTTGGGCGAGGTGACCGGCTCTACTCCCACGGGTCGCCCGCGGGGAGGCCGGTGATCCGGATCCCGGAGCGGGTCCCATAGCGCGCGTTGATCGAGATCAGAAGCGGCGTCAGCTGCTCGACGATCCGCGCTGTCTCGAGCGGGCCGGCGTTCACCGCCCGCAGGCGGGGCACCAGCTCGACGATCCGCGCGACCCGTGCCTTGTCGGCCTTGCGGTCGCCGCAGATCAAGATGTCCTCGTCGAGGGCGGCATCGGTGTCGCGCAGCGCCTCGGCGCTCACCGTGTGCATCGCCGCCACCACGGTCACCCCGTCGGGCACCATCTCCTGGGCCTGCTGCGCTGCCGAGCCTTGCCATACGCCGAGGGCCCGGGTGGCTTTCCCGCTGACCGCGGCGGCGGTGGGGACTGTGCAATCCACGAGGATCTGTCCTGGTTCGAGGGCCGGGCGGAGGTTGTTGAGGTTCTCCGACTGTGCCCGAAACGGGACCGTCAAGAACACGATCGGGCCGCGCCGCGCCGCCTCCTCGTTCACGGCCGCCTCGACTTCCGACCCGGGTGCGGCCTCCCGCAGGCGCCGCGCCGCCTCGCCCGCACGCTCGACGCTTCGCGATCCGATCACCACGGGACGGCCGGCGTGGGCGAGGCGCAGCGCCAGCCCGAAGCCGAGTGCCCCCGTCGCCCCGATGATCGGGACCGGCTCGCTCGTTTCCGCGCCGGGCATCGGCGCGCCAGTCTAGCCGTGCCCTCGGGAGCGGCGAGGGGCATATGCTGGGCGCCGGTGAGGCTCGAGGGGCGCAAGGCGCTGGTGACCGGAGGGGCGAGCGGGATCGGCGCCGCGATCGCTCGCCGCCTGGCGGCCGAGGGCGCGGCGGTGATGATTGGCGACCTCAACCTCGAGGGCGCGCGAGAGGTCGCCGCGGACATCGACGCGGAGGCCACGCCGCTCGACGTCACCGATTTCGAGTCGGTGGCCGGCGCGGTCGACTCGCACGGGCCGTTCCAGGTCCTGGTCAACAACGCGGGCACCGACGACTTCGCCTTCTTCACGGAGATGACTCCCGAGCGGTGGCGCCGTCTCCTGGCGGTCAATCTCGAGGGCGTGTTCGCCTGCACCCGCGCGGCCCTGCCGGCGATGCAGGAGGCCGGCTACGGGCGGATCGTCAACATCGCCTCGGAGGCCGGACGAGTCGGCTCGAAGGGCTCCGCGGTCTACTCGGCCGCGAAGGGCGGGGTGATCGCCTTCACCAAGACGATCGCGCGCGAGAACGCCCGCTTCGGGATCACCGCCAACGCGGTCGCCCCAGGGCCGATCGACACGCCGCTCCTGAACGCGGCGAGGAGCCTCGGTGACCTTGGCGAGCGGATCATCGAGACGATGAAGGCCGGAACGCAGATGCGCAGGCTGGGGAAACCGGAGGAGGTCGGGGCCGCCGTCGCGTTCCTGGCCTCCGACGACGCCTCCTACGTCACCGGGGAGACGTTGGGCGTCTCCGGTGGCCTCGGGATGGTGTGATGCCGTCCGAGCAGCGCAGGCGGATACCGCTCCGGGACGCGATCCCCGACTCGAAGCGTCCCCCGGGGTCGACCCTCGGGCCGGGGCTCGAGAGGATCGATGAGTTCGCCGTGGAGGACCGGCTGGTCACCGACGTCGGCGGCTCGATCGGGGTCCAGGTGCTCTCGACCCCGGGGATGATCGCGGTGATGGAGCGCAACTCGGCGGTGCTCGCCTACGAGCACCTGCCGGAGGGCAAGGCCACGGTGGGCTTCGAGGTGTGCGTAAGGCACGTGGCCGCGGCTGCCGAGGGCTCGATTTGCTCGGTGCGCTCTACCCTGCGCGAGGTGATCCAAGGGCGAAAGCTTCGCTTCGACGTCGAGGTGCGACAGGGTGAGCGCACGATCGGCGTCGGCACCCACGAGCGGCGCGTGATCGACGTGGGGAAGGTGAGCACGGGATGAGCGCCGGCCGCGTCGAGGGCATCTACCTTGCGCCCGAGTCCGGGGCGCCGACGGCTCCGGTGAAGGAAGTCCAGGCGATCGCCGGTCAAGGGCTCGCGGGGGACCGCAAGTTTCGCGACCGGGTTTTGGCCTCGAAGCAGGACGAGCCCGGCCGCGACCTCACCTTGATCGAGGCTGAGGCGATCGAGGGGCTCGCCGAGGCCGGGATCGAGCTCGGGCCGGGGGAGGCCCGTCGCCAGGTGGTGACTCGAGGGATCGGACTCAACGACCTGGTTGACAGGCGCTTCGCCGTTGGCGAGAGCGAGTGCGTCGGCATCGAGCTCTGCGAGCCGTGCTCTCACCTGGAGGGGCTGACGCGCCCCGGAGTGATGCGCGGGCTCGTCCATCGCGGCGGACTCCGCGCCGACATCCTCGTGGGCGGCACGATCCGGGTCGGCGACGAGATCCGCACGCTCTAGCGATTCCGTCGCGCTCGTATCCTGGCCCTGATGAGCGAGCTGCCGAAGACGGTCCGCATCCGCGAGGTCGGCCCTCGCGACGGTTTTCAAAACGAGCCCGACGTGATCCCGACGGACGACAAGGTGCGCCTCATCGGGATGCTCGCCGCGAGCGGGCTGCGCCGGCTCGAGGTGACCTCGTTCGTGCGCCCGGAGGTGATCCCGCAGCTCGCGGACGCGGGGGAGGTGCTGCAGCGGATCGAGCGGCCGCGGGGCGTCGCCTACTCGGTCCTGATTCCAAACGAGAGGGGCCTCGACCGCGCGCTTGCGCACCGGGACAGGTTCGACGAGATCAACCTCTTCCTCTCGGCCTCTGAGACGCATAACCGAAAGAACGTCAATCGCTCGGTCGCGGAGTCGCTCGAGGGGCTTCAGCGGACGATCGTTCACGCCCTGGAGGAGGGGCTTCGCTGCGAGGGCGTGATCGCCGTCTCCTTCGGCTGCCCCTATGAGGGCCAGGTGCCGCGGGAGCGGGTGTTCGGGATCGCGGAGCGGCTCGCCGAGGCCGGCTGCGAGGAGGTGGGATTCGGAGACACCACGGGGATGGCGAATCCGCGCCAGGTGTCGCAGTTCTTCGCGGCAGCGCGGGAGCGGCTCGCCGGCGTCGAGCTCACCGCCCACTTCCACAACACCCGGGGCCAGGGCCTCGCCAACGTGCTCGCGGCGCTGGAGCAGGGAATCGACTCCTTCGAGTCCGCGTTCGGGGAGCTGGGCGGCTGCCCGGTGCCGCCTGGCACGACCGGGAACATCTCGACAGAGGACCTCGTCTCGATGCTGCACGAGATGGGAGTGGACAGCGGGGTTGACCTGGAGAGGCTGATCGAGGCCTCGCGCGCCGTCCAGGAGCTGCTGGGCCGGCCGCTCGGCGCGCACGTCCTCCGCGCGGGACCGGTGGACTGGCGCCGGTAGGCTCGCGCGGACGATGAAGAGCGACGCCTTCAGAGAGGCGGTCGAGAACGAGGACCCCGAGTCGCTCGCCGAGGCGCTCGCCGAGCCCGTCGTCTTCCGAAGCCCGGTCGTGTTCAAGCCCTATGAGGGGAAGCCGGTCGTCTCCACGATCCTCACCGAGGGCGCGATGAGGGTGTTCGAGGACTTCCGCTACAGGCACCAGCTCGAGGACGGAGACGTCGCGGCGCTCGTCTTCGAGGCCCGTGTGGGCGATCGCGAGGTCTCGGGCGTCGACCTACTGCGCTTCGACGCCGAGGGACGGGTCGCGGAGCTGACGGTGATGGTGCGACCGATCAGCGGCCTCAGTGCCCTGGCCGAGGCGATGGGCCGCGAGCTCGAGCGCCTCGGGATCGCCCCTCCGACCGGCACCTGAGGGCGGAGCCGATGCCGGACCTCGGGCCCGTGATCGCCGACGCGGGGTCGAACCTGCTCGCCGCCCGCTACCAGATGGCGTTCACGCTCGGCTTCCATATCGTGCTCGCCTGCTTCGGCGTCGCCTTCCCGGCGGTGATGCTGATCGCCGAGTACCGGGGCCGCAAGCGAGGTGACGAGGACGCGCTCCGGCTCGCGCGGCGCTGGTCGAAGGCCGTCGCCGTCCTGTTCGCGGTCGGCGCGGTCAGCGGCACCGTTCTCTCTTTCGAGTTCGGGTTGCTGTGGCCGGGCATGATGGACCGCTTCGGCGACGCCTTCGGGATCGCGTTCGCGATCGAGGGGATCTTCTTCTTTCTCGAGGCGATCTTCATCGCGATCTACATCTACGGCTGGAAGCGGTTGCCCGGCTGGGCGCACTTCTGGAGCGGGGTTCCGATCGTCGTCTCCGGGGTCGGCGGCGCGCTTTCGGTGATCGCCGCGAACGCGTGGATGAACACGCCCGCCGGCTTCACGCTGGGCGCCGACGGCCGCGTCGCCGACGTCCAGCCGCTCGACGTGATCTTCAACACCTCGACCTTCCACGAGTTCGTCCACATGTGGGTCGCCGCCTACGTGGTCACGGGTTTCCTGGTCGCTTCGGTCTACGCGTTCGCGATGCTGCGGGGCCGGCGTGACCACTATCACCGGCTCGGCTTCCTGATCCCGTTCACCGTTGCGGCGATTGCCGCGCCGCTCCAGGTCGTGGTCGGCGACTTCGCCGCACGCGACGTCTACGAGGACCAGCCGGTGAAGTTCGCGGCCATGGAGTGCGTCTACGAGACGGGGGCCGATCAGCCCGAGCACCTCGGCGGGATCTGCACCGACGGCGAGGTCAAGGGCGACATCTCGTTGCCGGGCGTCGATTCGCTGCTTGCTGGGTTCAGCACCGGCACCGTGGTCAAGGGACTCGACGGTGTGCCCTTAGACGAGCGACCGCCCACGCCGACGACCATCCACCTGTCGTTCGACGCGATGGTCGGAATCGGGTTTGCCCTGACCGCGCTCGCGGTCTGGTTCGCGGTCGCCTGGGGTCGCAGGCGGGACCTCCCGGCGACGCCGTGGTTCTTGCGCGGGGCCACGGCGGCGGGAGTCGCGGCCGTACTCGCCCTCGAATGCGGCTGGATGGTCACGGAGATCGGGCGCCAGCCGTGGATCGTCCACGGCTTCATGCGGACCTCCGAAGCGGTCACGCCCGCGCAGGGAATCTGGTGGGCCTTCGGACTGACGCTCGCCCTCTACGTCGGCCTCGCGCTGACGAGCGCCGCGGTGCTGCGTGGGATGGCGAGGCGCTGGCGGGCACAAACGGTGGACGAGCCCGAGCTCGAGGCTCCGTACAGCCCTCCGCCTCCGACGCCGGAGCCGGCGCGATGAGCAAGCCCGACGCCGTCGCGGCGATCCTCTGGATCGGGGTCACGCTCTACGCCGTCTTCGCCGGCGCCGACTTCGGCGCTGGCATGTGGGACCTGCTCGCCGGCCGAGGTGAGCGCGGTGAGCGCGCGCGGGCCCTGATCGACCACTCGATCGCCCCGGTCTGGGAGGCTAACCACGTCTGGCTCATCTTCGCGCTCGTGGTGCTGTGGACGGCCTTCCCGCCGGCGTTCTCGGCGGTGATGAGCACGCTCTACATTCCCCTCTCCCTTGCCGCCTTGGGGATCGTCCTACGTGGCTCCGGCTTCGCGTTCCGGCACGCGCTACCAGGGCGGCTACGCGGCCCGGCGACCCGTGTATTCGGGGTCTCCTCGTTGGTGACGCCCTTCTTCATGGGAACGGTGGCCGGAGCGGTCGCGTCGGGAGAGGTGCCCGCCGAGGGGGGCGGTGACGCGACCTCGAGCTGGACGGGGGCGCTGCCGCTGACCACCGGCCTCCTTTTCGTGGCGACCTGCGCATACCTCGCCGCCGTCTTTCTCGTCAGGGACGCTGGCGCCGCTCGGGACGCGGAGCTGCGGCGCTACTTCACCCGGCGCGCGCTGGCGGCCGCCGTCATCGCCGGAGTTGCCGCCCTCGGCGGCGTGATCGCGCTGCACGCCGAGGCCCGCTTCGTCTACGACGGCCTGACCGGCGACGGGCTCCCCCTGCTCATCCTCTCGGCCGCCTGCGGGCTCGGCGCCCTGGGCTTGCTGGCGCGCGGACGGGCAGGTGGCGTCCGGGCGGCGGCGGTGGGGGCGGTGATGGCTGTGCTTTGGGGGTTCTTCGTCGCCCTCCACCCCTACATGCTCCCGGAGTCGCTCACGATCGAGGACGCCGCGGGCGCCGACGCCACCCTGAACTCCGTGATCGTCGTGTTCGCGATCGCAGGCGCCGTCTGCCTCCCGGCCCTGGCGCTCCTCTACCTCCTGTCGCAGCGAAGGACGCTCGAGTAGCGCCGCACCTCGCCGTCCTGTCGCAGCGATGGGCGCTCGCGTGACGCCGCACCGCTTTGCCGCAAATTGCGGTTGTTTGACTAAAGAGTCGTTAAGGACCCTTTACATCCTCTATGCGACCAGCAAAGCTTCGCTGCTCGGAGCCGTGTCGTCGATCCCGAGGGTCGGGGGGCGAACGGAGTCGCCTCGGAGGCCGATCGGCGCAGGCGGCCGACGACGACCACCACCGGGGAGGTGGGCCACATGCCGACCACACGCCTGTCCGCGCTCGATTGCGCCTTTCTCGACGTCGAGACCCCGACCGCGCACATGCACGTCGGCTGGGCGGCGGTCTTCGAGCCTCCGGCTGCCGGCCCCAGGCCGAGTTTCGACGAGCTGCGAGAACACATCGCGGCGCGCCTGCCGAGGGCGCCCCGCTACCGCCAGATGCTGCGGTCCGTGCCGCTGGGCCTGAACGCGCCCGTGTGGGTGGACGACGCGAACTTCACGGTGGAGCGCCACGTGGTGCGAGCCACGTCACGATGGCTGACCGAGGTCGTGGACGAATGCATGTCCACGCCCCTGCCACGCGATCGTCCCCTCTGGCAGATCTGCATCGCGGAGCATCTCGACGACGGTCGGATCGGGGTGGTGGGGAAGGCGCACCACTGCATGGTGGACGGAATCGCCGCCGTCGAGCTGAGCTCGTTGCTCCTCGATCCCGAGCCGGCTCCCCCTCCGCCGCCGCCCGACGAGTGGGCGCCCGAGCCGGCGCCGAGCGACCCGGAGCTCCTGGCGGGCGGGCTCGTCGACCTAGCTCGGACCCAGCTCGACCTCGCTACCCTTCCGGCGCGCATCGCCGGCACTCCAGAGCGCGCCGCCGCGGCAGCCGATCGCGCCCGTCGGGCCGCTGCCGCACTGCTGGATGCGGCGCGGCCCGCCTCCCCGAGCCGGCAGCTCAACCCGCCGATCTCCCCGCGTCGCCATCTGGGCCTCCTCGCGCGGCCCCTCGACGACCTGCTTCAGATCAAGCGCACGTTCGACGTGAAGCTGAACGACGTCCTGCTCGGTGTCGCCGCGGCGGGCGTTCGGGAGTTCCTCAGGGAGCAAGGTGAGGATCCCGTCCGGCTCAAGACCATGGTGCCCGTGAACGTGCGGGACTCGGGGCAGGAGGGCGAGCTCGGCAACCAGATCTCCTTCATGTTCGTTGATTTGCCGTGCGACGAGCCCGATCCGATACGGCGCCTGAGCGACATCCATCTCGCGACGAGTGAGCGCAAGCGAATGGGCGGGCCCGAGGGCGCGAACGACGTCGTGCGCTCGATCGGATTAGTCCCCAGCCCCGTCCAGCGCTTCGTCTCGCGGCTGCTCGCGAGCCCCCAGGCCTTCAACCTGGTCGTGTCGAACATCCCGGGGCCCCGCGAAGAGCTCTACATGCGGGGCTGCCCGATTGTCGAGGCGTATCCGGTCGTTCCGCTGGCGGACCGCCACGCCCTCTCGATCGGTGTGACCACGATCCGCGACGGGGCCTTCTTCGGCCTCTACGCGGACCGAGATTCCCTGCCCGAGGTAGACGTGCTCGCCGGGCACGTCGAGGGAGCCATCGAGGAGCTTGTGGAGTTGAGCAGGGACCGGTTCGCCGAGCCCGTCGTCGCGGCCGAGGGCGGCTGAGCGCGTAAACCCCTCCGCTGTGCCTCATCGCCGCCGTAGACTCCGGCGGCGATGAGCGAGACACGCGCCGGAACGGACATCGAGCGCGCGATCGAGACGGCGCTGGCGGGCGGGCCCGAGCGCCACCATCGAAAGACCGCCGAGCAGGGGAAGGCGCCGGTGCGCGAGCGGGTGGCCCGTCTCGTGGATCCGGAGTCCTTCGCTGAGGAGGGGCTCCTCGCAAATTGGGAGCAGAAGGGCCTTGGCGCCGACGGTGTCGTCACCGGCCTCGCCCTGGTCGCGGGCCGCAAGGTGGCTCTGATGGCCAACGACCCCACGGTCAAGGCGGGCTCGTGGGGGCCGAAGACCGTGGAGAAGATCCTTCGCGTCCAGGAGCGGGCGCTCCGCCTCGAGGTGCCGATGATCTACCTCGTCGACTCGGCGGGGGCGCGGATCACCGACCAGGTGGAGATGTTCCCCGGGCGTCGCGGAGCCGGACGGATCTTCTACAACGAGGTCGTCCTCTCCGGGAGGGTGCCCCAGGTCTGCCTTCTGTTCGGCCCCTCGGCCGCGGGCGGCGCCTACATCCCGGCGTTCTGCGACGCGGTGTTCATGCGGAACGGAAACGCTTCGATGTACCTGGGGTCGCCGCGCATGGCCGAGATGGTGATCGGCGAGAAGGTCTCGCTCGAGGAGATGGGCGGCGCGAAGATGCACACCTCGGTTTCGGGCTGCGGCCATTTCCTGGTCGAAACGGACGAGGACGCGGTCGACCTCGCGAAGCGGTACCTCTCGTTCATGCCACAGAGCTTTCGCGACCCGCCGCCCGCCGCGCCGCCCTCCGAGCCCTCATCGGAGCGAGCGATCTCGGAGATCGTCCCCGCCGACGAGAACGCGGCGTTCGACATCGAGGAGTTGATCGAGGCGCTCGTGGACGCCGGTTCCTTCCTTCAGGTGCAGGAGCGCTGGGCGAAGGAGGTGGTGATCGGCTTCGCCCGCCTCGACGGGCGCGCGATCGGGATCGTCGCCAGCCAGCCGAATGTGAAGGGCGGGGTGCTGTTCGTCGACTCGGCCGACAAGGCGGCGCGCTTCATCTGGACCTGCAACGCCTTCAACGTCCCCCTCCTCTTCCTCGCCGACGTACCGGGGTTCATGATCGGCACGCAGGTCGAGCGCCAGGGCATCATCCGGCACGGCGCGAAGATGATCTCAGCGGTCGCCGAGGCGACGGTGCCGAAGCTGTCCGTGATCGTGCGCAAGGCATACGGCGCGGGCCTTTACGCGATGGCGGGCCCAGCCTTCGAGCCCGACTGCTGCATAGCGCTGCCCACCGCCTCGATCGCCGTGATGGGCCCCCAGGCGGCGATCAACGCCGTCTTCTACAACCAGATCACAGAGATCGAGGATCCCGCTGAGCGGGAGGAGTTCGTGCGGCGAAAGCGCGAGGAGTACGCGGCGGACATCGACATCCTCCACCTCGCCTCCGAGCTGGTGGTCGACGCGGTGATCGAGCCCGACGAGCTGCGCGCCGAGCTCATCCGGCGCTTCGCGCTCGCGGAGACCAAGGACCGGACGTTCAGCGAGCGCCACAACCCGATCACGCCGGCATGAGTCGGCCCCGGGTCGCAGCGATCACCCTCGCCTGAGATGGGTCGGCTCGGCGTCGCCGGCGGCGACTACGTCAGCGGCCTCGACGCGGGCGATGCCGCGCTGATCCCCCGCCACGGGGACCCATACGTGCAGCCGCACCGGATCGACCACCAGTCGAATCTGCGCAGGCTCCTGGAGCGAGGCTGCAACCGGGTGCTCGGACTCGGCTCGGTTGGCGGCTTGCGGCGTGAGCTCGACGTCGGCACGTTCGTGTGCCCGGACGACTTCATCGCGCTTCACGTGGGTCAGTCGGTGTTCGAGGACCGGCGCGGCCACAGCGTCCCCGGCTTCGACCTGGCTTGGCGGCGCCGCGTGGTCGACGCCTGGTCGGCCGGCACCGGTGTTCCGCTGCGCGACGGAGGCACCTACTGGCAGACGGTGGGACCGCGCTTCGAGACCCCAGCGGAGATTCGCCTGATCGCGCGCCACGCGGACGTGGTGGGAATGACGATCGCCTCCGAATGCGTCGTCGCGGCCGAGCTCGGCCTTCCCTATGCGGCGATCTGCGTCGTTGACAATCTCGCCAACGGGGTGGGCGAGAGGGAACTGACCATCGAGGAGTTCGAAGCCGGCCGGCAGACGAACCGCGACCGCCTAGCCGGGGCCCTCGAGGCGATCCTGCCGGCGCTGACGGAGGAAGAGTGAGCCTCGCCGTAGTCAACGCCAGGCTCGACGGCAAGCGCGTGACGCTCCGAGCTGAGGGCGGTCGAATCGTGCGGGTGGGCCCGCGGGTGAAGCCGCACGAGGGCGACGAGGTGATCGACGCGCGCGGCATGGTGCTCGCGCCGGGTCTCGTGAACGGGCACACCCACGCGGCGATGACGCTCTTTCGGGGCCACGGCGCCGACCTGCCGCTGATGGAGTGGCTCCAGAGGGTGATCTGGCCAGTGGAGGCCCGGCTCGTGGCCGAGGACGTTTACTGGGGCACCCGGCTGGCCTGCTTGGAGATGATCCGCACGGGAACGGTGCGCTTCTGGGACATGTACTGGCATCCGGGCGCCACGGCGCGGGCGGTCCAGGACGCCGGGATCCGGGCGACCATCTCAGCGCCGCTGATCGACGCCGGCAACGCCGCGAGCCAGGTGGAGCTTCACGATCGGGCCGAGCGGAGCCTGGAGGAGATCGGGGAGGCGCGCGAGCTGATCGACCCGGCACTCGGCCCGCACTCGATCTACACGGTGAGCGAGGCATCACTGCGCTGGGTCGCCGAGCTCGCCGCCGAGCGAGAGCTGCCCATCCACATCCATCTCTCGGAGACCGAGAAGGAGGTCGACCGCTGCGTTGCCGAGCACGGCGCGCGTCCGGCCGAGTACCTTGAGCGAGTGGGCCTGCTCGGCCCGCGGACCCTGATCGCTCATGGGACGTGGCTGGACGAGGAGGAATTGGCGCTGGTTGCGGCAAGGGGGGCGACCGTGGTCACCAACCCCGTGGCGAACCTGAAGCTCGCGGTCGGGCGCGTGTTTCCGTACCGGTCGGCGCGTCGTCAGGGCGTTCACGTCGGGCTGGGGACGGACGGAGCAGGAACGAACAACTCGCTCGACCTCTTCCAGGACCTCAAGATCTTTGCGCTGCTGCAGAAGCACGAAGCTCGCGACCCGGCGGCGCTACCCGCCCAGGAGGCGTGGGAGGTCGCCACGGGGTCGCTGTCGCCGCTGCTCGCGGGAAGCACCGAGCTCGCCGCCGGGGCCCCGGCGGACTTACTGCTGCTGCAAGCGGACGGTCCTGAGCTTGCTATCGGCGACCTTGCCGCGGGGATCGTCTATGCCGCATCCGGAGCGGTCGTGGATACCTCGGTCGTCAACGGCAGGGTCTTGATGCGCTCAGGGAGCGTGACAGGCGCCGAGGAGGTCGTCGCCAGGGCGCGTGCTCGCTGCCGCCGGCTCGGGCTCCTGTAGTCAATGGGGGGTATGGGAGGCCGGCACTGATGCGCGACGACGCTCTCCGATGGAACGATGGGTAGGCCTTGGTCGACCAGCCGATGAAGCAAGCCTCGTTCGGTGAGCGCGTCACCGGTATGGCCCGGGCCGCCATTGACCGCCTCGCGCGGCGGCGCCGGCGTGCCGAGACGGGGGTCTTCGAGGACCCGGAGAC
>Ga0126312_10001509_pt1 | contig 15317 bp, 14 predicted proteins | sample Plot104A_FD_92537 | JGI IMG/M metagenome (GOLD analysis project Ga0126312, IMG submission 92537) | Serpentine soil microbial communities from UC McLaughlin Reserve, CA, USA - Plot104A | ecosystem: Environmental > Terrestrial > Soil > Grasslands | place: USA: UC McLaughlin Reserve, Lake County...
CTCATTCAGACCGAAAGTGATCACGTCCCGGAAGGCCTGAGCGTCGAAGTCCGCCTTCAACAGGTCGAAGTTGAATGCCTGCCCCAGCCCGGTGGGGCGAGCGTAGAGGGCCCGCCGCTCCGACGGCGCAAACGCTTCGGCCACCGCGGTCCGAGGTGGGGAGTACTCGTCGAAGACCTTCCGCCACTCGGCGTAGATCTCGTGGACCTCGTTCCGGTCATACAGCGGGTCGCTTCCGTCAAGTGGTACGTCGGTGAGCGTCGGTTTGCTGCGCAGCGGCTCGGAGAGATCCTTGGCCAGAGCGTGGGCCACATCGACGCGGTAGCCGTCGACGCCGCGGTCGGCCCAGAATCTCAGCGTGGTGAGGAAGTCGTCGCGTACCTCGCGGTTGTCCCAGTTGAGGTCGGGCTGCTCACGCGCGAACAGATGGCAATACCACTGCCCGTCGGGCACCCGGGTCCACGCCGGGCCGCCGAAGTGGGAGATCCAGTCCGACGGTGGCTCCGAGCCCTCCGGGCCGGTACCGTCGCGGAAGATGTATCGGGCCCGGGCGGCCGAGCCCGGCTTGGCGGCCAATGCCTCCTGGAACCAGGGGTGCAGATTCGACGTGTGGTTCGGCACGATGTCGACGATCACCCGAATACCGACCGCATGCGCCGTCGCAACCAGGGCATCGAAATCCTCCAGAGTGCCGAGCTCCGGTGCAACGTTGCGGTAGTCGGCGACGTCGTAACCACCGTCAGCGAGCGCCGAGGGATAGAACGGGCTCAACCAGATGGCATCGATACCGAGGGCGGCCAGATAACCGATCCGCGACGTCACACCGCGAATGTCGCCCATGCCGTCGGCATTGCTGTCGGCGAAGCTTCGTGGATAGACCTGATAGACCACCGCCTGACGCCACCAGTTGGCGTCGCTTCTTGGGTCAGCGGCAAGCAGAACCTGATCGGTCACGAGACGATCATCCTTCGAGAGAGATTCGAGGCTGAGTGAGAGCAGCGCTCAGTAAGTAATACCCCGAGTGACAGCGCTTGCAATCAAGGCTACGCGGCCCGTGGAAACCGCGTCAATGCGGGATAGCGGCCGCGCTAGTTATCCTGATCACAGTTCGTGACAGCGCTTGCAGGCCGGTGGCCCGCACCTTGGTGGCGATGGGTTGAGCGTCGAACCGCCGTTCGACAAAGCCGAGTGCCACCGGCCCCACCGAGACGTAGAGAGGAGCTGCTCTGAACCAACGGTCGAGCATGCACGACGTAGCGGCCTTGGCCGGCGTCTCCGTTGCCACCGTTTCCCGCGCGCTTCGCGGATCATCACTGGTCAACGACGGCACCCGGGAGCGGGTGCTCGCCGCAGCCGAGGAGCTGTCCTTCTCCATTTCTAGGGCTGCCTCGAGCCTGGCCACCGGAAAACTCGACAAGATTGCCGTGCTGGTCAGCGGTCGCCTCAACTCCTGGTTCAACGGCTCCGTCGTGGATGCGATGTATGAGTACCTGCACGCCGCCCGCCAGGAGTTGGTCATTTACCGGATCCTTGACGACGCGCAGCGGACCGACTTTTTCGCGACTCTCCCGGCCCGGCGCAACGCTGACGCCCTCGTGGTTGCCTCGTTCGCTCTGACCACCGCGGAGCGACAGCGGCTACGCAAGCTTGGGGTACCGCTGATCTATGTGAACCAACGGGTACGAGGCGCCGCCTCGGTCGCCATCGACGATTTCGAGGCGGCCCGTACGGGTACTCGGTACCTCATCGAGTTGGGCCACAGGCGAATCGGCTTCGTCACTAGGTCACAATTGCCCGAGCTCACACACAGCGCTGCCGATCGCGTCCACGGCTACCGGGCCGAGCTGACCGAGTTTGGCCTGGCACCTGACCCCGAACTCGTTTTTCAGGCCTCGTCCGACGCGGACGGTGACAGCGTGGTCGCCGAGCTGTTGTCACGGTCGAGTCCGCCGACGGCACTGATGGTGTCCAGCGACGAGCTGGCGCTCAGTGTCCTGGCAGCGCTGGGTCGAGCAGGCATCGTTGCCCCCGGTGACATCTCGGTGTTGGGGTTCGACGACCACGCGATGTCCGAGCGGTTCGGGCTGAGCACGATTGCTCAGCCCGTCAGCGAGCTAGGTCGGATGGCGGCGACCATGGCCTTGACGCTCGCCGCGGGCCGCTCACTCCGCCCGAAGACGATCACCCTGCCCACCCATTTGGCGCGACGGCAGACGACAGGCCGACCGGCGTGACGGTCCAAACGCTCGGTGAGCCATTAGCATGAAAGAGTGCAGCCGCGCGCAGTTTCGGAACCTGGCGAGGTGCCGCCTACCGAGGAGCTTGCGACGGCGGCTGCGGACGAAGCGGCTATCCGCGCCGCCAAGGCGGTGCTGCGTAGCGCCATCCAGTACCGCCGTGACAGTCGGCCGGCTGAGCGACGTGGTCGCGACGACGCTGCTCGCTCCGACCTTATTGAGGAGGCCCTGAGCTCCCGGATGCCGGACACGGTCGCGGCCTACCTCTCTATGGGGTCCGAACCAGCGACGCTGCGGCTGATTGCATGGCTTGCCGCGCATGACATCCGCGTCCTGCTGCCGGTGCTGACCGCTGCCGCAGCCGAGACTGGCCCGGGCAAGCCGGCCTGGGCGCCGTACGAGGGTCCCGACGCGCTTCGCACCAGTCGATTCTCGATCTTGGAGCCGACCAGCGAGCCGGTGCCCGCCGAACAGCTGCCCGAAGCGGAGATGATCATCTGCCCCGGCCTGGCCGCCAACCGGCAGGGCGATCGGCTCGGCCGCGGTGGTGGTTGGTACGACCGCGCCCTGCGCTACGCGTCATCCAGCGCCCCGGTCTGGGTACTGCTGAATGACGACGAGATCATGCCAGCCATTCCGACCCACGCCTGGGACCGTCGGGTGGACGCGATCTTCACGCCCACCCAGATGATCATGTGTGAGCCGAGCACGGTCTGAGGGGAATCACTCGCTGATCCGAGCCGCGGCTTACATCCAAAACCTATTGCGGAGAAGCAGATCCAGCGGGGCTCGGGCGCAATCCGACTGGCCGCTATCCGACTTTGGCCAAGGAATTCCACCGGGCGGAGGCTAGACGCCCTCGAGGCGTCCCTCGCGTCGGCGGATGAACAGGGCCCAGGTGACGGCGAAGCAGACCGCATAGAACACGAGAAAAGGTGACGTACGCCCCGTCGCCGTTCTTCACCGTGAGGAACGACAGCCGGAAGGCGAGGTTCACGAGCACGCCACCGGAGGCACCGATGGCCCGTAGCCAGCCCGATCTGGGGCTAGATGACCCTGAACCGCGTTTCCCCTTGCGGTGGTTCCTCTACAACCTCCACCGCTGTTACATCGGCGCCCTTGGTGCCCCGATGTGACCAGTCGATCATCGCCTCCACAGCCGCTGGGTCGCCCTCGAAGGCAGCCTCGACCGACCCGTCCGCAGCATTCCGGACCCATCCGGCTACGCCACGAAAACGTGCCTCCCGCCGGCAGGTGTTGCGGAAGAAGACGCCCTGCACGCGACCACGGACCACGACCCGGCGGCGGATCGTGCTTGAGCGGCTCGCGTCGCGCGGCATCCGCTCAACGCCCAACCGGGTTCTTACGCAGAGTGCGCGGCTCGTCGGCACGCCGGATCATGACCTGGCCCTCGGCGACCATCACCTCGTATGCCGCCGCCGGCCGGGTGGCTGGACCGGCGACCACCGATCCGTCCAAGGCGAAATGACTGCCGTGCCACGGGCAGACGATGCATCCGTCCTCCAAAGTCCCTTGATGCAACGGGCCGCCGCGGTGGGTGCAGCGATCGGCCAGCGCGACGATCGTGCCGTCGTCCCGGCGCGTCAGCACCACGGGTACGCCGTCAAGATCAACCAGCGTCAGGCTGCCGGAGGAGATCTGGTCCTGGGCCGCCGCGGGGCTCCACCTGTCCGTACTGTGCTGGAAGGCCGTCGTATCCACGCCAACGCCAAGCGCGTACGAGAGGTGCCCAGCGAGCCAACCCGATACCCCGATGGCGGATGCGCCCACCAGCGACCACGCGACCCCGGAGGCGCGATGGCGACGGCGGCGGGACAGCCAGCTCGCACCGTAGGAAGCGATCGCGACCCAGTTGAGGATTGCGTGCACGAGCCCTATCCGGCGCTCCCCTCCCGAGGTCGACGTCCAGTCGCTGGTTCCCGTCGCCGCAGATGGCGCGGCGGCCAACACTCCGAACCCTATGAGCTTGCGGGCACCATCGTCGTCACCTACCAGGTCGAAGACCGCCGCAGATGTCCAGGCTCCGATGGGAATCGTGACCAGTAGCGGGTGGAGCGGGTGCCCGATCGGGGTGCCGCTGGCGATCGTGGTGACGGCTCGCTGGCCGAGGATCTTTTTCGCCACGCTGGCGATCTTGTCCGCTGTCGAATCGAGCACCTCAGCGCGCTCGATCGCTCCCGCGAATGCGTCCAGCCGCTTAGCGAATCCCATCCTCGATGCCCCTGTCGTTTTTCGTTCTGCCGAAACGGAAGTATGCCCAGACTACGAAGGACCTTGTGCGAGCAGCTCGCGGACTCGATCAGCAGCGCGGTGTCGGCAGATAACGCCGTCTCCGCCGGATCGCGTCACGACAAGGTTGATAGCCCAGTCGCCGAGGCAAAGCCCAGCACGGTGGCCAGGCCGGCCCAGTCCTTAGCCTTGGTGTTTGCCTCAGGGATCATCGAGTCGACCAGCATGACGAGGAGTGCTCCTGCGGCGAAGCCGTCGATGCCCGCCCGGAGGCCTGGCGCGCTAACTTGTTCAGGGATACCGTCGAGCAAGGCACCTATAGCGAGCGGCAAACCTTCCGATCCGCCACCGGAACGGCCGCCCATCCGGGTCACGGCCTGGTCCGCGAGGGAAGACCACCGCACCTACGCCGAGGCCAACGGCAACAGCGACCAGCCCACCGACCTCGATGCCTTCCTCGGAGAGTTCAAAGGCAACGCTCGAAATCAGGGCACCGGCACCGAACACCAACACCGCGCCGATGCTGCCGGGCTTCCAGTTCCTGGCAAGTCCGAGAAAGGCACCGATGACGAGCAATGCCGCCGCGAGCATTCCCCAGACAAGCGCCGCAAGCACGCGCGGAATGATACTGGTGTTGCTCAGTCCATCACGGTTGTCGACCGCCAGGTGCGGAGCGCCCTTGACGGCGAACGCCGGCCCAGCGAGCACGAGCGTCCCAGCGGGGTAGAGACCGTCGGGCTACGCCCTGATATGCATCAGCGTATCGCTGCCTGGCGATCATCGCCGGCAGTCGGCCGGCCTTCGGCGAATCATGCTCGCTCGAGGGCAACCCCCACCTGTTGCTTGTCTCCAACAGCAGCTGACTGCAGAACTGCGGAATGGTCCATCAGGTCCATGGTGGTAGCGAGGGTCTCGGCCTTGATCAAGCTGGCGTGAGCCTGAATGGCGGCGCGGACGCTATCGTCACCACTGAGCCGCAGGTGGATGCGGTCACTCACGTCAAATCCGGCGTCCCGCCGGGCCTGCTGCACGGCACGGACGACGTCCCGGGCCAGTCCTTCGGCCGCCAGTTCTGAGGTCACCCTGATGTCCAAGATCACGAAGCCGCCGCCGGGCAGCATGGCCACCGCCCGTTGATCATCCCGATCGGTGTCGGCGACCACTGTCTGCAGCGTGTACTCCCCCTCTCGCAGGTTGATTCCGCCGGAGCTGACAGTGCCGTCGGGGTTTGCCGACCAGTCGCCGGCCTTGCTGGCCCTGATGGCCACCTGGACGTCTTTACCCAGCCGTGGCCCAGCGACTCGGGCGTTCACCTGCAGCACCTGGCGAACCCCAAAGGCACCACTACCGGCCGCCGCGACGTCGGTCAGCACCAGTTCGCGAACGTTCAGCTCGTCGCTGATCAAGGCCGCATACGGGCGCAGCGCCTCGGCGTCGTCGGCGACGATGGTCAGGCGGGACAACGGAAGGCGAACCCGGAGGTTCTCCGCCTTGCGCAGTGCCGAACCGGTCGAGCAGACCTCTCGCACCCGGTCCATGGCGGCCACCAGATGAACGTCGACCTGTCCGACGCTCGGCCAGTCGATGAGGTGCACTGAGCGCCCACCGGTGAGGCCGCGCCAGATCTCCTCGGCGGTCAGTGGCAGGAGCGGTGCCACGGCGCGAGTTGTCGTCTCCAGCACCGTGTACAGCGTGTCGAACGCGGTGAAGGACTCCTCGGATTCCCCGTTCCAGAAGCGATCCCGTGAGCGCCTGATGTACCAGTTGGACAGCACCTCCAGGAAGGTGCGGGTCGCATCGCAGGCAGCGGCCACGTTCAGCGAATCCAGCTCGCGCGTCATGAGATCAACGAACTCCGACGTCTTGGCCAGGATGTAGCGGTCGAGCACATCCTCGGAGCCGAAGTTGATCTTGGCGTCGTAGCCCTGGCCTCCGCGCGCCACATTGGCGTAGAGCGAGAAGAAGTACCAGGCGTTCCAGAGCGGGATCATCACCTGACGGACGCCGTCACGGATGCCCTGCTCGGTGACGATCAGGTTGCCGCCGCGCAGAATCGGTGACGACATCAAGAACCACCGCATCGCGTCGGCTCCGTCGCGGTCGAAAACCTCGTTCACGTCGGGATAGTTCTTCAGTGATTTGCTCATCTTCTGTCCGTCGCTGCCCAGCACGATGCCGTGGCTGATGCAACTGCTGAACGCCGGCCGGTCGAACAGGGCCGTGGCCAGGATGTGCATGGTGTAGAACCAGCCACGCGTCTGGCCGATGTACTCGACGATGAAGTCGCCGGGGTAATGGTGCTCGAACCAGTCAGCGTTCTCGAACGGATAGTGCACCTGGGCGTACGGCATTGATCCTGAGTCGAACCACACGTCGAGGATGTCCTCCACCCGGCGCATCGTCGACTGACCGGTGGGGTCGTCGGGATTCGGCCGGGTCAACTGGTCAATGTATGGCCGGTGCAGGTCTGGCACCTTGACCCCGAAGTCGGACTCCAGCTCGGCGATCGATCCGTAGACGTCTATCCGCGGATACGCCGGATCGTCGGACTTCCAGATCGGGATCGGGGTGCCCCAGAAGCGGTTACGGCTGATCGACCAGTCACGGGCGTTGGACAGCCACTTGCCGAACTGCCCGTCCTTGACGTGATCGGGAACCCAGGTGATCTCCTGGTTCAGCTCGACCATCCGGTCCCTGACCTTGGTGACCTCGACGAACCAGCTGGACACCGCCCGGTAGATGAGCGGGTTCTTGCAACGCCAGCAGTGCGGATACGGGTGGTCGTAACTCTCGTGGCGAAGCAGCACGGTGCCCGGCGTGACCGACCCGGCGACCACCCCTCGGGTGGCGGCCTTGAGATCGTCGATGATCATGTAGTTGGCATCGAAGACGTGCACACCTTCGTAGTCGTGCACCTCGGCGGTGAATTTACCGGACGCATCGACCGGCACAACGGCGATGATTTCGGCTGCGTCGCCGATGATCTTGTCGTCCTCACCGAAGGCCGGCGCCATGTGGACGATGCCGGTGCCTTCGTCGGTGGTGACGAAGTCCCCAGCCAGGATCTGATGAGCGTTGGTATGGCCGAGGAAATAGGAGAAGGGCGGTACGTATCGCCGGCCCAGCAGGTCCGAGCCCTTCAATCGGGAGACGATCCGCCGGCTGGCGTCCTCCCCCAATTCGCGGACGTACGCGCCCAGCCGTGCCTCGGCCAACAGGTAGCGCTCGGTGGAGTGCTCGACCACCACGTAGTCGATCTCGGGATTGACCGCCAGCGCCAGGTTGCTGGGGAGCGTCCACGGCGTAGTCGTCCAGATCAGCGCCAGCTCGCCGGTCTCCAATCGCAGGCCAACGGTTACCGCAGGATCTTGGCGGTTCTGGTAGACCTCGTCGTCCATCCGGAGCTCATGCAACGACAGGGGGGTCTCGTCGCTCCAGCAGTAAGGGAGGACGCGCAGCCCTTCGTACACCAGGCCCTTGTCGTATAGCGACTTGAACGCCCAGAGCACCGACTCCATGTAGTAGGGCTCGAGAGTCTTGTAGTCATGATCGAAATCGACCCAGCGAGCCTGACGGGTGACGTAGTCCTGCCACTCATGGGTGTAGCGCAGCACGGACTTCCGGCACGCTGCGTTGAACTTCTCGATCCCGAGATCGAGGATTTCGTCCTTGGTCTTCAGTCCCAGCTGGGACATGGTCTCGAGCTCGGCCGGCAGGCCATGGCAGTCCCACCCGAACCTTCGCTCGACCCGGCGTCCGCGCATCGTCTGATAACGCGGCACGATGTCTTTGACATAGCCGGTTAGCAGGTGCCCGTAGTGCGGGAGGCCGTTGGCGAACGGCGGACCGTCGTAGAACACGTACTCGTTGGCACCGCTCTCGCCCGCCGGGTTGCGTGCCACCGAAGCCAGGAATGTCTGGTCGGTCTTCCAGTACGCCAGCACCCCCTCCTCGATCGCGGGAAATTTCGGGCTTGCCGGCACGCTCTTTGAGCGTTCCGGCCCCGCCACCGGCTCAGGCCGCGACACACCAGGTTCGGTGGAGGTTCGCTGCTCTTGTCGAAGGGTCGGCGCTGTCGCCTTGGGGTAGATCGTCACGGCACCTCTCGTCTCTTGTCCACAGTCGTGTGTACGAGGACGATGTCTCCACCGCGGTACCACCTCGCTTGCCGGCGGAACTATTTCCATGCCGACCGCTCATTCGCGGGCGATGACGGACCCACCCGTCCGGTTCTACTGAAGAAACCCCGCACGTCAGCGGTTTCTCGTTCTTCCGGAGGCTCACCGGTGATAGCCGGGTCACAGCCGATGACGGAAGTCTATCGTGGACAGCTCCGTTTGCCTGTACGTACATGGAGGCAGGCGCCCGGCGTGCAGAGTGCCTGACCTCGATCGGCCGTGCTGAACTAGCGATTTATGGGCCGATCGGTGGGGTCATCGCCGCCGAGACTGAGACTGTCATCGTCGTCAGGGTTCGCCGTGGCCCTGGCCTGGTCATCCAGTCCGGACGTGCTCGTGCCGGTCGTGTTGTCGTAGCCGAGCCCAGCCGTCGTCGCTCCGCTGGGGTCGTCGTAGGTCGACGGCGTCGTCATCGTGTCTGTCGTCTGGTCGTATCCGAGGCCGGCACTCGTCTTCGCTAGAGCGTCGTCAAAGTCCACACCCGAGCTCGTGGCGCTCAGGGGATCGACATCGGCTGACGACTCCACCGCGATTGTCTCCTCTGACACCGACTCGTCCGCCTTATCGTCGCTCATTGGGTCACCTCTTCGAGATTGATTAGCGAGACAACGCCTCCCTCTCTTTGGCACATACCCATACGGGGCCCGGACACTCTCGACTCGCCCGGTCAACCGGGGCTCAGGCGGAGCCGATCAGCAGTGCGGGCATCTACCGCCGCCGCAGTGGAGACGAACGGCAGCATCCTGCCCGCCGCCCATAGGCTGGTCTGATCGTCATAGTTCCGGGCGAAGGCGTGCCCAGACACGCCGCTCTGGTTGACCCATCGCGATGCATCAAGATCACCAAGATCGATGAGCATGCGCATCGTCGGCCCGGCCGTCACCTGGTAACCCATACGGTCGTCAAAAGCCGTGGCGTTCACCACGGCGGGTCCCCCGCCAAGCTCGTAGTCCCCACGATTGAAGAGTCGATCTATTGCGGCCTTACCGCTCTCCCCGAGCGTCGAGTTACGCAGGGTGAGGCGGTGGAGCTTGCCCCACTCCCACTGATCGGTGTCACGCGACATCAACGAAGTGATCTCCTTCCGGCCCTGAGTCATTGCGGCCAACAAGATGTCGTCGCGGGTCTCCACCCGGTCCTGTGTCGCCACGTCGTCCCACCAGCGGCTCTTCGGTGATTTCATCAGTGACGACACGACCGCGTACCAGCGATCCCCGCCGGCCGGCGACAGCTCCTCCGGCATCTCGTCGCGGAAAGTCAGCTTGAGGATGTTGTGGAAGACCACGTTGAAGTACGCCGCTGAAGGGGACGACGCGTCTGAGGAATAGTCCCAGCCGACCAGCATCTGCTGCCCCTCGCGCACCCACGGATCGTCAACCTTGATTCTCAACAGGGTCGGAACGATGTCGGCCGCCACCCGGATGGTGTTGTCGTAGAAGAGCTGTTCGGCGCTGTCGGCGGTGAGTGGAGGCGATTCTGCCAGCCGATCGATCAGCTGCTGGCTGCGCCAGCCGTACGAGAAATCGGAACCGAGCCGGTAGGGGTATTGGCGTCCGATGATCTGCTGATTGGCGGCCACGATGAAACCGCTGGGCGGGTTGTAGATGTAGGGCAGCCGGGCGAATGGTAGGCGCCCTTTCCAGTCATAGCTGTTATCCCAGCCGGGTGAGGGAAGCCGCCCGTCACCGTGCCCGCGTAGCGGCGCGTCGCCAGGCAACTGATATCCGATGTTGCCGTCGACGTCGGCGTACAGCAGGTTTTGCGACGGCGCCGACAGCAGCTTTGCGGCTGCCCGGAATTCCGCGAAATTGCCCGCGGTGTTGATCCTCAGCAACGCGTCCATGGACCGGCCGGGGGTGAGCCCAACCCAGCTCACCGCCACCGCGTACGGAGGCCTGCCAGGCGCGGTGGTGGTGGAGCCTACCGACTGCAGCGACGTGCTCACATCGGACAGCAGCGGCCCATGCCGAGACGTACGAATGCGCAGCGATCGCGGTTGCGCCTCACCGAGGACCGAGATCAGCTCGGTCCGGATCTCCAGTGGAGCGCTCGAGTTGCCATTGCGGACCTGGTCGCCGTTGACCTCCTCGAGGTAGAGATCCTGCACGTCCAGGTGGCTGGTGCTCAGACCCCAGGTAATCCGGGTGTTCTTGCCGATCACAACCCCCGGCACCGATGCAAGGCTGAAACCGGACACGTCGAACGGACACGCGTTGGTCAAACTTCGACAATGCAGTCCCACCTGGGCGAAGGTCGAGGGGATGGAGGTTGCCAGGTGCGGATCGTTCGCGAGCATTGCCTTGCCGGTCGCGGTGCGGGCACCCGACACCACCCAGGAGTTGGACCCGGCTTGTCCCAATGTCTGTGAGGCAGGGTCCTGCGGAATGGCCCCTTCCATCCTGGTCAGCTCCGACATGGTGGCGCTCGCCCTCAGGAGTTCATTACGGCTGAGCCCGATCGGGGCCGAGCGGGCCGACATCTGCTCGGCCGTGGGATCGAACGCCTTACCGGAGATGGTTCCTCGGCTGACGATGGGCTCGAAACCTTCAAGGGGATACGGCGGATTGAGTTCGAGCGTCCGTCGCGCGCCCACCTTCGCGGTCATGATCGCCAACTCGCTTTCCTGATCGATATTGGACCCCAGATTCCAGGCCATCGCCTTCAGCCAGGACACTGAGTCTCCGGCCCGCCACTGCTCGGGCTGGTAGTCCAGTCCCTCGACGCCCAGCACGCTGTATTCCAGCGACAGGTCAGCGGCCGGTTTTCCGCGAATGTAGGCATTCACGCCGGAGGCGTACGCGTCGAGGTAACGCCGGGTGCTCGCCGATAGAAGCGCCAATTCCTCATCGGCGACGCGACGCCAGCCGAGGGTGCGTATATAGGAGTCAGCCTCGACTTGGCTGGGTCCGTAGAGCTCGGACAGCCGACCGGCTGCCAGGTGTCGCCGGAAATCCATTTCATAGAAGCGATCCGATGCCTGGATGTAGCCCTGTGCCAGGAACAGATCCTCCGGGTTGTCGGCATAGATGTGCGGCACCCCGTACGAATCACGCTTGACCTCAACCGTGCCTACCAGGCCGGGAAGCACAAGCTCACCAGAGTAGTCAGGCAATGACCGACGGGCGGTCGCCACCGCAAGGCTGGACAGGGCACCCAGCGCCATGACTACGACCAAGGCGGTGAAGATCACCCACCGTGGGACACGACGCACCGTCCCAGACTAAGCGACCGGCGGGGCGACCCATTCGGGCTGGGAGTTAGCAATCGCTATGCTTGAGTGCTAATCAGCGCTCCTATCAGAGAGTGAAGCGGCATGCCGACCTATCAGTACCGGTGCACCGAATGCGGCGAGGACCTTGAGGCGGTACAGAAGTTCAGCGATGCTGCGCTGACCGAATGCCCGCGCTGCGGTGGACCACTGCGCAAGCTCTTCAATGCCGTCGGCGTCGTGTTCAAGGGCTCCGGCTTCTATCGGACGGACAGTCGAGTCAGCACCTCACCCGAAGGCGATGGCTCTAAGCCGGAGAAGAAGACCGCCGAGGCTGGCAAGGAGGTGGCCGCCAAGGCTAACGAGAACGGCTCGGCCACATCAGACAAGGCCCCCGCATCGTCGCCCGCAACGAACGCTTCAGCCACTGGTTCCGGGTCCGAAGGCCGATCAACGAAGGTTGGCGCCACCGCGCGTTAGACCTCCACAGGCGCGTCGAGCCCAATTTCTGTGGCTGTGGACGAAGCGCACGATCCCGTCGCTCGTCCTTAATGTCGAAGCCATGACCAGATGCCTGAACGGCGTGAACGAGCGCATCGCGTTGGCTTCGAGCCGGTGAAGCGCCACCCTCAACACCGCTTCCTCCGTGACTTGCGCCGGGCCGCGTCCTGGCACCGCCGCAAACTCGCGATTGTGGCAGCAATAGCCGCCGTCCTCAGCGCGGTTGCAGCGGCGGCTCCTCCGGCGCCACCGACCTCGCGGGTGGTACGGGCCACGACGGACCTTACATCCGGTGCGATCGTTCGGTCCAGCGACATCACCGTGTCATCGATCGCAGAGGATGCGCTACCTCGCGGCGCATTGGTCGATCCGACCGCTGTGGTGGGGCGCCGGTTGATCGGGCCTGTGGCCGATGGCCAGGTCCTCACCGCCCTTGATCTGCTGGGCACGTCGTGGGGAATTGGGCCGGGTCACGTGATCGCTCCCCTCCGTCTGGCCGACTCCGAGGTGGCCGCCCTGCTGCAGCCTGGAGCGCTCATCGACGTTATCGCCGCCGACCCGGAGGGTGGCAAAGCAAACGTTGTGGCCACCCGAGTGAGGGTGCTGACCGTGCCTGCATCGCCCGCGTCGGAAGGGGTCAGTGCAGCTGACGGTGCGTTGGTCCTCGTCGATGTAGATGCGGAAACAGCCACCCTGCTGGCCGAAGCGGCCGCCAGCACAAGGATCAGTGTGGTGCTTCGTTAGCTGGCGCGGCAGCCTGGCTGTCCCGGCGCAGCTCCTCAAGGATCTATTGCTCGACACGCAACCTGGCCACCACGATTCCTGAGGAGGTTGTCACGCTGTTGACCACCGCTAGCCGGATGTAGGTGTTACCAACAGCCGGGTGCCCGAGCCGAGCACGACAGGGATCGTGGTCAGGACGTACTCATCGATGAGGCCAGCTGCCGCCAGATCTCGGACCAGGACACCGCTACCGAGGACGACGACGTCTTGGCCGAACTCCTACTTGAGTGAGGCAACCTGGTCCATGGCATCACCTTGAGCAGCGTGGAATTGGGATGCGGTAGCGGCTGGGTGAGGGTGCGCGAAGCGACGTACTTCGGCGTCTTTTTGAGAATTTCGGTGAACGGATTCGGCTCGGGAGTCGAAAGCCAGTGCCCGACGAGGTCCTCGTAGGTGCGGCGGCCAAAGAGCATCGCCGCCGTTTGCCCTTGACCTGCCATCGATGCCTGAGCGGCTTCGGGGTCCTTGGCCAGCGCCTGGGCGGCCCAGCCGCCCCGATCGAAGCCACTACGGGTGTCTTCGTCCGGGCGCCCAGGCGCCTGCATGACCCCGTCGAGGGAGAGGTTCTCGACAACGACGAGCTTGCTCATTTGTCCTCCTTCTTGTCCTGTACTCACCGATGGTGTTTTGCTTGCCTGCCTGGGCACTCACTGTTCAGCCGCGATGGTGCGGCGGCACCTCGTCGAGCAACCGCCGTTCGTCTGCATTGGCCGGCCGATCGACCGCAAGATGGGTCCGGTGGGCATCGAACCCCAACTTTTGCTGAAGCTCCGCCAAGGCCGCCGTAAATTGTGCCCAGCCGAGCCCGACCATCAGATCGGACGGCACCGGCAGCGGCCACGTCCCCTGGGCCTGTAACCGCTTCACCGAGGCACCTAGCTGGTCGTCAGCGCTCAACTCATCGGCCAGGGCTGCGACATCGGGCTCGTCTTGATGCGACAGCTGAGGCAACCGCCGACCAAGAATGGCGTATGCCAACGCTTGATGCCAGGGCGCCACGTCACTCGGCACAGTCCAGGCTCTCACGGTCGTCATTCACCAAGTCGCATAGCTTGGGAATACATTCTTTGGTTGAGCGTTCAACTGACATGACCGACCTGGATCTGTCTCCCGCCGATCTCTCTGAGTTCGAAGCCGACTTCGACACCTCCTTGGCCATCCCGTCGCGGGTTCAAGACCTGCTCTTCCGCGATGCTCGTACCGGCTATGCCTTCACTGACGAGCCGGTAAGTGACGAGGAGATGCGTGCCATCTATGACCTCATCAAGTGGGCACCGACGGCCATGAACAGCCAGCCGCTCCGGATAGTCCTGATCCGGACACCCGAGGCACGTGCCCGCCTCCTCCAGCATGTCTTCGAGGGGAACAAGGCGAAAACCGCCTCCGCGCCGCTGGTTGCGGTGCTCGCTGCTGATCTTGACTTCCACGACGAGCTGCCGAGGATCTTCCCCACGAGCCCGGGTGCTCGTAGTGGCTATGCAGACGAGGAGCGGCGCGACCGAGCGGCGGTGTTCAATACAGCGCTCCAGATCGGTTACTTCTTGATCGGCGTCCGGGCGGCCGGCCTGGTGGCGGGTCCGATGGGCGGGTTCGACGCGGATGGCGTCGCAGCTGATTTCTTCCCGGATGGCCGTCATCGTGCGCTGCTGGTGGTGAACATCGGCCATCCCGCCGCCTCGGCCTTCCGCCCTCGCCTGCCGCGGCTGGACTTCGACGAGGTTGTGACGACGGCCTGACGATGGGTCGGTTCAGCGCTCCGCACCCAGGACTGATCCGGCTGGAACCACCTGGGGCGCGCCTCGATCGTCGAGTTGAACCGCGCCCACGATGGTGACATCGGCCCCGAAGGTCCAGTCGCCTTCAACGCTGAGCTTGCTCGCACGTCGCAGTGATGGAACACCAGATGTGAACCGGTGGTCGAACGCCGTGATCGTCTTGTAGTAACGCGAGTCGAGATCGACCAGTGGCGCCGGGTCAGTGATCTTGGTGAGGCGGCCGTCGGGGCCAACGTCGTAGACGTCCGAGCGGAGCACCAGCAAGTCGTTGGTTGTCTTGACCGGCAGGAATCGCTCCCGACCAACCCCGATGGCGGTCGCCCCCTCGAAAACCTCGATGGCGGCGCCCATGGCGCACTCGATCTGGATCACCGCAGGCGACGAC
>Ga0126312_10001510_pt1 | contig 15310 bp, 14 predicted proteins | sample Plot104A_FD_92537 | JGI IMG/M metagenome (GOLD analysis project Ga0126312, IMG submission 92537) | Serpentine soil microbial communities from UC McLaughlin Reserve, CA, USA - Plot104A | ecosystem: Environmental > Terrestrial > Soil > Grasslands | place: USA: UC McLaughlin Reserve, Lake County...
CGTCTTGAACGAGTACGGCGTGTCCTGCGTGTCGTCGAAGCCGTCGTCGTACCAGGGCACCCTGGGGAGGTCGGCGTGCTTCTCGGCCATGACCAGGAGCCGCCTGCCGCTCGTGATCATCTGCCGCAGAGTGGGCCACGGCCGGTCGCGGGCGTGGTCGAGCACGTAGGGCAGCAGCCCCGCCTCCTTGAACGCCTTCGCGATCGCCGTCGCGGGGACGTAGTCCTCGATGAAGATGACCAGAACCTCGTCGGGGTGCTTGGCCATGAAGGTCCGAACCTCGTCCAGGGCGGCGGACATCGGAACGGCGCCGAGCTCGCACAGCGCGTGGCACAGATAGAGCCCCTTGCGGCCCTTGAGGCCACCAAGGCCGATGCGGCCGGCCAGCCGCTTTGCCGCCTCGATCCCCTGCGGGCCCACGAGCTTGGAGACCTTTTCCCGCGCGGGGCCGTTGAGGTCGGTGCGCACCCGGTTGCTCTTGGGGTCGCGGATGCCGTAGTAGGCGTCGATCAGCAGGCCGCGGAAGCCGTCGTCGAGCTGGGCGGCGATCGTGCCGGTGTGATGGGCGAAGTAGAAGCCCGGGTAGTCCCCGGCCGACATCGAGTTGTGGCTGGAGGCGAACGCGACCCGGTCGAGGTTGCGGTTGCACAGCTCGCGGAAGCCGTTGCAGTACGTCGGGTGGGGATCCGCGCCGAAGCGCGGCCGCTTGGTCGGCGACGTCTGCAGCGCCAGCGCCGTGGCCACGGCGCCGACGGCGACCAGGAGTACGAGCGCGGCCGTGATGGCGATCGCCCGGCGCGACTGCCCGGCCGTCTCACGCACCGTGCGGGTCCGTGGCCGCGTCACCACCGCCAGGATCTCGCTCGTTCCGAAGAACAGCCCGAAGGCGCCGGCGACGATGGCGACGATGGTGAGGAACTCGCCGGGATCGAGGACGACGAACAGCCCGACGGCGAAAATCAGCGCCCCGCGGCCGATCCGGCCGGCCGGCGTGGTCGGAGTATGCAGGGCGAGCGCCCGCGCCCGCTCGGCGCGCGTGGCGATCTCGACCGGCTGCAGCACCGACGTCGCCGCCGCCGCGAGGACCAGCCCGAAGCCGCCCACGGCGAGGCACCAGGTGCGAAGGTCGCCGAAGTACACGTCGAACAGCTCCCGGCCGGCACGGGTTGCGCGGGCGCTGTCGCCCCCCTGGAGGGTGAGCTGGATCCCGTCACGCAGGTAGAGGAGCGCCGCGAAGCCGATCACGCCGATGACCGTCAACGCGATGCCCACGCGGGCGATGCCGCTGCGGCGGTTGGGGGCGACGGCGATGGCGCCCGCGATGAGCAGCAGCGCGATGAGGGGGCCGACGATCCCGATCCAGCGGGCGTTGTCGGCGACCTCCAGCGTCGTCGTCGCCCATTGGCGCTTGCGGAAGTCGATCAGCCGGGCGTTCAGGTCCTTGGGGATCTTCTTCGCCAGCTGCGGCGCGATGGCGTTGGCCGCGCTGATCGCCACCTGGCCGGCGTCGGCGAGGTCGAGCGCGACCGAGCGGTCGTCGCGGGTGAACGCAGCCTTGTGCAGGTTCAACGCGGCGTGGCGGAAGATCGACCCGAAGGCGGGCGTGTGCAGCGCGCCGTCGACGACGGTCTGCAGTAGCGGCTTGGCCTGGATGAGCTCCGTCGTGCCCCGCTCGATCGCCGTCGCCACGACGATGTCGGAGATCGTCCCGCGGACGTCGCTCTTCTGCAGCGACCCCGTGGCGCGTTGGGCGAACGCGCCGGCGTCGAACACCTCCTCGCGCAGGTAGAGCGTGGCGCCACCGACAAGGACGAAGACCATCGCGACCACGGTGAGGACGGTCGAAAGCGTGGAGCGGCCCCGGCGAGTCCACCTTCCCATCGGTTTCCAACCCTAATGCTCACCCCCGGTTTATCCGGGCCGGGCAAGCTCGCCACCGTGCGGATCCGGATGATCGCCCTCGTTGCGCTGATCGCCGTGTCCGCGGCGGCCGCCCTGGCCGGCTCCGCCGGCGCCGCACCGCGTCCGGCCCGCATCGTCGGGGGGGCTACCGCCCCCGCCGGCACGGCGCCCTGGACCTCCGCGCTCGTGGCGCACAACCTCTCCGCGCAGTCCGGTGCGTACTGCGGGGCCACCGTCGCCTCCGCCACCACGGTCATCACCGCCGCCCACTGCATCCTCGAGGGCCCCAGCCAGTTCGACGTGGTCACCGGCCGCAGCGTCCTGTCCGCCACCGACGGCCAGCGGCTGCCGGCGACGAGCGTCGACGTCGACCCGGCCTATCGCCGCGATCGCACGACCCACGACGCCGCCGTCGTGCACCTCGGCTCCCCCACGACGGCGCCGGCGATCGGCATCGCCACCGCCGAGACTGCCGGGCTGGCCGCTCCCGGCGCCCGCCTGCTGCTGACCGGCTGGGGGATCGTGACCAACCGCGACAAGGCCGCCTCGGACGCCCTGCGGGAGGCGACGGTCGCCGTGCAGGGCAACCGCAAGTGCCGGATGAGCTACCGCCAGGCGTTCAACGGCGCCCAGATGATCTGCTCGACGGGCGGCCTGCCCGACGCCTGCCACGGCGACAGCGGCGGGCCGCTGGTATCACTCGACGGCCCCGCCCCCACCCTCGTCGGCATCGTGTCGTTCGGCGGCCGGCGCTGCGGCGATTCGACCTTCCCCGGCGTCTACACCCGGGTCTCCTACGAGTCCGCGTTCCTCGCGCGCGCGGTCAGCAGGACGCCGCCGCCAGCCCCGGCGACGGGGCCGGTGGCGCCGGGGAGTCAGGTCGGGACGAGCTACGGGACGATCGGGTAGGCGTTGGGCGTTGGGTATTGGGCGTTGGGGGCGCCGGGCCCCGGCGCATCTGCCACCTACGCTGGCCCAACGCCCAACGCCCAACGCCTCGGATCTTCGCCAACGTTTCGGCTACCACGCCCCAGACGGACTCGCCTCTAGATCAGCCGGATTGCGGGTAGCCGCGTTGAGGAACCCCGCAACCGACACGGAGGTAGCGCATGCCTTGGGATGAGATCACTCCCCGCGACTTCCCCGCCTTCGACAAGGAGCTCGACGGGATCTCCAAGCAGACGATGGAGGACCACTACAAGCTCTACGAGGGCTACATCAAGAAGGTCAACGAGTGCCGGAAGGTGCTCAACGAGTTCGACTACGCCCAGGCCGAGGGCAACCAGGTCTACTCGCCGCTGCGCGCCGTCTCGGTCGACTACACCTTCGCGCTGCTCGGCTACAAGAACCACGACCTCTACTTCGGCCACCTGGGCGGCGACGGTGGCGAGCCCGAGGGGCGCTTCGCCGAGCTGCTCGAGGACGAGTTCAAGCCCGGCGGCATCGCCGGCTGGAAGGACGCCGTGCGCAAGGCGGCCTCGTCGGCGCGCGGCTGGGTGATGGTCGGCTACGACCTCAACGACGGGTCGATCTTCAACTACATCATGGACACCCAGAACCTCTGGGCGGTCTACAACATGGTCCCCGTGCTGGCGCTCGACGTCTACGAGCATGCCTACGCGCGCGACTTCGGGGCGACGCCCGACGGGCGCAAGCAGTACGTCGAGGCGTTCTTCCGGAACATCGACTGGGATCACGTGAATCGCCAGCTGGCGCAGGCGGAAGGGGCGCGCGAGGGGGCGCATGCGGTTGGGACGGAGCCGAAGGGCTGAGGCGTTGGGCGTTGGGTATTGGGCGTTGGGCCGGCGTAGTGCCAACTGCGCCGGGGCCCGGCGCCCCCAACGCCTAACGCCCTAACCCGCGCGCTTCCGCCGCTGCGAATACGTCCGAAAGACGACGTCCCACCACGGCGCCGAGATCCCGTACCCCTTCGTGTGATCCTGAAAGTGGTGCCGCATGTGCAGCTCGCGCAGCTTCTTGCCGAGCGCCGACTTCGGCATGCGGTGATGGACGTAGTAGTGGGTCATGTCGTAGGCCAGGTAGCCGGCGAAGAAGCCGGTGGCCACGGCGAATGCGGCGCTGAGCGGAAGCACCGCCCAGAACAGCAGGAAGAACAGGGCGCTCAGCGGCACGCTGACCGACGGCGGCATGACCAGCCGCAGAGGGTCGTTGGGATGGTCGTGGTGGACGCCGTGGATGATCCAGTGCAGCCGCGCCCCGATCCCCTTCTCGGGCTCGAAGTGGAACACGAAGCGGTGGATCGCGTACTCGCTGAGAGTCCAGAACAGGTAGCCGCCGATCGCGTACGCGATCGCCTCGAGCACGCTCAGGCGCCCGAGCGCCAGCACGGCGAAGACCGTGATTGCCGGCACGAAGATGGCCGGGACGACGGCGGGATGGACGCGCGACAGCTTGTCGAGCAAGCGCGACTCGAACATCGGCGGCGATGCATTCAGGACGTCGGCGCGGCGCGAGGGATGGGTCTCGGTGCTCACGCGCCGGAATGCTAGTACGACGTACGATGCTTTCGGTGAGCGATGTCGGCCGCCTGACGCCCATCGTCCTGGCGGTGGCCGGGCTGGTGCTGTTCGTCGTCGCGGCGGCCGCCGGCTCCAACGCCCTCTACGGCGCGGCGGACCTGCTCGTGGGCGCCGCGCTCGCGCTGTTCGCACTGGCGCCCCAGCCGGCGGACGTGCGCTCGGAGGCCGCGGTGCGGGGCGGCCTCGGGCTCGCCGCGGTGGCGGCCGTCGTCGACGGGCTGCTCACGATCTCGGATCATGTGGGAACGGCCACGAACATCCTGACTTGGGTGATCGTGGCCGGCGTCATCGCGGCCGTCTTCGGGCGCGGCGTCCGCCGCTGAATACAACGGATGGCGCGCGGCGGACGGGGTAGCGGTTTCCCGCGGCGGGGCTCGCCCACGGACCCGTCAAGCGTGACGAGATGGGGACGGACTGGGGGGAACCGCCGCAGCTCTGCCGTGTGGCACTTCCCAATCGGCCCTTGTCGTGCGCGTTTCCCCTCATACAGTGTCTGGAAGGCGACCTTAGGGAGGTGCCTGTCTCACCGATGTCTCCTGTGCGCGCCGCCGTCGACAACGACGTCGAGGCGACGCAGACCGATGCCGTCCGCGCCGCTGAAGAGCGCCGGCTGTTCCTCCGCCTGCAGCGGTTCGGCGACCGCGCGGCGCGCGACCAGCTGGTCGAGCGGTTCATGCCGCTGGCGGCCCAGCTCGCCCGCCGCTATCGCAACACCAGCCAGTCGTTCGAGGACCTGCTTCAGGTCGCCAACCTCGGCCTCGTGCAGGCCGTCGACCGCTTCGACGCCGACCGCGGGCTGCGGTTCTCGTCCTTTGCCGTGCCGACCATCCTCGGCGAGCTGCGCCGCCACTTCCGCGACACCGGCTGGGCGGTCCGCGTTCCCCGCGCCGTCCAGGAGAACGTGGCCAAGGTGCGCGCGACCCAAACCAAGCTCTCGGCCCGGCTCGGCCGAGCGCCTACGCCGGCGGAGATCGGCGCCGCCACCGACCTCGACCACGAGGCGGTGCTCGAGAGCCTGGAGGCCGCCGATGCCTTCCAGGCCTCGTCGCTGGACGCGCCCAGCCGCGGGACGCACGACGACGACGCGGCGGCGCTGCTCTCCGCCGTGCCCGTGCACGACCAGCGCTTCGAGCTCGTCGAGTATGCGAGCGTCGTCCGCGGCACCATGGCCGCGCTCCCCGAGCGCGACCGCGAGGCGATTCGCCTGCGCTTCGGCCAGGACCTGACCCAGGACGAGATTGCCAAGCGCCTGGGGATCTCGCAGATGCAGGTGTCGCGCCTGCTGCGGCGTGCCCTCGAGCGCCTCCGCACCGTTGCCGAGGCGTCGACGCTCGACTGAGCGGGCCTAGCCGGTCGCCTCAGCCACCACGCGCAGCCGGTCCAGGCTGCGCCGCAGAAGCCGGGAGACCTGCATCTGCGAGACGCCGAGCCGTTCGGCGATCTCGGTCTGTGTCAGGTCCTCCGCGAAGCGCAGGCGGAGGATCGCGCGCTCGCGCTCGGGCAGCGCGCGCATCGCGCCGGCGACCGACTCGCGGTACGTGATCAGCTCGTAGCGGCTCTCCTCCTCGCCCAGCGTGTCGAGCAGCGAAAGATCCTCGTCGCCGTCGGGATCCTTCTGGGGTCGGTCGAGCGACAGGGCGTCGTACCCGTGTCGCACCCCGAATGCCTCGGTGACCTCCTCCTCGGTGAGATCGAGCTTCTCCGCGATGTCTGCGGGCGTCGGCGCCCGGTTGAGCTTGGTGCTCAGCTGGTCGACGGCGCGCTCGACGAGCAGGAACCGCTCCTGCAGCCCGCGCGGCATGTGGACCGCCCAGCGGGTGTCGCGGAAATGGCGGCGCAGCTCGCCGAGGATGGTCGGGACCGCGAACGACCGGAACGCCAGGCCCCGCTCCGGCTCGAAGCGCTCGAGCGCGTTGAGCAGACCGACGTTTCCGACCTGGACGAGGTCGTCGAACCCCTCGCTGCCCGAGTTGTAGTGGGCGGCAAGCCGGCGGACGAGGCTCTGGTAACGCTGGACGAGCGCCTCCCGCGCGGCCGGGTCTCGGGTCCGCGCGTAGCGGCGATGCAGGCCCTTGGTGTCGTCACGACCGGCCTCCTCGACCGCCGCGACGGTGGCAGGGGTTTCTTCGAGCAGGACAGAAGACATGGATTGCTACGACCTCGCTTTCGTTGTACTTCCGAGGTCCGCGCGCCGCCTCCCAGGGGAGCCGGCGCCCCACGTCCCTGGACTTCTTCTTGTCTTGGCGTACCCTCTTCGCAACCCCCAAAACAGCGCTCGTCAAGCGGGTTACACGCCCCCGTCCCGGCGGTGCACCGCCTCCCGTGCCGCCGCCTCGCTCGTGAACACCCTGTCCCACGCCACGCGCCCCTCCACGACGCGCGCGCCTCCGTCGACAGCGGCTCGAAGCTGAAGTCGTCGGTGACCATGGCCGCCACGGCGTCGCCGTCGCGCCGGATCAAGGCGCGAAGGAGCTCCGACACCACGGCGGCGTCCTTCCCGATAGGGAGGTTCTACCGGACGGACCGCAGGGCGGCGATGACCTCCTCGGGCTCGATGCGCAACAGGCCCGGATCGGGGGCGCCCGCGTGCGGATCTCCGGTGGTCCCCTTCCACAGCACGACGTGGCGATCGCGCCATGCCGGCGGCGGCCCCCAGAGCGCCGGCGGCGTCGGGCCGAACAGGGTCACGGAGGACGTTCCGAACGCGGTGGCGAGATGCGCGACCCCGGTGTCACCGGCCACGACGGCGCGGGCGCCGGCGACGATCTCGGCCAGCTCGCGCACGTCGGTGCGTCCGGCGAGGACGGCCGCGCCGTCCAGGCCGGCTTGCTCCGCCACCCGGTGGGCCAGCCCCACCTCCGCCCGTGCGCCGGTGACCACGACGCGCCTCCCGGCCACCCGCTCGGCCGCCGCGACCTTCGCCCAGCGGTCGGGCGGCCAGCGGCGCGCGGGGCTCGCGGCACCGGGGTGGATGACGGTCGCGCAATGCGAGCCGGCGCGTGACGGGAGCCGCAGGTCGATCGGGTCGGCGGGGATGCCGTACTCCTGCAGCAGCCGGCACCAGCGCTTGACCTCGTGCTCGTCAGGGCGCCACGCCGGCGCCCCCGCCGTCTCGGGAACCTCGGCATGCGCGAACGCCATCAGTCGGCGTGGCCGCGCCTCGATGAGGACGCGGTGGCTCTGCGGACCGCGCCCGTGGAGGTTGACCGCGACGTCGGCGCACTCGGTCGCCTCGGGCAGCGGCTGCAGCGGCTGCGCCGCCAGCACCGCGTCGACCGCCCCCGTCAGCGCGGCCAGCGGCTCGAGCGCGGCGGGCGCGGCGAGCACGAGGCGATGGGCGCGGTGGGTGCGATGCAGGGCCCGCAGGGCGGGCACCGCGGTGAGCAGGTCGCCGACGCCGAGCGCGCGCAGGACGAGCAGCGTGCGCGCCATCGGCTAGGGCGGCCAGGACGACTCGACCGCCGGCGTGATCACCAGCTCCCGCAGCTCGCAGCCGGCGGGCTGACGCAGTGCGAAGAGGATGGCCTGCGCCACGTGCGCCGGGTCGTTGAGGGACGCGTCGGGCGGCGGCTTGTAACGCTCGTCGCGCGCGTCGAAGAAGTGCGTGGCCATGCCGCCGGGGCTGAGCATCGTCACTCCGACGCGGCCCGCCGTCTCGTCGGCCAGCGCGCGGCTGAAGCCGATCACGCCGAACTTGCTCGCGCAGTAGGCGGTCGCATCGGACACCGCCTTGTGCGCGAGGGTCGAGGCCACCGTGACCACGCGTCCCGCGTTGCGTTCGAGGACGGGCAGCGCGGCGCGCACGACCGCGGCGGTGCCGAGCAGGTTGATCGTGACGATCCGGTCCCACGTGTCGCCCGCCACGTCGTCGAGCCGCCCGGGCACGTCGATCGCCGCCGCCGTGACGACGCCGCGCACGTCGGCGTGGCGATCGAGCACGTTCGCGACCGCCTGCTCGGCCTGGCGGGGGAAGGCGAGATCCACGAGCACCCGCTCGAAGCCGTCTTCGGGCTCGTTGCGGTCGAGCACGATGGCGGTGCCGCGTGCGTCGCGGACGGCTCGCGCGGTGGCGGCGCCAAGCCCGGACGCGCCGCCGGTCACGATCACCGTTCCCGGGCCGTCAGGCGGTTGCATCGACCATCCTTTCGATCAGGCGGGAGCTCGATCGTCCCGCGATGTACGGAAGCACCAGCGCCTGGCCGCCCCACGAGGCGACGAGCTCGGCCTCCGGCAGCTCGGCGCCCGCGTAGTCGCCGCCCTTGGCCCACACGTGCGGGCGGAGCCGGTGCAGGACCGCCTCGGGCGTGTCCTCGTCGAAGACGGCGACGGCGTCCACGCTCGCGAGGGCCTGGAGCACCGCCGCCCGGTCGCCCTGCGCGCAGAGCGGGCGGTCGGCGCCCTTCAGCCGGCGCACGGAGGCGTCTGAGTTCAGGCAGACGATCAGGCAGTCGCCCAGGCGGCGGGCGCGTGCCAGCAGCGCGACGTGGCCGGCATGCAGCACGTCGAAGCAGCCGCCGGTGGCGACCACCGTGCCGCCGCGGGCGCGAACGTCGCGGGCGAGTTCAAAGGGATCGGGCGTTGGGCGTTGGGCGTTGGGCGTTGGGCCTTGCACGCCTGCGCCTCCTGCCGTGACGAAGGCACTGGCCGCGCCGACGGCGGCCACGACCGCCTCGGACGGCAGGGCGCCGGCACCGAGCGCCGCCGCGGCTGCGGAGGCGAACCGGTCACCGGCCCCGCACGGGTCGCCCCCGCGCACCGGCTCAGCGGGCACGAGCAGTGGGGCGCCGCCGCCGTGCGCGAGCAGCGCGCCGCCGGCCCCGAGGGTCAGCGCCACCGCCACGGCGCCCCAGCGGTCGCGCAGGTGCGTCGCGACCGCGGCGGGCGGGGCGTCGTCGTCGGCGCCGGCGAACCACCGTCCCTCGGACTGGTTGGGCGTGGCCAGGGTGACGCCGGCCACCGGCTCGGGGCCGTTCGGATGCGGGTCCCACACGACGGGGGTCGCCGCCGGGAGGGCGGCCAGCGCTTCGCGCACGGCGGGTTGCGCGGCCACCCCGCGCCCGTAATCGGAGACGAGGACGGCGCGGGCGTCGCGCAGCGCCCGCAGCGCGGCCGCGCCCGGCTCCCCCACGGCGGCGCCGCGCTCGCCGCGGTCCAGCCGCGCGACCGGGCGCGCGCCCGCGAGCACCCGGACCTTCTCGGGCGTCGATCCTTCGAGCGCAAGCGGCAGCAGCTCGACGCCTCGCTCCGCGATCGCGGCACGCAGCTCGTGACCCGCCGCGTCCTCGGCCACCGCGGCGACGAGCGTCACCTCCTGGCCATCGCCGGCAGCGAGCGCAGCCGCCAGGCCCGCGCCGCCCGGCCGGACCGTCTCGCCCTCGACGTCGACCACGGGCACCGGCGCGTCCGGGATCAGGCGCTCGGCCCGGCCGGCGACGTCGCGATCGAGCAGGACGTCGCCGACGACGACGAGCGGCCCCGTCACCGCTCGTCCTCCATGTCCGGCAGGGCGCGCTCCACGGCGTCGCAGAGCACGTGCACGAGCACGAGGTGGACTTCCTGCACCGTGGCGGTGGTCGGCGCGTCCACCGCCAGCGCGGCGTCGCACGCCGAGGCCAGCGGGTTGGGCGGCGGACCGGTGAGGCCGAGGGTCCGCAGCCCGCACAGGTGCCCCGCCTCGACTGCGCGCAGGACGTTGGCGCTGCGCCCCGAGGTGCTCAGCGCGACCAGGACGTCCCCCTCCCGCCCGTGCGCGTTGACCGCCCGCGCGTACGCCGTGTCGGCGCCGTAGTCGTTGCCGATGGCGGTCAGGCTCGCGGTGTCGACGTGCAGCGGGATGGCCGACAGCGGGCGCCGCTCGCAGCGGTAGCGGCCGACGAGCTCGCCGGTGAGGTGCTCGGCCTGCGCCGCCGACCCGCCGTTGCCGGCCGCGAGCAGGCGGCCGCCGCCGCAGAGCACGGCGGCGATCTCGATCCCCCAGTGCTCGACCCGCTCGAGCGCCGCGTCGGACAGCGTGCCGAGCGCGTCGTGCAGCGCGCGTACGTGCTCGGCGGACTCGGAGCGCAGCGGCGCGAGACTCATGCCGTCACCTCCACGGGGAGGGCCAGCACCGGGCGGCGGCGAAGCGGGGCGCCGACGAGGTCGCAGTAGACATCCAGCGTGGCCGCGGCGATGCCGTCCCAGCCGTAGCGCCGTCGCGCGCGCCAGGCGCCGGCCCCGCCCAGCGCGCCGCGCCGGGCGTCGTCGGCGAGCAGCTCGCGCAGGGCGCGCGCGAGGCGGTGCGGGTTTCGCGGGGGCACGTGGACGCCGGTGACGTCGTGGACGACGGTGTCGATCATGCCTCCGACCGCGCTGGCCACCACCGGGCGGCCGCACGCCATCGCCTCGAGCGGCACGATCCCGAACGGCTCGTACCACGGCACGCACGTGACGACGTCGGCCGAGCGGAGCACCGCCGGCATGTCGGCGCGGCCGACCTGGCCGAGGAACGTGACCCGATGGCGGACGTCGAGCGCCGCGGCGAGCGCCATCAGGCGACGCGCGTTGGGGTCGTCGGCCAGCGCCTCGCGCGGGCCGCCACCGGCGACGAGCAGGTCGACGCCCGGCAGCTCGGTCAGGGCTCGGACCACGTCGTCGATGCCCTTGCGCTCGACGAGCCGCCCGGCGGCGACCAGGCGCAGCCGCTTGCCGCGCGCCAGGGCGGCGCCGCGGGGCGTGAACCGCTCGACGTCGACCCCGCACGGGATGACGGTGATGCGTCGCCGGTCGGCGCCCAGCCGGACGAGCTCGAAGACCTCGTCGCTGCACGTGGCGACGATGCGCCGGGCGCGGCGCATGACCGACGCCTCGATGTCCAGGCGCTGCGGCGGGCTGGGATCGGCGGCGCCCTGGTGGCGGCGCTTGACCGCGCCGAGGGCGTGAAACGTCTGCACGACCGGGATCCCCAGCGGCTCCGCGGCGCGCAGGGCCGCGTGGGCGGACATCCAGAAGTGGGCGTGGACGACGTCGGGCCGCTCGCGCTCCCACTGCTCGCGCAGCTGCGCGGCGAAGGCGTCCATGTGCGGCAGCAGCTCGTCCTTGGGGATCGGCTTGGGCGGGCCGGCGTCGACGTGGTCGACCTCGGCGCCGCGGGCGAACGGCACGCGCCGCGGCGCGCCGGCGTCGTCGCGCCGGGTGTGGACGACGACGGGGACGCCGCGCGCCCCGAGGCGCTCGGCCAGGGCCGCCACGTGGACGTTCTGGCCGCCAGCGTCCTCGCCGCCGAGGACGGCCAACGGGCTTGCGTGCTCCGAGACCATGGCCACTCTCATCGGACCACCTCCTCGAGCAGGTCGTCCCAGTCGTCGAGGAACCGCTGGAGGCCGTAGCGCTCGAGCGCGGCAACGCGGCCGCGCAGCCCGAGCTCGCGCGCCTCGTCGGGGTCGGCAATCAGGCGCTCTATGCCGGCGCGTAGCTCGTCGACGCGGGTCGAGACGATGCCGGCATCCGGCGGCACCGCGTCGGGCACCTCGGTCGTCGCCAGCGCGACGACCGGCACGCCCAGGTGCATGGCCTCGAGCAGCGTGAGCCCGAGCGACGTCCACCGGATCGGGTGCAGGTAGGCGCGGCGGCGTGGGAGCTCACGGTGCAGCACCTCCTGCGGCGGGTCATCGACGCCACCGAGGGCGCCCGCGTCGATCCCGAACAGGTCGAACGGCACGGTGCCGTTCAAGCGCGGCAGCAGATCGGTCCCGGTCACGCGCCCGCGGCGGCGCGCCTCGTTGATGGCCACCGCCACGCGCGGGAGCTCGCCCGTGTAGCGGTAGCCCGGGTCGACGATGCCGTGCTCGATCACGCGGGTGGGGCTCGAGGCGCAGTCCCAGAACAGGTCGTTGAAGTGGGTGACGTGAACGATCAGAAGCAACCCCGCGGCGGGATGGCGCATGTCGGCGATCCGCCCCTGGGGCGCGCTGTGCTCGACGTAGACCGCCGGTAGGCCGCGGCCCGGCCGCCGCCCGAGCCACCCTTCGCAGAGCGCGAGCTCCTGCGGGCGCTGGATCACGACGACGTCGACGTCGTCGGCGTCGAGCTGCGCCGGCGTCACCTCGCGGGCGCTCTCCGGCCAGTTCCAGGTTCGCGCCCGCCCGCGGCCGTCGGGGCCGCGGTCGGGCAGGACCGGGATCAGGTAGTCGTGGTCGCCCTGGACGAAGGCGGTGGTCCACGAGCCGTGGACGTGCCAGAGGAGGACCCTCATGCCGCCACCTCGACCGGGCGAGGGGCGAGCTCGTCGACGGCAGCGACGACGTCCTGCACGGTCACCCGCTCGAGGCACGGATGACCCTCCACGGGACAGATCCGCGCGCGGCAGCCGGCGCAGGGCACGGGCGCGTACAGCAGGACGTGGGGCACGCCCCACGGACGCCAGCGCACGGCGGGGACGGTGGGCGCGAACAGCGAGACGACCGGCGTCCCGACCGCGGCGGCCAAGTGCGCCGGGCCGGTATTGGCGACGATCACCGCCTCGGCGCCGGCGAGCACCGCCGCGAGGCCGCCGAGATCGGTGCGGCCGCCGAGGTCGATGGTGCTACCTGCCACCTTCGCCGTAAGCGCGCCCTCGACGGGGGCGCCGGTGACCACGACCGCGCGACCCTGGGCCGCCAGGGCGTGCACGAGCTCCGCATGGCGCTCTGGGCTCCACGCCCGCGCCCGCACCGATGCGCCGGGATGCACGACGACATACGGCCGCGGCAGGTCGACGGGCGGCGGTGCGGCGCGGACGGCGAGCCGGCCGTCGTCGCCCTCAGGAAGCGCGAAGCCGGCCGCGGCGGCAAGCGACAGCGCGCGATCCACTTCGTGGATGTCGTCGTCGACCCGGTGGCGCAGGTCAAGCAGCGAGCCCGGGTAATCGATGGAGATCGCCCCGATCCAGGGCACGCCGGCCAGCCGCAGCACGAGCGCCATAGGAAGCGCGCTCTGATGAAACGACGTGAAGATCACCGCGCGGTCGACGCGCAGCGCCTCCACCCGCTCGACGAGGCCGGCGATCTCCGAGCGTTTGACCGCGACTGGCTCGGGATCGATCCACGGAGCGCGGAAGCAGAGCAGCTTGTCCACCGCCGGCAGGAGCTCGGCGGCGGCCCGCCCGCGCGGCCCGCACAGCAGCGTGAGGCGCTCGGCGCCGGCACGCAGGGCCCGCAGCGCGGGACCGATGACGAGGACGTCCCCGAGCGAGTCGGAGCGGACGGCCAGGACGTGGCCGGTCATAGCGCCAGCTCCACCGCGGCGACGAGATCGGGCGCGACCTCCGGCGCCGCTGCCACTTCCTCGGCCCGCGTGCGCCCGTTCGGCACGAGGATCCCGCGCGCCCCCACCGCCTCGGCCGCCGCGATGTCCGCCGCGATGTCGCCGATGACCACGCACGCGCTCGGATCGACCCCGAGCTGGTCGGCGGCGTCGAGCACCAGGCCCGGCGCGGGCTTGCGGCACGAGCAGCCGTCGCCGGGGCCGTGGGGGCAGATCGCCCAGGCGTCGAACCGGCCAAGCAGCTCCTCGACCCGGGCGTTGACCGCCTGCAGCTGGCCGGGGCTCACGAGCCCCCGCGCCACGCCGCTCTGGTTGGAGACCACACCGACCGGCACGCCGATCTCGCGCAGGCGCGCGACCGCGGTCGCCGCGCCCGGCATCGGCGCCACCCGGCCGGGGTCGCCGTTGTACGGGACGTCGACCACGAGCGTGCCGTCGCGGTCCAAGAGCACCGCTGCCGGCGGCCGTGACGGCCGCCGGCGCGGCTGCGGCGCGCGACCGGCGTCGGCCAGACGCGACCGGCGGCGCGCCAGCCCCCGCAGCCGATGGAACGTGGCCGCGGGAGGTATGAGCACGCTCGTGACCGCCATGGTCAGCACCTCGTCGAGCGTGCGCGGGCCGGGAGCGATGCGCGCGGCGGCAAGCTCGGCGGTGCCACCGAGCCAGCCCACCGCGGCCACGGCGCTCAAAAACGGGCGGCGCGCCACTCCCGCGGCGAGCGCGAGAGCGCCGGAGGCCGTGATCGCGGCATGGCGACGCATGCGACCGCGCGGCGCGCCGGCCCGCTCACGCCATCCGGGCCCGTGCAGGGCGTCCATGAGCACGTCGTCGGCGTTGCCGGCTTGCTTGCGGACCGACACCCAGCGGTCGGCGGTGCCCGTCGGGTGGATGACGTGGCGGCGGCCGCGCCCGATCCTCCAGCCGGCGTCGACGAGGCGCAGCCCGAGGTCGGCATCCTCCCGGTAGGCGCGCGGGAAGCGCTCGTCGAAACCGCCGACGTCGGCGAGCGCGGCACGGCGCACGGCCAGGTCGGCGGTGATCCAGCCGGCGTCCTCAAGCCCGGCGACGGACCGCTCCCAGTCCGTGGCCCGGCGGTCGCGCGGGCGGGGGACGCGGACCTGGCCCTGCACCGCGGCGACGGCGCGATTGGCGGCGGCGAGGTCGGCGGCGAGGTCGGCGGTCCAGGTGGCCGACGGCACCACGTCGTCGTCGAGGAAGGCGACCCACTCGCCCCGTGCCGCCCGCCAGCCGACATTGCGTGCGGCCGCCGGGCCGGCGCCGGTGCCGCGCAGCAGATGCAGCCGAGGCCGCACGTCGGGCGGATGGCCGACCTCGATCGGCCCGCCCGCCTCGGGCCCGCGGTCGTCGACCACGATCACACGGCCAGGACCACCGCACGTGCCGCTCAGCCCGGCCAGCAGCGCCGGCAGCGACTGGCGACCGGTCGAGGGGATCACGACGTCGAACGTCATGCCCGCCCCCTTGCCGCCCGCTCGCCATCCGGGTTCGCCGGAATGGGCGGCGCGGGCGTCGTCCAGCTCTCCAGCGCCGGCTGCGCGCCGCGTTGCGCGGCCGCGCCCCGGGCCACG
>Ga0126312_10001512_pt1 | contig 15307 bp, 18 predicted proteins | sample Plot104A_FD_92537 | JGI IMG/M metagenome (GOLD analysis project Ga0126312, IMG submission 92537) | Serpentine soil microbial communities from UC McLaughlin Reserve, CA, USA - Plot104A | ecosystem: Environmental > Terrestrial > Soil > Grasslands | place: USA: UC McLaughlin Reserve, Lake County...
GTACTCGGTCAGAAGCGGCACGCCGCTGGCCTCGACCTCGTCCTTGACGCCGAAGGAGACCGCGCAGGCCTTACAGGCCCCGGCTACCTTGTCTTTCACCATCTCGAAGGCCCTGTGGAGCCGGTGGTCCGGGTCGGAGAGCTCCGCCACCCACTTGGTTCCGGCCCCGGTGAAGACCACGGTGACCTCCTCCCCGGCCTCTTTGAACTCGTAGGCGGTGGTGAGGGCGTTGGCCGTCCTCGCGGAGTCCGCGGGGGTCTCGGTGTCCGTCATGATCACGATGGCTATCTTGGCCGCCAACCTATCGCCCCCTCTCTCGCCGTCCGTGCGGGGCAATCACACGCCGTGCGGGTGGTCGGTTCCGGGCGACCCCGGCTACGGCAGGAAGCGGGAAACCACGCTCCAGCGCGTGGATTGCCCGGCCTTCTGCGAAAGGATCGTCGTAACCGCGATGATGGACGCGATGAGCCCGAGGCTCACGTTCCCGAGGACGTTGACCGTGCGCAGCAGGCCGGCCGCCTCCTCCGGCGTCTCGGGGGCGGGCTCGGTCCCGGTCTGTATGGGGGTCGCGCCGTCTGGCGCCTGCCGCGAGAGCCTGAGGCCGCTAATTATGCTGGCGAGCCCGGTGAGGGCCGAAGCCACGAAGAGGGCGTCCTTGGCGAGGACGAGGTTGCGCGCATCCTCGTCGATCGACTCTCCCGAGATACCCGCACGGCCGATAAACCACGTGGCGGCAGCCGTTCCGAGCGAGATGACGTTAACGGCGTTGTAGCGGTTCCAAGCGGCGTTGAGCATCTTGCCGCGCTCGTCCTTGGCGCTCAGCACGTCCAGCTTCGGGTTGAGGGCCAGCTTGCCGAAGAGCTGCCCGCCGAAGCAGGCGGCGAGACCCAGGTTGTGCGCGACCCAGGCCGCGGTCGTGAGTTTGGCCATCTCGAGGATCCTCCTTCAGATCGTTTCCCGCCTAATTTCCCCGCACCTCCCCTCCTCAAACAGCACCCACACGCCGCTCCGCTCCGCAGCCTTCGGTTATGATCCCAGCGGGTACCACACGAGCCATGGGAGCAGGATCTAAAAGTGGTAAGCGGAGAGAAAGGTTGAGCCGGGGGCTAGAGATCGCGCTCCGGCTCTTCCTCCTCTCCACGCTCGCCCTCGGGACGCTTCTCGGTTGCGCGCCCGAGGGTGGAGAGACCGGCGGTGGTACCGGCGAGGCGTCCGGCACGACCGCGCAGACGTCTGGAGAGGCCTCGACCGCGGGGCCTCCGGACGTCGCCGAGGCCGCGGCGGCCGGGGTGGACGAGCCCTCTATCCGTGCTCACCTAGACCACCTGACGGGCGCCTCGCCGGCTACCATCGGAGGCCGGGAGGTCACGATCTCCGAGCGCGGGAGCGCGGACGGGAGGAGGGCCGCCGCCGAGTACATGGAGTCCTCCTTCGAGGAGCTGGGCGTACCGGCGCGCGTCCTCGGGTTCACCTCGGGCGGCATGCGCGGGTACAACGTGGAGGCGACCCTAAAGGGGACCGGGGGCGAGAGGCACTTGTGGGTAACGGCACATCTCGACTCCGTGCACAACGCCGGGGCGAACGACGACGCCAGCGGCCTGACCTCTATACTGATTACGGCGAAGGTGCTGAAGGAGATCGAACCGGAGCACACCGTCCACTTCGTAGCTTACGACCTCGAGGAGGTCGGCCTAGTCGGGAGCACCCACTACGTGGAGAATACCGTGGGCGTCCTCCGGGAGCGTGAGGGGAAACGGGCGATCGTCGGGAACCTGCAAAGCGACATGATCGCCTACGAAGAAGGAAGGTTCGACGCGGTGCTCGGGACCTGCGACAGGGCGGGCCCCATAGACGACGCCCTCTCGCGAGCGGCGGAGGAGCTCGACTCCCCGATCGAGCTCGCAGAGGTGTGCCTGGGCCGCTCCGACCACCAGCCTTTCTGGGACGCCGGGCTCCCGGCGGCCGTCCTGACCGACGGGGCGGTCTACGATGGCTACCCTTGCTACCACAAGCCCTGCGATACGGTGGACAAGCTGAACATCTCGTATCTGCGCTCGATGATCGAGCTGACCGCCGCTGCGACCGCGCTGCTCGCCGCCTCACACAGCGAAAGCTGAGGGCGGATGGATCGGATCGCGGGTTTTCGCCCTCCAACAGGTTCTTTAGTTTTAGTGCATGGGGCTGGACCTCGAACTGCCGTCGGATCGTCCACTTGACCGAAGGTTCCACCCGCTGTAGGCATCCCGCAGGCCGGCAGCGGCGACGAGCCGGGGTCTAGTCTGTTTGCGCATTATCTGGCTCCGGGTATGACACGGGCTAGGCAAAGAAACCCAACGGAAAGGAGTAGAGATGACCGAGCAGTCGAGGCAGCCCAAGGACAAGAACTACAACCTCATCAGCGTGCTCTACCAGTCCTCCGACAACGTCGAGTCGCTCAAGACCTACATCCAGGACGCCGAGCAGGAGGGCGACCAGGAGCTGGTGGAGTTCTTTAACGGCATCCTGGAGAACAACCTTCGTGCGGCACAGCGGGCCAAGGAGATGCTCGTCCCGCGTCTCCAGGGCGAGCAGGAGTAACTGGTGCACCGCTCAAGCGGCGGAGGACGGGCTAGGAGCGAAGCCTGGTCACGGGGTTCACGCGCCTCAGTTCCGGCATCCCCATATCTCACGCTGCGTTAGAGGTGTCTGCATCGCACCCGGACGGGTCGCAGTACCGGCTGCAGTAAGACCTGCTCGTCGAAGGCTGAGGTCAAGAGAGAGGCCCGGCGTTTTGCCGGGCCTCTTCTTTAGTAGCGGGGGCAGGATTTGAACCTGCGACCTTCGGGTTATGAGCCCGACGAGCTACCAGACTGCTCCACCCCGCGTCGTGGGCTAGAGTTTAGCACCGGTTGACGGTTTGTAAAGCGCCGCGCCAGCATGGTACCGTGGGCCTCGGAATGGGTATTTTCCTCTTGATCCTCATCCTTGTCGGAGCGGCGCTCGCCCTCGTAATGGCGGTCATCGCCCTCCGAGCCTACCTGCTGCTCCGGCGCGCCCGCGCCACCTTGAATCAACGCCTCAACGAGGAGATCTCCGACCTCGCCCGCCGCACCGGCGAGATGGAGAGGAGCCTCTCCGATCTCGACGCCCGGGCGCAGCAGCTGCCCATCCGCATCTACGAGCTCCAGCAGAGCCTCTCGACCCTGCGGGTCCTCACCCAAGCCCTGGCGGCCACCCTTCGCCAGGCCCAGAGGGTTCTCTCATACAACGCGCTCAAGACCGTAAGCGCCGGCCGCGTCGCCGACCTCCTCCGGTTCCGCGCGGCACCGGGAAACGACCCACGCTCGGTATGAGCGTGGGGATGTTGGGCACGCAGCGGGCCCGTATACTCAGGTAGATGAGCGCCGAACAGGCCCAGCAGAAGGACCCCCCCGAGGCGCCGGAGCCCTCGGGGGAGGCCTGCGAGGTTTGCGGCTCGGAGATGTACGGGCTGCACTGCAAGCTCGTCTGCCCCAACTGCGGCTACCGCCGCGACTGCTCCGACCCCTAAGCTACAGAGAGCCGGGAGGGACGCATGTGGGAGAACGTCGCGCGCCGGCTCGAGGGGTCGCGGGTCGTCCTCGAGCCGCTGGAGCCTCGCCACGAACAGGGCCTCTTCGAGGCGGCTAAGGACCCGAGGATCTGGCGCTACATACCGTTCGACGCGGTGGGTACCTACGACCCGTCAGAGACTAGAGACGCCTTTCGCTCCTGGCTCGAAGCCGCCCTCGCGGCGTCGGAGAAGGGGGACGAGGCCGCATTCGTGACCCTGGACGTCGAGAGCGGTGAACCCATCGGCAGCACCCGCTATCTCGCCCTCCGACCGGCGCACCGCGGGCTGGAGATCGGCTGGACCTGGCTTACCCCTTCTCTCTGGGGGACCGGAGCGAACGTCGAGGCCAAGCTGCTCATGCTCGAGCACGCCTTCGGGTCTTTGGGCTGCGTGCGTGTCGAGTTCAAGACCGACGCGCGCAACGAACGGTCCCGGGCCGCCCTCGCGGCGCTCCCAGCGCGGTTCGAGGGCGTCTTCCGCAAGCACATGATCGTGCGCGGGGACCAATACCGCGACTCGGCTTACTACAGCATCGTCGATGACGAGTGGCCGGAGGTCAGAGCGAACCTGCGGCGACGGCTCGCGGAGTAGAGGGTTACGCGCCGCCTGCCGCTTCGAGCGCCCTTTCGCACCAGCCCCTAACCTCTGCGTTCAAGGGCATCTCGTCCCAGTCTTCGGGGCCGTACCATCCAACCTTGTCCTCGCTGTAGTCCTGGTGGATCCCAGTGGGGCCGGCGGGCTTGGCGAAGTAGATCAGGTCTATGTGTTGGTGCCCGGGGCCGATGTTCTCGACCTGTACCCCCGCCGGTCGGTAGAGCTGTTCGGGGTCGGAGACGTCCTCGCGCCTCTCCCCCACTAGCTCTACCCGTAGGCCCATCTCCTCGAAGACCTCGCGCAGGGCCGCATCGTCGGGAAGTTCGTCTCGTTCTATATGATCCCAAAACTACACACGCGCCTCAGCTGCACTTCCGCGCTCGGCTGACCGAAAGGGAGACCGAGGTGGAGGTGGTGTTGATATAAGTCGCACGAGAAATGAGGCTTCTCACCTACGGTTCAGTATCGACTTTTGCGCATTTTTATGCAGTTCTCCAAGATATTGTGGTTGCCCCTCACGCGTAGGTAGCGCAATAGAGCGTCCCTGGGCCTGTAAGGAGCACGTTCCAACCACCTTTCTGCAAGCGAACTTCCGAGAATTCACCTTCTAGGCAATTGGGTGAATAGAGGCCGCAGCATCGCTGGAGAAGCCCCGTAGTGGGTCGATCAGAGGCCGCTGAGCTTGCTCGTCTCGAACCTGTTGAGTACCAACTCGAAGGCGCCCGGCTCGATGCGGGCACCCCCAGAAAACGGATAGTTCATGGCGCCGATGGTGAACAGCACCAGCGCAATCACCCCCGCTAGCGACACCACCATCAGCCTGTGAGCCCACGTGTTCGCTAAGCCGAAGAGGTAGGAGAAGCCCACCGTCACCATCCCCCCGACAACCAGAACGACCCACAGCACGGAGGGTATGCCCTCCTCAGCCTGCACCAAGCGCGTCCTCCTGGCGTCCGCCAGCCGCTGGACCTGGTCGAGCCCTTCTGCGTAGAGCTCCTGCTCAGCCTCAGTGCTTGGCTCATACCCCTGAAGGGTTGCCCGGATATCGTCGATAAGCACCCACCCAGTTGGAGTCGCTTGAGTATGCTCCATGAGGGGTGTTCGCCCCTGCGCCATCAGGGGCCACTCTTCGTCGACGACCTCCTCTGCGTAGGAGTGGGCGAGCTCCTGGAGGTGTGGCCCTTCGGGTTCGGGGAGCTCATGGGCGAGCCAGAAGATCTCGGCCAGCGCGTTGGCCTCGCTCTCTACCGTAAGCCGCGCACGCCCGAATTCTTCCCACGTTGCGATGACCACGAGCGCCAGCAACACGGCGTAGATGACGCCCAGGGCAGCGTAGATGAAGCCAGCCACGTCGTTGTGCTCCTTACGGACGCTCACCGGCACGAGGCGCTGCACCACCGTCAGCCCAACGACCGCGGCGAGGCAAGCCCCACCAACGATCAGGACACCATAAACTACGCTCATCACGGCGGAGAGCCATCCCCCCTTCGTGCGTACTCGCGGGCGCCCAAGATATATTCCGGGTGGCGTAGAAGCAAACAGGCTTTCGCAGGAAGCCAGGAGAACCGGACCTACCCCGTCAGCAAAAGGCGAAGTTCGGGACTCGTAACAGGCGAAGTTCGCAGAATGCACCTTCTAGGCACTTCGGTGAATAGTCCTCGCCACCGGCCGGCCCACTCCGAAGGCGCGTTTGAGGGTCGCAAAGCACACCTCCATCTGCTGCCTCTTCCCGCGTTGGGGAGTCCCTTTGCTGTGCTAAGTTTGTCGACATGAAGAAGTATCTGACAGGCTACGCGACGAGGGCACCTTCGCGCGAGGACGCTGAGGCGGTAGTCGCGCTCATCGTCGCCTGCCAGCTCGCCGACACCGGCGAGGCGAACATGAGCCTGGAGGAGTTGATCGACGACTGGCACGGCCTGGACCTCGCCGAGGAGGCCGTCGTCGTGGCCGCGCCGGACGGACGGATCGCCGGCTACGCAGACGTGGTCAACCTCTCCTACGTTGCGGTATCGGTCTACGGCTACGTCCACCCGGACTACCAGCAGCAAGGGATCGGCTCGTTTCTCGTCGGCTGGGGCGAACGCTGGACGCGCGACCGCATGAACCAGGCCCCCGAGAACGCCCGCGTCGTCGCGCAGCACTACGTCAACGCCGCCAACAGTCGAGCCCAGCGACTCCTTCAAGCCGCCGGCTACGCGCCGGTACGCGGGGTGTACGTGATGGAGACCGAACTCGACGAGGCCCCGCCGGCACCGCGCTGGCCCGCGGGCATCTCCGTTGACACCTTCGTACCAGGGCGGGACGAGCGCGCCACCTATGAGGCCGTCGAAGACGCCTTCAGGGACCTGTGGGGGCGGCCTCGCGACACCTTCGAGAGCTTCTTGCAGGAGACGCAGAAGGAGAGCTTCGACCCCTCGCTGTGGTTCCTCGCGCGCGAGGACTGCGGTGAGTTCTGCGGCGTCGCTCTCTGCAAGGTGCTCGGAGATGAGGGCTGGGTGGACGTCGTCGGGGTGCGCCGGTCGTGGCGGAGATGCGGCCTTGCCCTCGCTCTCCTGCGCCACGCCTTCGCCGCGTACCACCGGCGGGGCGTCCGCAAGGTCGGCCTCAGCGTGGACGCCGAGAGCATCACCGGCGCTCCCAGACTCTACGGTCGGGCCGGTATGCGCGTCAAGGAGAGCTACGTCATACACCTCAAGGAACTGCGCCCCGGCGTGGACCTCGGTGCCAGGTCCGGATCTGACTAGATAGGCGTTGCGAGGAATTCAGGCCCACAGCTCCTTGAGGTGCCCTTGAGGTTGTCCCGATCGGCGATTGATGAGGAAGGCTTAGGTGTTAGGCTACTTTCTTCGCCGCGATCGTGGTAACCAGGATTTGCACCCTGGTGCACGTACCGGAACACACCGGTCATAATGGTCGACTACTTACCTTTGGTGAGCCGGCAAGAAGGGGAGGCAACATGGCGAGGGTCTGCGTCTTCGACGTCAACGAGACGCTGCTGGATCTCGGGGCGCTCGACCCCCACTTCGAGCGCGTTTTCGGCGATGCCGGCGTGCGGCGGACCTGGTTTCTGCAGCTCCTGCAGTCCGGTCTCGTCGCCACCGTGACCGGGGTCTACTCGGACTTCGGGCAGGTAGGCGCCGCCGCGCTGCAGAAGGGCGCCGAGCGCGAGGGCGTGGACCTTTCAGACGAGGACAGGCAGCGGATCCTGGGCGGGATACGAGAGCTACCACCGCACCCGGAGGTGGCGGAGAGCCTGCAGCGCCTGCGCGATACGGGCCTCCGCCTGGCCACGCTGACCAACTCCACGCAGCAGGTCGCCGAGGGCCAGATGGAGAACTCGGGGCTGCGCGGCTACTTCGAGCAGATCCTCTCCGCCGACACCGTCGGGCGCCTCAAGCCGGCGCCCGAGCCGTACTACATGGCCGCCGAAAGCCTCGGGGTCGGGGTGGGAGGGATCCGACTCGTCGCCGCCCACGCCTGGGACGTAGCGGGCGCTCTGCGCGCCGGCTGCGCGGCGGCCTTCGTGGCGCGTCCCGGCATGGTGCTCGACCCGCTCGTGGAGCGCCCGGACGTGGTCGGCGCCGACCTGAGGGAGGTCGCCAACCGCATCCTCGAGGCCGAGTCGGGTTAGACGCACAGCCGCGACGTGAAAACATCCCTACTTCTCCTTATGTTCTTCTACGGCACCCTGAAGCGGGGCCAGAGTAACCACGACCGTTTCTGCCGGGACGTGGTGCGGATAGAACCTGCGACGACCCTGGGGCAACTCTACGAACTGCCTTTCGGGTTGCCTAGGCTCCGCGTAGACGCGGCCAGCGTGCGCGCGCTCGGCACCAGAGACTACCTCGCCGACGCGGAGAAACAAAGCGAAAGTGCTCCGCCGCTATCATCGGGGCCAGGGTGGGATCTCGTGCACGGGGAACTGTTCACCTTCGAGGATCCGGAGAAGCGGCTGATAGCCTTCGACGCGCTCGAAGGCTACACCCCCGGCGAGAACAGCCTCTACGAGCGGGTGCTCATCCCCGTGCAATCCACCTGCGGCACCCATCTCGCCTGGGCCTACGAGCTCAAGCGGCCGGCCGGCGCCTACCTGCCGGGCGGAAGCTGGCCGGCGTAAGAGGCGGGCAGAGTCAAACTAGGCCCGCCTCTCAGAAGATAGGTCCTGCGACTCTCAGGAAGGGGAGTCGGCGTCCTCCTCTATGATCTCCTCGCGGATGATGCGACGACGGACCTTCGTGCGTCCGCCCTCCTCGAAGGTCTCGGTCTCCTCGGTCTGGCGGGTGCGTGGGGCTCCGCTCGTTGCCCCTTCTCCCGTGGAACCTCCGGACCCGGAGAAACCCTCCGTAGACCCGCCGCGCTCGAACCTGCTCGCGGGGCCGGTGGCAGAACCGGCGGCTCCCCCAGCGGTAGTGCCGGAGGACGAGCCCTCGCGCTCGTCCTGCGCGCTCTCGCCCCGGTCCGAGTACCCTTGATCCGAGCTGTCCTGGTCGGAGTAGCCTTCGTCGCTCCCCCGGCCTTCTTCCGTCCCGGCGGCGCCCGAAGATGCGCCGTAAGAACCGCGCGAACCGGAGAAACCCTGCCCCTGCAGTCCGAAATGGCTGCGGATGCGATCCTCGTACTCGGGGGTGATGTCCTCGTCGTCGTCGAAGCTCGGGGCATCCTTGACGTGGTCCTTGGACTCCGAGACCTCGATGGCCTTATCCGCCTCGTTCACCCGGGCGATATCCATGGGGATCAGGGTTGACTTGCGCCCGAGGAAGCCCATCTTCACCCCGATGTACTCCTCGCGGTCGGCCTCGTCTATAAAGAGATCGTCTACCTTCCCGATCTTGTCCCCGCGGTTGTCGTAGACCGTGTAGCCTTCGTACTTGTCCTCGAGTTCCCGCAACCTCTCCTCGCTAGCCACGGTTCGCTCCTCCTCGAAACGGTTGCACCTATAGCCCTGCGTACCCGCGAGATACCTGATTAAACATACGCCCGGTCCGCCGCCAAGGTTGGCCAGGCCGGCTTGTTAAACTGTCCCCGGATGGCTCCTACTGGGGGTGGTGGCGTGAGAATCCTGTCCGTTGACCTGGGATCTTCTTCCGTGCGGGCCGAGCTCTACGATGGCTCGGGAACGCGCCAGGAGGGCACCGAAACCAGGCTCGACTACGAGCTAGAGTACACCCCGGACGGCGGCGTGGCCGTGGCCGCTGACGAGCTGCTGGACCTCGTCGTCCGCGCCATAGACGGCGCCCTGGATAACGCCGGGTCCGCCACTATCTCCGGGATTGCCACGAGCACCTTCTGGCACTCCGTCCTCGGCCTCGACGGCGAGGGCCGCCCCACCACCCCGGTTCTGTACTGGGCCGATAGGCGCGCCGCGCCCGCGGCGCGGGAGCTGCGCGGCCGCCTGGACGAGCTGGCGGTCCACCGCCGCACGGGCTGCGTCCTCCACTCCAGCTACTGGCCCGCCAAGCTCTTGTGGCTGAGCCGCGAGAACGCGGAGGCCTTCGAGAGAACCGAGCGCTGGGTCTCCCCCGCAGACTACTTCTACGAGCAGTTTTTCGGAGGCTCGCACGTGGGTACCTCGATGGCCTCGGCGACCGGGCTATTCGACCAGAACCTCCGGCGCTGGGACGAGGAGATGGTCAGAGCGCTGCCCCTCGAGCAGGTACAGCTCTCTCGCCTGTCGGACGAGCCGCTCAGGGGGCTAAAAAACGAGTGGGCCCGTCGGTGGCCCGCACTGCGGGAGGTCCCCTGGTTCCCGGCGGCGGGAGACGGGGCCTGCTCGAACGTGGGGTGCGGGTGCACGGGGAGCGACCGGCTCGCGCTCATGGTCGGCACGAGCGGCGCGATGCGCGTGCTCTGGAAGGCCGACTCGGTCGAGATACCCGATGGGCCATGGTGCTACCGGGCGGACGAGAAGAGGTTCGTCATGGGCGGCGCGCTCTCAGACGGCGGTAACCTCGTCGGGTGGCTGCGCAACACGTTGCGCCTCCCGGAGCTAGGGGAGACGGAGAGACTATTGGCGGAAATGAAGCCGGACTCGCACGGCCTCACCTTTCTGCCGCTCCTGGCCGGGGAGCGGGGTCCGGGCTGGGCGGACGAGGCCAACGGTACGGTCGCCGGGCTCTCGATGAGCAACACGCCCGTGGAGATACTGCGCGCCGCAATGGAGGCCGTCGCGCTCAGGTTCGCCCTAATCGCGGAGATCATCGAGGCTGCCTCCCCGGGCGAGAAGGAAGTCGTGGCCACCGGCGGCGGGCTCCTCCACTCGCCCACGTGGGTCAGGGTTATGGCCGATGCCCTCGGAAGACCTGTTACCGCCTCGGCCGTCCAGCAGGCATCGAGCCGCGGGGCCGCCCTGCTAGCCCTAGAGAAGCTCGGGGGACTGGAGATCGAGCAAGCGGAAGTGCCGCTCGGCGAGGTATACGAACCAGACCCCGAGCGACACCAAGTCTACAGGGAGGCGCTCTCACGCCAGCGGCGGCTCTACGACGCGGTGCTGGGCGCGTCGTAGTTCTCTACCGCTTGCTCATCGGTGTGTAGTCCACGTCGCGGGGGCCGGTGTAGATCTGTCGCGGGCGCGCGATCTTGAACTCGGGGTCGTGGAGCATCTCGACCCACTGGGCCACCCAACCGGAGGTGCGCGGTATGGCGAACATCACGGTGAAGGCGTCGGTCGGTATATTCAAAGCCTCGTAGATGAGCCCAGAGTAGTAATCCACATTGGGGTAGAGCTTGCGGCTGGTGAAGTACTCGTCGTCGAGCGCCCGCTTCTCGAGCTCAACGGCTATATCTAGGAGCGGACTCTCCTTGTTGGTCGCCTCGAGCACCTCGTCCACGTGCTTGCGGATGATCCGGGCGCGCGGGTCGTAGTTCTTGTAGACCCGGTGTCCGAAGCCCATGAGCCGCTCGTTGCCCTCCTTGACGCCCTCTAGGAAGTCAAGGATGTTGTCGGTCGAACCTATCCGCTGCAGCATCCTTAGGACCGCCACGTTGGCGCCGCCGTGCAACGGCCCATACAGTCCGGCGACCCCAGCGGCTATCGCGGAGAAGGGATCCACCCGCGAGGAGCCGACGACCCTGACCGCCGCGGCGGAACAGTTCTGCTCATGGTCGGCATGCAGGATGAAGAGGACGTCGAGCGCCTTCTCGAGCCGGGGGTCCGGCTCGTACCTGGGCTCGGCCATCTTGAAGAGCATCGAGAGGAAGTTGCCCGTATAGGAGAGTTCGTTATCCGGGTAGACGTAGGGGAGGCCGAGGCTGTGGCGGTAGGAGAACGCGGCCAGGGTCGGCATCTTGGCGATGAGGCGCACCGCCGAGACGTGCCGCTGGTACTCATCGTCTATGTTGGCCGCCTCCGGGTAGAAGGTCGAGAGCCCACCGACGCTTGCGAGGAGCATGCCCATCGGGTTGGCGTCGTGGCGGAAGCCGTCCATAAGGTTCTTTATGTTTTCGTGGACGTAGGTGTGGTGGGTGATTTCGTAGACCCACTTGTTGTACTCGTCCTCGGTCGGCAGATGACCGTAGATCAGGAGGTAAGCCACCTCGAGATAGGTCGAGTGCTCACATAACTGCTCGATCGGGATGCCCCGGTGCTGGAGGATGCCCTTCTCACCATCGATGTACGTGACGGCGCTCCGGCAGCTCGCCGTGTTCGAGTAGCCGGGGTCGTAGGTCATCAGGCCAAAGTCTTCCTCGTCGACCTTGACCTCCCTGAAGTCCATCGCGCGGACCGTGCCGTCCTCGACCTCCACGTCGTAGCCCTTGCCCGTGCGGTTGTCCTTGACCGATAGGCTTTCGGTCCCAGTCGCGGTCGCCCCGCCGCCGTTCTCCATGCCTTGAGACTCTCCGGTCAACCTGTGCCCCTTTCTCTGATCGCACCTATTATATATGCTCGAGCCATATATATGCTTGGGACGTGCGTCGTTCGAATCCCCGTCATTATCGCCCACCGGCGGGTAAACGGAAAGTGAAAGCCCGCGCGGGTTGAAACCTTCACATTTGCGCTCTCGTATGTGAGGTTGAGAGCGGCAAAGGAGCGCGCATGCAGAGAGAAGCGGGAAACTACGGGGTCCAGCGGGAGCACGAGCCGTGGCCGAGGCCGTACGGTTCGGTCGGCGGGATAATGAGCGCCCGGGAGGAGCAAACGTGGTCTGCGCTGGCCCACCTGAGCACTTTTCTGAACGCCTTTACCGGGTTTCTCGGACCTGTGGCGGCCTTCGTCATCTGGCTGGCGCACAGGGACAAGAGCCCGACGGTTGCCGCCCACGCCCTCAGGTCCGTTTTCTACCAGGTGGCCTGGCTCGTGGCCATCGCGGTTGGGTGGACCATTACGACGGCGTTGATGGCCGTGCTCGTCGGGTTCCTGTTGGTGCCGGTGATGATCGTGGTGACGCTGGGGCCCTTCGTCCAGGCCTCTTATGAGGCGTACAGGGCGTACATGGGCGAGGGTCGTCGTTAGGGGTAGGCGCCTAGTGGGGGGCGGAGAGGGCGTACTCGTGCTCGCCCTGGATGGGGGTTCCGGCCTCGAAGCGGGCGAGGCCGTAGCTTCTTAGCTCCGGTCTCTTTGGGGTGCCGTCCGAGATCCAGCATGCCACTTCAGCCCCGACCGCCGGCGCCTTTTTAAAGCCAGTTCCGCTCCAACCCGCGGCCAGGAGGAGACCCTCGGGCCCAGCTGGCCCGAGGATGGGACGGCCGTCGGGTGTCATATCCAGTATTCCGGAGCGGCCTGAGCGGTAGGGGGCGTCCGCGAGCGCCGGAAGGCGCGGCGCGAGCTTACGCAGGGCTTCGACGGTAAATGCCCTGTCGGGCTCCGGGGTTGGTGCGTCGGGGTCGTCGACCCATTCGAGGCTGTCGCGGCTACCGACGAGGGTAGCCCGCTCGGCGGCGGGTCGGGCGTAGAAGCCCTCGGTGGTGTCGATCAGGGCGAGGTGCGTTGGGAGCTCGTAGGGACGCTCGAAGAGCGCGACCCGTACCCTGGCAGGCCGGATGGGCAACCGGACCCCTGCACTCCCGGCGAGCGGCACGGACCACGCCCCGGCAGCGAGCACCACATTTCCCGCTGCCACCGGGCCCTCGTCGGTCTGTACCCCCCGGACACGCTCCCCGCGGACAAGGAGCGCCGTCGCACGCCGCCGCTCGAAGCGTCCCCCGAGAGCCTGCGCAGCCCGGAGAAAGCCGATGGCGGTGGCTGCGGGGTCCGCGTACCCGCCGCGAGGCTCGTAGGCAGCGAGGGCTACGCCTTCCGCGCGGAGTGCGGGCTCTATATCGCAGAGTTCATCGGGCCCGACGAGCTCGGTCTCCACCCCCACCTTCCGCTGCAGGGCGACGTTGTATCTCAGGGCGTCGATGTTCTGCTCCCCGACCAGGTAGGCGAAGCCCGTGCGGGTAAAGCCGCAACCACCCCCGACACGCTCGCCCCACGGCTCGAAGTATTTCGTGAGGCTCTCCCAGGCCAGGTCAGCCTCGAGCGCCGTGGGATAGTGTGCCCGGATCAGGGCCCCAGAGCGGGCCGTCGAGCCGGCGGCGAGGTCTCCGCGGTCGAGCACCATCGTCTTCGCGCCGCGCTCGGCGAGGTGGAAGGCGACGCTCGCGCCTACCACGCCCGCGCCGATTACGGCGACATCGACTCCTTTCATCCGACCTCCGAGGATGGGGGTTTAGTCTGGCCGTAGTCGTGGCTTTTCGCCACTACCTCGGCCATCTGCTCGGGGGTGAGGAAGACGGGCTCTCCGGCGACCGTGGCGTGGTGGTAGATCTCCGCCATCTCCTCCAGCAGCTCGGTGCGGGAGTAGGCCTCGCCGACGGTCCCGCCAACGGCTATGGTCCCGTGGTTGTTTAGCAGCCAGACCTTGTGCGAGTCCCCGAGGGCATCGGCGGCGTTGCGCCTGAGCTCCTCGGTTTCGTACGTGGCGTAGCGGGCGAGGGGCACCCGGCCCTCGTCCGAGAGCACGGCAAGCATGTAGTGGACGGGGGGTATCTCCCGGTTCAGGCAAGCTAGAGTCGTCGAGTAGCGGGCGTGAGTGTGGACGATGCCGCCGGTCTCGGGCCTGGCGCGGTAGATGCCTGTGTGCATCGGCCATTCGACGGAGGGTTCGAAGGAGCCCTCGATCACCGCGCCGCCAAGGTCAACGAGCACAACTTCCTCAGCCAATATCGCCCAGTAGTCGAGCCCGCTCGGCGTCACAAGGATGTTGCCGTCGGGGGTGCGGGCGCTGACGTTGCCGGAGGTGCCCACCACGAGCCCTGAGTCGCGCATGCGGCGGGAGACGCGTACTTCATCTTCTCGCAGATCCTGGTATTTCAAGCGCGTTCTCTCATTTCTAGCGAGGGTACCCGTACCTTGACCTCGCCGTTCACGATGAGGGAGCGGCAACCGCAGACGGGCTGCGGGGCTGGCCGACCCCGGCGCTCCGCTCTAAGACCGATGCCTGCGGGCGAGGTGGCGCTCTATGAGCTCGAAGAGCCGGTCGTCCAGCTCGCGCTGGTGCTCTATCGCCCGCGGGATGAGCTTCTTTTTCCCGTCGAGAGACCCGGGGTTTATCTCGTCGAAGGTCGTGTCCCGCCGCTCTATCCGGCGCCAGACCTCCCCGAGTTCGGCCCGGTGTTCCTCGTGAAGGTGCCTGTCCAGCTCCCCAAAGATACGGTCCTCGATCTCGCGCTGGCGCTGCAGCAGGTCCAGCACCCGCTGCAGCTCGAGTTCTTGGGCGCGCTGGTGCTCGAGCTCGCGTTGCAGGTCGTCTACGAGCATCTCCTGGTCCCACCCTTCAAAGGGCTGATCCGCTTCGACGGTGATCTCGTGCAGCCGCGCCTGGGTGCGCGCGCGCTTCATCCCTTCTAACACCCGCTCGCGCCTGCCGAGCGTCTCCCCCAGCTCGTCCAGTAGCCGGCTCAGTACCTGCTCGTGGCTCTCGGCCATTTCGTCCTCCGGTCCGCGACCCCGCCGCATCAGGATAAACCCTGCGCGTCCTCGCGTCTCTCCTGGTAGATTCTGGTTGACGAGGAGTACCTTATGGCCATTCAACTGGTGTCCGACGAGACCCACGTGGTTACCGGTAAGCCGTGGCTCCACTGGTTCGACGACCGGTCTTGGGATCGCGTCCGGGAATTGGCCCGGGCGTACGGCTTCGGAGAAACCCGGATGGAGCCCGGCGA
>Ga0126312_10001513_pt1 | contig 15306 bp, 13 predicted proteins | sample Plot104A_FD_92537 | JGI IMG/M metagenome (GOLD analysis project Ga0126312, IMG submission 92537) | Serpentine soil microbial communities from UC McLaughlin Reserve, CA, USA - Plot104A | ecosystem: Environmental > Terrestrial > Soil > Grasslands | place: USA: UC McLaughlin Reserve, Lake County...
ACTCGCTTTTGATCCTTATCCGCAACACCGTAGCGGGCATCGACTCCGTGCCGCCGGAGACCATAGACGCGGCCCGCGGCATGGGCCTGACGAACCGTCAGATCCTCCTCCGGGTCGAGCTGCCGCTCGCGCTGCCGATCATCGTGGCGGGCATCCGCATCGCGACCGTGACGATCATAGGCATCGCCACCATCGGCGCCTACATAAACGGCGGAGGCCTGGGGGCCCTTATCTTCGACGGCATCAACCGGCAGTTCCCGACCATGATCATAGCCGGCGCGGTCCTCGCGACGGCGCTGGCCATCATGGCCGACCTGCTGCTCCTCGGGCTCGAGCGTTACCTGAGGCCCTGGGCTCGGGCCGGGAGGACGTAGCGTGCTCCTGAAGATACTCGAAGTCTTCGGCCGTCCCGATTTCCCGGAGAAGCTCAGGGAGCACGTCGTGCTTTCCCTGGTCGCCCTGCTCGTTGCCGTGGCGATAGCGATGCCCGTCGCTCTATTGATACGCAACACGCGCCTCGGCGCGGCGATAGCCATCAACATCGGCAACGTCGGGCGCGCCGTGCCGAGCCTTGCGATCCTGGCGCTGGCCCTGCCTTTGCTGGGGATCGGTTTCGCCTCAGCCTTGGTAGCGCTCACGGCGCTGGCCATTCCCCCGATCCTGATCAACGCCTCTACGGGCCTCAGGGAGGTCAACAGGGACGTAATCAACGCAGCCCGCGGCATGGGTCTCTCGGGCAGCCAGATCCTGGCCCGCATACAGTTGCCCATAGCCGCCCCTGTAATCTTCGCCGGCATCAGGACCTCCGCCGTGCAGACCGTCGCGAGCGCCACCCTCGCTACGTTCATCGGCGGCGGGGGCCTGGGAGATCTGATCGTGGAGGGCTACTCGCGCCGCGGGCCCGAGATACTGCTCGCCGGTGCTATCTCCGTCGCAATACTCGCGATCATCACGGAAGTCGGCTTCGGCGCGCTGGAGAGGGCGTTCACTCCGAAGGGACTCAAGATCGCACAGAAAAGAGGTCGCTGATGCGACGAACTAAAGAGGAGGAAAGATGAAGAACAGAACCAAGCTGATCCGTGCCGTACCCGTGCTGCTAACGGGCCTCTCTTTACTGCTCGTCGTTGCATGCGGCAACGTGGGAGGCACCGACAGTGCGGGTTCCGGCGGCGGGGGCGGCCCTACTATCACCGTCGGCTCGAAGGACTTTACCGAACAGTTCATACTCGGCAGCATGTACGCACAAGCGCTGGACGCCAACGGGTTCAACGGGGTGGCGAAGCTCAACCTGGGCTCCGAGCAGATAGCGGACAAGGCGCTCCAGAACGGCCAGATCGACCTCTACCCCGAATACACTGGCACCGCGCTCGTGGCCATAGTGCCCTACAAGGGGAATCCTGCCGACCTGAACTCCGCCAAGGCGACCTACAAGGCCGCCAAAAAGCTTTACGCCGAACGTAGTCCGGCCGACACGATGCTTACACAGGCATCCTTCAACAACACCTACGGCATCTTCGTGCGCAAGTCCGTCGCCGAGGAGGATAACCTCTCGACGATGGACGACCTGGCCCAGGACTCCAAGAACCTCACGTTTATCTCGTTCTCGCAATTCCAGAACCGTTCGGATGGTTATCCCAACATGCGGAGGAACTACCCGGCGTTCGACTTCAAGGAGATCAAGATCGTCAACGAGCTCGGCCTCCGTTACTCCGGGCTGCAGAGCGGCGAAGGCGACGTCGGAGTGGGCTTCACCACTGACGGTCAGCTGACCTCCGACCAGCTCGTGGTTATGAAGGACCCGAAGAGCATCTGGCCCTTCTACCACCCGGCACCGGTCGTCAGGAGCGACGTACTCAAGAAGTACCCGAAGATCGAAAAAATCCTGAACGAGGTCACCGCGAGCCTCAGCCTGGATACTATGCGCGACCTTAACGGCCAGGTCGACCTCGACCAGGAAGACCCCGAGGACGTCGCCAAAGAGTACCTGAAAGAGAAGGGCATTGTAGATTAGCTTGTCAGCACGCTCCGGCCATACGGCCGTCGCTTATCAGCCCGCCGCCTCCCTGCGGTCGGCAGCTCTCAGCTTTCAGCTACTCGTCCCTTAGCCTCCCCACACGCGTAGATCCTGACTCTTGCTGGTAGCGGTGCCTCGTGCGCTGCAGGGCAAGGTCGGAGTGTAAAAGCTGAAATGCTGACAAGCGAGGGCCTGGCCAGGCCCGAAGCGTGCTGACAAGCCGCCAGGCTTCGCCAGGCGGCGTGCTGAAATGCGCGGGATGGGGAAGGGTTGACCTTCCCCATCCCGCTCTCACCCTTCCGCTGGTCCCACGGCGTCGCCCGTTGTGGAGACAGGTTCGAGGGGTCCTACTTCTGCGGCCACGCGCCCGAGGAGCCTGCCGCCACCGATAGCCTTCGTCAGGCCGTCGACGTCGGGCCAGCGCTCCTCGGGGTCGGTGGTCGCGAACTCGCGGGCGATGTCGCAGGCTACCCTGGTGCCGGCCCCGAGGGATGGTCCGCCGCGCAGATCTATGGCGCGGGTGGCGACCGTCAGCTCCAGCGCGGCCATGCGGCGCGAGATCTCGATCAACTCCTCCGTTTTGCGGACGCCCAAAGGGGCCATGCTGGCATGGTCTTCGAAACCTTCTGCGATCTGGCCGCGGTAATCGAGCGAGACAGGATTGGCGAGAACTCGCGCCTCCGCCGCGAGCGAAGCGGACGTATACCCCAGTGGCCTGAGGCCTTCGTCGCCTTCGCGGGCGGCCAGGCCAGGGGGCAATCCGGAGAACTGCGACCAGAGGTGCTTCTGGATGCGCTCGTTGGCGAGGTGGACGACCTGGGCCACCGCGACGCGAAGCAAGTCGAAGGCCACGGCGAGGGCTACGACGTCGAAGTTCCCGACGGAGATGATGGACTGGTCGTCCAGCAAGACTAGTGGGTTGTCGCTCGCGGAGTTCAGCTCTACCTCCATCGTGCCCCGGCTGTAGGCGTGGGCATCGTAGCAGGCCCCGTGGGTCTGGGGGACGCACCTGAAGGAGAGCGGGTCCTGCAGGTTGCGCGCCGCGCCAGGACGCCACAGATAGCTCCCCGAAAGCAGCTCCCGCAGCCTGTCCGCGACCCGCGCCTGCCCCGGGTGGGGCCGCATCCTGGCAGCTTCGGGGTGGATGGTCGAGAGGTTCCCCCCGAAAGCCTCAAGAGAGAGCGCGGCCGTCACGTCGAAGGCGTCGAGCAACTCGGCCACGTCTGCCAGGACCAGCGAGCCATGGCCCATCGTCACACCGTTCGCGCTTATGAGCGCGAGTCCTTCTTTGGCCTTGAGTCTGATAGGTTCGAGGCCGGCGGCCCGCAGGGCTTGTGCGCCAGGCATTCTTCGTCCCGCGTAATCCGCATCGCCGCGCCCGATCAGGACCTGCCCGATCTCCGCCATCTCGGCCAGGTCGGCCTGTCCCACCGAGCCACCCGTCCGCACGATTGGATGGACCCCTGCGTTCAAAGCATCGAGGAATGCCTGTATGAGCTCGGCCCTCACCCCGACGCCGCCCTTCGCCATGCCGTTAGCTCGCGTGGCCATCATCGCCCGCACGATCTCGGGACCGAGCTCCGCACCCTGGTGGGTGGTGTGGCGGGTGACCAGGCGTACGGAGAACTGCTCCAGACCCTCGAAGGGAATGCGGTGCCGCGAGAGCGAGCCGACGCCCGTGTTCATGCCGTAGACAAGATCCCCACGCTCCAGCACCCTGTCGACGACATCCCTGGCCCGCCTCACGCGCTCGAGGGCCTGGCGGGAGACCTCGACGCGCGCGCCGCGTCTGGCGATACGGACCACTTCCTCGATAGAGAGGTCGTCGCCCGTGAGCGTTACCGTTCCCGTTGTACGGTAGGAGAGTGCCAAAGGGTCCTCCGTCGCCCCCATACTACTCCCCCGCGCTGGACTTTTCGAAGAGCCGGTGCAAGACTGAATCACTATTCTTACGGAAGGAGCTCCCATGACGGACACCACAGAAGCTCCCACCATCCGCGCACCGCGGGGCAGGGATCTCACCTGCAAGGGCTGGCATCAGGAGGCGGCTCTCCGCATGCTCATGAACAACCTCGACCCCGAGGTGGCCGAACGCCCGGAAGACCTCGTCGTCTACGGCGGGACGGGTAAGGCCGCCAGAGACTGGGAGTGCTTCTGGGCCATCGTGAATACGTTGCAGAACCTAGATAACGACGAGACCTTGCTCGTGCAATCGGGCAAACCGGTTGCCGTCTTCAGGACTCACCCGTGGGCCCCGCGGGTCCTGATCGCCAACTCCCTCCTCGTTCCCGAATGGGCCGATTGGAAGATGTTCCGGGGACTCGAGAAGGCCGGGCTCACGATGTACGGCCAGATGACCGCGGGGTCCTGGATCTACATAGGCACCCAGGGCATCCTGCAGGGCACCTACGAGACGTTCGCCGCGATCGCCGAACAACGCTTCGACGGAACGCTGCGCGGCCGCGTCTGCCTCACCGCTGGCCTCGGCGGCATGGGCGGCGCCCAACCCCTCGCTATAACGATGAACGAGGGCATAGCCCTCTGCGTCGAGGTAGACGGCCACAGGATCGAACGCCGCATCTCCCACCGCTACCTGGACGAACGTATCGATGACCTCGACGAGGCCGTGGAGCGCGCCGAGGAGGCGAAGCGCGCCGGAGAGCCATTATCCATAGGACTCCTCGGCAACGCGGCTGAGGTGTTTCCGGCGCTCCTGGAGCGCGGCTACGTCCCCGACGTCGTCACGGACCAGACCTCGGCCCACGACCCGCTCGCGGGCTACGTCCCCGTAGGCTACGACCTCGACGCCGCAGCCGAGCTGCGCGAGGCCGACCCCGAGCGCTACATCTCGGAGGCCCGCGCCTCGATGGCCCGCCACTGCGCCGCGATGGTCGGCTTCAAGGAGAGGGACGCCGAGGTCTTCGACTACGGCAACTCCCTGCGTGGAGAGGCCAAGCTCGGCGGCTTCGAGGGCGCGTACGGCTACCCCGGGTTCGTGCCCGCTTACATCAGGCCGCTCTTCTGCGAGGGCAAGGGGCCCTTCCGGTGGGCCGCCCTCTCGGGCGAGGAGTCGGACATAGCGGCGACCGACGATGTGATCCTGGAGCTCTTTCCCGACGACGAGCGTCTGGAGCGTTGGATCTCCAACGCCCGCGAGAAAGTCCACTTCCAGGGTCTCCCCGCTCGTATCTGCTGGCTCGGGGCCGGCGAGCGGCACAGGGCAGGACTCCGCTTCAACGAACTCGTCGCCGACGGCACCATCTCGGCCCCCATAGTCATCGGGCGGGACCACCTGGATGCGGGCAGCGTCGCCTCGCCATATCGCGAGACCGAGGCGATGAAGGACGGCTCCGACGCCATCGCAGACTGGCCCATCCTGAACGCCATGTTGAACGTCTCTGGCGGGGCGAGCTGGGTCGCGGTCCACCACGGGGGAGGAGTCGGGATCGGACGCTCCATCCACGCCGGCGCCCAGGTTCTCGCGGACGGCACGGAAGACGGCGCAACCCGCCTGGAGCACGTGCTCTTCAACGACCCGGCCGTAGGCATCGTCCGCCACGCCGACGCAGGCTACGAGTCGGCCCGGGCCGCCGCAGGGCGCCTTGGAATCCAGATGCCCATGTTGGATGAATAAGGCTTCAGGCTTCAGGCTTCAGGTTTCAGGTGGGTCCGGTAGCGGTTTCCCACCGGATCGTGTGGCCTCGCACCGTACGTTGTGAGGCGCACCCTGCTCCCGGATTTGGTCCTCGACGCGCACGGGGCACAGGGCGGCGTCGGTGCAACGTTCGAGAACGGACGGATCGTGGAGGTCAGCCCCGCCAGGGAAGGCGAACGTCTACCGGGAAAGGCGCTGGCTCCCGGCTTCCTCAACGAGCACAGCCACGCTTTCCAGCGAGGGTTGCGGGGCGCGGTCGAGCGGATCGAACCTTCCCACCCCAGGGACGACTTCTGGACCTGGCGGGAGCGGATGTACGCCCTGGCCGAGGAGCTGGCCCCTGACTCCATACGCGAGGTCAGCCGCCGCTGCTATGAGGAGATGCTCTCCGCCGGGTACACGAGCGTCACCGAGTTCCACTACGTCCACCACCGTCCTGACGGAACCTCTTACGAAGACCCCAACGCCCTGGCGAAGGCCGTTGTCCGGGCGGCCGAAGACACGGGCATCCGGCTCCTACTGCTACCCGTCGCCTACGCACGAGGCGGCCTCCCGCGCTTCCGCGACCCCTCTGTGCAGGCGTTCCTCCAGAGGGTCGATGCTCTAAGAGAGTGGTCGGAAGGACGTCCCTTCGTTGATGTCGGGGTCGCGGCACACAGCGTCAGAGCGGTCCCGCGAGGGTGGTTGGAGGAGATCGGAAGCTACGCCCGTCGGCGTGATCTCCCCATGCACGTCCACGCCGACGAGCAGCCGCGTGAGATCGAGGAGTGCCAGGCCGAGCACGGACTGCGTCCTGTCGAATTGCTCGCGCAGACCGGATTCCTCGTCCCCAACACCACGATAGTCCACGCTACGCACGCCGGCGAGAAGGAACTGGATCTTCTCTCTGATCACGGCGCCTCGGTGTGCACCTGCCCAACCACGGAGGGGAATCTGGGCGACGGGTTCCTGCCGGCAGAGCAGATCCTGGAGCGCGATATACGTCTCTCCATCGGCTCGGACTCGCACGTCAGGATAGATCCTTTCGAGGAGCTGCGGGAGATCGAGACCAACGCCCGCAGGCTCTCGGGACGCAGGAACGTGCTCCTCGCGGAGGGCGTGACCTCCCCAGCACCGTATCTGCTACGTGCCGGTTGGCGGCGTACGGGCTTGAAGTCCGGCGACCGGGCAGACCTCATCGAGATAGACTTGGCGCACCCTGCGCTCGCAGACGTGGAAGCAAAGAATCTTCCCTCCGCGCTCGTCTTCGGCGCAGGGAGCGGGGTCGTCACAGGGACGTGGGTAGACGGACGGAAGGTACACGAGAGGGATGACACAGGTGCCTGAGGTCACGCTCCTGATCCACGACCTCGCAGCCGTCGTTACCCCGGAGGGATCGGGACCGCTCCGGGGCCGGGAGTTCGGGGCGCTGCACATCTGTTCCCCGGCCTCGATAGCTATAGCAGAGGATCGCATCCTCGCGGTCGGTCTGCCGGAGGAGATCATGCGTAGGATTCCATCCGGCAGGGACTGCGAGAGCGTAGACGGGCGTGGGAAGGTGGCGCTCCCTGGCCTCATCGACTGCCACACGCACCCGGCCTTCCTGGGAGACCGGGCTGAGGAGTTCGAGCTCCGTTCTTCGGGGGCTACCTACGAGGAGATCCACGGCTCTGGCGGTGGTATCCGATCGACTGTGGCGGGGACGCGGACGGGTAGCGAAGATGCGCTACGGTCGGCCGTGGAGCGCCACCTAGCCTGGATGCTGGAGCACGGGACGACGACCGCCGAAGCGAAGTCAGGATATGGTCTCGACCGTGAGACGGAGCTGAAGTCCTTGCGTGCGATCCGGGACGCGGGAAAGCACAGTTCTGTGGACGTGTATCCTACCTTCCTCGGGGCCCACACGGTCCCGCCCGAGTTCGATAGCGCATCAGAGTACGTGGAGTTCGTGATCCGTGAGGTGTTGCCAGAAGCAGAGCCCCTGGCCCGATTCGCCGATGTCTTTCTGGAGCGTGGTTCTTTCGAGGTGCCTGAGGCGAGACGCTACCTTGAGGCGTGCCAGGAGTACGGGCTCGCATCCAGGTTGCACGCCGACCAGTTCACCGAGCGAGGTGCGATCCCGCTGGCCCTCGAGCTCGGCGCCCGCAGCGTGGATCACCTGGAGGCCACCGGAGAGCAGGGTGCCGGCCTTCTCGCAAAGAGCGACGTCGCGGCCGTGCTTCTTCCCGCTTGCGGGCTCTTCCTCGATCTCCCCCTCCCACCGGCCCGTCTTCTTGCCGACGAGGGAGCGATCCTGGCACTCGCCACGGACTTCAACCCCGGAAGCTCCTTCTGCGAATCGCTGCCGCTCGTGATGAACCTGGCGTGCACCCGCCTCGGGCTCTCACCGGCCGAAGCGCTCTGCGCCTGCACGGCCAACGCGGCGCATGTACTCGGGGCCGAGGACGCTGGCAGGCTCGCGCCAGGCTACAGGGCAGACGTGCTCCTCCTCGAAGCCACGGATTGGCGCTACATCGCCTACCACCTCGGCGGGGACAGGTTCGCGACGAAGATAAAGTCGGGACAGGTTCTGTAATAGCGGGTATTGGAAGAATTAACCCTTCCCATACCCGCGCTTTCAGCTTGTAGCTGATGGCTCTTACGGCGTCGCTGTTAAACTGTCCCCATGCCAGCGACGGTCCGCATAAAGCCAGAGGTCATAACGGCCCAAAGGCTCAGGATCGAGATGTTCGGCCTGGAGGACGAGGACATTGAGAACACCATCCGCATGAAAGGCTGGGCCTGGGTCCTCGCCCGCCGCGGGTGGGTATACGCGGGCGAGCCCGACTTTATCTACCGCCAGATCAGGGAAGTCATCATCGCCTTGCCGAATATCGTTTTCGATCCCGAAGCCATCGAGGAGTCCGTGAAGACCGTTCTGGAGAGAGCCCGCACAGAAGAGGAACACGAAGAGGGACGCCTGCTCCTGCACCAGGCCTTGAAGAAGACGGGCCAACTGGCCGAGGCCGAAGAATTCCTGTAGCCGTCTCTGATCTCACACCTTAGGGTGAACAACACCGCTGTCGAAGGTCGATCCTATGCAGGACTCGCTTCTCCGGATGCCGAGGCGGTGTCCTTCTCGTTTCGGGCCGCTTCCCCGTTGTCTCGAGAAGTACGGGAACGTATCCACGCCCCGATCATCGCGACGGCCGCGTCGGCTTCAGGGATCGTGCCACAGTAGATCGGAAAGATGTGCTGCATCCTGGCTCCGATGTACAGCGTCACATCCACACCCGACATTCCGGCCGAGCGGGCGAGGCGCACCGAGTCATCGAGCAGCGCTTCTGCACCTCCTACGACCACCATAAGGGGCGGTAATCCTGACGAGTCGGCATAGAGAGGTGAGGCGAGCGGGGTGTGGGGGTCCGCACCCTGGAGGTACTGGCCCGCCATCCTCATCAGGCTGGCCCTGGTCGCCGTGAGGTCCGCGCTGGCGTTCGTCTCGAGCGTCTCTCCGGTGCAGGCCAGGTCGACCCAGGGCGAGATGGGAACCCCGCCCGCGGGGAGTGGTGCGCCGTCCTCGCGCAGCTTGAGCATCGCGGCGACCGTGAGGCCACCAGCACTCGAATCCCCTGCGATGACGACCCGCTCGGGGCGATGCCCCTCTCCAAGCAGTCACCGGTAGTCGGCCGCGGCGTCCTCGACGGCCGAAGGGAAGGGGCGCTCGGGTGCTAGGTGGTACCTGGGGACGAGCGCCCGGGCTCCCGCGGCATTGGCGAGGTGACCGGCGAGCTTGCGCCGAGTGTGGGGTGAGGAGATCACGTATCCGCCGCCGTAGAGGTACATAATCGCCGACTCGCCGTCCCAGGAGCGTGGCATGGCCCACAGGCCTCCCACGGCGGGGGCGTCCTCGAAGCGCACGCCCTCGGGCTCCGAGGTCATGTCCTCGGCGTGCTCGCCAGCTTCTCGTTGGTGCGGAAGATCCATATCCACAGCCTTAGGAGCATTGCGCAATGTCTCCTCGAGCTTGAGGGCTTCAGGGCTTATCATCTTCGTCTCCTCCTTCCAGAAGCGCGCGACCGGCTAGGCTTCATCTACGCTGTCCTTCAAGAAGGGTAGAGTGCCCATTACACCAGACATAAACGCCCCTACTCTGTGACCGTGGTTGCCGCAAGATGGCCCGCGCAAAACAGAGTCCAGCGTCCTCTGACTGACAGCCTCAAGCTAGTTGATTTCAGGGCTCTGGACGATCCACGCATGGCATCTGGTATTTGGGTTACACCACTTCTCAGTAGACTTCGCAGTACGCCTTCGGGGCTCAACATACGGTACCAGCCGCGGGTGTGCAATGGGCGGTTGTCGTTGCCTGTGTTCCTGGACTTTGCCTTGTATCTTTACTAGGAGGACAGAGGCAGTGACCGATGAAATGGGGATAGAGGCGTCTACCTCATTCACGACGATGTATATACATCCAGCACCACAAGTTGCAGTGTTGACTTTAATGCGTAAGACCGGAGCTATCGGGCGTTTCTGGCACCATAGGACCGGGGCTGTGCAGGATCCTGCGTCCGGACTTCGTAGAATTTTCTTCTACACACCCCTCTGCAGGTGCGGCCCGACGGCTTCCCTAACGCGCTTATCGTCGTCCAAAAAGACAGCGTCGTGGGCCTTGGTGCTGACGTGGAACAGCATCTCCGAGTCCTCCTTTCTCCCGCTCCGGGTTGATGCGGGTTAGCCCATTCCACTGCTGCTAATGATGGCACCCTCCGGAACCCGGCGCGAACTTCGCAGAAATCGTGAAAGGCGAAGTGGTTCGCAGAATCAACCTTCCACGCACTCGGGTGAATAAAGTCTTCTGCGCGAGCTTCTCCTACCCCGCGTTCTCGGTCTCAGAATGTTGCGAAGCCCCTGGTAGACATCTCCCAGGGGCTTCCTCTAGTGGCAACATCTACCGTAGGTGGGCTGCTAGCTCTTCTCCGTCATCAGGGTGGCGTCGTTATCTTAGTTTCGCAATCGTCAAAGGTGAAAGTGTCGAGGCCTTCGTCGTAGTAGACGGTGTCGTTATCGTCCCCGCAGCTAATCCGGTCTGCCTTGCCATCTTGCGCAAAAAGAGTGTCGCTGCCTGGATAACCCTCGAGGTGGTCGCGGCGCTGAGAGCCTCGGATTACATCGGCTTGGTCAGTACCGTGCACCCGCCTAATGTTGGCTGCCAGGGTGAAGTTGATGGTATTGTTCTCGCCCGAGCGTGAGCGTACCTCGGCCCTTTCCGAACTAGGCTCCAAGTGGACGGTCACCCCTGCCGAGGTACTAAGGTTATTGTGTAGATGTAGATAACCCCTCCCTCCATCAGGGCCTGTACCCTCAATGATGTCCCGGCCCCAGCTATCCAGGAAGTGGTAGGAAGCATCGCCTGGGCCCGCGTCAAAGGTGTCGTCTCCTGTACCGCCCCGGAGATCGTCGTATCCCCGCCCTCCCCCTAGCGTGTCTTTGCCTTTATTACCTTTGAGCAAGTCTTGCCCATCTCCGCCGTAAAGCTCGTCACTGCCCGGATCGCCTGCAATGCTGTCGGGGCCACCTCGTCCACGCATCTCGTCGGCTTTATCAGTGCCGGACATGATGTCCCCACTGTTTGTCCCCACGCAGAGATTCCCTTCCCTGTTGGGGCAGTTTATGGTAGCAGCCAAAGCCACCCCGCCTGCGAGCAGCACCGCTAAGGCCACCGAAGCGAACAGTAGGACTGGTTTCATCATCTTCGCCATCACCTTTCGTTAGTGGGGCGGAGGAAGAAAGGTGCTAAAAACCCCTGCCCCTTAACATTACAGGAGTAGCGTGGCCCGTGCGAGGGAGCAGCTATTTTGCCAGGTGGCTAGTTCCGGGTGCGAACTTCCTAGAACACGGGAAAGGCGAAGTAGTTCGCAGAACGTACCTTCCACGCACTCGGGTGGATAGGTCACGTGCCCCGGTTCTATTGCGCACGGATCTCGCGCCGGAACTCGCGGGATCGCATCGCCTCGAAGGCGGTCAGCGCGCACATCAGCCCCGCGAGGGTGGCGAGGGTGAACAGGGAAGGGATCGACGACGCTATAGGGATGAGCGCGCAGCAGAGAACCGTCACCACCAACCTGGGAACGCTAACGCTGCCGACGACGTCGAGCGCGGCGGCTACCCAGTGGTGCCCCGCTAACCTGAGTCCGTCGACGATTCGTCTATACCTGTTCTCAAGAAAGGCAGTCGATCGTAGAGCACGAAACGTTCGAAGTCTGGGTAGAACTCGCTCGTGGTGACGGGGGTGCGGGAGAAGGAGGCGAGGGGCTCCCTGCCCTCTTCGCCCTTGCCTGGCTGATGCAGGGTAATACTGACGCTCTGTTCGTCGATCTCTATGACATTGTAGGAGGGCGGCATCGTGCCGCGCACGCGCATGGTCGATACGGTGCCAGAGTGAACGATCCTCACCCCCGAGATGCTCCAGACGTAAGGGACGTGCCTGTGGCCGGAGAGGACCATGTCGACCTTCAGCTCGCGCAGGATGGCCATCACGTCTCCCGCATCGCGCAGGTTGTTGACGTCGCGTCCTGTGCCCGGCACGGCGAGGATGTGGTGGTGGATCATTAGGATCCTCGGTCCAGCATCCCAGCCACGGAACTCGGAGTCGAGCCAGCTGTAGTGCTCGCGTCCGACCTCCCCCTCGTCGAGGTCAGGCTTGGTCGAGTCGAGCGCGACGACCTTGGCCTCTCCCTCGACGACGGGGATTTTGGCCGACCTCTCCCTGATGCCGAAGAACTCCTCGAAGTGCCTGTAGCCAACGTTCTTGGCATCGTGATTGCCCATCGCGTAGAGGACGTTCGGACACTCCAGACGGTCGAAATAATCTTTCGCCTCCGCGAACTCCCAGCGGTATCCCTCCATCGTCAGGTCCCCCACGATGGCCACGAGATCCGGTGCCAGAACATTGCTCTCCTGGATGGTAGCCTCGAGGAGGTCCTGCCTAAACAACCCCGAACCCACATGAACATCGGACATCTGTACGATCCTCATCAGTCACTCCCTTCTGAAAGGAGGCCTAGTCCGGCCTACATCTTCTCGAGGAACGCCTTCGCCTGCCCGAGCTGCTCCCCGATGGACCCTGGGGCGGTGGAGCCGGCAGAGCGCTTGTTCTGCACGCTGCCGCGTGATGTAAGCAACCCTTCCGGCACCTCCGAGAGCGCGGGATGCACCGCCGCGAGTTCCTCCGGTGGCACGTCCTCTAGCGTCACCCCCAGTTCCTCACACCTTCGAACGAGCCTCCCGACGGCGTGATGCGCCTCTCTGAAAGGAACGCCCTTCGCCGCGAGGAAGTCCGCCAGCTCTGTCGCCAGGGCGAAACCCCCGGCGGCCCCGGCCATCCGTCCGCCGTCGAAGCGCGCGGTCCTCAGCATCTCGGGCAGGACGGCGAGCATCGCAAGCACCGAGTCGACCGCGTCGAAGAGAGGTTCCTTATCCTCCTGGAGATCTTTCGAGTACCCGAGCGGGAGGCCTTTGAGGGTGATGAGTAGGGTGTTCAAGTCTCCGATGAGCCTACCAACCTTGCCCCGCATCAGCTCGAAGGCGTCGGGGTTCCTTTTCTGCGGCATGATGGATGAGCCGGAAGCGTAGGAGTCGTCGATGGTGGCGAATCCGAACTCGGCGCTGGTCCACAGCACCCATTCTTCCCCGAGTCTGCTCAAATGCACCCCGAGCACGGCACAGGCGTAGAGCAGGTCGAGGACGAAGTCTCGCTCCGAGACTGCATCCAGCGAGTTGGTGAACGGCTCCATCCCCAACTCCTCGGCCGTGAGCGTAGGGTCTACAGGATGTGACGTCCCCCCCAGCGCGGCGGCCCCGAGCGGCGAGACGTTCGCCGCCTCCCTGGCGGCCTCGAACCTTCGGAGGTCCCTGCGTAACATCTCGAAGTGGGCGAGCAGGTGGTGGGAGAGCAGGATCGGCTGCGCGCGCTGAAGATGGGTGTAACCCGGCATAATGAGGTCTCTGTTCGTCTCTGCTACTCCGACGAGCGCGTGCATCGCGGCGAGCACGCCGGCGCCTATCCGTTCGGCCGCGTCTCTTACGAAGAGGTGCAGATCCAGGGCGACCTGATCGTTGCGGCTGCGGCCCGTATGCAGCTTGAGCGCCACGTCGCCCGCCAGCTCCCTCAGCCGGCGCTCGACCGCCGTGTGCACGTCCTCGTCCCGGAGATCCCACACGAACTCCCCCGACTCTACCTCCCTCAACACCGCTTCGAGCCCCCGAACCAGCGTCGCCGACTCCTCATCGGAGATGATCCCCTGCGTCCCCAGCATCTTCGCGTGGGCGACAGAGCCCTGTATATCGTAGGGGGCCAGACGGATGTCGAAGGGGATAGAGGCGTTGAGCCGCTCGAAGGCCTCGGCCGGTGAGGCCCCGAACCTTCCTCCCCACAGCGGTCCCTCGTTACGCTCGCTCACAGTCCGCAGTGTACAGCCCCGTGCATAAGGGATGAACCCTTATGTACGACGAGCTTTCAGCTATCAGCAAGATCAAGAAGCTGAGAGGCTGAGTGCTGAGAAGCGCGAGTTGCGGAAGGTCAATCTTTCCGCAACTCGCTATCCCTGTCGGAGTCGGCGCGGAGATACTCGCCTAGGCGCCCGAATGCCGATTCGGAGGGGAGGTGACGGCAACTGGACGCGGGCATCGCGTCTGTGGCAGCAGGCTCCGACGACGTCTGCGGATACGGAGCTTAGGCTCCGGCTCACTCCCTGTCTTCGGACCGGCTCTTCCTCTGGTAGGTCCTTACGGCGCCCTTAATGGTAGAGAGCCCGAGAGTAGCATGCCTCGTGCGGCTACCAATAAGCTCTCTACCCAGGGAGTCGATGAACTCCTCGTAGTCAAGCTCCAGGACCTCTTCCATGCTGAGACCCTCGCCCAGGATGCGTTCGACTACCAGGGAGGTGGCTCCCATGCTTATGGTATCCCCCTGTCCGGTCCACGAGAGCTGCTCTATCTTGCCGTCGCCACCACCCTTGAGGTAGACCACCACCGACCCCCCGCACTCGGGACTGCCGCCCGGTATCGCAACATCGGCGTCTCTCAGGACGCTTCCCTCGTTCTTGTGGCGAGGATTCCTGGCGTGCTCGACCAGGAGCGCGGCGCCGTTCTTCTTGCGATCCGTCTCCCCTCGGTGCTCTTCCAAACCTCTATCTCTCTATGGGAGCCCGCACGAGGTTGCCCCACTCGGTCCAGGAGCCGTCGTAGTTACGCACGTCATCATAGCCAAGGAGGTACTTCAAGACGAACCAGGTGTGGGAAGAGCGCTCGCCTATCCTGCAGTAGGCTATTACGTCATCGCCCTGGCTGAGGCCGATCTCTCCCTCGTAGATCTCCTTCAGCTCATCGGCGCTCTTGAAGGTCCCGTCCTCCCTCACGGCCCTCGCCCACGGCACGTTCGCGGCGCTGGGGATATGCCCTCCCCTGAGGGCGCCCTCCTGCGGGTAGTCGGGCATGTGGAGCAGCTCTCCCCTGTACTCACCGGGGCTCCTCACATCGACCAACTTACCCCCGGCTTGCAGGTGTCTCTCCACATCCTCTTTGAACGCCCTTATCCTGGAGTCATCCCTCTGCGGAACGGGGTAGTCAGTCCTGGGGAAGGAAGGCACCTCCTGGGTCATCTCACGGCCCTCCGCCTCCC
>Ga0126312_10001514_pt1 | contig 15305 bp, 12 predicted proteins | sample Plot104A_FD_92537 | JGI IMG/M metagenome (GOLD analysis project Ga0126312, IMG submission 92537) | Serpentine soil microbial communities from UC McLaughlin Reserve, CA, USA - Plot104A | ecosystem: Environmental > Terrestrial > Soil > Grasslands | place: USA: UC McLaughlin Reserve, Lake County...
CCTCGCCTGCGCCCTCAACGCGGACGGCGGCGCGCGGGTGGACTTCGACCCGGAGTCGCCCACGGCGCAGGCGATCCTGGCCGGGACCTCGCTCGACGTAGTCGAGATGGACGCCGCGTCGAACAACTCGGTCGACGACATCCGCGAACTGCGCGAGAACGTCGCGCTCGCGCCGATGCAGGGCGGGAAGCGCGTCTACATCCTCGACGAGGCGCACATGCTCACGACCGCGGCCTGGAACGCGTTCCTGAAGACGCTCGAGGAGCCGCCCCAGCACGTGGTGTTCGTGCTGGCGACGACCGAGGCGCACAAGGTGCCGCCCACGATCATCGACCGCTGCCACCGGTTCGACTTCCAGCGCCCGTCGCTGGAGCAGATCGCCGGCGTGCTCAAGCGGGTGGCGGGCGAGGAGGGGATCGAGATCCCCGACCCGGCCGTGGGGATGCTGGCGCGGGCGGCCACCGGAAGCTTCCGCGACGCGCTCGGGACGCTCGAGCAGCTGGTGACCTACGGCGGCAACGAGGTGAAGCTGGACGACGTGCTCGAGATCCTCGGCGTCGCCGACGCGGAGCTCGTGCTCGCGGCCGGCGAGGCGCTGGCGGAGCGCGACCCGCGCGGGGCGCTGCTCACGGTGCAGTCGCTGTCCGAGTCGGGGCGCGACTTCACCCAGTTCATGCGCGACCTGTCGGCCCACCTCCGCCACCTGTTCGTTGTGCAGACGCTCGGGCACGTGCCCGACTCGTTCTCGGTCACCGCCGAGCACACCGACCGGCTCGCCGCCCAGGCCGGCCGCCTCTCCCAGGGCGAGATCCTCCGCGCGATCGACTTCCTGGCCGCGGCGATCGCGGCCGTCAAGGACGGCAGCGAGCCGCGCATCCAGCTGGAGATGGCGCTGCTGAAGGCGACCCAGCCGCAGGCGGACATGTCGCTCCAGGCGCTGATGTTCCGGATCGACCAGCTGGAGGCGGGGATTCGCCCACCCGCGGCCGCCGCCGCGCAAGCCCCGGCTTCCACCCCCTCCCAGCCGACCCCCCCGCCCGCCCCGCAACGGCAGGCACCGAAGGAGGCCGCCTCGGCCGCCGCCGGATCGCCCACCGCCTCGGCCGCCGTCGCCCCCAAGGTCGAGCCGGCGCCCCGGCCGGTCGGCCCCGCCGAGCCCGAGCGGTCGCCGCAGCCGGTCGGCTCCGCCGAGCTCGAGCAGATCGTCGCCCTGTGGCCGGCCGTCGCGGAGGCCATCGGCGAGGATCGCGAGGTCCTCGGCCACGCCGTGGCGGCGGCCTCGCCGGTGGCGCTCGATCGCGACCGCCTCACGATCGCCTTCCCGTCCGACGCCGCCTTCGTCAAGAAGAAGGCAGAGCAGGGTCGCGAGCTCGTTGCAAACGCGGTGCGTGGGATAACCGGCCAGTCGCTCTCGCTCAGCTTCGAGCTCAGCGACGCCGTCGCCCCGCCGCCCGGTCCGGCCACGCTCGACCACGATCAGCTGATCGAGCGGCTGCGCGCGGAGTTCGGCGCGGAGGAGGTCTTCGACACTATGCCCGACGAGGAGAAGGACTGATGGGTCAGCCGAACCTGAACGAGATGATGAAGCAGGTCCAGAAGATGCAGGCCGACATCGCGAAGGCTCAGGAGGAGCTGAAGAACGAGGTCGTGGAGGCCAGCGCCGGCGGCGGCATGGTGACCGTGAAGATCAGCGGCGAGCTGGAGCTCAAGGAGCTCACGATCGACCCCGACGCCGTGGACCCCGAGGACGTCGAGATGCTCCAGGACATGGTCCAGGCGGCGGTGAACGAGGCGATCCGCTCCGCCCAGGAGCTGGCGGCGTCGAAGATGAACGCGGCCGCCGGCGGCCTGGCAGGTCCCGGCGCGCTCGGCGGGCTGGGGCTGCCGGGGCTGTAGGGGGCCGGTCTTCCGCGGGCGCGCACCCGCTTCGGGCGAACGACGGGCATCGAGTGGAGGGACCTCGGTCGGCTAGGCGTCTATATCGCGCATAAGTGACGGAGCCCCCCGGATGGACCCCCTCACCGCTGTCGTTCGCCCGAGCCCGGCGCCGCCGCCTGAGTAGCCGCGCCCCCGGCTAGCCTCTACTCCCTTGTTCGCAGCGCCCGTCAACCGGCTCATCACCGAGCTCGCTCGCCTGCCCGGGATCGGTCAGCGCACCGCTCAGCGGCTCGCTTTCCACATCCTCAGCACGTCCGAGGACGAGGCGCTCGGGCTGGCCGACGCCATCCGCGAGGTCAAGGCGACGGTGGGCCACTGCGAGGTCTGCTTCAACCTGGCCACGGAGTCGACCTGCCGCATCTGCCAGGACGAGCGCCGCGAGGCGGCGACGATCTGCGTGGTCGAGCAGCCGAGCGACGTCATCCCGATCGAGCGCTCCGGCGAGTTCCACGGCCGCTATCACGTGCTGGGCGGTGCGCTGTCCCCGATCGACGGGGTCGACCCGGAGGACCTCCACATCTCGGAGCTGCTCGGCCGGGTCGGGAACGGCGCGGATGGGAACGGCGCCGCCGGCATTCGCGAGGTGGTGATCGCCACGAACGCGACCACGACGGGCGAGGCCACCGCGCTCTACCTCGCCGACGCGCTTCGCGAGCGGGCGCCGGACGTGATCGTCACCCGCCTCGCGAGCGGGTTGCCGGTGGGCTCGGACCTCGAGTACGCCGACGAGATCACGCTCGGGCGCGCGCTGCGCGGTCGCCAGACGATCTAAGCGCGAACGACTCAAGGGGTCTGACCCTTGAGTCCTAGTGGATCAGGTTGTAGTCCTGCTTCGCCAGCAGGATGCGGCCGATCGCCTCGTTGAGCCGGCGGCGCGGGATGCGCCCGCGCTTCACCGCCCTGAGCACCGCGACGTAGGCCGCCTGCTGCTCGCCGGCGCCGCCCGAGATGTAGAGCATGTCCACGCCCGCGCGGAGCGCATGAACCGCCGCGTCCGGGATCGAGTGGAGCGTCGTGATCGCCGGGTCGGCCAGGTCGTCGGTCATCGCGACGCCCCTGAAGCGCAGGTCGTGGCGAAGCAGCCCCGACGCCACCTGGCGGGACAGCGAGGCCGGCACGGTGAAGTCGCTGAACGGGTAGAGAGCGGAGCCGATCATGATGCCGGGCACGCCGGCGCCGATGGCCGTCTTGAACGGGATCAGGTCGCGCTGGCGGAGCTCGTCGAGGCCGAGGCCGACGGTCGCGGGGCCGTCCTCGGTCGACTGGTCGGTCGCGCCGAGCCCGGGGAAGTGCTCGGCCGCGCTGAAGACGTGCTCGGCGCGATAGGCCCGGACCGACGCGTTGGCGTAGGCGGCGACCTGCTCGGGGTCGTCGGAGTAGACGCGCGCCCCCAGCGACGAGCCGGTCTCGGTGCCGCCCACGTCCACCACCGGTCCGAGCACGCCGTTCACGCCGAGCGAGCGCAGGGTCTTCCCGGCCCTCCGGGCCTGTTCAGCGGCCTCGCGCGCCGAGCCCAGGTCGGCCGGCGCCGCGGCGGGCGGCAGGTCGGGGAACGAGTTGAGCTCGCCGCCCTCCTGGCTCGCGAAGACCCACGGCGGCACGTGCCGGCGCTCGCGGGCGACCGCGGCGGCCTGGCTGGCCAGCGTGCCGAGCTGGGTTACGTCGAGGTAGTTGGGCGCGGCGAGCACGATCCCGCCGAGGTCGAGGCGCCGCAGGCGCCCGAAGATCTCCGCCGAGGTGTCCGTTCCGCGGAATCCGACCAGGAACAGCTGTGCGACCTTGCGCTCGATCGGAAGCCGCTGCGCCAGGTCCGCCACGCTCTTCGGCACTGGGCTGCCGCCCTTCCGCTCCTTCCCGGCCGGCGGGGGCACGAGCCTCGCCAGGAACGAGATGCGCTCCTCGGGCGTGGCGCGCCCCGGCGACGGGACGTTCGCCGCCTCGCCGTCCTCGTCGTGGCGCTCGCCGACGACCGCCCCCGCGGCTCCCGCCACCAGCGCCAGCACTACGAGCAGCGCTAGGACGAGGCGGCGCCGGGCGGGTTTTGCGGGCACCGGCGGAAAGCTATCGTTGCCCGCCATGCCGTTCGCCGGTAACGACACCGTCGTGATGAAGTTCGGCGGCACGTCCGTCGCCGACGCCGAGCGCATCAAGCGCGCGGCCCGCCGCATCGTGAACGCGAAGGAGGCGGGCACCAGCGTGGTCGCCGTGCTGTCCGCGCGCGGGAAGCACACGGACGAGCTGGTCTCGCTCGCCTACGAGGTGTCGGCCAAGCCGGACCCGCGCGAGATGGACATGCTGCTCTCGACGGGCGAGCGCGTGACCTGCGCGCTCGCGGCGATGGTCATCAACGACCTCGGTCACGAGGCCATCTCGCTCACGGGCTCCCAGGCGGGCATCGTCACCGACAGCGGCCACACCAGGGCGCGCATCATCGAGGTGAAGGCGGACCGCATCCGGCGCGGCCTCGACGACGGGAAGATCGTGCTCGTGGCGGGTTTCCAGGGCGTCTCGCAGGAGTCGCTCGACGTCACGACGCTCGGTCGCGGCGGCTCGGACACCACCGCCGTCGCGGTCGCCGCCGCGCTCGGCGCCGAGGTCTGCGAGATCTACACGGACGTCGCCGGCGTGTTCAGCGCCGACCCGCGCATCGTGCCCGAGGCGCGCAAGCTGCCGGTGGTCACGTTCGAGGAGATGCTCGAGATGTCGGCGAGCGGCGCGGGCGTGCTCCAGCTCCGCTCGGTCGAGTACGCGCGCAACCACGGCGTGACGATCCACTGCAGGTCAAGCTTCGAGGACGGACCCGGTACGGTGGTCCAGGACGAGGAACAGACCATGGAACGACCGCTCGTTACAGCCGTGACGCACTCGACCGCCGAGGCACGCATCACGATCGTCGGCCTTCCGGACGAGCCCGGAATCGCGGGCCGCGTGCTGACCGCGCTCGCCGAGGCGAACATCAACGTGGACATGATCATCCAGAACGAGCCGCAGTCCGAGGGCCATCTGGCGGACATGTCGTTCACGGTCCCGCGCGACGACGTCGCGCTCGCACGCGACTCGCTCGAGAAGCTGAAGGCGGAGCTGGGCTTCGGCGAGATCCAGTCGGATGACCGGATGGGGAAGGTGTCCGTCGTGGGGGCCGGAATGAAGAGCCATCCGGGCGTCGCCGCCAAGACCTTCACGGTCCTCGGCCAGGCGGGCGTCAACATCGAGATGATCTCGACCTCCCCGATCAAGATCTCGTGCGTCGTGCGCGAAGAGCACGTGGCGGACGCCGTGCGCCGGCTGCACACGGCGTTCGAGCTGGGCGCCGACGCCGTGCTGCCCGAGGACGTGGCGGGCGTGCACCGCCCGAAGGTGGCGTAGGCGATGAGGGTCGCGGTCGTGGGCGCCACCGGCGCCGTGGGCTCGACGATGCTCGAGGTGCTGCGCGAGCGCACGTTCCCCGCGGACGAGGTCGTGCCGTTCGCCTCCGAGCGCTCGGCCGGCCGCACCATCGACTGGAGCGGCCAGAGCCTGACGGTCGCCCCGCTCGGCGACGAGTCGATCCAGGGCTTCGACATCGCGTTGTTCTCGGCCGGCTCCGGCGTCAGCGCCGAGTGGGCGCCGCGCTTCGCCGAGGCGGGCGCGGTCGTGGTCGACAACTCCTCCCAGTGGCGCATGCACGAGGACGTGCCGCTGGTCGTCTCAGAGGTGAACCCGGAGGCGCTCGACGGCCACAAGGGGATCGTCGCGAACCCGAATTGCACGACCATGCAAACCGTGGTGGCAGTCGGGCCGATCCTGAAGCACGCCGGGATCGTGCGGATCGTGATGTCGAGCTACCAGGCCGTCTCCGGCACCGGCCGGCGCGCGGTCGAGGAGCTCCACGACCAGGTGGAGGCGCAGCTCCGCGCCAAGGAGATGCCGACGCCGGCCGTCTACCCGCAGCAGATCGCCTTCAACGTGCTCCCGCAGGTCGAGACCTTCAAGGACGGCGACGACTACACGACCGAGGAGCGCAAGTGCATGCGCGAGACGACCAAGATCCTCGGCCGCGACGACATCGGCGTGTCCGCCACCTGCGCGCGCGTGCCGGTCTTCACGGGGCACTCCGTCTCCGCGAACGTCCAGACACGCGACCCGCTGTCGCCGGAGGAGTGCCGCGAGCTGCTCGCATCCGCGCCGGGCGTGACCGTGATCGACGACCCCGCGAACGGCCTCTACCCGACCGCGCTGGACGCCGCCGGCCGCGACGATGTGCTGGTGGGCCGCATCCGGCGCGACCCGTCGCACGAGCGCTGCCTCAACCTCTGGATCGTCGGGAACAACCTCCGCAAGGGCGCGGCGACCAACGCGGTGCAGGTGGCCGAGCTGCTGAACGTGCGCGGCCTGCTGCGCGCGGCCCCCGCCGCCTAGCTCGTCGCGAGCGGCCGGCGCTCGTCGTCCACGACCACCGGCTCGCGCTGCGCCATCCGCGTTAGCTCGCGCCGCGAGGGCACGCCGAGCTTCCTATAGATGCTCCGCGCGTGCGTGCGCACGGTCTCGATCCCGATCTCGAGCTGCTCGGCGATCTCGGAGTTCGTGTGGCCGTCCTGCAGGAGCTCGAGCACCTCGGCCTCGCGCGCGGTGAGCTCGGAGCCCTCGGCCCCGAGCCTGTCGACGCCGCCCCCGGCTGCCGCCGAGCGCGGCAGCACGTGCAGGCCTCGCGACGCGAGGTGGATGGCGTTGACGATGTCGCGCGCCTGGGTCTCCTTCGACAGGCAGCCCGTCGCGCCGAACGCGAGCATCTGCGTGCACTCGGACGCCGTGGGCCGGTTCGCCAGGACGACGATCCGCGCCTCGGGGAGCTTCTGGGCCAGGGTCTGGACCTCTGCCGGGCTGCTCATGGCGCCGGAATTGAGCAGGATCACCACCTGCGAGTGCGTTGCCGCGACGGACTCGAGCTCCGACAGCGGCACGTCGCGCGCGGCGAGTTCGAGGTCCGGATCGTCGCCGATCAGGACCGAGAGGCCAATCGCGATGAGATCCTCGAACTTGCCGACGACTACCGTCGCCATGAGCTTGACAACGGGTGAGCTTCCATTCTCTCCCCCCGGGTTACCCGCAGTGGCTAGAACTTATGCCTACTACGCCGCGGCGAGTTCCGCAACCTTGCGCTGCACGACCCCGGTCGAGACGACGTGCTTGCCCATGCCGAGCTCCTTCGGCTCGAGGCCGAGCGCCAGGCCGACCATTTGCGGCAGGTGCAGGACCGGAATGCCGAGGTCGCGCTCCACGAACTTCTGGGCCGCCGGCTGCTGCATGTCGAGGTTCAGGTGGCAGAGCGGGCACGGAGTCACGAGGCAGTCGGCGCCCGCGTCGATCGCATCCGCGAGGTGGCGTCCGGCCTGCCGCAGCGACGTCGTCCGGTTCATCGTGATCACAGGGAAGCCGCAGCACTTGCGCGCGCCGGCGTACTCCACGGCCTCGCCGCCGAGCGCCTCGATCAGGAGGCCCAGGTAGACGTCCCGCTCCGGGTGCTCGTCGAACCCGAGGCGCTTGGAGGGCCGGACGATGTAGCAGCCGTAGAACGGGGCGATCCTCAGGCCGGAGAGCGGGCGCTGGACGCGCTCGCGCAGCGCGTCGAAGCCGATCTCCTCGGCGAGGATCCAGAGGAAGTTCTTGTTCCACCACTCGCCGCCGGCCTCGTACGAGAGCCCCTCTTCCTTGAGGTGCTTGTTGACCTCGCCGCGGTAGTCCGAGCCGGCGTCGAGGCGCTCCTGGCACTCGGACTGGGCGCCCTGGCACGTCGAGCAGATGTTCATCATGCCCGCGGCGCCTTGCACGTCCTGGGCCATGGCGAACGTGCGCGCGTTCAGCGTGTCCGCGAGCTCCTGGTTGTGCTCGGCGATCACGCCGGCGCCGCAGCAGTTCGCCCGGTCCAGCTCCACCAGCTCGAGGTCGAGCAGCGGGGCGACCTTCGCCATCGAGCCGTGCAGTTCGGGGGTGAATCCCCGGGACACGCACCCGGGCCAGTAGGCCAGCTTCACGCTTCCTGACTCCCTTCGGCCATCGCGCCCTCCTCGTCGCCGGCCATCTCGCCCACGATGTACAGGTTCAGCTCGATCCGCTCGTCGTGCGACTCGATCTCGTGGAAGATCCTCCGCACCTGCTTCTGGTCGGGCAGCTTGGGGTGGAGGAACACCTTCTTAGGCGCGACCTTGCCCGAGCGCAGCCCGCGCAGCGCGGTGGGCAGCTCGCGCGCAAGCTGCTGTGCCCCCGAGGGGCTCAGCTGGCCCTTCACGAGCGAGCCGTCGCCGAACGAGCGCGGCAGCAGCTGCGCCTCGTGGTTCGTGCCCCAGCGCTCCACGATGCCGACGAACGCGTGCTCGTGCCCGTAGCCGTTGTTCTGGTCCTTGATGTCGAAGTCGCCCGTCGCGCGGCGGCGCAGGCGCATGATCTGATTCATCGGCGCCACGTCCTTCGGGCACACCTCGACGCACGCGAAGCAGTGGGTGCAGTCGTACATGCCGTGCGGGTCCTCGGCGAGGTCGCGCAGGCGCGCCTCCTGCTCGCCGTCGCGCGGGTCGCCCACGAAGCGGTACGCCTTAGCGAGCGCGGCCGGGCCGATGAAGTCGGGGTCGACCTCGAGCGACAGGCAGGCCGACACGCACACGCCGCAGTGGATGCACGCCATCGCCTGGGTCACGTCGAGCATCGCCTCGGCCGGCACGATGTACTCCTGGCCCTCCGGCGGCTCCTCGGCGGGCACGAGCCACGGCACCACCCGGCGAACCTTCTTCCAGTGCACGGCCTCCATGTCGGTGACGAGGTCCTTGACCACCGGCATGTTGCCCATCGGCTCGACCGTGATGAAGCCGTCGCGGCCGCCCTCGGCGGCGTCGCCGATGCGCGTGTTGCACGCGAGGGCGGAACGGCCGTTGATGCGGACCCCGCACGAGCCGCAGATCGCCGCGCGGCAGGAGCAGCGGATCGCGATAGAGGCGTCCTCGCGGTCCTTCACCTGGAGGATCCCGTCGAGGACCGAGCGCTCAGGCGGCAGGTCGACGTCGTAGTCGGCCCAGTAGGCCGGGTCGGCCGACTCGGGGTCGAAGCGACGGATCTTCAGCTTGAAATCGGCCATCTCAGATACCTCCGCCGGGCCTCCGGCCCCGCGTTTTGATGACAGTCTTCGACATCACGTCTCAGTATGTCCGCTCCTGGGGCTCCCACTGCGTCATCGTGACCTCCGAGTAGGAGAGCTCCGGCTCGGCGCGGTTCACCGAGACGTTGATGTGCTTCAGCCAGTCCTCGTCGTTGCGGTCCGGATAGTCGGTCCGGAACTGCGCGCCGCGGCTCTCCTTGCGCTCGATCGCGGAGATGACGATCGCCTCCGCGTTGTCGAGCATGAACTGGAGCTCGAGGGCGCCGAGCACATCCTGGTTGAAGACGGTGCCCTTGTCGTCGATGGCCACGTCCTGAGCCTCCTCCTTCAGGCGGCGGACGATCCCGAGCGCGGTGTCGAGACCCGCCTCGTCGCGGAAGACGGCGACGTACTTGTCCATCGTCTGGCCGAGCTCGGCCTTCAGCTCGGACACGCGCCGGCCCGTGCCGTCGCGGCCGACTATCGACTGAATCGCGCGTTCCTCGTCTTGCAGTGAAGAACGCGACGGTTCCGGCATACCCATCCCCCTCACCGCCTTGGCGGCGTGTTCCCCGGACCGCCTTCCGAACACCAGTGTGTCGAGCAGCGAGTTGGCTCCGAGGCGGTTGCCGCCGTGCACGGACACGCAGGCGCACTCCCCGGCCGCATAGAGCCCGGGGATCGGCGTCTGGCCGTGGATGTCGGTGTGCACGCCGCCCATGACGTAGTGGTTGCCCGGCTTGATGTGGATCGGCTCGCGCGTGATGTCGACGCCCGCGAAGTCGCGCCCCACGTTCACGATCTCCCGGAGCGCCTCGTGGATGCGCTTGCGGGGGACAACGGTGATGTCGAGCGCGACCGTCCCATCCGGGAAGCCGTGGCCGTCGTTGATCTCGGTCTGCTCGGCGCGCGAGACGACGTCGCGGCTCGCCAGCTCCATTTTGTTCGGGGCGTACTTCTCCATGAAGCGCTCGCCCGCCGCGTTGTAGAGGTGCGCGCCCTCCCCGCGGGCGCCCTCGGTGATGAGGAGGCCGAGCCCGGCGAGCGTCGTCGGGTGGTACTGGATCATCTCCATGTCCATCAGCGGGGCGCCGATGCGGTACGCCATGGCGATCCCGTCCCCGGTGCAGATCAGGGCATTCGTGGTGGGGTCGTAGATCTGGCCGTTGCCGCCGGTGGCGAGGATCACGGCCTTGGCGGCGAACAGCTCCATCGCGCCGTCGCGGATGTTGCGAGTGACCACGCCCGCGATGCGGCCCTCGTCGTCCTGCACGAGCGCCGTGGAGAACCACTCCTCGTAGCGCGTCACCTCCTCGTACTTCATGAGCTGCTCGTAGAGCACGTGGAGGATCGCCTGGCCCGTGATGTCGGCGACGTAGTACGTGCGTGCCGCGCTTGCCCCGCCGAATGCGCGTTTGCCCAGGCGGCCTCTTTCGTCCCTGTGAAACGTCACACCGAGGTGCTCGAGCTCGAGGAGCTCGTGTGGGGCTTCGCGACACATGATCTCGATGGCGTCCTGGTCCCCGAGGTAATCGGAGCCCTTCACCGTGTCGAACGCGTGCGACTCCCACGAGTCCTGGGGGTCGAGCGCCGCGTTGATCCCGCCCTGAGCCGCATTGGAGTGCGACCGGACCGGATGAACCTTCGACACGATCCCGACCGAGGCCCCCTTCTCAGCCGCGGCGAGGGCGGCGCGCTGGCCCGCAAGGCCAGCCCCGATGACCAGTACGTCGTGCTGCGGCATGCGGCGCGCAGTCTATTCAGGCCGCGCCACTACCCACCCACGGGGGCGAACAAGGACCCTCTCCGACTTTCCGTGCGTATGGACCGGAAAGTCGGAGAGGACCCGGTGGATGGGCGGGTCGCAGTGCTTGCCTCGCGGCAGCACGGGGTGGTCGCGCGCGCTCAGCTCAGGGCGCTTGGGTTGAGTGAGGCGGAGATCGAGGGGCGGGTGAGGAGGAAGCGACTCCACCGTGTCCATCGAGGTGTGTACGCGGTCGGTTATCCGTCACTTACCCGTAACGGACAGTTCATGGCCGCGACACTCGCTTGCGGGGAGGGAGCTGCACTGAGTCACTTCAGTGCTGCCGTTGTGTGGCGGATGCTCGAGGCCGAGGGACAGCGGATTCACGTGACCGCGCCACTGAAGCGCCAGGTACGCGGGATCGTGGTGCACTGGTCACCCCTCCAGGGCGAGCGGGTGCGGCGCCTCGGCATCGTCGTGACCACTCCGGCGCGCACGCTTGTCGATCTCGCCGACGTCGTGCCGAGGAGGACGCTCGAGCGGGCCTTCGACGAGGCCGAGTACCTCCGGCTCGACTGGACCGGAGCGGCGCCTCGGCGTGGCCGGAGCGGCAGCGGAGTCCTTGCTTCAGTGCTCGCCCTTCACGAGCCCGGCACTACACGAACGCTGTCGGAGCTCGAGGAGCTGTTCCTGGCGTTCTGCGACCGCCGCGGCTTCCCGCACCCTGAGGTGAACGCGCGCCTCGAGGGATATCTGTGCGACTTCGTCTGGCGCGCCGAGGGCGTGATCGTCGAGACGGACGGCGAGCGCGCGCACGGAACCCGGCGGGCGCGGGCGCGCGACCCCGTCCGCGACGCCGAGCTCCAGATAGCCGGCTGGATGGTGATCCGCATCACCTACGTGCGGTTGTTGAACGAGCCGGATTCCGTCGCGGCTCAGCTGTGGAAGGCGCTTAGGCCGGCGCCTGGAGCGCTCGCCGCACCGCGTCGATAGTCACGATCCCGCGCAGGACGCCCTCGCCATCCACGGCCATGATCGCCCCGAGGCGCGCGAGGCCCTCCTGGCTCAGGAGGTTCTCGAGCGGCTCCTCGAGCCGGACGCGCAGGCCGCTCGAGCCGTCGTCCCGCGCCATGACCGTGCCGACCGCCCGAGTGTCGCGCTCATGCGCCGGCACGCTCTCCACCGCCTCCCTCGACACCACCCCCACGAGCCTTCCACGCGTGTCCACCACGGGGAACCAGGGCCAGCCGTAGCGCAGGAAGAAAGAGTGCTCGGCCTCCGACAGCGGCGCGTTCTCGTCGACCGCGACCGGGTCGGCGTCCATCACGTCGGCCACGCGGATGTGCTCGATCCGGCCCGAGAACGCCGCCTGCGCGGCCGCCGAGCGCGCCGCGCTCGCGAGGAAGAACCCGATGAACGCGATCCAGAGCCCTGCCGCCACCCGGTCCTGCACGAGCCAGAGGTAGGCGCCGAACGCCACCATCGCGTACCCACCCGCCCGGCCGAGCCACGCGGCGAAGCGGGTGGCCCTGTTGCGGTCGCCGGTGACCTTCCAGGCAATCGCCCGCGCGATCCGGCCGCCGTCGAGCGGGAACGCCGGAATCAGGTTGAAGCCCAGGAGCAGGACGTTGATGAAGGTCAGGTAGCCCAGCACCGCGGTCGTCGCCTCGCCCACGCTCTCGTCGAACGTCGAGCTCTGGAAGGCGTCGGACATGCCGGACGCCAGCGAGCCGAGCGCGAAGCAGAACACAGCGATCGCGACCGTCACGAGCGGGCCGGCGACCGCCACCTTGAACTCCACGCCCGGCGAGTCGGCGTCCCTGCCCAGCTTCGCGACTCCGCCGAACATCCACAGGTCGATCCCGAGGATCGGGATCCCGTTCCTGATCGCGACGAGCGCGTGGCCGAGCTCGTGGAGCAGGATCGAGAGGAAGAACAGCAGCGCGCTCAGCACGGCGAGCACGAAGGCGTTCGAGCCCGGCGCCGCGTCCTCGTAGTAGCCGGACAGATCCCAGATGATCAGGAAGAGGACGACGAACCAGCTGAAGTCGATCCCGATCCGGATCCCGAAGACCCGGGCGAGCTGGAATGAGCCGCCTCCGAACACCATCGGGATGGTGTCAGACGAGCGTTCCCTAGCGTGGAGGGCATGGCATCCAAGTGGTGGACGCTCCTCGTGGTCTGTCTCTCGGTCTTCATGCTCCTGCTCGACGTCACGATCGTGAACGTCGCGCTGCCCGACATCCAGAAGGATCTGGGCTCGAGCTTCGAGGACCTCCAGTGGGTGGTCGACGCCTACGCGCTCGCCCTGGCCGCGCTGCTGCTCGCGTCGGGATCGCTCGCCGACCTGCTCGGCCGGAAGCGGGTGTTCGTGGTGGGCCTGATCGTCTTCGTGACCGCGTCGCTCCTCTGCGGCCTGTCGGGCTCGCCCACGATGCTCAACCTCGCCCGGGCGCTGCAGGGCACGGGCGGCGCGATGATGTTCGCCACCTCGCTCGCGCTGATCGCCCAGGAGTTCCCGCCGAACGAGCGCGGCACCGCCTTCGGGATCTGGGGCGCCACCACCGGCTTCGCCGTCGCGGTCGGGCCGCTCGCGGGCGGCGCGCTGACGGACGGCCTCGGGTGGGAGTGGATCTTCCTGGTGAACGTCCCGGTCGGAATCCTCACCGCGGCCATCACGCTGCTCCGGGTGCCGACCTCCACCCGCGACCCGCACGCCCGCATCGACTGGGGCGGGGTCGTGACCTTCAGCTCCGGCCTTTTCTGTCTGGTGTTCGCCCTGATCAGGGGCAACGACGACGGCTGGGATAGCGCGAAGATCGTCGGCCTGCTCCTGACGGCCGTCCTCCTGCTCGCGCTGTTCGTCCTCATCGAGCTGCGCCGCGACCAGGCGATGCTCGACCTGCGCCTCTTCCGCGTCCCGACCTTCACCGGCGCCCAGATCGTGGCCTTCTCGATCCACGCGTCGATGTTCTCGATGTTCCTCTACATCGTCCTGTACATGCAGAACGTGCTCGGCTACACGCCGCTCGAGACGGGCGTGCGCTTCCTGCCTGTCTCGCTCCTGTCCTTCGTCGCGGCCCCCATAGCGGGCAAGCTCGCCGAGCGCTATCCGGTACGCGCCTTCCTCAGCGCCGGACTCGGTCTCGTGGGCATCGGACTGATCCTGATGTCGGGCATCGACCCGGGCGACGACTGGACCACGCTGCTGCCCGGGTTCATCCTCGGCGGAATCGGCATCGGCTTCATCAACCCGCCGCTCGCGACGGCCGCCATCGGCGTGGTCGAGCCGCGCCGGAGCGGCGCGGCCTCCGGCATCAACAGCACCTTCCGCCAGGTCGGGACCGCGGTGGGCATCGCGGGCCTGGGAGCGCTGCTTCAGGCGAAGCTGACGCACAACCTCGACCCCCGCAGCTTCGCGACGCCGGCCGGCCGAAGCGCGTACATCGACGCCTTCAACGACCTCCTGCTGGTGGGCGCCGCCGTGGCGCTCGTCGGCGCCGTGCTCGCGTTCGCGCTCATCCGCCGGCGCGACTTCGTCGGTGCCGCGGCCTGAGCGCGGCTGCTAGTAATCCGCCCGCGATGTCAGCTCACCGAGTCACATTCATTCCCGGCGACGGCACCGGCCCTGAGCTCGCCGAGGCCACCAAGCGGGTGCTCGAGGCCACCGGGGTGGAGTTCGAGTGGGACTTCCAGGACGCGGGAGTGGACGTCTACGAGTCGGAGGGCAACCCGCTCCCCGACCGCACGCTCGACTCGATCCGCGAGCGCGGCATCGCCATCAAGGGCCCGACCACCACGCCGGTCGGCTCCGGCCACCGCTCGATCAACGTCGCGCTCCGCAAGGAGTTCGACCTCTACGCCTGCATCCGGCCCTGCAAGGCCTACGACGGCGTGCGCACCCGCTTCCCCGAGACCGACCTCGTGATCGTCCGCGAGAACACCGAGGACCTGTACGCCGGCATCGAGTTCGAGAAGGGCTCTGAGGAGGTCGAGAAGCTGCGCGCCTTCCTCGCCGACGAGCTCGACTCGCCGACGCGCGACGAGTCCGGCATCTCCATCAAGCCGATCTCGGTGTTCGGATCGAAGCGGATCGTCGAGGCGGCCTTCAGGTACGCCGAGGAGAACGGCCGCAAGAAGGTCACGGCCGCCCACAAGGCCAACATCATGAAGTTCTCCGACGGCCTGTTCCTCGAGGTCGCGCGCGAGGTCGCCGAGCGCCATCCCGACATCGAGTTCGAGGACCGCATCATCGACAACCTCTGCAACCAGCTCGTGTCGCGGCCCGAGGAGTACGACGTGGTCGTGCTGCCGAACCTCTACGGCGACATCGTGTCCGACCTCGGCGCAGGCATGATCGGCGGCCTCGGCCTCGCGCCGGGCGCGAACATCGGCAGCGAGGGCGCGATCTTCGAGGCCACGCACGGCTCGGCTCCGAAGTACAAGGGCCAGAACAAGGTGAACCCGACGGCGCTGCTGCTCTCGGGCGTGCTGATGCTCCGCCACCTCGACGAGACA
>Ga0126312_10001515_pt1 | contig 15286 bp, 19 predicted proteins | sample Plot104A_FD_92537 | JGI IMG/M metagenome (GOLD analysis project Ga0126312, IMG submission 92537) | Serpentine soil microbial communities from UC McLaughlin Reserve, CA, USA - Plot104A | ecosystem: Environmental > Terrestrial > Soil > Grasslands | place: USA: UC McLaughlin Reserve, Lake County...
GCGCTCGTGTCCCGCGAGCTTCACCACGCAGCCCTCGGGGGCGAGGTTTCCACGCAGGATCGCGAAGCCGCCGTTGGGCTTGAGCGGGTCGTCCAGCGGCCGCACGACCTCCTGTCCCTCCGTCTCGTCGGCGGCGTCGGCCACCTCGCCGATCGTCTGGCCGGTGACGGTCAGCGCGTCCGGGTGCAGGTCGCCCGCCTCCTTGAGTCGCTTGATCACGACGGGAACGCCGCCGGCGCGATAGAGGTCGACGGCCACGAAGCGGCCGCCGGGCTTCAGGTCCGCCAGCAGCGGCGTCCGCCACGCGATCCGGTCGAAGTCGTCGATCGACAGCGGCACGCCCGCCTCGCGGGCGACCGCCAGCAGGTGCAGCACCACGTTGGTGGACCCGCCCGACATCGCCGCCGCCGCGATCGCGTTCTCGAGCGCCTCCTTGGTGATGATCCTGCTCGGGCGGCGGTCGCTCTCGAGCAGCTCCATGGCCAGCCGCCCCACCCCCTCGGCCACCTCGCCCTTCCTGCCGTCCTCGGCTGGGACCATCGCGCTGCCCATCGGAGAGATCCCGAGCACCTCGAACGCCATGGCCATCGTGTTGGCCGTGTACTGGCCGCCGCAGGCGCCCGCGCCAGGCGAGGCGTGGTTCTCGAGGTCGGTGAGCTCGTCGTCGCTCAGGTCACCCGCGGCGTTGGCGCCGACGCCCTCGAAAACGTCCTGGATCGTCACGTCCTTGTCGCGCCAGCGGCCCGGCGCGATCGAGCCGCCATAGAGCATGACGCTCGGAACGTCGACGCGCGCGAGGGCCATCACGCAGCCCGGGATCGTCTTGTCGCAGCCGGACAGCGCCACGACGGCGTCGAACATGTGGCCGCGCACCACGAGCTCGATCGAGTCGGCGATCAGCTCGCGGCTCACGAGCGAGGTCTTCATCCCCTCCGTGCCCATCGTGATGCCGTCCGAGATCGCGACGGTGTTGAACTCCATCGGCGTGCCGCCGGCGGCCCGGATGCCGTCCTTGACGCGTGCGGCGAGGGCCCGCAGGTGGAAGTTGCACGGCATCGTCTCGGTCCACGTGTTGGCGACCCCGACGATCGGCCTGCTCAGGGCCTCCTCGTCGAAGCCGATGCCCTTGAGGTAGGCGCGCGCCGGCGCCCGGTCCGGGCCGTCGAGGATGACCCGGCTGCGACCGCGTGGGTCGGTGCTCACTGGTGGCCGGCGGCCGTATGGCGCCGCGGACCCCGGCGGCGCTCCCACTCGGCGAGCCGCCAGAGGTCGCGACGAACCCGCGCGGGATCGAGCTGGCGCCCAACCAGGTGCATGTTCGCCCTGCGGATGACGCGGCGCTCGTCCGAGGTGAGGGCCATCCACTTCGCGAGGACGTCGTCCGATGCCGGCAGGCGCGAGCGGCCGTCCCCCGCCAGGTCGGGAAACTCGACGCAGTATTCGCTCAGCAGCCGGCCGGTCTCCGGGACGAAGGCCACGATCGGCTTGTGCGGATAGACGAGATAGGCGTAGGCGGGGCCGCCGCCGGAATTTTCCCCATGCCGCGCGTGCTGGCCGTGGACGCGGATGAAGCCGAGGTCCCGGTACATCCCCCACTCCTCGTCGTTCACGCAGGAGCGGAGCAGGTCGCGAGCCCGCTGCTCCGCCCGGCGCTCCCGGCCTGGGTCGTACAGCGGGATGTCGAGCGGCCCGCTGTGTGCCGCCCGGCGCCGCTCGCGAGCCTTACGCCAACGGGTCACCTGGCGGGACAGGAGCGGCAGCGCGAGGACGAGGCCGATGAGGGCTAGCGAGAGCAGGGCGGGCAGCATCGCCGAGGCTCAGCCGCCCGAGGCCCGCGGGAAGAAGATCACCCGCTCCGCCTCGACGGGGATGTCCGCATACTCCTTGACCATGATCGCCTCACGGCGGCCACTCCCGGGCCGGGTCGTGGGCACAGCCGCCCACATCCCCTCGTCGAGCTGGCGCCGGAACTCCTCGACTAGACGCTCCTCGTCCTCGGCCACGCGGGGGTCGCCCTCCGCGACCAGCGTCTCCCCGTGCCCGGGCTTCATGCGCAGGAACCTCATCCGCGCCCGATTATGCCACGCGTTTGGCACCCGCCCCGTCGGGTAGCGACGCCCTCATGCCGACCGAGCCAGCAGTTCCGACTCTGTCCGAGGTCGTCCACCGGGCCGTGACCGTCTGCGACCCCGAAGGCGACAACGACGGCCTCGCCCAGTTCCTCGAGCGTTTCCGCGACGCCGACGAGCCGATCACCGCCGAGCCGGACGTCGAGCTTCGCATCGCCGAGGGCAAAGGCGCGATCGACCCACAGGACGAGGACCCCGCAGTGGTGATGGCGGCCGCGGTGGCGACGTATCTCGCATTCCGCCGCGACGAGCTGCCCGAGGAGCGAGAGGAACTGCTGCGCCTCGCAGCCCGGGCCGAATTCGACGGCAAGCCACCGCCGGAGGTCGCCGACTGGCTCGCGTCCGAGGGAGCGGCGGCCTAGCCGCGTCGGAGCACGTTCACCGGCCCCGCGCCGGCCCCCAGGCCACGCAGGCCGTCACGAACCGCCTCTGCCGCGATCTCCTTGGCTCGCTGCGCCGCCCCGAGCGGCGCGTACCCAAGCGCGAGGTGGGCAGCGAGCGCGGAGGAGTGCGTGCAGCCGGAGCCGTGCGAGGCCCCGCGTGCGTGGCGCGGCCCGGGTATCTCCACGACTCGCTCGCCGTCGAAGAAGACGTCCGCCGCCGGCTCGCGGTGCCCGCCGGTGACGACTGCCGCGCCCGGCCCGAGCTCGTGGACCGCGCGGGCCAGCCGCTCAGGATCGCTGCCTTCGGGCAGCCGGGTGAGGACCGCCGCCTCCGCCAGGTTCGGCGTCGCCACCGAGGCTCGCCTCAGGAGGGACCGAAGCGCCTCCTCGGCGTCGCGATCGAGCAGGCGGGCTCCGCTCTCGGCGACCATCACGGGGTCGATCACGACCGGGGCGTCGCCTACCAGCTCGAGCGCCCGCTCGACCGCCGCGATCGTGGCCGAGTCGCCGAGCATCCCGATCTTGACGGCGTCTACGCCGATGTCCTCCGCCACCGCCCGAACCTGCTCGACGATCGCGTCCGGGGGGAGCGGATAGACGCCCGTGACGGCCACGGTGTTCTGCGCCGTGACGGCAGTGATCGCCGTCATGCCGTAGGCGCCACAGCGCGCGAAGGCCTTGATGTCCGCCTGAATCCCGGCGCCGCCGCCCGAGTCTGAGCCGGCGATGGAAAGGACGCGCGGAGGAACTGCCCCACTCACGGCCGCTGAGCATAGGCACCCTCAGAGGACCTTCCGCTCGTAGCCGCCGAGAGCGTCGCGCGCGATCCACCCCTCAGCCTCGAGCCGCCCGAGCGCGGACCGCGCCTCGGCGGCATCGAGGCCCGCGCGCCCGGCGATCGCGGCAGGATCGGTGACCTCCTCCACGGCGGCGAGGACGGCGCGCAGCTCGTCGTCTTCCGGCAGCCGCGGCTCCTGCCTGGGCCGCGTGCCGACCCCGTAGATCTGGTCGAGCACGTCCTCGGGGCCGCTGAGCACCGCCGCTCCGTCCTGGAGCAGCCGATTCGAGCCCGCCGCCATCCGGTTGGTGACTCGCCCGGGGACGGCCCCGACGTTGCGTCCGAGGTCGCGCGCGAAGTCGGCGGTGATCAGCGAGCCCGAGGGCTCGGCCGCCTCGACGACGACGGTCATCGCCGCGAGGCCGGCCATGATCCGGTTGCGCGCCGGGAAGCTCCAGCGGAAGGCCCGCTGGCGAGGGGGCAGTTCCGAGAGCACGGCGCCGCGTGAGAGCACCTGCCGGTAGAGCCAGCGGTGGCGCCGCGGATACGGGATGTCCGGTCCTCCGGCGAGGACCGCGACGGGGAGACCGCCAGCCTCGACGCAACCGCGGTGGGCGTCGCCGTCGATGCCGAGCGCCAGCCCGCTGACCACTACGATCCCCGCCAGGCCGAGGGTGCGGCCGAGCGATCGCGCCATCTCCGAGCCGTACGGCGACGGTCGCCGCGTCCCCACGAGCGTCACGGCCGGCGTCGACCGCAGCTGTTCGAGGCACTCGAGCCGACCCACGCCGAACAGGACCGCGGGCGGGTCGGCGAGCTGGCCAAGGCCTGCGGGATAGGCGGCGTCGTGAGCGCACACGGCCCACGCCTGGGCCCGGCGAACGCGGTCTCGCGCGGCCGCGGGGTCGAACGACTCGAGCCACGCCAGGAGGGCCACATCGGCCCCGCCGAGCACGGCGGCGATCAGGCGCTCGTCGCTCAGGGCGAACAGACTCGCCCCGGGCGGCGGGGGCCGCTGAAGGACACCGGCGATCCGCGGCGCGAGCCTCGCGATCAGGTGGGCGCGGCGCAGGCAGCTGTCGCAGGCCGAGATCACGCTGCCGCCGCGACGCCGCCCAGGCGATAGGCGAGCGCCTCGTCGAGGTCGCGCTCGGCCACCGCGTCGCGCTCATCCAGGTCCGCGATAGTGCGCGCGACGCGGAGCACGCGGTCGTGTCCCCGGCCGCTGAGCAGGTTGGGATCGGCCAGGGAGGCGAGCCGCGACCGCAGCCGCCGCCCCAGCCGGACCGTACGTCGGGTGAGGCGCCCATCCATGTCGCCGTTGCAGAGCGCGGCGCTGCCCGGCAGCCGGCGTCGCTGGCGCTCGCGGGCGGCGAGCACGCGCCCACGGACACGCCGCGAGGAGCCTTCGTCTTGACCCTCTCGCACCAGCTCGACCGGAGCCACGGGACCGAGCCGGCAGACCAAATCGATCCGGTCGAGGAGCGGTCCGCTGAGGCGACGGGCGTAGCGCCCAAGCAGGACCGCATCGCAGCTGCAGGCGTCGGCGGCCCGGCCGCATGGACAGGGATTCGTGGCGGCCACCACCATCGCCCTGGCCGGGAACACGATCGTGCGCTGGCCGCGCGTGACCTCGACCCTGCCCTCCTCGAGCGGCTGCCTCAGAGCGTCCAGCGCCGGCCTCGAGAACTCGGCGAGCTCATCGAGGAAGAGGACGCCGCGGTGGGCGAGCGTGACCTCGCCCGGGCGCGGCGTCATTCCGCCGCCGATGAGGCCCTGCGGGGAAATCGTGTGGTGCGGGGCGCGGAAGGGCCGCTCGCTGACGAGTCCGCCGTCGCCCAGCCCGGCGACGCCGCCTATCCGCGTGATCTCCAGCGCCTCCTCGAAGCTGGGCGGCGGCAAGATCCCGGGGAGGCGGCGCGCCAGCATCGTCTTGCCGGCGCCCGGCGGCCCCACCATCAACATGTTGTGGCCACCGGCGGCCGCGATCTCGAGCGCCCGTTTGGCGTCCTCCTGGCCGCGGACGTCCGCCAGGTCGAGTCGAGCGGCCGCGCTTCGGACCCGCGGCGGCCGCGGGCTCGCGCGCTGCGGAGCCCGTTCGCCCCTGAGCAGCCTGGCGATGCCCTCGAGGCTCTCGACCGCCACGACCTCGACCTCGGGCACGAGCGCGGCCTCACCCGCGTCGTCCGGAGCTACGGCGAGCCGGGAGTAGCCCGCCTCGCGGGCACCCAGGGCGACGGCGAGGGCGCCGCGGCCCGGGCGAAGCTCGCCGCTGAGCGACAGCTCGCCGTAGACGGCGCACGAGCCGAGCGGCTCCTCGGGGACCTGGCCGGTTGCACCCAGCAGTCCTACGGCGATAGCCAGGTCGAAGCCGGGCCCGGCCTTGTGCACGTGCGCGGGTGCCAGGTTGACCGTGAGCCGCTGCTGCGGGAAGTCGAGCCGCGAGTTGAGGAGGGCCGCTCGGACGCGTTCGCGTGCTTCGCGGACTGCTCGGTCCGGCAGGCCGACCAGCGTGAACGTGGGCAGCCCGCGGCGGACGTCGACCTCGACCGTGACCTCACGGCTCCCGACTCCCTCTATGGCGAAGGTGGCGACGCTGGCGAGCACGCCCGCGAAGCTAGGAGCGTTTGGATTACGGGAAAACGCTCGTCTGTAACGACGTCGTTACTTCCGTCGCCCACCGGTGCGCCGCCCCGCCATAGCGTCGCCGGCCCATGGCAGCGGACCGACGCAGGAACGCGGGCGCTCTCGGTGAGCGCGTCGCCGCGGACCACCTGGCAGCGCGAGGCTACGAGCTGCTCGAGCGCAACTTCAGGACCCGCCACGGCGAGCTCGACATCGTGGCGCGCGACGGGTACACACTCGTCTTCTGCGAGGTCAAGGCCCGGATCGGAAGCGGGCACATCGGACCGCTCGCCTCGGTGGGGGCGCGCAAGCGCGCACAGCTGCGCCGCATGGCTAGGGAATGGCTGCACGAGCGCGACCGGGCGGCCGGCACGCGCGAGATCCGCTTCGACGCGATCGGGATCAGCCTCGACTCCGGCGGCCGGGTGGTATGGCTCGACCACATCGAGAATGCCTTCTGAGGGGTCGGCAGCAGACCGGCGCCCGGCGGCACGCTGCGGAGCCGGCTATCCCTCGAGCGCCAACTGGTTGTAGGCGATCGACTGGAACGACATCCGGTGGATCGGCGAGATTCCGTGCTGGCGGATCGCCGCTCGGTGCTCGGGCGTCGAGTAGCCGACGTTGGTATCGAACTCCCAGTCGGGATGGCGCTCGGCGACGCGGTGCATGTAGCGGTCCCTCGTGACCTTGGCCAGCACCGAGGCCGCCGCGATGGCCGCGCTGCGACAGTCGCCGTCGACCACGGCGCGCTGCTCGAAGCCGAACTCAGGCACTCGGAAGCCGTCGACCAGGCAGATGCAGCCGTCGCAGGCCACCGTCAGGAGCGCCGTGCGCAACGCCTCGAGATTCGTGACGTGCAGGCCGCGGCAGTCGATTCCGCGCACGCAGCGGGTGACGATCGTGGAGCGGGCGGCCGCCCGCAGCACGAGCGGGTAGAGCTCCTCGCGGGCCTCGCCGCTGCACTGCTTCGAGTCGTTGAGCCGCGACAGCGCGCGGCGGTCCGACAGCGTCAGCCGGTCCAGGTCGAACAGGACGGCGGCCGCGACGAGCGGCCCGGCGAGCGATCCTCGGCCGGCCTCGTCAGCCCCCGCGACGAAGCGGCTCGCGAGTCCGCGATCGAAAGCGAACAGGCGCCTGCCGGTGCGCTGCGTCTTCGCCACTCTGGCGGCGATATTAGGACGGTACGCGGCGGAAGCGAAGCGCGGAAAGCCGCTTAGAGCGGGTCTATCCCGCCTAGAGCGTGCCTATCCGACCGGGCGGCCAGTACGTAACGAAGGCCTTCCCGATCATCCATTTCTTGGGAATCGGCCCCCACTCGCGGCTGTCGGCGCTCTCGCCGCGGTTGTCGCCCATCATGAAGAAGTAGCCCTTGGGGATCTTGATCGGGTGCTCCAGCTGGCAGATGCCGCAGTCGGCGCTCGGGCGAATGAAGGGCTCATTCTGGAGCTTGCCGTTGATGTAGACGCGGCCACTCCTTACCGCCAGGCTGTCGCCGCCGGTCGCGACGACCCGCTTGATGAAGTTCGTGTTCGAGCGCTGGTTCGTCGGGCGCGGGCAGGCCTCGTGCCGTTCCTCCGGGTTGAAGCCGGGCACGCCGCACTGGTTCTCGTCGGCGCCCTTGGGCGGCTTGAAGACCATCACGTCGCCCTTCTCGGGGTCGCCGACTCGCAGGCCGAGCCTCCAGACCAGCACGCGCTGCCCGACGTCCAGTGTCGGCTCCATCGACTCGCTCGGGATCCGGAACGGCTTGATGAAGAACGCCTGGATGCCGAGCGCCAGTCCCAACGCTACGGCGACGATCGTGACCAGCTCTACGAGCGAGCCGCGAGCACTCTGCTTGCCTGTGCGGGCCACTGCGGGGGGCCTGGAGCGGGCCGCGGCCCTGACTAGGACTCGGGCTCGGGGTCGCCGTTCTCGGAAGGCTCGGCGGCGGCCTCGGCGTCGGGCGGCGCCTCGTCCTCCGGAGCAGCCGTGCCCTCCGCCTCGGCGTCTGGCTCCGCCTCCTCCTGCTCGGCCACCTCCTCGGCGAGCTCCTCCTCGCCCGGCCTTGCGGCCTCGTCCTCGGCTGGCATCGCGCCCGCCTCGAACATCTCGTCCTCCTCGCTGGCGACCCAGCGACGCTCCCTCACCCTGGCGCCGCGACCGACCCGCTCGCGCAGGTAGTAGAGCTTGGCGCGGCGCACGTCTCCGCGGCCGGCTATCTCCACCCGCTCGACCTTCGGTGAATGGAGGGGAAACGTGCGCTCCACGCCCACGCCGAACGACTGCTTTCGAACCGTGAAGGTCTCGCGGGCGCCGTGGCCCTGGCGCTTGAGGACGGTTCCCTCGAATACCTGCGTCCGGCGGCGCTGACCCTCGACAACCTGGAAGTGCACCCGCACCCGGTCGCCCGCCTGGAAAGAGGGCACGCGGCGCAGCTGAGCGCGCTCGAGGCTGTCGATGACGCCGGACATAGGTGAAGACGGAGTCCCGCTCGGGGCGAAAGAAAGCGCGAGCCAAGGGGCGCCCGCGCGCGGCAGCAATGGTAGCTGGTGGTGCGGTGCTCGCCCGATCAGCGATCGGGCTCCGCTCCTCCCCGGTGGTGCGGTGCTCGCCCGATCAGCGATCGGGCTCCGCTCCTCCCTCGGCCCGCTCGCGACTGCGCTCGAGGCGCCACTGGCGGATCTTGGCGTGGTCGCCAGAGAGCAGGACCTCCGGGACGGCATGCCCGCGCCATTCGGCCGGCCTGGTGTAGTGCGGATACTCCGGCGCTCCCGCGAGCGCCGCGCTGAATGACTCCTCCACGGCGCTCTCCTCGTGGCCAAGGGCGCCGGGCAGCTTGCGTATTACCGCGTCGCAGACGACCATGGCCGCGAGCTCGCCGCCTGACAGGACGTAGGGCCCGATCGAGACGACGTCGCTCGCCAGGTGCTCGTGCACGCGCTCGTCGAAGCCCTCGTAGCGACCGCACAGGAGCGTCAGCGCCTGCTCCTGGGCGAGCTCGGTGGCGAGCGCGTCGTCGAAGCGGCCGCCGGCCGCCGACAGGGCGATCACCCGCCGCCGGCGGGGCAGTTCGAGGGGGTCGGCGTCGTAGTGTGCTCGCAGGGCCGCCTCGATGACGTCGACCCGCAGCACCATTCCCGCCCCGCCACCGTAGGGCGTGTCGTCGACCTGGCCCGCACCGAGGGGCGTCGTGGCCCGCAGGTCGACGGTCTCGAACGAGCTGCCGCCGTCGACGGCGTTGCGAACGTGGCGCTGCTCGCGGAACCAGTCGAACCAGCGCGGGAACAGCGTGAAGACGTCGATCCTCACAGGCCCAGGAACTCCTCGTCGACCTCGATCGTCTCGCCCACGCTGCGGACCGCATCGGAGACGAACGGCACGAGCGTGCCGTCGTCCAGCTCGAGCACGTCGCACGACGGGCCGGCGAGCACCCGGCTTACGCGGCCGAGCCCGCGGACCTCCTTGCCGACGAGGTCGAGGGCGAGCCACTCGTCCTCCGCCAGCTCGCCTTCCACGAGGAGTGGCTCGCCATGGAGTGCCATGGCCGCCTCGCGCGAGTCGATCCCGGACACCCGCACGAGAGGACGCCTGTCCGTCCCGGCGCGCCTGATCACGTGGCGCTCGCCGCCGCCGACGGCCACTGGGGTCTCGACCGCCAGCGGATGCTGGGCGCCGTCCACGTAGAAGCTTCCGTCCACCCCATGGGCGCGCCCCACGCGCCCGGCGCTCACAAGCGTCAATCGACCACGTCGACGAGCACCCGCCGGCCGTCCCGCGCGGAGGCGGCCTTCATGATCGTGCGAAGGGCGGACACGGTTCGACCGCCGCGGCCGATCACCTTCCCGGTGTCGTCCTCGGCGACGTGCAGCTCGAGCACGAGCGTGCCGTCGTCCTCCTCGAACGACTCCACGGAGACCTCGTCGGGCGCGTCGACCATCGACCGCGCCAGGTACTCGAGGAGCGCCTCCACGGCTCGTGCCTCAGGCCGAGGCGGTCTGGCGGGCCTTCATCAGCTGCTTGACCGTGTTCGTCGGCTGGGCGCCGCGAGAGAGCCAATGCTGGAGGCGATCGTCGTCGATCACGATCGTCGAGGGGTCGGTCTGCGGGTTGTAGTGACCGATCGCCTCGATGATCCGGCCGTCGCGCGGCGAGCGCTGGTCGGCAACGACGACGCGCCAATGCGGGTTCTTCTTGCTGCCCACCCTCGTGAGCCGGACTCGTACGGACATAGGAGCGGCCTCAGGTTAGCGACCGCCCGCCAGCTGTTCCAGCGAGGGCATCTTGCCCTGCGAGAGCTGGCGCATGACCTTCTTCATCTGCCCGAACTGCTTGACGAGCTGACCGACGGCCTGAACCGAGGTGCCGGAGCCGTGCGCGATCCGCCGCCGGCGCGAGCCGTCGATGATGGTCGGGTCGCGCCGCTCCTCGAGCGTCATCGACAGGATCATCGCCTCGAGCCTGTCCAGCTCGCGGTCGTCGACCTGTAGCGCCCCGAGCTCCTTGCCCACGCCCGGCATCATCTTGAGCAAGCTCGTGAGGGGCCCCATCTTGCGGACCTGCTTGAGCTGGTCGAGGAAGTCGTCCAGGGTGAACTCCTGCTTGCGGATCTTGCGCTCGAGGTCCTTGGCCTGGCGCTCGTCGATCTGACGCTCGGCCTTCTCGACGAGGGTCATCACGTCGCCCATGCCGAGGATTCGCTGGGCCATCCGGTCCGGGTGGAAGCGCTCGAAGTCGGCCAGCTTCTCGCCGGTCGAGGCGTAGAAGATCGGCTTGCCGGTGACGGCCTTGACCGACAGGGCGGCGCCGCCGCGCGCGTCGCCATCCAGCTTGGTCATCACGACGCCGTCGAAGTTGGCCGTCTCCGCGAACTGCTCCGCCACGTTCACGGCGTCCTGCCCGGTCATGGCATCGACCACAAGCAGAACGTCGTGGGGCTTCACTCGCTTCTTCAGCTGGGCGAGCTCCTGCATGAGCTCCTCGTCGATGTGGAGGCGGCCGCTCGTGTCGACGATCAGGGCGTCGCGGCGGTCCTGCCTGCCCTGGTCGAGCGCCCACTCGGCGATGTCGACCGGGTCTCGGTTCGTTCCCTGCTCGTACACGGTTGCCCCAGCCTGTGAGCCGATCTTCACGAGCTGGTCGACGGCCGCCGGCCGGTAGACGTCGCAGGCCGCGAGCGCCACGTCCATCTTGTGCTCCTCGCGCAGGTGGCGGGCGAGCTTGCCGCAGGCGGTCGTCTTGCCCGAGCCCTGGAGGCCCGCCATCAGGATCACCGTGGGACCGGGCTTGGCGAAGACGAGGTCCCGTCCGGCGCCGCCCATCAGCTCGGTGAGCTCGTCGGAGACGATCTTGACGACCTGCTGGCCCGGGTTGAGGGACTGGAGGACCGCCTGCCCGGTGGCCTTCTCCCTGACCGCGGAGGTGAACTCCTTGACCACCTTGAAGTTCACGTCGGCCTCGAGCAGGGCCAGACGCACCTGGCGCATGGCCTTGGCGACGTCGTCCTCGGTCAGCTTGCCGCGCGAGCGGACGTCGCCGAGGGCGGCCTGGAGCCGGTCTGAGAGCGTGTCGAACACTCGGCCCAGCGTACTCTGCGCGCGTGGACAAGCGCCGCGTCTCGACCTTCCTGAGCGCGAAGCTTCTCAACCGTCCGGTCAAGGCGGCGGCTGCGGTTGGCTTGCCGCTGCCGGGGGCTCGTGCTCCTCGAGACCACCGGGCGCAAGAGCGGTCGCCCGCGTCGCAACCCGGTCGGAAAGGCGCTCGTAGGAGACACACTCTGGATCGTCGCCGAACATGGCCGACGTGCGGGTTACGTGCGCAACATCTCCGCGAATCCTCGGGTGCGAGTGAAGATTGGCCGCCGCTGGCGGGCCGGCACCGCGCATTTGATGCCCGACGACGACCCCCGCGAGCGTCAGCGCCGGATGCCGAACAAGCTGAACTCCGTGGGGGTCCGGGCGATGGGCAGCGACCTGCTCACCGTCCGGGTCGACGTGGACAGCTGATCCACCCTCGTACCGCCATGCGGCACGAGAAGGGATCTGGCCCCGGCTACGGACCCGGCGGCGGCGTTTGGCCGTCGCCCTTCGGCAGCGCCTCGCTGATGGTCCCAAGCGCCTGAGTGAACTCGCTGGGGATGATCCAGATCTTGTTCGACTCGCCCTGGGCTATCTGCGGCAGCATCTGGAGGTACTGGTAGGCGAGCAGCTTGGGGTCGGCGTCGCCGCGGTGGATCGCGTCGAAGACGGTCTCGATCGCCTTCGACTGCCCCTCCGCCTCGAGGATCTGCGACTGCCTCCGGCCCTCCGCGCGCAGGATCGAGGACTGCTTCTCCCCCTCGGCGGTGAGCACTTGTGACTGCTTGACGCCTTCGGCGGTGAGGATCGCGGCTCGGCGGTCGCGCTCGGCCCGCATCTGCTTCTCCATCGCCTCCTGAATGGTCCCGGGCGGGTCGATCGCCTTGAGCTCCACGCGGTTCACGCGGATGCCCCACTTGCCGGTGGCCTCGTCGAGGACGGTGCGGAGCTCGGCGTTGATGTTGTCCCGCGAGGTGAGCGTGTCCTCGAGAGTCATGCCCCCGATCACGTTCCGCAGGGTCGTGACCGTGAGCTGCTCGATGGCGATGATGTAGTTCGAGATCTCGTAGGTCGCCGCCTTGGGGTCGGTCACCTGGTAGTAGATGACCGAGTCGATGTTCACCGTGAGGTTGTCCTCGGTGATGACCGGCTGCGGCGGGAACGAGACCACCTGCTCGCGCAGGTCGATCAGCGGCTTGACGCGGTCGATGTAGGGGACGATCAGCGCCAGGCCCGCGTCGAGGGTCCGGTGGTAGCGGCCCAGCCGCTCCACGATGCCTGCTTTCGCCTGAGGCACGATCCGGATTCCCTGGGCCAGCGTGATCAGGACCACGGCGGCGATGACGATGAGCACGATCAGGGTGGCCACGGGCCCAACCTCCTATCTGCGAAGCAGCCGGCACGGCCGGCTGCGCACGATTTCATGGCTGCGAAACGGCCGGCTCTACCGGCTGCGCACGATTCCATCACTCCGCCACGAGCGCCGTGGCGCCGTCGATCTTCATCACATGGGCGCGGGCACCAGGTTCGAGCACATCGTCCTCGTCATAGGCCCGCGCTGTCCACACCTCCCCGCCGATCTTCACCTTGCCGGAGTCGGCATCCACGCGCTCGAGCACCACGGCTCGCGTTCCGACTAGCGCCGCGGTCCCGGTTCGAAGCCGCGCCGGCATCTTGATGTGGCGCCTGGCGATCGGCCGCAGGATCGCGAGCGACGCGATCGCGGCCACGATGAACACGATCCACTGGGCCGTGAGCCCCGCGCCTGCCACCGCGACGACAGCCGCCAGCACCGCGGCCACCGCGATCGGCCCGAGGAAGAAGCTGACGGTGACGATCTCACCGACGGCAAGAGCGCCCGCGGCGATCATCCACCACACCCAGTCCTCCATCTCGTGGCGATCCTACGTGAGGGCTTGCTCCACGTCGGCGAGAAGGTCCTCGGTGGCCTCGCAGCCCGCGCTCAGCCGGATGAAGCCCTCGGGTACGTCGTCCCCGCCCCAGCGACGGCGCCGCTCTGCCATCGTCACTACGCCTCCGAAGCTGGTCGCGTCGGTAACGAGGCGCGCGCGCTCCAGAAACCGCTCCGCGCGCTCGCGGCTGCCGACGTCGAAGCGGAGGACCGTCCCGAAGCGATTCATCTGCCGCGCGGCCAGCTCGTGTGCTGGATCGGACGCCAGCCCGGGGTAGCGGAGCCCGTCGACGCGTCCCTCGAGCCTCCGCGCAAGCGCCAGAGCGTTGGCCTCCGCCCGCTCGAGCCGAACGTCGAGCGTGGAGAGCGACCGGTGGGCGAGCCACGTCTCGAACGGTCCGGCGATCGAGCCGGTCACGGTGCGCCACTGGCGAATCGCGTCCGCGCGCGAGGGATCGGCCGCCGCAACGTAGCCCATGAGGAGATCGCTGTGGCCGCACATGTGCTTGGTGGCGCTCACCACGGACAGGTCGGCCCCCAGCGCCAGCGGCCTCTGCCCCAGCGGGGTTGGGAGCGTGTTGTCGACTGCTACCAGGGCGCCGCGCTCATGTCCCGCCGCCGCCAGCGCCCCGATGTCGCAGACGTCGAGCTCCGGGTTCGAGGGCGTCTCGAGCCAGAGGAGGTCGACACCGTCGGGTAGGACGTCCGGGGTGAGGTCGGCGGTCGGGACCTGCGTCACCCCCACCCCGCGCTCACCCAGGTGCGTCTGCGCGAGCTCGCGGACGTGCATGTAGCAGTCGGAGGGCATGACCAGGGAGCCGCCCGGACGCAGCGAGAACAGGAGAACCGCCGTGCAGGCCGCCATGCCCGAGCCGAACAACACGACGTCTCCCCCCTCCAGATCCCCGAGCGCGCGCTCGTAGGCCTCCCAGGTCGGATGCTCGTCGCGGCCATAGCGGTGGTCGGCGGTGTCGACCTCCCCGCTCACGTGGAACGGAGCGGCGAGCACCGGTCCGGGCAGGAACGGCGCGCCCTGCTCGGGCTCCGGCAGCCCCGCCCGCACGACCCGCGTGCCGTCCTTCATTCCAGGATCGCTCGGGCGAAGTCGTCGGGGTCGAACGGCCGCAGGTCCTCCAGAGCCTCACCGGTCCCGATCAGCTTGACGGGCACGCCGAGCTCCTCCGCGATCGCCAGCGCGATCCCGCCCTTCGCGGTCCCGTCGAGCTTGGTCAGCACGATTCCGGAGACCTCCACGGCCTCCCGGAACATGAGCGCCTGCCGCAGCCCGTTCTGGCCGGTGGTGGCGTCGATCGTGAGCAGGGTCTCCTGCGGAGCGCCGTCCTGCTGCCGGGCGATCACGTTGCGAACCTTGCGCAGCTCGTCCATCAGGTGCTGCTGGGTGTGGAGGCGCCCCGCGGTGTCGACGATCACGACGTCGTGGCCACGGGCATGGGCGGCCTCTATGGCGTCGTAAGCCACGGCGCCCGGGTCGGAGCCGGGCTCCCCGCGCACCAGCTCGGCACCGGCCCGCTCCGCCCACGTCTCGAGCTGCTCTGCCGCCGCAGCGCGGAAGGTGTCGGCGGCGGCGATCAGGACCGAGAGGCCGAGCTCCTGGAGGTGCCAGGCGATCTTGCCGATCGTGGTCGTCTTGCCGCTGCCATTGACTCCCACCATGAGCAGGACGGTGGGCTTGCTCGTGAGGTCGATCGTGTCGTCCTCCGCGCGCGAGGTGTCCGCCAGGAGCTCACGCAGGCGGCGCGTCAGGTCCTCGCCGCCGGAAAGGTCGCCGCTTCCGGCCTCACTTTCGAGCCGCTCGACGATCCGGGCCGTCGTCGGTGCTCCCACGTCGGCGTAGATCAGCGTCTCCTCGAGGCGCTCGAACGCCTCGTCGTCGAGCGACTCGA
>Ga0126312_10001516_pt1 | contig 15273 bp, 16 predicted proteins | sample Plot104A_FD_92537 | JGI IMG/M metagenome (GOLD analysis project Ga0126312, IMG submission 92537) | Serpentine soil microbial communities from UC McLaughlin Reserve, CA, USA - Plot104A | ecosystem: Environmental > Terrestrial > Soil > Grasslands | place: USA: UC McLaughlin Reserve, Lake County...
ACCGAGCGCGTCGTAGACGTACTCGTCGAGGTCGAACGTCGTGAGGATCAGCACGCGAGGCTCCGAGCCGGGCCGGCCTGGAGCCGCGTTCGCGATCTGCCGGGTAGCGGCGATGCCGTCGAGCTCGGGCATCCGGATGTCCATGAGCACGACATCGGGCTTCAGGCGCCGCGCGCTGTGGACGGCCTGCTCGCCGTTGGCCGCCTCGCCGACGACGGTGATGTCGTCCTCGACCTCGAGCACCATGCGAAACCCGGCGCGCACGAGCGCCTGGTCGTCGGCGATCAGGACGCCGGTGCTCACGACGCCAGCGGGAGCGAGGCACGCACGACGAAGCCGCCCTCTGGGCGGTGGTCTGCGTGCAGTTGACCGCCGTGCAGCGCGACGCGCTCGCGCATCCCCACCAGGCCGTGCCCGCCGTCGGCCTCGCCGCCCTTGCGCGGCTGACCGGGCGCACCGTCGTCGGAGATCTCCAGCTCGAGCTCGTCGGCACCGTAGCGGACCTGGACGCGGGCGTGCACCGGGCCGGCGTGCTTGAGCGTGTTGGTCAGCGCCTCCTGGACGATGCGATACACAGACAGGTCCACGCCGGCAGCCAGGGGGGCGGGATCGCCTTCGGTGACCAGCTCGACCTCCAGCCCGCTCCGGCGCGCCTGCTCGAGCAGCGCGCCGAGGTTCTCGACCCCGGGCTGTGGCGCGAGCGGCACGTCGCTGTCGGGTTTGCGCAGCGCGCCGAGCGACCGGCGCATCTCGCCGAGCGCCGTGCGACCTGTCCGCTCGATCGTTTCGAGCGCGTCGCCTGCGCGCTCGGGATCGCGGTCGAGCACGCGCCGCGCGCCCTGGGCCTGCACGACCATGAGCCCGACGTTGTGCGCGATGACGTCGTGAAGCTCGCGTGCGACGCGGGTGCGCTCCTCCGCTACCGCGTTGAGCTCGCGCTGGCGCTGCTCGCGCTCGATTGCCGCGACGCGCTGGGCGCGTGAGCGGCTCGTGCGACCGGCGAGCCAGGGCGCGACGACGACCAGGCCGGCGGAGAACAAGAAGCTCTGGACGTCGATGTCCCCGCCGGCGAGCACGGCGCTCCACACGGAGACGACACCGATGCCGACTCCGGCGCGCGCGGGGCGGTCGTCGGAGTACGCGCCAACCGAGTAGAAAGCGATCGCGCCGGCGACGAGCGCCGCACCCGGCGGCGGCTCTCCCTCGAACAGCGCGCCGCCGAGGACCGAGTTGAGAAACGCGGTCGCGCCGAAGAGGCCGGCGACGGCGATTGGTGCGCGCCGGCGCGCGGCGAGCGGCAGCGTGAGCAGCAGCCCGCCGGCGACGTCCACCACCGCGACGCTGCCCTCGTCGCGCAGCACGAGGTGCAGCTCGAGCGCCACCGCCAGCACGACGGCGATGAGCCAATCGAGCAACCGTTGGTCGCGCACGCGTTGCACGACACGAAGGTAGACGGTCAGCGGCTCCCTGGTCGTCGCCCGAAGTGACGACCCCGGGTCGTTCTCGAGGATGACGCCCCGTCCGGGGAGATCGACTCGCAGGCCACGCAAGATCACCGGTGCGGCCGACGACGCGCGGCCCGGCCGGTGCGATCGTGCCTGCCATGAACAATGCAATCACACTTCGCGGCCTCACCAAGCGGTACGGCGCACGCGCTGCCGTCGAGAGCCTGACGATCGACGTCCCGACGGGCGTCGTCGCCGGGTTCGTCGGCCCCAACGGCGCCGGCAAGACGACGACGATGGCGATGCTCCTCGGCCTGGTGAAGCCCTCCGGCGGCAGCGGGCACGTGCTCGGCGAGCCGCTCGATGACCCAGAGTCGTACCTCGGACGCGTCGGCGCCCTCGTCGAGGGCCCGGCCTTCTACCCGGCGCTCACCGGCGCCCAGAACCTCGCCGTGCTCGCCACTACGGCCGGCCACGACCACTCTCAGATCCCAGGGCTCCTCGAGCTGGTGGGACTCGCTGCGCGCGGCGACGATCGCTTCCGCAGCTACTCGTTCGGGATGAAGCAGCGCCTCGGAATCGCCGCCGCACTGCTCGGCAACCCGAGCCTGCTCATCCTCGACGAGCCGATCAACGGGCTCGACCCGGCCGGCGTGCACGAGATGCGAGGCCTGATCGGCCGGCTCGCGAGCGGCTCGCGCACCGTGCTCGTCTCCTCCCACGTGCTGGCGGAGCTCGAGCAGGTCAGCGACTGGCTGATCGTGATCGACGACGGGCGGCTCGTCTTCCAGGGCCCGGCGTCCGAGCTGCTGGATCGCTCCGGCGCGAACCTCGCGGTCGCGCCCGAGCATCCCGGCGACCTGGAGCGACTGCGTGGCCTGCTCAGGGCCGCCGGCCACGAGAGCCAGGCCGTCGACGACCACCTAGAGATCGCCGTGGACGGCGACGATCCTCGCGGCTTGGCAGCCGCGTTGAACCGCACTGCGGGCGAGGGCGGGATCGTCCTCGCCGAGCTGCGCGTGACGGGCGCCAGCCTCGAGGACCGCTACCTGACGATAGTCAAGAACGGAGGAGACCGATGATCAAATCGTTCAAAGCAGAGCTGCTGAAGCTGCGCCGCCGCCGGGTGGCGGTGGTCGCGACTTTCGGCGCCCTGGCGTTCGCGGTGATCGCATCGACGGCCGTGTTCCTGTCGGCGACGCAGGCCGGAGAGCCGCGTGGTCGAGACGCGACCATCGAGTCCCTCAGCCAGGCGGGCGGCGCGACCGAGGCGTTCGCCCTCGGGGTCTCGTTCACCGGGCTCGTGGTGCTTGTCCTGTTCATCGCCAACGTCGCGGGCGAGCTCTCGCAGGGCACGATCCGCACGCTGCTGATGCGCCAGCCCCGGCGCCTCGCGCTGCTCGCGGGCAAGATGGCCGCGCTGCTGACGTTCGTCGCGGGCGTGCTCGCGCTCGCCGAGGTCCTCACCGTGGCCGCGTCGGCCGCGATCGCCCCGAGCCAGGACGTCGCCATGACTTCGTGGTTCGGGCTCGACGGACTCGGCGAGGCGGCGAGCGACTACGCGACCGCGCTGCTCGGCGCCACCTTGTGGGCGCTGCTCGGCATGGCGATCGCCGTCTTCGTCCGCTCGATCCCGGTCGCGCTGGGCATCGGCATCGTGTGGGCCGGGCCGTTCGAGCACATCATCCAGGACTCGTGGACTTCCGCGGATCGCTGGTTCCCCGGGTTGCTGCTGGAGTCGCTCGCCGCCGGGGGCACCGACGAAGTCGCGTTCGGCCGGGCGCTCGCGCTCGTGGCCGTCTACGTCGCGGTCGCCGTGAGCGCGGCGGCCATCGTGTTCGCCCGCCGAGACGTCACCGGCTGACGGGACCTGTCGAGTCGTATCCTCGATCTGGCAGAGGCCGGGACGGGGGCGAAAGCCCTGGACCGAAGCTCCGCGACCAGCCGCTCACAGTCCGCGACAGACGCAGACCGGTCCCTCGACTGCCAGGTGTTACGACAGCAGCGACTGACCCGGAGTGCCAGCTGCCGATATAGGGCACTCTCGCGGGACGCACGGGCCACTCCCGCAACCGCACGGATGCAGTCGTCGTCAGACGCTCCTCACCGGCTCCCGCTCGGGACGATGGGCGGGCATCTCGGGTTACGCTGCCTGTCGCTTCCGCAAGTCGCGTGATAAGCGGAAGCGCGAGGCCCGCGGTGTTGCTCTCCAAGTACGGCAGAGGCGGGGAGGCTCGAGCGCGCTCAGCCGCTCGTGCGGGCCCGCGTCCAGGCGGCGGTGAAGCTCTTCCCGCGCCACGGGGCGCCGCGTTCCCGTTTCCCGGTGGGGGCGGGGCGGTATTCATGCGGGAGGCGGCCGAGTCGCACCGCGGGCTCTTCGCCGAGCGCGCCGACGCCTACGGCGAGAACGTGCGGGCAAAGCTCGAGTGCTGCCTCGCGGTGACGGATCGGAGCGAATTCGCACTCGGTCGGTGAAGACACGAAGCTCGCGTGCCTGGGCGCTCGAGTGATCCATCATGCTCGGCTCGTGCTCGCGGGTTGCGATCAGCGAGGAACAGCGATCGGTCCTCAGCCAAGCATGGCGAAGAACAGGTCGCTCTCCTCGTAGATGAGCGTCGGATCTGGTTCGCACAGGAAGCATTGCGTGCTCGGTGCCACAGGAAATGAAGGTAGTAGCCGCGCCGGTCTCAGCGAGACGATGGGCACCAGTGCCCAAACGAGCAGGGGCTAGATGGTTCCGGAGGCTAGCGAGTCAAACGTAGAAGTTCCCCACTTGCAGGCGGTTCAACGATATGGAGCTAGGGGGACTCGAACCCCCGACCTCCTGGGTGCGATCCAGGCGCTCTCCCAACTGAGCTATAGCCCCACGACGCGGGACGCACCGAGGTCGCAGAGCGTCCCGAGGGGCAAGGATAGCCGCCTAGCTGCCGATTTAAGCTCATGAGAGACGCGTGAGCTATCGCGGGCGCCTCACACTCTTCCTGCTGATCGTCGTCTTGCCGATGATCGCCGTCACGGTGCTCGTAGTGCACGCGACGGCGCAGTCCCGTAACCGCAAGGCGGACGCGCGGCTTGCCGAGGCCATCGACACGGCCACGGCGCTCTACCGCGACGACTCCGGCGCCGCCAAGCGCACCACGAAGCGGCTCGGAAAGGACCCGTCCTTCGGCGCGGCGCTCAGCTCAGGCGACAGCGGACAGATCAGAAGCGCGGCCCGGAGCCAGCCGGCGGATATGGAATCGACGCCCTCGTGGTGCGCGACGCGAGCGGCCACAAGCTCGTGACGCTGGGCCGCTCACCGCTCGTCGCCTCCTACCGGCTGGATCTCCGCGGCTCGGGCGGAGATCTCGCCTCCCTCCTCGCCTCGACGACGACGCCGGCGCAGTACCTCGCCGAAGTGCGGCGCCTCACCGGGCTCGACGGGGCACTGGCGCACGGCGGAAAACGCGGCTCGTCCACGCTTCCGGTCGGTGATGCCACCCTTCCGGGCGGCGGGGAGTCCGCCGACGTCAACGTCGAAGGCCGCGAGCTTCGCGCCGCAACCGCGACGCTGCCGGGCCCAGGAAGCCCCCGACTCACCGTGTTCGGGCTGCGCAGCCGGCGAGCTTCTTCTCCTCGAGCCCGGTGGTCGCGGCGGTGCTGGTCGCGTTCTTCGCCATCGCCTTGCTCTTCGTTGCGATGCTCCTGAGGACGCTGGGCGGTCAAGTCCGGGCGATGCTCGGCGCGGCGCGGAGCATCGGCGAGGGGGACTTCAGTCGCCAGGTGCCCGTAGTCGGGAGGGACGAGATGGCGGGGCTCGCGAGCGAGTTCAACAAGATGAGCGACCGGCTGAGCGATCAAATGGACGCGCTGCGGCGCCAGCAGGTGGAGATTGACCGCTCGGTGAGACGAATCGGGGAGGCATTCGCGTCCGGACTGGACCGCCAGGCGCTGCTCGAGGTGGTGCTCGGGACCGCCCAGGCGGCGTGTGCGGCGCAGTACGCCGCGATCACGTTGACGGACGGAGGGGGCGCCGAGGTGGCGACCGGAAAGGCGGATGGCGCCGGAAGAGTTGCGAGCGTGGCCCAGCAAGAGGCGATCGCGAAGGACGACCTCGTCTCTCGCCAGGAGGACGGCATATACGCGGTCGCGAGCCCGCTGCGCCGGTTGGGGGAGTCGCCGAGAAGCGTCGGGGCGATGGGCATCGCGCGCCAGGGCGACCGTTTCAACCGGGCGGAGCGCGATGTCTTCCTCTATCTCGTCGGGCAGGTGTCCGCCTCGATCGAGAACATCGCGCTCCACGAGCTCGTGAGCGAGCAGGCGATCACCGACGAGCTCACGAGCCTTTCCAACAACCGCCGCTTCAAGGAGCTCTTCTCCAAGGAGGCGTCGCGGGCAAGCCGGTTCGGCCACGAGCTTTCCCTCCTGATGCTGGACATCGACGGATTCAAGGAGATCAACGACACCTACGGGCACCTCCAAGGCGATGAGGTACCGCGCATGATCGGTCGAGTGCTCTATTCGGAGTCACGTGGAGTGGACGAGCCGGCCCGCTACGGCGGCGAGGAATTCGTGCTGGCCCTGCCGGAGACCGGGCTCGCGGGGGCGCTTGAGCTTGCGGAGCGGATCCGCTCCCGGATCGAGTCCCAACCGGTGCCGAGGACGGACGGCGCGGGGGAGCTCCGGGTGACGGCGAGCATCGGGGTGGCGGCCCTGCGTGACTCGGCTGAGGATGAGCGGTCGCTGATCGCGGCTGCGGATGCGGCGCTGTATGAGGCGAAGCGCGCCGGGAAGAACCGCGTCGCGGCCGCGGGGGCAGCGAGCGCCGCCGATCGCTAGTGACCGCTAGCGGCGCGATCAGTGGCGAACGGTCCGGGCATTCGTGCGATCCGCCGCCCGTCGGGATGCAGGAAAGCGTGCCTGCACGCCCGATCAGGCGCAGTACCCTTTCCTGTCCACACGGCTATGGGAATCCTCGACGAAGCGATTCGCGCGCACCTCGAGCTGAAGCGAAGGCGCGGCGCCACCGAGTCCGAGCTGAAGCAGCTCGCGGATGAGGCGTTCGGGCCACCGGCGCGGCCGGGCGAGCCAGACTTCCCCGAGACCGGGGAGGAGCCGACTGCCCAGGCCGGAAACGGCGCCGCGGCCGAGGCGGCGGCGGAGTCGCCGGGGGCCCCCGAGGCCCCCGTGGTGCCGCCTGCCGAGGAGCCGGACGTCGAACCGGGGATCGCCGAAGAGGAGGGACGTCCCGAGGAGGTCCCGGAGCCGCCGCTGGAGCCCGAGCAAGAGCAGGAGGTTCCGATTGACGCGCTCGAGACCGCCGAGCATCCGTTCCCGGAAGAGCTCGTCGAGCCCGCGTCGCCGCCGGATGAGGAGACTTCACCCCACGAGCCGCTTCCGGGCGAGGAGCCGGGCGTTCCGGGCGAGCAGGAGCTCCCGCCGCCCGGCGAGGAGCGCGGCGAGGAGGCCGAAGACGAGGACGTCCTCGCCGATACCCCAGAGTTCCTCAAGGATGCCCCGGAGGACGACGAGCTGTGGTTCGAGCAGCGTGAGCCGAAGGACTTCGACTTCTAGCTACACGTAGCCGCGGGTGCGGGCGGCCTCGACGACGCGCTCGATCCCGACCAGGTAGGCCGCCTCCCGGAGATCGATTCCCTCCTCGCGTGAGCGCGCGGAGACCTCGCGGTACGTGCGCCGCATGATCGTGCCCAGCTTGTCGTTCACCTCTCGCTCGTCCCAGCGGAAGTGCTGGAGGTTCTGCACCCACTCGAAGTAGGAGACGACCACGCCGCCGGCGTTCGCCATGACGTCCGGGATGACGTAGATGTCCTTGCCGCCCAGGATGCGGTTCGCCGCCGGAGTGGTGGGGCTGTTCGCGCCCTCCACGATCACCTTGCACTGCATCCGCTCGGCGTTGCCCTCGTGGATCATGCCGCCAAGCGCCGCGGGGATGAAGACGTCGCAGGGCACCGCGACGAGGTCGTCGGCTGGGATGGCCTCCGCACCTTCGAACTCCGTGATCAGCCCGCCCGCCAGGAGATGGTCGTGGAGCGAGTTGGCGTCGATTCCGGCGTCGTTTCGGACCGCTCCGCTGGCATTCGAGACGGCCACCATCTTCGCGCCGAGCTGCTGCATGATCCGCGCCGCCCAGGAGCCCACGTTGCCGAAGCCCTGGACCGCGAAGCGCGTGTCCGCCGGGCTGAGGCCGAGGTGGGGGGCGGCCTCGCGAAACATGTAGACGCAGCCGCGGCCAGTGGCGGCCTCGCGCCCGTAGGAGCCCTCGAGGGAGATCGGCTTGCCGGTGCAGATCGCCGGCGTGTGTCCGTGGAGCTTGCCGTACTCGTCCATGAACCACGCCATCACCTGGGCGTTGGTGTTGACGTCGGGAGCGGGGATGTCCCGCGTGGGGCCGAGGATCTTCTCGATCTTGTTCATGAACGAGCGGGCGATCTTCTCGACCTCTTCCGGCTCTAGCTTGTTAGCGGGGCAGTTGACGCCCCCCTTGGCGCCCCCGTAGGGGATGCCGGCCACGGCCGTTTTCCAGGTCATCAGCGAGGCGAGGGCCCGAATCTCGTCGATGTCGACCTCGGGATGAAAGCGAACCCCGCCTTTGTAGGGGCCGCGCGCGCCGTTGTGCTGGATCCGGTAGCCCGAGAAGACGTGGACCTTGCCGTCGGAGAGGCGCACGGGGATCTGGACGGTGACCTCGCGGTATGGGGTCCAGAAGACGACGCGAATGTCGTCGGGAAGCCCGAGGTGATCGGCGGCGATGTTGAAGTAATGGCGGACGATGTCGAGGTTCGACACCTCGGCGCGCTGGCCGGGCTTGCGCTCGCCGACCGCCTCCGCGACCTCCTTCGCCTCCTCGACCGCCTGGACCGACTTGTCGACGTCCTCGCGCTCGCCTACCGGCGTCTGGGTATCCGTCCTCGCCATCGAGCCTCCGGAGATCCGCTCCTTGCTCCGCATCCTCCCACAAGCGGGCGCACTGGGCAAAGGCGGAGCATGGCCGCGCCATTGCCCTTGCGGGCGGTTCCCCACATCCCGTGGCCGCGAACTGAGGCGATCTGCGCCCACAAGTCAGCCCGCGTGAGGAATCGGGGTCGGACCTAGAATGGCCGAAGGGGCCATAGCTCAGCTGGGAGAGCGCCGGCTTTGCAAGCCGGAGGGCGCGGGTTCGAATCCCGCTGGCTCCATGCCTCGAACAATCGCAGCACCGGCGGCTTCCTCCTTTCTCGTGACCAATACGGTGACCGAAGCCTTTGGTGGTCCATGGGCCACCAAAGGCTTCGGGCGCTGTCCGCTGCGGTCGAGGCCGCTGCCTCAGGAAGGCGTCACGCGGTCGCCGGGCCGATCACCTCAATGCGTGACGCTGATTAGCTCGATCTGCTCCTGGTTGCCGCTCACCGTCTGCTCCTTGACGTCCCCCACGCCCGCCACGTAGTACTTGCGCTCGGCGACGCTGGGGTCTAGCTGCGGGGCGGTCTCCTCGGTGAGCAGCGTGTCCTTGTAGGAGCCGTTGGGCACCTGCACGGGGCCGCCGCTTCCCAGCACGCGCGCCTGATCCATGGCGTGGTGGGGGTAGTACTCCTGCCGGTAGGCATCCCCACGCTGCGGTTCGCCCGGCATGATGATCCCGGGCTCCGCGCCGTCCACCCCGGCCTGCCAGGAATCGCTCGCCTTCACGAGCTTCCCGTGCTCGACTTCGCGCGCGAGCTCCCCCATGTACCAGACGTTCCCGCCCTTGTCCTGCGCGTACCAGTCGAACGTCCGCTCCACGAGCTCGCCGCGTGAGTAGACGCTGTCGCGAACAACCGTGCTGTCAACGCCGAGGATCCTCTTCGTCCGCTGCGTCACCGCCATGTCGTCCGTCTGCGGCGTCTTGCCGTCTTCCGCCACGCCCTTGTAATGGAAGGTCGTGCCGGGCTTCAGCGGGAAGTAGCGGTTGTCGATGACGTCGACGAAATTCGCCGGGTCGATCGCGGGGGAATAGGGGCCGTGAATCGGCGCAAGCTCGGACGCTGACTGCGTCGGTCTCGCCGCGGTGGAGGAGGAGGCTTCCCCGCCCGAGGAACCGCAGCCGCTCGCCAGCAAGGCACTCGCCGCGAGAGCGGACAGCGCCATCCCCGTCATGACATGTCGTGATCGTCTCTTCATCGTCGCCTCCATCGCTCGGGCTCAAGTGGGCATTCGACCTGCGTTCTAGAGTCGTCCGATGAAGGAAGGGTGAAAGGCGGCCGGGCGCAGCGAGCTCAAGTCCCGTCGGGAAGCTCGAGCCAAACGTCCGCCCCGCCCTCGGGCCGGTTACGGGCGTGCGCGGAGCCGCCGTGCGCGCGCGCAACCGCATCCACGATCGCGAGGCCCAGGCCCGTTCCGCCTCGAGGGCGCACGGCAGCGGCTCTGCTGAAGCGCTCGAACGCATGCTCAATGAAGTCCGGCCCAAAGCCTCCGCCCCGGTCGGCGACGTGCAGCTCGAGCCGGCCATCGACGAGACGTGCCCAGATTCGAACTTCGCCTTCTCCGTGGCTGAAGGCGTTCTCGACCAGGTTCGTCAGCGCCCTCTCGAGCAGCGCGGCATCCGCTTCGACCGTCAGCCCGTCCGCGGCGTCGACGATCAGGGCGCGCCGCAAGCTCTGCGCCCGGCCCGCGAACCTGTCGCGGAGCAATCGCAGCAGCTCCCCGAGCTCGAGCCGGTGCACTTCGGTGGTCACCGAGCCGTCCTCTGAACGCGCGACGACGAGCAGGCCCTCCGCGAGGGAGATCAGGCGATCGACCTCCTCGATCGCCGAGGCGATCGCCGCGCGAAGCCGCGCCGGGTCCTCCTCGTAGCGCAGGGCCAGCTCGAGCTCGGTCTTGTGTAGCGCCAGCGGAGTGCGCAGCTCGTGGCTTGCCTCGGCCACGAACCGGCGCTCCCTGTCTATGGCCGCCGAGAGTCGCCCGAGCATCCCGTTCAGGGTCTCGCCGAGACGCCGAAGCTCGTCGCGAGCAGGGGAAACCGGGAGGCGCTGATCGACGTCGGCGGTGGAGATCTCCGCGGCGCGCGAGCGCATTGCCTCTACGGGGCGCAGCGCGGCCCCTACGGCTCCGTAGCCGGCAAGGCAGGCCAGCAGCAGCGCCACGGGGCCACCGATCAAAAGCAGCGTCGCGAGGTTGCTCAGCGTGGCCTCGCGGTCAGCAAGCGACTCACCGGTGACGACGACGAGCGGCCGTCCTTCGAACAAGATCGGCGTTGCGAGCAGGCGCGCGGGCTCGCCACCCAGGGGTCCGAAGCTCTGTGCCGTGAAAGTGATGGGTCCGCGAATCGCTGATCTTGCCTCGGAGCCGTCGAGGACGGGACCGCCTCGTGGCTGCGCTGTCGGGTCGAAGAGCCGACCGGCGGAGGTGAGGACTTGGGCGAAGTGGCCCCCTCCACCGCGGAGGAACTCCCTGGCGGATTCCCCGAGGCCGACGTCATAGACCCGGATCAGCTGGGTCAGCTCGCTCGCGCGCGATTGGAGAGTGTCATCGATGGACCGATCGAGCTCCGCTTCGAAGCGGAAGAAGACGATCAGCCCGACCCCCGCCAGGACGATCGTCACTACCGCAGCGAACGCCAGCGTGATCCGCGTCCTGATCGGCAGGCGCTTCAGATGCCGCCGTCCTCCCGCAAGCGATAGCCGGCGCCGCGCACCGTCTCGATCGATCGCGTGCCGAAGGGCGCATCTATCTTCTTGCGCAGGTACCTGATGAAGGAGTCCACCACGTTCGAGCGGTTCTCGTACGCGTAGTCCCAGGCATGCTCGAGGAGCTGCGTCCTCGACAGGAGGTCACCCGGCCGACTCATCAGCGTCTCGAGCAGCGCGAACTCCTTCGCCGAGAGAAAGATCTCACTCTCCCCCCTCCACACGCGGCGGCTAGCCGGATCGAGACGTAAGTCCCCCACGCGGATTTCCGGCGCGCGCTCGATCGGTCCGCGCCTGGCGATGGCGTGCAGGCGCGCGAGCAGCTCCCCGTATGAGAAGGGCTTCACGAGGTAGTCGTCGGCGCCCCGATTGAGCCCCTCGATCCGGTCGCGGACCTCCCCGCGCGCGGTCAGCATGAGGATCGGGGTGCTCGCGCCGCCTGCGCGAAGGCGCCGGCAGACCTCGAAGCCGTCGAGGTCCGGAAGCATCACGTCGAGGACGATCACGTCGTAGGGGTGGGCTGCCGCCATCCAGAGCACGTCCTGGCCTCGAGGCGTCACGTCGACAGCCATCCCCTCCTTGCGCAGGCCGCGGCCGATCAGCTCGGCCATCTTCGCCTGATCCTCGACGAGCAAGACACGCATTCAGATCACCGGTTGCACATTGTCCTCCGCGGATGAAGGGAAGATGAGACGCTCAGACCGCCGTCAGCCAAGGGCGTGGGCTCCGGCCCGCAGGAGCGCCGGCACTTGGTCGAGCGGGTTAGGCGTGTTCAGCAGGACGACGCCGAGCTCGTGGCCGCCGCGCCTCTGAGTGATCACATAGCAGCGCCCGGCGGCGTCCGTGTAGCCCGTCTTCACCCCCGTGATCTCCTTCATCCCCAGGCGGATGAAGGGGTTGTTGTTGTAGAGGTCGAGATAGCCGCCCCTGACCGGGAACGGGAACCGGAGATGGTCGGCCCCGACGGTCTTGCGGATGCGCCCGTTTGCGAGGCCGGCGCGGGCCAGCGCCGCCAGGTCGCGTGGGCACGAGTAATTGCCCCGGTCGAGGATGCCGCTGGGACTGGAGAAGTGAGAGCAGCTCAGACCGAGGCGCAGCGCCCAGACGTTCATCCGCCTGACGAAAGCCGGAACGCTGCCGGCATCGTGCTGCGCGAGCGCAATCGCGGCGTCGTTTCCGGACACGAGCAAGAGCCCGTCGAAGAGGTATCGAAGCGGCACCCTCTTGCCCTTCGGGAGCACGCCGATCCCCGAGCCCTCGTAGGCGAGCGCCTGGGGCGTGATGAGGACCCGCTCGTTCGGGGGGTCGCGGCGGGCCACGATCAGCGCGGTGATCATCTTCGTCAGGCTCGCGATCGGAAGCCGGCGCCGTGGGTGGCGCTGCCACAGGACCCTGCCGCTTTGGACGTCGAACAGGATCCCGGCCCGGGGAGGCTGCGCGAACTCGACGTGGACGGGGAGCCGGCGGGGCGCCGGCGGCAGGGAAAACCGGGAGCGATGCGTGTAGGGGTGGTTGCCCGCCGGGGCCGCCCGGCCGCCCCCTTCGTGGACTCGCTGCGGCGCCGCGCCCTCACCCCACGGCGAGGGATCGACGACCAGGAGCGCCACCCCACCGATCCCGAGCAGGACGCTCAGCCCCGTTCCCAGCCAGAGCCTCATCGAGGCGGATTCCGGATCGCTCCCAACACGGCCAGCATGATCAGGCCGATGATCAGGAACGAGACGAGGCTGAAGATGTCGAAGCTCGACCGGGCGGCGACGGCGGCGGTCATCCCCCCGAAGAGCAGGCAGAACACGAGTGCGACGAGCAGGAGGGCATTACGCATATATGCCCGACCGCTTGTCCCGGTAGCGGTTGGCAAACAGCTTGATCGCCGCGAGGCCGAATACGAAGCCCCCGACGTGCGCCCAGTAGGCGACGCCGCCACCGCCCGCGACGGCGGTGGTGCCGACCTGCCCGATCGCCGGTAGGAACTGGAGCGCGAACCAGATCGCGAGCAGGATCGCCGCCGGGATCTCGATCAGGGTGAAGAAGAAGAAGATGAAGATCACGGTCAGCACCGACGCTCCCGGGTACAGCAGCAGGTAGCCACCGAGCACGCCGGCGATCGCCCCGCTCGCACCGATCGCCGGCTCCGTCGAGTTGACGTCGAGGAGCGCCTGCGCGTACGCGGCCACGATCCCCGCGAGCAGATAGAAGAGCAGAAACCGCGGCCTGCCCATCGAGTCCTCGACGTTGTTGCCGAAGATCCACAGAAACAGCATGTTGAAGCCGATGTGGAGTAGGCCGCCGTGCAGGAACATCGAGGTGACGATCGTCACCCACCAAGGCGGTGAATCGAGCGGGGCGAACTGGACGCCGGGCCGGTCGTCGAGCTGCCGCAGGCGCTCGTACCCCCTCGTTCCCTGGCAGACTACCTGCGCCGTTCGGCCCCCTGGGCTGGGCACCACGCCGATCGCGCAGTCCTTGCCGGGATGAGTGAGCCGGTAGGGAATCGCCCCATACTCGATCGTTGTCTCGTCCTGTTGAGACAGCCCTTGGACGTGCGGGTTGCTGCTCGATCCTGCATCCGAGGATTGGCTGATCTGCCACCCGAAGACGGCGACGTTCACGGCGATCAGCAGCACGGTGAGGAATGGAAACCGTGAGGTGGGGACGTTGTCCTTGATCGGGATCAAGGCGCGCGAAGCCTATTCGCGCCCCTTTCCGGGGCGCTTAACCTGCTAAATCCAAGTCGCCAATCCTGATTTGCGAGACTGGACGTACCGGCAACCGGCAACCGCGAGTCGTTCCGCACCGCGGATCCGTGGCGCGATACCGACGTGATCGACGCGCGGGCGCCACGGTTCAACCAGGCGGTCGTCGGTGCCGTCGCGCTCCTCGGCGCCGTCTTCGGGTGGCCGCTCGCGTGGGCGGTCCTTTCCGTGCAGCTCGTGATCGGGCTGACCATCGGGCGCCGCTTCTGCCTGACCTGCCTTGCTTACTTCGCGCTGGTCCAGCCCCGTTTCGGGGAAGGGCCGCTGGAGGACGCGCGGCCTCCACGCCTCGCGAACATGCTGGGGGCGGCGTTCCTCGGCGCCGCGGCGGCTTCCTGGTGGCTCGGCGGGACGGCGATCGCGACGACCCTGGGTGTCCTGGTTGCCGTGCTCGCCCTGACCGCCGCGGCGACGGGCTTCTGCGCCGGCTGCGAGGTCTACCGGCTCACCGCCCGGCTGCGCGGGATCTCGCCGCAGCACCACGCGCGCCTGGATCCAGCGGACCTGGCGGGGCTCGACGGGCACACGCGCGCGTACGTCGAGTTCACGCACCCCTCTGCAGCGACTGTCGGGAGTGGGAGGAGCGGCTTCGCGGTGAGCCGCTGCTCACCCTGGACGTGCGCGACAGGCCGGATCTCGCGCGCAAGTACGGGGTCGCGATTGTGCCCACGGTCGTTGCTGTGGCATCCGACGGCACGGTGATCGCGCGGCTAGCGCCGTGAGCCCCGGCCGCGCCGGGCCCGCGGCCGAAGCCGAGGAACCAGCGATTTCTACGGCTACGTGAAGAGCCCGAAGCCCCGTCGGTGCGCGAAGGACCGGAAGATCGCCCTCTACAAGCAGAGGGGCGCTGAGCAGAAGCCGCGCCTCGACGAGAAGATCGCCTTCCACACCGCGGAGAAGCAGGGCGAGCGGTACCGCTGGGACACCGGGAACCTCGGCCTGCACCAGGGCAGGTTCTACGCCCGCGCCGGCCGGATCCCCGGCTGCAAGGCAGACAGCAGCCCGACGGTCCGCGCCCAGTAGGCGCTGAGCGACTGCGTGCGCACGGCGGCTCAGGCCGCCGCTCGCCGCTCGCTGACCTCGCGGGCGGCCTCGTCCGCGTGGTAGCTCGAGCGAACCAGCGGCCCGGACGCGACCGATTCGAAGCCGAGCTCGTAGGCGGCCTCCTCCAGCTCCTTGAACTCGTCCGGATCCCAGTAGCGGACGATGGGGAGGTGCTTTTCGGTGGGACGCAGGTACTGGCCCACCGTGAGCACCTGCACGCGGTGCTCGCGCAGCGTGGCGAACGCCCCCACCAGCTCGTCGAAGGTCTCCCCCAGCCCCACCATCAACCCGGACTTGGTGATCACATCTTTTCCGCCCACCTCCTTCGCCAGCCTGAGGACGCGACAGGAGCGTGCGAAGTCGGAGCCTCGGCGCGCCTTCGGATAA
>Ga0126312_10001517_pt1 | contig 15263 bp, 18 predicted proteins | sample Plot104A_FD_92537 | JGI IMG/M metagenome (GOLD analysis project Ga0126312, IMG submission 92537) | Serpentine soil microbial communities from UC McLaughlin Reserve, CA, USA - Plot104A | ecosystem: Environmental > Terrestrial > Soil > Grasslands | place: USA: UC McLaughlin Reserve, Lake County...
CCTGAGGACGAGGCGCGGGAGGCGGTGGCTGAGCTGTACGAGACGGATCGCCAGGCGTATGGCCATGTTCCGAACTTCACGCGGGCGTTCTCGCTTCGGCCGGAGGTCTATGCCACGTGGCGGGAGCTCAACATGACGATCAAGTCGAATATGGACTTGCGTCGGTACGAGCTGGCGACCGTGGCCGCTGCCCGCCGTCTTCGCTCCAGCTATTGCGCGCTGGCCCACGGGACCGTGCTCGCTGAGAAGTTCATGGGACCGGACGCCGTGCGCGCTGTTGTGGTCGACCACCGGACGGCGGGCTTGGACGACGTCGACATCGCGGTCATGGACCTCGCCGACAAGGTGGCCGACGACGCGACCGCGGTGACCGAGGAGGACGTCGAGCGTCTGCGCTCGCTCGGCCTCTCCGACGCGGATATCTTCGATGTCGTGGCGGCGGCCGCGGCGCGTTGCTTCTTCAGCAAGGTCCTCGACGGACTCGGGATTCAAGCGGACTCGAACTACGCCGACATCGACGCACAGCTCCGGGATGCGCTGACGGTCGGCCGCCCGGTCGCCGACGGGTAGTCGCGGCCCTCGTCGTGGACTAGCCGCGGGCTCCCTGGGCACGGCGTCGTCGAAGCGGAGCTCCGCGCGCGGGGTGCTCGATGGGCGTAGTTCCCAACGCACGGCGTGCTTCTCACCGAACGCGAGCGAGCCGGGGGCCGTACTCGCTCAGCGAGCCGTGAAGTCGAGGATCAGCTGCGCCGTCTCGAGGGGGATATCGAGCTGGGGGCAATGGCCGACGCCGTCGAGCTCGACCCAGTCCGCGTGGGGCAGCCAGTCGTTCCGGAAGCGGGCGACCGCCGAGGGCCACGGCAGGAGCCGGTCGTCGGTGCCCCACAGGACGCGGACGGGGCAGTTGATCTCCTCCGGATCGAGGCTCCACCCCTCGCGGAGCGCGTGGTCGATCAGCGCTGGGACTGCAGCACAGCGCGCCATTCCGAGCAGCTGGTGGGCGACCAGCTCGGCCGGGATGTGCTCGAAGTTCACGGTGATGTACTGCGTCGCGCGGCGCCGGTCCTCCGGCGTGGCCAGGACAGCCTCCGCGTGCGGCGCGGCGGCCTTCGCCAGCTCGTGCATCCGGAGCTGCAGGCCGAGCAGCTCCCTGTACGACTCGTCCCCCTCCGCCCAGCCGCCGGCCGGCGCGAGCGCCACGACCGTCTTCGCCCGACCCCGGGAAGCGAGCTGTAGCGCGACGTAGCCTCCGAGCGAGTTGCCGACGACGTGCGCCGTCTCGAAGCCCGCCTCGTCCATCGAGCGCTCGACCTCGTCGGCGAGCACGGCGTCGCTTACCTCCCCCTCGATCGGCGGCCCGCCCGCGTGGCCGGCCAGTGTCACGGCCAAGACGTCGTGATGTCGCTCGAGTGCCGGCAGAACGAGCTCCCACACGCGCCAGGTGTCCCCAAAGCCGTGAAGGCATAGGAGCGGCGGACCTGAGCCGCCGCGATGAGATGGGGTGAAGGTCGAATACAGGTCCCCGACGCTACCCCAGCCGCCGCGCGGAACCGGATGATGGCGACGCTTGTACTCGTTAGGTCCCATGAAGCAACGGCTGGCCTATCTCGACAACCTGAAGGTCCTGCTGGTGGCCGGTGTCATCGCCGGCCATGCAGCGATCACGTACGGGCTCGACGGCTCCTGGTACCTGGAGTCCTACGACAAGATGGCCGACGCCTTGGTTCCCGCGCTGACCGTCGTGCTCGGCGTCGGTTGGCTGTTCGGGCTGGGTCTGTTCTTCCTCATCGCCGGCCGGCTGAGCGGGCCGTCGCTCGATCGCAAAGGGCCAGGTCGCTTTGCGTACGACCGGTTGCTCCGGCTCGGAATCCCGCTCATCGGCTACACGCTTGTCGTCAGCCCCTTCCTCGAGTACGTCGACTATCGCTGGAACGGTGACGGTGAAGGGCCGCTCTGGCCGTTCGTACGCGAGCAGGTCTGGCACCTCGCTCCGGGGCCGACCTGGTTCCTGGAGGCGCTGCTCGTCTTCTCGCTCGGTTACGCCCTGCTGCGGAGGGTGCGCCGGGAGTCGAACGCGCCGGCGCGAAAGCCTCTGCGCGGTCGCCATGTGGCCGCTACCGCCGTCGCGATCGCCGCGGTTTCCTTCACCGTTCGCTTCGTCTTTCCGTTGGGCTCCGAGCAGCTCCACTTGCAGCTGTCCGTGTTTCCCCAATACCTGATCCTGTTCTCGCTCGGCGCCGCCGCCGGGAGGCGAGAATGGCTCGAGACGCTCACTCCGACGTTGCGGCGCCACTGCGCGATCGCCGGCGCCGTCGCGGCTCTGGCACTCCCCGTCGTCCTGCTCGCCGGCGGGGTCTTCGGTGGCGACGGCGGCGGGCACCGGTTTGAGGGTGGCTGGCACTGGCAAGCGGCCGCCCTCGCGCTCATTGAAGGAGTGCTGGCCACCTGCGTCTCGCTCTGGGCCATCCAGCGCTTCCGCCGCCGCCACAACAACCTCCGGCCGCTTGCCCGTCGCATGGCGCCGACCGCCTATGGCGCCTTCATCGTCCATCCCCCGGTGCTCGTCGGGCTGGCGCTGGCGGTTCAGCCCCTACCTGTGCCGGCAGAGCTGAAGTTCATCGTTGTCCTCGGCGCCGGCGTCGCCGGATCATTTGCCCTGGCCGGGCTTGCGAGCCGGGCCGCTTCGATCGCGAGGATCGTCGGAACCGTCCCGCCGGCCGTCAATCCGTCTGCCGATCGAGGATCCGGGCGGGCGGTGTCCCGCAGCCGGCTCTCCGTGGCAGCTTGCCGGAGCGATGCCTGACCTCGAGCTCACGCGCGCGCAGGGAGAGCGCCATCTCTATGTGCTCCATGGCGTGGGCAAGCTGCGCCTCGGCGGCCTGGCCGCGCGCACAGCGATCGCGGAGGCGGGCGAGCGGAGCTGGCGCATCGAGCGCCGGCGTCTTCGGGAGCGGGGCATCCAGGCCACCGACGCGGCCGGGACGCCGGTTGGCGTCTTCGAGCAGGGCGGCATGCGGCGTGGTGGGACGCTGCGGTGGGACCGCCGCGAGCTCACTCTGCGGCCGTCCAGCAGGTGGCGCGAGCGCTACATGCTCGTCGACGGCGATCGCGAGCTCGCCGTTCTCGACGGCAGGGGCTGGGGCAAGCGACCGGTAAAGATGACCGTCGAGCAGCCCGCGGCGATCGAGCCCGGGCTGCTGCTCTTTGCGGCCTTCGTCGTCCGTCGGCTCGCCGCGGGAGCCGCGGCAGCCGCTGGGGTGGCGGCAAGCGCGGTGGGGTCCTAGTCAGCCGTCGCGGCGGCCGAGCAGCGCCCGCACGTCGCCGACCGGGCCGAGGTGGCGGAGCTTGTCCGGATTCACGACCGAGCTCACCGCCTGGACCTGTCCACCAATGATGTCGAGCGACATCACGCCGACCAGGTTGCCGTCGCCGTCGAGCACGAGGGCGCCGGGCTCGCCGTTCACCTCGACCTCACGCAGTCCCGCACCGGGGACCCGCAGCCCCTGGCGCGCCCACGCCAGCAGGGTGCGCGCCACTCGGCTGCGGCCCTGAAGCGGTCGGGCTAGGGCAGGCACCCTGCCGCCGCCGTCGCCGTGCAGCACCACGTCGTGGGCGAGCAGCGCCTCGAGGCTGCCCAGATCGCCCTTCTGGGTGGCGGCGAAGAAGCGCCGGGCCAGTTCGTCGCGCTGCTCGCGCGAGGTCTCGAAGCGCGGCCGGCGCTCCTCGACGTGGCGGCGCGCCCGGGTGGCGAGCTGGCGCGCATTGGTCTCGCTGGTGCCGACGATCCGGGCGATCTCGTCGTAGCCGTAGTCGAACACGTCGCGCAGGAGGAGCACGGCGCGCTGCTCGGGCGAGAGGCTCTCGAGTAGGACGAGGAATGCGAGCGAGAGCGAGTCGGCCATCTCGGCCTGGCGCGCCGGGTCGCCGGCGGGATCGGTCACGATCGGCTCGGGCAGCCACTCGCCGACATAGGTCTCGCGACGGCCCCGTGCGGACCGAAGCTCGTCGATCGCGAGCCGCGTCGCGACGGTCGCGACGAACGCCGGCGGCGACTCGATTCGCTCCCCCTCCTCGATCGTCCGGTGAACCCGGAGCAGGGCCTCCTGAGCGACGTCCTCGGCCTCGGCGACGCTGCCGAGCATCCGGTAGGCGATCGCGAAGGCCCGCGGACGGAGCTCTTCGAGCAGCTCCTCTTCCGGCCCGGTCATGCGGTCACCGCGGAGAAGCCAAGGCAGGTCGTCGCATGGCGCCGGCCCAGCTCAGGATTCGACCGCGAAGCTCTGCGCATCCCCCTCATCATGACGAGCCGCCAGGTACGATCGCCGCTCATGAGGCTCGACACAGCGCGCCGGCGGATCCTGATACCCGCGGTCGTGGTGCTGGCGCTGGCGGTGCCCGTCTCCACAGCGGAGGCGGCGTCGTTCGTCGCGGGCCTCAGGGCTCCGGGCCACCATCCGACGGCCGGCAAGGCGTGGACCATCAAGGTCACTGCGAGGACCAGGTCGGGCAGGCCGCTCCGTGCGACCGCTTACTATCAGTTCCTCTACGGCGGGCAGGTCGTATCGACTCAATACCCGAGCCCGCACGCCCCTCCTCGGCACTCGCCCTACCCCTTCAAGGGCAGCTTCAAGGACCCGATCGTCTGGCCGGCACGTGCGGTCGGATACAGGCTGGTCTTCCGAGTCGTGATCCATGCCAAGGGTCGCGGCACGAAGAAGCTCAGCTATTCGGTCCGTGTCAGGCGCTGACGACGAGGTCGCGGCGGGCGGCTCGAGCGGTGGCGGCGCGCACGTCGAGGTCACCGACGTCCGACGCGTCCACCAGGACGGGATCGTCGCGCTCGACGGGATCTCGCTCACGCTCGAGCCCGGCGACTTCACCGCGCTGACCGGCCCGTCCGGATCCGGCAAGACCTCGCTGCTGTCGCTGATCGGAGCGCTCGACCGCCCTACCAGCGGCTCCGTCGAGGTGAATGGGGAGCTGGTCAGCGACGGCGGCGACCACTCCCGCTACCGGCGCGACTTGGTCGGCTTCGTCTTCCAGCACCACTACCTCCTTCCCGACCTCACCGCCCAGGCGAACGTCGAGCTTCCGCAGATCGCCTCCAAGCGCGGCAGGCGAGAGCGGGCCGAGCGGGCGCGGGAGCTGCTGGCTGAGGTCGGGATTGAGCACCGGCTCGACGTGCTCGCCCGCCACCTCTCCGGTGGCGAGCGCCAGCGCGTGGCCGTCGCGCGCGCGCTGGCCAACAATCCCGCCCTGCTGCTGGCCGACGAGCCGACCGGCTCGCTCGACACGGATTCCGCGCGGCGCGTCCTCGACCTGATCGAGGTTGTGCGCGAACGCCGGCGCATGACGCTGCTGGTCGTCACCTACGACCGTGAGGTGGCGGAGCGAGCCGACACCGTCCTTCACCTGCTCGACGGCAGGCTCGCCGACGGTGGCTCGGCGAGGACGCTACGCGCGGGCAAGCAGCTCGACCCCTGACACTGTGGTGGCCCGCCAGGCGGGATAGAGCCCGCCGAGCACGCCGATCGCCACCCCGATGAGCAGGCCCTGACCGATCGTCCAGGGCGTCACGTGCGGGGAGACCACGGCAGATACCCCGAGCGCATGGCCGAGCCAGCCCGCGCCCACCACCGCGAGCAGGAGCCCGAGCGCGGCGCCCAAGATGCTCGTGAACACCCCCTCGGCGAGCACGAGCAGGGCAACCCGAGACCGCGGCCATCCGACGGCGCTCAACAGCGCCAGCTCTCGCTGTCGCTCGAGCACCGCCATCGCCATCGTGTTCGCCATGCCGAGTCCGCCCGCGATCAGCGCCAACGCCCCGATGATCCTCACCGCATTTCGGATCAGCCGGCCATTGGCGCCGGCCCGGACGGCGTCGTCGGGTGTCCCGATCACCTGTACGCCGGGCAGCGTCCGACTGAGCGCGCGCTCCGCTTCGTCGTGTCGAACGTCGGGGGCGATCTCGACAGCGATCGTCGTGGCGTCCCCAGGGTGGTGCGCGATGCGCTGCGCCGTTCGAAGGTCGAGCACGGCGCCGGCGTCCTCGAAGAAGACCCCCGTGTGGTAGACCCCGGCAACCGTGAAGCGCCGGCGTTGGAGGGACAGCGAGTCGCCGGGACCGACGCCGAGCTGCGAGGCGAGCTTATCCCCGATCATCAGGTTGCGGGCACCAAAGCGCTTCGCGCCTCGGCTGATGACGAGGCGCTCGGTGAAGAAGCTGCCGGGCTCGGCGCCGAAGACCACGGCGGCTGGGTCTTTCGGTACGGCTTCCACCAGCAGCAGCAGTGGAGTGGCGCTCCCGACCTCTCGCCGGCGCTCGAGCCGCGTAGCGAGCGATGCGGGCAGCAGCGAGGCGGTCGGGTCGCTCACGCCCCTCTGGAAGATCCCGAGGTCCGCCTGGCCGAGGTGAACCAGCGCTTCGGCCGTACGTTTGAGTCCCGCGCCGGTCGAGAGCAGCGCCACGATGGTTGCCACGCCCAGCGCGATCCCGGCCACCGTGGCGAGCGTGCGGCCGTAGCGGCGCCTGAGGTTCGTGGCCACGAGGCCCAACACGGGAGCGGGTACGCTAGCTGGCCGATGGGCTCGCAGCCTGCGGGGACCGGACTGGGAGGGCTCCCGCGACTGCGCCCGGCGCGCGCGCTGCTGGCTGTCGTTGTCGCCCTGGCGCTTGTGGCGGGGGTGGTGGGGCTCATCGGGCACATCGCCGACTTCGCGCGCCTGCGCGACGCCCTCGAGCGCATGGACCCCGCCTGGCTCATCCCCGCGATCGCCGGAAAGGTCGGGGCCTACGCCGGCTACATCCTGGCGTACAGTGAGATGGCCGCCATGCGCGGCGGGCCGATCCTGGGCGGCTGGACGGCGACCCGGATCGTGGGCATCGGCTTCGGGGCTTTCGTCGCCGGCTCGGCGGCCGGCGGACTGGCCATGGACTGGTGGGCGTTACAGCGGGCCGGCTGCACGGGTCACGACGCGCTCCGCCGGGTGCTCGGGCTGAACACCCTCCAGTGGGCGGCGCTAGGGGCGGGCGCCGCGCTGGCGGGGCTGGCTGCGTTGGCCGGCCTCGTCTCAGAGGTGCCGTCGGCGATGGCGATCGCCTGGGTCGTGACGGTGCCCGTCTGCGTGGCGGGTGGCCTGTGGGCGAGCGCGCCCGGGCGGATCGAGCGCCTGTCGCAGGTGCCGGCGCCCGTCTCCCCCGACGGGTCGGGTCCGTACGTGCTGCGGTGGGGATGGAGGGGCCTGAGAGCGCTGCTGGCGGACGCCATCGGCGGGCTCGTTTACGTCCGAGCCGCGCTCCGCCATCCGCTGCGGCACCGGACGGCGATCGTCGGCTACCCGCTGTACTGGGCGGGCGACCTCCTCACGCTCTACGCCTGCGTTCGCGCGTTCGGCGTCCATCTCGGCCTCGTGTCCCTTGTGCTCGCGTATGCGACGGGGTACGCCGCCACCGCCCTCCCGCTGCCCGTCGGCGGCGCGGGTGGAGTCGACGCCGCGATGACGCTCGCGCTGACCGCGGTGGGTCTGTCACTTGCGCCCGCGCTCCTGATCGCGGTGACCTACCGGGGCGTGTCCTTCTGGCTGCCGATTCTGCCGGCCCTCGCGCTGCTGCCGACGGCACCGCGACTCGCCCGAGACCTGAGCGAGATCGCGCTGAGGGAGGAGGCGGGGAGATGATCCGCCGCCCGCCGTCGCCGCTTCTCTACGAGCTCGTCGGGCTCGGCATGGCTGGCTATGCACAGGTGGTTCGCCGCACGGTCCTGCTGGGTGGGGAGCGCTTGCGCCTGGAGCCGGGGGTCGTGCTCGTCTCCACCCACCTCTCGGACGCCGACGTCCCCGTGCTCGCCGGCGCGCTCTACCGCGGCGCGAGCATGTGGCGCGACCCGTCTGTCACCCGGCCCAGCTTCGCCGTCTCCAACGACCTCCTGATTCGCGGATACCTCGCGGGCTACCCGCGGGGCCTGCCGTTGATCGTGCGGCGGGCGCTCTGGCCGCTCGGCATCGGCCCGGTCATGAGTCGCTGGGTGCGCTGCCTGCCGATCCGCTTCGCCGACCGCATGCGGCTGGTGGAGGCCTTGCGCGAGCTGCCCGACCTCGAGCTCGCTGAGGCGCTCGCCCCCGGGCGGGTGGAGGCACTCCGCCTCCGAGCGGCCGAGCTCGGACGACCGGCGCCGCGGCTCGCGCGGGACGTGCACGCCGGCTCCTTTGCGGACCTGATCTGGGAGGACGTGGAGCGGGGGGAGCTGGACGGCGCGGCGGCCGAGCGGCTATGGGAGGAGCGACTGGTGGCGTCGACGGTCGATCTCCGCCGGCTGGTCCGCTACGTGCGGGGCGGTGGCGCGCTCATCCTCTTCCCCCACGGAGAGGTGTCGATTCGCGGCGGGATCGACCGGCTCGACCCTCGGCCGGCGCGGCTGCTCCATATCGCCCGGGCCACGGTGCAGCCGGTCGCGGTGGCGCACGACCCCCTGACCCGTCGGCGCCCGCGCGCGTTCGTCGCGATCGGAGAAGCGACCGGGCCGCCGCCTCGCCGGGACGGTGAGCGCGAGCTGCTCTCCGCGCTTCGCCGGACGCTTCCGCTGGCCTGCGGGCTGGCGGTCGCGCATGCTCTGACGGAGGAGCGCCTTCCCGCGCGCGTCGCGGCGATCGCCGGCGCGGTCGAGCGGGCGCTCGAACGGGCGCGCCGAGAGGGCCGGCCGATCGAGCCCGCACTCGAGAACGCGGAATCACGGCGGGCCCGGGTCACGGAGGCATTGGGCGCGGCGCGCCGCCTGGGCCCGCACCACGCGGCGGTCAAACGAGCGGCGCGAACCTACGCGACGGCGCTGGAGCCGGCGCCGTGAGGGGGGCAGCGACGGTGGCATCGAGCCGCCGGCGCCGGCTGCAGACGCGCGCACGCGCAACCTTCGCCGGCCGCGGGCGCCGGCTTCGGCCGGGCATACGCTCAATCCGGGCGGGCCGCTGGCGCCGGCTTCGTCGACGAAATCACCGACACGACCCGCGAGAGCGGCCTCGACCTCGACTCCGGGTTGGTCGCGCGCGCGTACAACCCGATCGCCGCGATGCCGAGCATTCACATGGCGTACGCGGTGGTGACCGCTTCCGCCATTGCCGAGACGGCCCGCATGCCGCTCCTGCGACGCGCCGCGCCGGCATACCCGCCCGCCGTTGCGCTGATCGTGCTAGCCACCGCCAACTACTTCGTGCTGGACGTGCTCGCCGGCGCCCCGCTCGGGCGGGCCAGCCTCCTCCCGTTGCCCGGCGGTTCTACTCTCCTCCGAGCGTTTAGGGCAACGAAGGGAGCGGCATGGCGAACGCGCTGAAGGCAACCATCGGTTTCGTCGGCGGAGGAACGCTCGATGTGGACGCTGAATTCGACTCGGTAGTGAACACGCTGGCGATGCCCCAGGGACAACTCTGGCACAAATTTTCCCCCAAGGCCACCTCGTCCGGTCCGGGGCGACAGGTTGCAGTCAATCCGAGTGCGGTCGCCTTCGTGGATGCCTGGAGCGAGGATGGCGTGTGACTACTGGGCGGTGAATCCCCCGTCGAGGACGAGTGTCGTACCGGTGCAGAAAGCGAGCGTCGTCGGAGCACAGATACATCGCTGCGGCGACCAGCTCCTCCGGGCGACCCATGCGCCCCACCGGGAAGGCCTGCATGAGGACCTCCTCCGGCACCTGCTGCTCCTCGAGGTAGCGCCAGATCATGCACCCGGGGATGTCGATCGCCGCGAAGGCGAGGGCATTGACGCTGATGTTGTGCGAGCCGACCTCGATCGCGGCCGCTTTCGTGAGGCCGTTCACGCCGCCCTTGGTGGCGGCGTAGAGCCCGTTCGCGGGAGCGGCCGTGATGCTGCTGGTGACTGATGACATGTTGAGGATCGCGCCGCCGCCGTTCGCGCGCATGGCATTGATCTCGTGCTTCAGGCAGAAGAAGAGGCCCTTGAGATCCGTCGCAATCAGCTCATCGAAGGCGCTCTCGGTCGCGTCCGCGATCTCGCTGAGCTCTTCGGTGCCGGCGTTGTTGATCGCGCAGTCGAGGCGGCCATGCGCATCCAACGTGCCGGCGATCAGCGCTTCGACGTCCTGCTCGCGGGACACGTCGGCCGGCGAGAAGTCGATCCGACCCCCGGCCGCCCGGATCTTGTCGGCGGCCGACTTGCCGGCCTCGGCGTCCACGTCGCAGCCGACCACCGTCGCCCCAGCGTTTGCGAACGCATCGGCCAGTACCGTGCCGCAGCCCCGGGCGGTCCCGGTTATCAGCACAACCTTGTCGGCGAACGAGGGCACAGAGCGACTCTAATCTTGGACATGGATCCGGTGCTGTTGCCGGCTTGGCCGGGCACCAGCGAGAGCCGGACCCCCTGTGACGCGCGCCCTCAGGGCGCGGTCGTCTGGCCGACCTCGATCAGGTGGCCGTCGGGATCGCGCAGGTAACAGCGGATCTCCTGCCCGAGGTCCTGAGGTGGGGTGATGAACTCCGCGCCGCGTGAGCTCCAGTCCTCGTAGACCGCCTGGACGTCCGCGACCCGGATGTTGAGGAAGCTGCTGGCGCGGGTCGGATCGGGCGGGGTCTCGAGGATCACCTCCGGATTGTCGACCGTCGGCCCACCGCCGACGTTGATGATGATCCACGAGTTTGCGAGCCGGACCATCGAGGGCTCCCCCTCGAGGACAACCTCGCCGCCGAGCACACCAGCGTAGAAGGCCCGTGAGCGCTCGACGTTCTCGGCGACGACGAAGTGCGTGAGGAGTATTCCCTCGCTCGGGATCGGACGCTGAGCCACTGCGATCTCCTCCTTGGTCGTGGTTGCGGACCTTCGGGCGCCCGACGAATGGGAAGCCGACAGATCCGGGAAGACTCAGCGGAGCGTGGCACGTTCGACTCCCGACTGGCCCGCGCTCCAGGGCGCTATCGCGGGCGAGGTGGTCCCTGCCGACTCGCCGGGCTACGACGCGGCGCGCAAGCCGGCGATCGCCAACTTCGAAGACGTGCGGCCCCAGGCGGTGGCGTTGTGCGAGACCGCCGCCGACGTCGCCGAGGTGATCTCGTTCGCGGCCCGGCTGGGGCTGCCGACGGCCGCCCGCAGCGGCGGGCACTGCTTCGCCGGGCGCTCCTCGACCAAGGGGATCGTCATCGACGTCACGCCGATGTCGTCGGTCTCCGTCTCGGGCGATATCGCGACGATCGGCGCCGGGGCGCGGCTCGGGGACATCTACGAAGCGCTGGGCGAGCACGGCCTAACCATCCCCGCCGGCTGCGGCCCGACAGTGGGGATCGCCGGCCTCACGCTCGGCGGAGGGTTCGGGATCCTCGGCCGCAGCTATGGGCTCACCTCGGACCAGCTGCTCGAAGCGCAGGTCGTGCTGGCGGACAGTCGCGTTGTCGAGTGCGACGAGCACCGCCACGAGGACCTCTTCTGGGCGCTCCGCGGCGCCGGCGCAGATGGCTTGGGGGTGGTGACCTCCCTGGTCTTCCGCACCGTCCCCGCGCCCGAGGCCACCAGCTTCCACCTGACCTGGCCTCACAGCGACGCGGTCGCCGTCATCGCCGCCTGGCAGGCCTGGGCGCCGGCGGGCCCCGACGAGCTCGCCGCGAGCCTGCTCGTCACCGCCGGCGGCGACGAAAGCGAGCCGCCGCTCGTCCACCTGTTCGGCGCCATGATCGGCAGCGAGGCGGACACCGTGGGGCTGCTCGAGGAGCTGGTCGCCAGGGCGGGTGTGGATCCGGCGTCGGAGTCGCTCACGCACCTGCCGTACGCGCAGACGAAGCGTCACCTCGACGACCACTCCCCCGGCGACGATCGTCCGGGCCACATGTTCAGCAAGTCGGAGTTCTTCCGCCGCCCGCTGCCTGCCGATTCAATCGCCGCGCTGATAGAGGACCTCGCGGACGGACGAACCGCGAGCGAGTCGCGCGACCTCGACTTCTCGCCGTGGGGCGGCGCGTACAACCGGACTCGCCCGGACGCCACCGCCTTCGTCCATCGCGACGCGCTCTTCGTTCTCAAGCACGGCCTGGTCGTCGACCCCGGCACGCCGGCCGGCGTGCGCGAGTCCGCCCGCCGCTGGCTCGCACGGTCGTGGGCATCAGTCCACCCCTGGGGCACCGGCGGCGTGTACCCGAACTTCCCGGACCCGGACCTGAACGGCTCGGCGCGGGCCTACCACGGCGCCAATCTGGACCGCGTGCGGCGCATCAGGGCCAGCTACGAATTCGTCCCACCCGACCGATGATTTCTGTGCCCCGGGCGGGTCTCGTAGTCGAGAGCCAAGACTGGAGCAGACCCAGAGGAGAACGCCATGAGTCTCCCGCAAGTCGTGTCACGAGAGGAATGGCTGGTCGCCCGCAAGGAGCTGCTGGCCAAGGAGAAGGAGCTCACCCGCACGCGCGACGCTCTGAACGCCGAGCGCCGGCGCCTGCCCATGGTGGAGATCGAGAAGGACTACGTGTTCGAGGGCCCGGAGGGCAAGGTCGGCCTGCTCGACCTGTTCGACGGCCGTCGCCAGCTCATCGTCGGCCACTTCATGTTCTACCCGAGCTGGGAGGACGGCTGCCCGAGTTGCTCGGCCGGGGCCGACGAGGTCTCGGACGGCCTGCTCGAGCACCTCCACGCCCGCGACACCACCTTCGTGTATGTCTCGCGCGCGCCCTTGGAGAAGCTCGAGCGCTACAAGGCACGCAAGGGTTGGACCTTCCCCTGGTACTCGTCCTACGGGAGCGACTTCAACTACGACTTCCATGTCACGCACGACGAGTCGGTCGCTCCGATCGAATACAACTATCGAACGAAGGCCGAGCACGAGAAGGCGGGCACCGCCTACTACGTGGAGGGTGACCAGCCGATCGAGTCGCCCGGCACGAGCTTCTTCCTGCGCGACGGCGACAGGGTCTTCCACACGTACTCCGTGTTCGCCCGGGGCGCAGAGATGACGGGCGGCTCCTACTACTTCCTCGACCTGACGGCCCTCGGTCGCCAGGAGGAGTGGGAGGAGCCCAAGGATCGCGTGCCAAGCTCGCACGGGGCGTCGCCCGACTTCGCGGCTTGAACCGAGAGCTCGGCGCGCGCCGGCTCGCATCGAGGCCGCCACCGACTCGGTCAGAAGGCTCCACGAGCCGCGTGCCCAGGCGCCAGCCCGCAGCGCCCGCCGCACACATTCCGGCAGGTACCAGTCCACCTGCCCACCAGCCTCATCGTCGCCGGGACGAGGACGGCGCGGACGATCGTGGCGTCGAGGATGGCTGAGTTAGGCCCTTAGCCCAGAGCCTCGCGCCGCTCGCGGGGCTCACCCCGGCGCCGCTCGACCCGCCGTTCCTCGACGCGCGCCTCGGTCACCGGGTCCGGCTTGCCGCCGGTCTCGCCGGCACGGCGGATGGAGTAGATCACGACGAGCGTCGTTGCCGTCAGATGCACAGCGAGCACCGCCGCCAGGGCCCACCAGCTCTGCAGCGTGAGGGCGACAACGGCGGCGACCACGATCCCGGTGGCGACGAGCAAGACGACCATCAAGCGTGGGGTGGGCATGCTTCGGTCGTGCCCGACGCGAGCAGTGGTTAACCAGGCGCGCCGGGCCGGGGCCCCGGCCGCGGCACGACCTCTCTTAGCAAGGCGGGTTCGAGGGGACTATGGGCTGCGGCGGCGGTTCAGCAACTCGGCGTGGCGCCGTGCCTCGGCCGACCGGCGGACGGTGTCGCGCTCACGCTCGAACGCCTCGCGCTCCCGCTTGCCGGACTTGCTCGCAGCTTCGTTGCGCGCCGCCACGCGTTCCCTTTCCTCCTTCCAAGCCGACTCGCCGCGCGTTGAAGACTGCCAACTAGACGTGCTGTCCTCCTCGGGCATTCACAACTTCCTCGCAGCTCCCCATTGGGCAACGGCCACCGGGGGGCGCAGGGAGCGCAACACCCGACGTGGAGACTTCTGCGACAGAGGATACTCCTGGGTCGGCGGAGCGTCCGCGGGTCGCGCGCCGTAGACGGCTACTGCCGGACGCGCCGTGGGCCGGGCGCCGCCGTCAGCGGCGATCCGCCCCAGGGGGTGAAGCTGTGGCCGGCGAGGTACGGGCTGGACGCGACGCCGGCGCCGGCCGTCTCGACGGCGGGCGCGACTTGCAGGTGGCCCAGGACGTCGAAGCAGGAGCGCTCCACGCTTCGCCGGATCTGTGCCGGGAGCGCCACCAGGGCGGTCCACGGGGTCTGGGCGGGTGCGCCGAGGTGGTCGAGCGAGGATCGGAGGCGTCGCGCGAAATCCTTCAAGCGCGGATCGCAGACCGCCCTGTCGAGCGCGGCCCAGGCAGCGAAGCAAAGCCCGCCGACCGTGCCGGTCGCGGTGAGAAGGACTCCGGCCGCTGCCGCGGCGGCGACCCCATGAGGGCCGAGGATCAGGACGCTCGCTGCAGCGCCCACGCTCAGACCGAAGGGGAGCTGGCCGAGGCTGACCACGGCGATCAGCACGGCGATCGCGTCGAACACCGAGGCGTCCACGCCGACCGCGTGGAGCAGCAGCCAGTTCCGGGCGATCTGCGCGAAGACCGCGACGAGCACGAAGCCGACGACCCGGCTGCGCCCACGGAGGCTGCGCGTGACCGCGAGCCCCTCCTTCAGCCAGGAAGCCCTGGCGAGCGCGAGGCTGCGTAGACCCAGGCTGACGGCGACGACTCCCGCCACGGCGGCCAGCGGAAGCCACCACGGCAGGCCAAGCGGTCCCACCAGGGTGAAGGAAGTGATAGCGGCGAGCATCGCCTCCACGACCAGTATCGGAAGCTCGGCCGCGATCAGCGCGGACACGCGCGGGCTGTCCTCGGGCGCCGAGCGTCGCAGGGTGGTGATCCGGGCCGCCGAGCTGAGCTGGCCGTTGAGGAGACCGCCGACGACGCCCATGCTCGAGGCGCGATAGAGCGGTCGCCGACCGACCGTGCCGCCGGACGCTCGCACACATACGTGCCAGGCCTCGGTGCGCGAGACCAGCGCCAGTGACTGCAGCGCAACCGCGGCGGCGACGACGAGCAGCGGCGCACCGGTGATCCCAGCGGAGAGCTCGCCCCACCTGCCGACGAGCACCACAGCCAAGGCCAACGTGGCCGCAATGGAGGCCGCCACAGTCAACTCCCTGCGGCGGCGCCGGCAACGGGCGCCCAAGACAGTGAGTGCGGACGCCATCTCCCTAGAGCCTGCGCCCGCGCGCGCCGTCCGTCAACTCTCGGGCGATCTCGCCGGGGGACTGCCGCTCGGGGAGCGGCGGCGAAGCGCGGTTCCGGTGGCCA
>Ga0126312_10001518_pt1 | contig 15262 bp, 15 predicted proteins | sample Plot104A_FD_92537 | JGI IMG/M metagenome (GOLD analysis project Ga0126312, IMG submission 92537) | Serpentine soil microbial communities from UC McLaughlin Reserve, CA, USA - Plot104A | ecosystem: Environmental > Terrestrial > Soil > Grasslands | place: USA: UC McLaughlin Reserve, Lake County...
CCGGCGACGTACATCGGACTGTTCGACCAGATCCGCGAGCTGTTCTCCAAGACCCAGGAGGCGCGGGCGCGCGGGTACAAGCCGGGCCGGTTCTCGTTCAACGTCAAAGGCGGGCGCTGCGAGGTCTGCCGCGGCGACGGCCAGATCAAGATCGAGATGCACTTCCTGCCCGACGTCTACGTCCCGTGCGAGCAGTGCGGGGGCAAGCGGTACAACCGCGAGACCCTGGACATCCGGTTCAAGGGCCGCACGATCGCCGACGTGCTCGAGATGCCGGTGGAGGAGGCGCTCGAGTTCTTCGCCCACATCCCCAAGGTCAAGCGCCGGCTGCAGGCGCTCAACGACGTCGGACTCGGCTACATCCGCCTCGGCCAGCCGGCGACGACGCTGTCGGGCGGCGAGGCCCAGCGGGTCAAGCTCGCGGCCGAGCTGTGCAAGGTGGCGACCGGGCGCACGCTGTACATCCTCGACGAGCCCACCACGGGATTGCACTTCGCCGACATCCAGCGGCTGCTCGACGTGCTCCAGCGCCTCGTCCAGGGCGGGAACACGGTGGTGGTCATCGAGCACAACCTCGATGTGATCAAGGTGGCCGACCGGATCATTGATCTCGGTCCGGAGGGCGGCGAGGAGGGCGGCCGGCTCGTGGCCACGGGCACGCCGGAGCAGGTCGCCGCGGTGGAGGACTCCCACACCGGCGCCTTCTTGCGCGGGCTGGTGACGCCGGCCAAGCGGCGAGCGCGTCGTCCGCCGCGCGAGCCCGTCGCCGCGTAGCGAGTCCTTCGCCCCGGTGAGCTCGCTCTCCGCCCAGGCACGTCTCTGGTGGCAGAAGTGGCGCTGGTACGAGCGCAACGCGCTCCCGTGGCGCCGCGTCCGCATCCACTGCCACGCCCTGCGCGGGGGCTACTTCGTGCGCTTCCCGATCCAGGGCAACGTGCTCGAGGCCCTCGAGGACGGGCGCCTGAGCATCGGCGACAACACCCTGCTCGAGCCCCAGTGCTGGATCACGATCTCGGAGGGCGCCCGGGTGCGGATCGGGGCCGGGTCGTTCCTCAACATCGGGACGATGATCGCGGCCGGCGACGAGGTGACGGTCGGCGACCACGTGATGTTCGCCAACGGGTGCTTCGTGGGCGACTCCGACCACCGCTACGACGACCCCACGATGCCGATCACGTGGCAGGGATTCACGTCGAAGGGACCGGTCCACATCGGCTCGAACTGCTGGTTCGGCGCCAACTGCGTGGTGACCAGCGGCGTGACGATCGGCGACCGCTGCGTGGTCGGCGCCAACTCGGTGGTGACGAGCGACCTGCCCCCCGGCGTGATCGCGGTCGGCTCGCCCGCGCGGGTGCTCAAGGAGATCGCCTTCCAGACGCCAGGCGAGCTCACGGCGCCTCGCTAGGCCATTCTCGCCGCCCCTGGCTAGGTCCTCGGGGCTCGCCGTGTCTAGCACGGCTTCGCCACTGCGTCCCGACCCGGGAACGCCGAGAATGGCCTAGGGTGCGCCGCCGTGCCTGTGATGACCCGCCGTGGCCTGCTCGCCGCCGGGGCCGGCGCCGCCGCGGCCGCCGCGCTCTCGGGCTGCCACGTGCCGGTCATCAACCCGGGGGTCGACCGCTCGAACAAGCGCAAGCTCATCGGGCTCTCGCTCTACGCCGACGACGCCTACACCCGTTCCGTGGCCGCCGGCGTGGTCGCTGCGCTGAAGGGCTCGGGCTACGCGCTGCTGGCCCGGCGGGCCGACCTGTCGGCGTCCAAGGAGGCGGCCAACCTGCAGAGCTTCGTCCGCCGCAAGGCGGCGGGCATCGTCGTCCTTCCGGTCTCGGTGGAGACATCGACGCGCGGCGCTCAGATCGCGCAGTCGGCCTCGATCGCCGTCGTCGACGCGCTCTACCCCGGGCCCGGCGGGACCGGGGACAAGTTCTTCGCCGCCGCCGTCGACTATGGCGGCGAGGCGGGGGGCCGGATGGTCGGCCGCTACCTGCTCGACCACGCGCCACAGGGCGGCGAGATCGTCGTCGTCCAGGGGATCCTCGGGCAGGGCGACTCCGAGCAGCTCGACGGCGGCCTCGACGCCGCGCTGGCCGACCACCCGCGCTTCCGCGTCGTCGCGCGCGGACCGGGCGGCCAGACCGCGGCCGGCGCGGTGGCGGTCGTGCGCCAGGCCCTGGCGGCGCATCCGCGGGCGAGCATCGTCGTCGACTACGGCGCCGTGATGGGCGACGCCATCGCCGCCTACCTGCAGGCGATCGGACGGCGCGACATCCTCCACGTCACCGCCGGGGCCACGCCGCAGACGGGCCGCTGGCTGGGCACGCCGTTCCTGCGCGCGACGCGGTACTGGTCGGCCGCCGAGGTGGGCCGCGAGGCCGCCGCGACGCTCCTGCAGGTGATCCGCGACGAAGACGAGCAGGCCGATCCCTTCCTGCGCAAGGTCGCGCAGCAGATGCGCATGTCGCTGCGGGGGGCGGCGCCGAACAACCTCACGACACAGGCGAAGATCCAGCCGCCCGCGCCGCAGACCGATGTCGAGCCACTGCCGCAGCAGACGCCGACTTCGACGTCGACGGTGCCGGGCGCCTGAGCCGCTGGTCACGGGCGCCCACCTACACGGCCTCGGAGGCGGGGTGCCAGGCGCGCCCGGGCTACTTCGACGTGACCAGGATGAGGCCGTACACGACCGTCCCGGTCGCGGCAAGGGCGCCGACGACGCCGAGCGTGCCGTAGGCGGTCGCCGCGGCGCGGCGTCCCACCCGGCGCAGGTCCTCGAACCGGGTAACACCGAGGATGACGAACGAGAAGGCGATGGTCACGATCAGCCCCCCGACCAGCGCGCCGAGCACGGCCGAGAGCAGCGGGGCCATGGCGAGCGGGACGGTCATCCCTCGGCCGCCGTGATCGCCCGTCCCTGGGTCAGCCTGCGGGCCAGCAGGACGATCACCGCGACGAGGATCGCGGCCGAGACGACCAACGGGCCCAGCACCCCTGTACCGAAGATCCGCGTGATCCCGTACACCGCCGCGCCGATGCTCGCCGCCGCCGGCAGCGTCAGCACCCAGGCCATCACGATGTTGCCGGCGACGCCCCAGCGCACCGCCGAGAGCCGCTTGGCGGCCCCGGCGCCCATGACCGCGCCGGAGATGGTGTGCGTGGTCGATAGCGGGTAGCCGAAGTGCGACGCGGCAAGGATCGCCGCGGCGCCCGCCCCCTGAGCCGCGAACCCCTGCGCCGGGTCCATCTTGATGATGCGGCTGCCCATGGTGCGGACGATCCGCCACCCCCCGGTATAGGTGCCAAGCGCAATCGCCGAGGCGGCGCTGACGATCACCCACGTCGGCGGGTCGGCGCCCTGAGCCAGGTCGCCGTGGGCGACCAGCGCCAAGGCGATCACGCCCATGGTCTTCTGGGCGTCGTTGGTGCCGTGTGAGAGCGCCAAAAGCCCGCCCGACGCGACCTGGCCGAAGCGGAAGCCGCGCGAGACCGGGCCGGGGCGCAGCCGTCCGACGATGCGGTAGGCGCCGACGATGGCGAGGGCGGCCACCACGAAGGCCAGCACCGGGGCCACCAGCGCGGGCACGATGAGCTTGTCCAGCAGGCCGGTGCCGTCGATCGCGCCGGTGCCGGCGGCGACCAGCGTCGCGCCGACCACGCCGCCGATCAGCGCGTGCGAGGAGGACGAGGGCAGCCCGAAGTACCAGGTGAGGAGGTTCCACACGATGGCGCCGATCAGGCCGGCGAACACCACGGTCTCCGTGATGGCGTCCTGGTCGACGAAGTCGCTGGCGATGGTCGCCGCGACCGCGAGCGAGATGAACGCCCCGGCGAAGTTCAGTACCGAGGCGTAGGCGACCGCCGTGCGCGGGGCGAGCGCGCGCGTCGACACCGAGGTGGCGACGACGTTGGCGGTGTCGTGGAACCCGTTGGTGAAGTCGAACACCAGCGCGGTCGCGACGACGATGCCGAGGATGAGGTCTGAGCCCAACGGCGGTCAGCGGTTCTTGATGACGATGCCCTCGAGGATGTTGGCGACGCGCTCGGTCGAGTCGATGGCGTTCTCGAGGCGCTCGTAGATGTCCTTCCAGCGGATGACCACCATCGGGTCGATCCCGTCGTGGAACAGCGAGGCGATGGCCTCGCGCGTGACGCGGTCGCCGTCGTTCTCGAGCCGGTTGACCTCGACCGTGTAGTGCGAGATGTCGCGGAACGTGCGCATTCGCGGCATCGCCTCGGCGATCTGGCGCGAGGCCTGGACGAGGATGTGGGCAAGGCGCTGGGCCTGCGACATCGGCGCCTCGATCTTGTAGAGGCCCAGGTAGTCGGCGACCTCCTCGGTGTAGTCGACGATGTCATCGACCGCGGAGGCCAGCTCGTAGATGTCCTCGCGGTCGATCGGCGTGACGAACGTCTTGTTGAGGTGCTGGATGATGTCGTGGGTGATCCGGTCGCCCTCCTGCTCGCAGACCAGGATGTCCCGCGCCAGCTCGGCCCGGTCCGGGAAGGCGGACAGCATCTGATCGAGCAGGTCGGCCGCTCGGACGACGTTGGCCGCGGCCTCCTCGAAGAGGTCGAAGAACTCGCGGTCGCGCGGGACGAACACCTGGGACAGGCGCGCCATGCCCCCAGGCTATGTGAAAACGACGCGAAAGCGAGAGCGGTCGAGCCGGCGGCCGCCCGCGGCGGCCGCCCGCGCGACCGCGTTTGCTCACATCTCTTCCCCGGGGCCCCAGGCGATGCCGGCGGGCGGCCCCAGCGCCGACCGGTAGTGCTCGAGCTCGTCGGGATCGATCGAGTAGGCGTGCTCCGCGGCGGGGAAGCGGCCCGCACGAACCTCGTCGGAGTAGGCGCGGACCCCCGCCACCATTTCCTCCTTGATGTGGGCGTAGCGCTTGGCGAAGCGCGGGCTCATGCCGTCGTAGATCCCCAGCAGGTCGTGGAAGACCAGCACCTGCCCGTCGGTCGCCGCGCCGGCACCGATCCCGATGACGGGGACCTCCATGCGCTCCATGATCGTCTCGGCCACCGCGGCGGGGATCGCCTCGAACACGATCGAGAAGCAGCCGGCCTCCTGGAGGTCGAGGGCGTCGCGGTGCACGTCGAGGGCGCGCTGCGCGGTGCGGCCCTGGGCCTTGTAGCCGCCGAGCGCGGTGGCGGTCTGTGGGGTCAGGCCGACATGGCCCATCACCGGGATGCCGGCGTCGACGATCGCGCGGGCGCGCTGCACGGCGATGCCGCCGCGCTCGAGCTTGACCGCGTCGCAGCCTGCCTCCTTGACGAAGCGCTGGGCGGTCGCGATGGCCCGCTCGTCAGACGCCTCGTAGGAGCCAAAGGGCAGGTCCCCGACCAGCAACGGCGTCTTCAGGCCGCGCCGCACGGCACAGGCCAGGACGAGCATCTCGTCCAGCGAGACCGGGACCGTTGAGTCGTAGCCGAGCACGGTCATGGCGCCGGAGTCGCCGACGAGGACGAGGTCGACGCCGGCCGCCTCGGCCACCTGCCCGGACGGGTAGTCGTAGGCGGTGACCATGACGATCGGCTCGCCGCGCTCGCGCTTGTCCATGAGCGCCGGCAGGGTCACGGGCAGACGCTCGTCGGTCGGGGTGTCGGGGGTCTTGGGAGCGGTGGACATCAGGCAGCCTCCGGGGTCAGCAACGTCTCGACCTCCGCATCGACGTCGATGATCCGGTTGCCCCGGTCGACGTGGACGACGCGCGGCTCGTAGCGATGCAGCTCGCGCTCGTCATAGGACGCGTAGGAGATGACGATGATGGTGTCGCCGGTGTGCACGAGGCGAGCGGCGGCGCCGTTGACACAGATCGCGCCGGCGCCTCGCTCGCCGGCGATGGTGTAGGTCTCGAAGCGGGCGCCGTTGTCGACGTTCACCACGTGCACCTGCTCGTGCTCGCGGATGTCCGCGGCCTCGAGCAGGTCCGGGTCGATGGTGAGCGAGCCGACGTAGTGCAGGTCGGAGTCGGTCACCGTCGCCCGGTGGATCTTGGACTTGAGCATCACGCGCTGCATCGCGCCTCAGTGCCTCCCGTTGGCGTGGATCACGGTGTTGTCGATGAGTCGGGCCGCCCCCACCCGGGCGGCGACGGCGACGAGAACGTCGGCGTCGCCCACCTCGTCCACGGCGGCCAGGGTGTCGGTGGAGACGAGCTCCAGGTACTCGGGCTCGACGCCGTGCTCCGCCATCGCCGCCCTGGCCTTGGCGGCGATCGCCCTGGCGTCGCGCTCGCCGTCCTCCGCTGCCTCTCGCGCGGTCGCGAGCGCCCGCGACAGCGCGGTGGCGCGTTCGCGGTCGGCGCCCGCGAGGTAGCGGTTGCGGCTGGACATGGCCAGGCCGTCGGGCTCGCGGACGATGGGGCAGACCTCGATGCGGACCGGGAAGTCGAGGTCGCGCACGAGCTTGCGGATGACCGCCACCTGCTGGGCGTCCTTCTGGCCGAAGTACGCCGCGTCGGGCGAGACCATGTTGAAGAGCTTGGTCACGACGGTCGTGACGCCGTGGAAGTGCTCGGGCCCGCGCGAGGCGCCCTCGAGGGGCTCGGTGAGGGCGCCGACCCTCACCTCGGTGGCGAAGCCGGGCGGGTAGACCTCGTCCCGGGGCGGGGCAAAGAGGAAGTCGACCCCCTCGGCTTCGGCGGCGGCCGCGTCGCGAGCTTCGTCGCGCGGGTAGGCGGCGAGGTCCTCGCCCGGACCGAACTGCGCCGGGTTGACGAAGAGGGAGACGACCACCACGTCGCTGTCGGCGCGCGCCCGGCGCATGAGGGACAGGTGCCCATCGTGGAAGGCGCCCATCGTGGGCACAAGGCCGATGCATCGCCCGGCGCGGCGGTAAGGGGCGAGGGCGTCGCGCAGGTCCGCGACGGTCCGGATGGTCCTCATGCCGGGACCAGGCCCCTCGTGCTCTCGACCAGTGCATCCCATAGCGGCAGGAGGTCCGGTACCCGCTCGGCCACCGCCTCTCGCTGCCGTGTCACCGTCGCCTCGTCCCCGCGGGCGATCGGGCCGGTGATGGCCTTGTGGACGCCGTGCTGCCTCCAGTTCTCGACCGTTGCGCGCACGAGCGGGGCGAGCGCCTCCCGCTCGACGCCGGCGGTGGCGGCCAGGCGCTCGGCCGCGCCCTCGAGGGTGACGAGGAAGTTGGACGCGATGCTGGCGGCCGCGTGGTAGGCCGCGCGGTCTCTGTCGGCGACCTCGACCGACCGCATGCCGAGGGTCTGCGCAAGGCCCCGCGCGGTCTCGAGGGCCCGCGGCGTGGCCCCGGCGATGGCGGCGGTGGCGCCGGCGAAGCTCGCGCCGTGCTCGGGGACGGTCATCAGCGGATGCAGCGAAAAGGCCTCGTGCGCCGCAAGCGGCGCCAGGGTGGTCGAGCCGGAGCAGTGTCCGACGAGGCGGCCCGGCACGACGTGCGCCGCGGCCGCGGCGATCTCGCCGTCGGGGACGCAGAGGATGACGGTCTCCGCGCCGGCGCCGTCGGCCCCGCGGCCGAGTGGCCCGTCGACGGCGAGACCGGCGTCGCGTAGGGCGGTGACGAGCGCGCCGCCAAGGCGGCCCCGACCCACGATGGCTACTGGGGACCCGTCGAACATCGGTGGACGGTCCGTCCTGCGTGCAGTGACGGCCGTGTCGCGAAGGATACCCGTCCGAAAATGCGGGAAGCGCCGTCCGGTTCGCTCTGCACGCTGGTCTAGATTCGCCCCATGCAGTCCGCCGCGGACCGGCGCGAGGCACTGAAGGCCGTCTACGAGCAGGCTCGCCGCTGCGAGAAGTGCCCCCAGCTCGCGGCCACCCGCACGACCGTGGTGTTCGGGTCGGGCAACGCCGACGCCGACCTGATGTTCGTGGGCGAGGCCCCGGGGGCCAACGAGGACAAGCAGGGCCTCCCGTTCGTGGGCCAGGCGGGCAAGCTGCTGGAGAGGCTGCTGGGGGAGATCGGATTGGACCGGAAAGAGGTGTGGATCAGCAACGTCCTCAAATGCCGGCCTCCCGGAAACCGCGACCCACACCCGAACGAGATCGAGGCGTGCCAGGACTACCTGTGGCGGCAGATCGAGCTCATCGAGCCGCGGGTCCTGTCCACGCTCGGCAACTTCTCGACCAAGCTGCTGCGCGCCGACCCGACCGGGATCACCCGGCTGCATGGACAGGCCGAGGTGCGGGTGATCGGCCCGCGGGCCGTGCGGCTCTACCCGCTCTACCACCCGGCGGCTGCGCTCTACACGCCGTCAATGCTCGAGACGCTGCGGGCCGACTTCGCCCGCATCCCCGATCTGCTTGCCCAGCCGGCGCCCGACCAGCCCGAGCCGGTGCCCGAGGTGGCGCCGCAGCCGGAGCCGATGCCCGTGCCGGAGCTCGCGCCCAAGCCCGAGACCGAGCGCGAGCAGCTCGGGCTCTTTTAGCGGAAGGCCTGGATCCGCTCGATCTCGGCGTCGACCGGCTTTCGCGGCAGCCTTCCGAACGGCTGGACCTCGATGAGGCCGTTCGTGCGGGTCCACGTGCCGGCGAAGCGTCCGTCGACGACGACCACCGCCGATACCCAGCCCTGGGCGCGGTAGATCGCCTCGCGGTTGCCGGCGGGCGCGAGCAGCGGCTCGACGTGGCGCGTGGCGGCGATCGTGTACGGGTCGAACATGGGCAGCAGGTGGACGCCCTCCGGCCGCCCGGCGCCCGTGAGCGCGCCGGCGTCGGCGGCCAGGATCAAGCCGTTCCAACCCTCGACGTCGACCTCGACCACCTCTTCGCCGAGCCGCTTGAGCACGCGCCGGGCGTCGGCCGGCTGAACGCCCCACCAGCGCCGCAGGTCGTCCAGCGCCATCGGCCCGTGGGCGCGTAGGCCGCGGCGCACGAGCTCCTCTGCAGCGGCGGCCGGCTCAGGCTCGGCCCACTCCGACAGCCACTGGTCGGGGCGGACGAAGGTGACGTTGCGCTCGCGGTCGGGGCCGAAGCACAGCTCGCCGCGGACGGCGGCGGGCTTGAGCACGGCGCCCCAGCCCGACCGCACGGCCTCGCCGACGGCGTCCGAGCCGGTGATGCGCCGGAGCTCGGAGGCGAGCTCGTCCCGCGTCAGCGCGCGGCCGTCGAGCGCCTCGCCCACGTGGGCGTCGATGGCCTGCATCTCCTCGAGCGTGACCTTGTGGTAGCGCAGCCAGGCGGGCCTGAGGTGGGCGTCACGGTACAGCGACGAGGTGCGCAGGGCGGCCAGGACCACCGGCAGCTGGGCGGGCGCGAACAGGTGGAGGGTCTTGCGCAGTCCCCAGGACTTGACCAAGCTGCGGCGCACGGCGACGGCGGCGCGGACGTCGTCGACGGTCAGTCCCGGCACGCGCGCACGGAGCGACAGCTCGGCGCTGGACGCGATCTGCGCGTGCACACCGACGAGGCGGTCGGCCACCGCGACTGGGTCGTCGCCCGGCTCGGCGAGGTGCTGGCGGCGCAGCCGGAAGGCTGCCACCTGATCCCAGGTGCACCGAAGCGGCATCGGAGTAGGGTGCCACGCTGTCCCGCCCCTGCCACGAGAGGAGAAGAGGTGTCGGTCGTCAAGATCATCGAGCTCGTGGGGAGCTCGCCTGACGGGTCGGACGCCGCCGTCCAGGCTGCGCTCAGCGACGCCCGTCAGACGCTCCGCAACATCAAGGCCGTCGACGTCGTGTCCACGGGCCTGCGCGGCGACAACCTGGAGGAATGGCGCGCGCACGTGCGCGTCGCCTTCCTCGTCGAGCGCGTGAGCGAGTAGTCAGCGCCTGGCCCGTCGGACGGCCGCGAGCTGCTCGCGCTCGCGGCCGGCCGGCCGGCCGAAGAGGCGCTTGAGCGCCACGCGGTTCGCGAACGTGAGCGCCTGCAAGGCGTCGTCACGGATCGCCGCGCGCTCCCCGAGCCGCCGCGCGACCACGTCGTGGCGCTGGCGGGCAAGGCGCTCGAACGGCTCGCCTCCGAACGCCTTCAGGGTCGCGTGCGACTGGTGGTGGATCACGCGGGCCGAGGGCCAGAACCACGTCTCGATGCCCGCCTCACGGGCACGCAGGCCGAGATCGAGATCCTCGGCATAGAGGAAGATCTCGGGGTCGAACGGGCCGAGCCGCCGCAGCGTGTCGGTGCGGGCGACGAGGCAGGCGGCGACGGGCCAGTCGACCCGGCGCGGTTGGCGGTCGCGCCAGGGCTGGACGCGGCGGCGCAGCGGCGGCGGAAGGACAACGGGAGGCCCGAGGGCGATGGCGACGTCGCTCCAGCCGCCGGGGCCGTTGTGGGCGACGTCCTGCCGGCGCCCATCGGGAAGGAGGACGAGGGGGACGTACAGCCGGTCACGCCGCGCCTGCGCGGCGAGGTCGGCAAGCGAGTCGTCCACGAGCTCGACGTCGGGGTTGAGCACCGCGACGACCTCGGCCGAGCACCGGGCGACGCCCGCATTGGCGGCAGCCCCGTAGCCGACGTTGTCGAGCGAGAGCACCTCGGCGCCGGCCTCCCGCGCAACAACGACGGAGTCGTCATCGGAGCCCGAGTCGACGACGACGACAGCCGCGGCGGGCAGGTGCCGATCGACCGAGCGCAGCAGCCGCGACAGATCGGCGGCCGAGTTGTGCGTAACGGCGACGAGCCCGAGCGCCCCGGGCTCCAAGCGGGGCGAGCGGGGGTGACCCGAGATGCTCAACCCATTTAAGGCCGGCGAAGCCGGCCGCCTCTCGGGCACCCCCGACCCGCCCCGCCCAGCGGCCGAAAGCACGTCCCGCCAGGCGTCGCGCGTCGAAGCGGACGAGAAGGAAGCCGAGCGCGAACGCGCCGCCTCCCGCATCCCCGGCCGCTCGAGGCACTCCACGAGGCCCCGAGCGGCAACCGCAGCATCCCCCGCCGGATACAACCGCCCGCACGCCGCGGTGACGATCTCCGTCGGCCCGTCGCTCGCCGGCGCCACCACCGGCACGCCACTGGCCAGCGCCTCGATCATCACGATGCCGAACGGCTCCCGGTCCGCGCAGTGCAGCAGCACCGATGCCGCGGCCAGCACGTCCCGCGGGTCCTCGACCCGCCCCCGTACCTCCACCCGCCCGGCCAAATCGGGCTCGGCCGCCCGCCGCCGCAGGCGGTCGAGCAGCCGTCGCCCCTCCTCGCCGATCGGCTCGCCGGCAACCACCAGGCGCAGGTCCTCGACGCGCGCGACCGCCTCCAGCGCCAGCTGCGGCCGCTTCCAGGGCTCGATCGCCCCCAGGAGCAGGGCATAGGGCGGGCTTGCGGGTGACCCCGGCCGGAAGGCCTCGAGGTCCACGCCCGGGTGGATGACCTCGACGCCATCCAGCCCCAGGTCGTCGGCCACGGTGTGCGAAAGCGCGATCACGCGGTCGGCGCGGCGTGCCGCCGCCCGGACCGCGACCGCAATGGCCGGCCCCGGCAGTACGTCGTTGTGCGCGAAGAGGAGCCGCGGACCGCCGGGCGGCAGCGCCGACGCCACCCCCAGCAGCGAGCGCATGCCCCACGCCACCACGACCTCCACGCCGAGGTCGCGCGCCAGCGTCGCGGCCTCGCGGCCGTGCACGGCCAGCCGGGCCGCGTGGCCCGCCCGGTCGCGCAGCGAGCGGCGCAGCTCCATGCTGCGCACCGGCGGCGCGAACACGGTCACCCCGCGCTCGCGCGCCGCCGCGGCCAGGGGTCCCGGAGGCGTCGCCAGCGTCGGCGTCGCGGGAGCCGCGTCCGCCGCCTCCAGCAGCAGCCGCTCGGCGCCCCCGAGGGCGCCCGAGTAGGAGACGAACAGGAAGCCGGGGTTACTCGTAGCGGTGCGCCATGCGCGCGTAGACCGACAGCGACGGGCGCGACCGCACGGTGCTGCCGTCGTCGGTGAGCTGGCGCAGGCCCGAGTAGGAGAACGGGTCGTTCGTCGGCTCCGGCGCGGCCGAGATCCACGTGTACCAGTAGACGCGTTCGAGCCGGAGCGCCCGGCGCTGCTCGACCAACAGCGGCATCACCTGGCCGAGCTTGCGCGCCTGCTGCGCGTCGTTGACCTCGTAGCCGTAGGTGCGGGTCAGCCGCTGCCCCTTGGCCGCCGGCCAGGTCAGCTCGGTGATGTACATCGGCTTGCGGTCGTCGTGGTAGCGCCGCATCACCGCCCGGTCCTTGCGCAGGATCTTCAGCACGTTGGGCGGCTGGAGCGTGAACGGGTGGATCGCGACCTCGTCGAACAGCTTGCGGCCGCCCGCCTTGTAGACCTGGGCCAGCGCGGTCCAGCTCGTGCCCACGAGGCCCGCGAGCACCACGTGCGCGCCCGGGTCAACGCCCTTGATCGCCGCGCGCGCCGCCCGCAGCAGGGCGACGTAGTCGGCCGCGAACGGCTGGTCGGACCAGTTGAAGACCGGCTGATTGGGCTCGTTCCAGACCTGCCAGGAGCGAACCGGGCGGGCGGGCAGGTCGGGATGCTCGGCCCAGAACGAGCCGCCCGGCCCGTACCGGCGCACGCACGCGGCGATGAAGTTGGCGTAGTTCTCGGTGCCCTGCGGCGGCGAGTTGGAGTTGCCCGGGTGGCGGGCCGCCCAGTCGGGGGCGAAGGTCACCGTCGGCAGCGGCGTGAAGCCGTGGCCGGCGGCTTGCGCGACCACCGTGTCGCTGGCCGAGAAGTCGAGCTGGCCCGGCTTCGGCTCCATGACGCTCCAGGGCATGGCCATCCGGATGGTCTGGACGCCGCTGCGATCCATGAGGTCGAACTCGGCCTGATCGTTGAAGCCGCTGAAGAGCAGCGGCCCGTCGGCCATGACGCCGAAGAAGCCCGCCGGCACCTTCGGACGGGACACCTTGGCGGCGCCGGCGCAGCTCGGCAGCGCGAAGAGCGAGGCCACGAGCAGGGCAATCGCCATCGGTCGCGATTTCACGGGTCGGCCACCCTAGTGAATAGACTCGCCGCCCACATGGCGGCTGCTGCTCCCGCGTCCCCCCGCGTCGCGCTGATTCACGACTTCCTGCTCGACATCCGTGGGGCGGAGCGGGTGTTCATGGCCATCTGCGACGTCTGGCCCGACGCCGACGTCTACACGGCGGTCTACGACGAGGAGGGGACCGAGGGCCGCTTCGCGCACAGACCGATCAACACGTCGTTTTTGCAGCGGTTGCGCCCGACGGCCCGCACGTTCCGGCCGCTGCTCCCCCTCTACCCCTACGCGATCGAGTCCTTCGACCTGCGCGGCTACGACATCGTGGTCTCGTCGTCGAGCGCCTGGGCGCACGGCGTGATCGTCGACGAGGGCGCCACCCACGTCTGCTACTGCCACAACCCGTTCCGCTACGCGTGGAACGCGCGCGACGAGACCCTGTCGGGACGCAACGGGCTCGGCCGCGCCACGCTCTCGGTGGTGTTCAACCGCTGGCGCCAGTGGGACTGGATCGCCGCCCAGCGTGTCGACCGGTACGTGGCCAACTCGCACACGACGTCGCGGCGCATCGCCCGCTACTTCAACCGCGACGCCACCGTGCTCTACCCGCCGGTCGAGACCGAGCGCTTCACCCCCGGCCGGGTGGCCGACTACTACCTCGTGGTCTCCGAGCTGATGCCGCACAAGCGCATCTCGGTCGCGGTCGAGGCGTTTGCCCGGCTCGGGCTGCCGCTGGTCGTGGTCGGCGACGGGCCCGACGCCCGCCGGCTGCGGCGCGTGGCGTCGGCCAACGTCGCGTTCGAGGGGCGCGTGAGCGACGAGCGCGCGGCGCAGCTGTTCGAGGGCTGCCGCGCACTGGTGGTGACGGCGACCGAGGAGTTCGGCATCGCCGCCGTCGAGGCCCAGGCCGCGGGCCGGCCGGTGATCGCCTACGCCGAGGGCGGCGCGCTGGAGACCGTGATCGAGGGCGAGACCGGCACGCTCTTTCACCCCTGCCGGCCCGAGGCGCTGGCCGAGGCCGTCCGCCGTTTCGACGCCGAGTCGGTCGCCCCGGAGGCCTGCATCGACAACGCCCAGCGCTTCGACGTGCGTCGCTTCCAGGCGGGCCTGCAGGAAATCGTCGAGGAGACGAGCGAGCTCGAACGCCCGCCGCGCCCGCTCTCGCGCCCGCGCGCCCGCGGCCGCCTTCGCCCCGTCCTGGTCGAGCCTTCCGGCTAGGCCATTCTCGCCGCTCCTGGCTAGGTCCTCGGGGTTCGCCGTGCCTAGCACGCCTTCACCCCTGCGGAGCCAGGAACGCCGAGCGATGGCCTAGTGCCTACCGCGCCGGTGCGCTTTCGGCGGCTTGCGCTCGAGCACCACGTAGAACCCGTCGCGCGCGACCGGCCGGTACGCGCTTGCCAGGTACCGATCCAGGATCGTCACGCCGGTCGACTTGCCGGCGCGGTTGGGCTCGGGTGCGGCGGTGATCGGCGAGTCGTAGCGGATGACCACCGGCGTGCGGGTGCGCTTCAGGTCGCCGACGATCTCGTCCTGGACCGGAGCGCTCGTCACCACCCCTGGGGCGGCGATGTCGTAGCGCGTGGGGTTGTTGCGCAGCGCGAGCACGTAGAAGAGCGGGTCGCCCGACGTGACGAGGTCCGAGCGGCGTGTGGTGACGTAGATCGGGCGCCCGGGCGGCACGCGGGCATCCACCGTCCGCACCGCGCGCTCGAGCGGCCCGACCGAGCGCGGATTGGCGTGGGCGCCGTCGGCGACCGACAGGTCGAGCGGAGCCGTGTCGTCGCCGAGGGCCAGGATCTTGCGGTCAAGGCCCTCGGCGATCACGTACAGGAGCGCGATCGCCGCCACCAGCGCAGGTATCAGCGCGAGCGCCCGGCGGGGGCGGGCCCCGCTGGCGCCGACGAACGGCGTCAGCCGTGGGGGCCGGCCCTCGCGGCGCTCGAGCAGGGGATCGGCGGGCTTGACCTCGCCCGGGTGCCGGCCGGCGGCGCTGCGCGGAAACGGCATCGTGGCGTGGACCTTGCGCTTGCCACGCACCGGGACGCGCAGGTTGACCTGGGCGATGCCCCACGCCGCCAGCACGCACACCAGCACCGCGAGCGGGGCGGTGTGGAACTCGTCCGGACGCACGATCAGGTAATGCGTCATCCCCAGGGCGAAGACGGCGGCGCCCAGCCACGCCCAGTCGTCGCGGCGGGCGCGGATGAGCAGCGCAAGCAGCGAGGCGCCCAGCCCGATCACGAGCGCCAGCGGGAGGTAGAACTGCAGCAGGTTCTCGAACGAGTCCGACAGGAAGCCTCCGACCGAGCCCGTGTTGAGGGGGCCGTCGAAGTCGATCGGGAACGGCAGCGACTGGTACTTGCCGAAGTCGACGATCGGATAGCGGACGAGCATGTCCCACGACTTGTCCA
>Ga0126312_10001519_pt1 | contig 15262 bp, 18 predicted proteins | sample Plot104A_FD_92537 | JGI IMG/M metagenome (GOLD analysis project Ga0126312, IMG submission 92537) | Serpentine soil microbial communities from UC McLaughlin Reserve, CA, USA - Plot104A | ecosystem: Environmental > Terrestrial > Soil > Grasslands | place: USA: UC McLaughlin Reserve, Lake County...
ACCTGAATGGCGTAAAAACTATGGTAGTAATAGAGGATAGAAGTATGTGATAAGTTTCCAAAGGGAGACAAAAGCATGCCAGGGTTTCCAATATTTTCCCATTCTTGATTCCTCTATTACTGCTTTAACAAAAAAGCTTTATTGTTTGTCTTTCATATTACTTGCATGGTTAATAACAATATATTCTCCTTGAGGAAGAATAGAAGGAGCATCTAAATCGTGAAGATTAAACGGCAGTTCTATCTAACTATGATTATGCCCCTCATTGCACATAACTCTATTTATTTTAGGCCTACCTGGATCTGTATCATCAGCTATTAACTTCCAATGATTTGCTTGCAATACTGCTTCAACCTCACATTCAGATATATCCTCTGTTCCATCATTAACCTTTTCTGCCATAAGATTACAATCGAAGTTTGCATGTCCTAAACCAAGAGCATGACCCATTTCATGTTCAATTATTTGTTCGACTATGTCTTCATCAAATTTGTAATCGGAAAGACCTTTGTATACGATAATCTGTACCTTATCTATAAAACCCCTATTATCAAATTTATTAATACTCTGTCCTGCTATTTGTTCTTCTTCTTCTTTTTTCTCATCATTACCATAACCTTCATATTCTTTTTGGAATTCAATTAGTATATCTCCATCTTTCTTGCTAGAAGTTTCTTCAAGTTCTAGAGGGTCAATATTTTTATCCCATTCTTGTACAGCATAAATAAAATAATAATTTTATTTTTTGCTGTTGTCTTCAATGATCCCATAAATACGGTTTTGAAGAAAGGATGATACGACTTCCGGACAAGTCAAATGTGACAAGTGTGTATAATAGTAGAAGGTTGACGAAGAAAGTTGAAAAAACACAAAAAGGAATATCACTCTTACTGATTTTAATAAGCATCTCATCTCAAGTCTGCGGTGTTAAATAGTCCTAATGCCATCTATATGCATGGCTAAAATAGAGCATCCTGAAAGATATAGCTGGTGGCTGAATGAACTGGAATCTCTTGGTATTAACACACTGGAGAAAAATAGACTAAATAACCATAAAGAAGCTAGTGATTTAACAGAAGCTATTAAGCAAACACTTTATGAAGACTATCTACAAGCTTACAGTAAAAGTAACCAATAGTAAAACTGATGCTTTTATCTTTTTGGTACTGTATTCTTAATCAAGTTAAGCTTAAATCATAAAGTTACTGCTAAAATAATATGTCTATGGAACCATCTAGGCTAACAGATGACGAAAGAAAAAAGCTAACCCGTATTCCAGATAATGTTGAAACAAGAGACGTGTTGGAAAATCTTTTGTTTAACCTTTAGTTGATATATTCAATCATATGTGGGAGCGACCTGAAAGATATACTGACCGATTCCAACTGATTAACATAACTCATTTTACAACTGTAAACGTCAGGTATTATACATCACCATAATATATCTATGATATGACAAAAGAACTAAAACAAACGTCTATTGGAGAGGAAAGAAGATCCCTTTTAACAGTACATGACAATGGCTACGACATAAATAACATTACTGCCACCAATAAGCAACAGGAATACATGGAACATAACCAGCACCAGCAACATCATCGGCCGCCAGACTCTAAACAACAAGATGTTAAAATAGAATACGATTCCATCGTTCCAGAAGCTGGAAGTCCAACCAAACTGACTATATCTGTAACGGAGAAATCAGGAACCCCTGTAAGAGAATACGAACTTGTTCACGATAAGCTCATGCATCTAATAATTGTAGGAGAAGATCTTTCTTATTTTGCACATATTCATCCTATACTTGAAAACAATGGAGAAAACTTCACTATAGTCCATACGTTTCCAGAAGCAGGTAGATACAAACTATGGGTCGATTTTAAGCCAAAAGGAGGAATTCAAAATGTTTTGGCATTCATGGTAGATGTTAAAGGTCTTCCTGCTCACAATCCAACAATACCAGTATATGATGGAATATACATCAAAGAATCTTCAGACAGCAATTATCAAATTAGTTTGAAATTGCCTCAAGAGAAAATAGTAGCAAAAAAGGATGTAGATATTGTGTTTAGTATATCTGATGCCGCAGGTAATCCAGTAATAGACCTAGAGCCTTTGATGGGAGCAGGAGGACATAGTGTTATTATTAGTAGCGACGTACAAGAGTTCCTCCATGTGCATCCTACTGAGAAGGTAGAACCTAATTGGAAAGGAGGACCATACATATCCTTTAGAACCAACTTTCCTAAACCTGGTTTATACAAGGCATGGGGACAATTCCAGCATAAAGACAAAATAATAATGGCAGACTTCCTTATAGAAGTCACCTAAAACTTTTATTTGATAGTGGGAAATTCGAGAGTCCAATATTTTCAAGAGGTAAACGATATCTGAATATAAGTCAGAAACAATATAAGTCAGAAACAATATAAGTCAGTAATATATCAACTACACTTATACAACCTGCAACGTTTTCAGAGAGAATTGTCGCAACTATACTTTATTCAGATTAACTAACCTCTTTAGGGAAGTCAGATGTAAAAATTTTAGAATTGCTATTTATCGGTACTTTATTTGCTTTCCTCCTTCATTCATAAATATTGCTAAGAGAGTGAAAGGTATTGTTATTATAGCCGTTATTATCAGTAGTGTGCGAACAGATGTTGGATCAATAGGCAAGCCCCACATTGGAAGGAACGGAATAGGAAACACGATAAGCAGCCAAAGACCAACAAGGGAAGCTATCATTTTCCATCTTTGTCTAAGTCTAGAACGTATCAATACTTCTAATTATCATATTTGTAAATTAACCTTTTCCTGGAACAATCATTCTCTTTTCTCGTAAAATATAAACACCACAACATAAAAAATTGACTTTTTTAATGTACCTCGTTATACATAACCTATATAATATAATATAAGATAAGATAACATAACATAAGATAAAGAAATGTCAACACAATCATCCTATACTTATACTCCCGAATCCACGACTGAGGTAAATCCCAAGTCAAAGAGAAAGAAGATTGTAGATTCAAAAGGCAATGTAATTAGCGATACTGCTAAGAATAAATAAATTATTTTGTGCTTGTTTCGCTATATAGCAGATTGAGGTTCAAAAGAAACGGCAACAGGTAACTTTATGTATCTATTGACTTTTTTAATGTACCTCGTTCTCCTACATTACAAGAATAATACTATAAAGGATGAGCTTCCATTTACCGTGCATTATTACCTATGAGAGTTGATAGCAAACCAAGTTGAGTTTTGATTGACGGACTGACAAGAATAGTTATGCCGCTCAAGAATAGTTGTTGAGGTTATACTATATCACCAAAATATTTAATATTGTCAGACGGGCATTATATTAGTAGCTAAAAATTGCTCGATTTAGATCCGAATCAAGAGGCAACAAGATCTGTTAGAGATCAAACTATTAAAGATCTGTTTTTAGAGAATTTGACTGATACACCATGCGCTTTCATCGACAGTGGTAGAGAAGTTTGGCTTGCTACAGAAATGTGTGCAGAATATACTGAATCAAGTGTGGATCAAATTGTAGTTTTGGACAACAATAACATAGTTGGCACAGTTGGTGGGTATGATCTGTTGGCTCATATACGAAAAAACCCGACACGGAAAATGCAATACGAATCTAAGGTGGAAGACATAATGTTTAGTCCTGTTCCGATTATAGAAAAGAGTACTAAATTCAAGGATTTGATGGAGAACTGGAAACATTCTAGAAGGGCTTTCTCAATCTTTCGTACCGAATTTGACAGTAATTGGTTTTCCATCTCTGCTAGAAAAATGCTTCAAGTTGGTATGAAAGTTAGGACCAATTTTTCTACGTTATCGATCCAAAAAAATAAGATTGTTACCTTTCAAATAGGTGATACTTTCGACGAAATTCTTGGTTTGATGTACAAGAATATGACACGAAAAGTTCTATTGGAAAATTCGAATCAGTTTATTAGTGATCGAATAATACTAGGCGAGATATCAAGAATATTGAAATATGAAGAAAATATAGAAGATATATTAGACTTTCCTGTGAACCAGACTAGATTAGAGTATATACCATCGGTTAACAAAGATTTGAAGCTCAATGAAATTTGCTCAATTATTAATGAATCGGACCATCCATATCTCATGTATAAAGATACAGTAGTAACCCCATGGGACATATGTCTCATTTTGCTGTCAGAAGACCTTCAAATAGAGCAACACCAAGCAAGGGTGTGTCCCTATTGTGGAAGAGAAACAGACTAGATTTCCATTTACAATCTCGATAATGTTTACAAACATAGAGCACCACAGCATTGGCAAAATATATTTTTAGTGATAAAATAGCACTCACATCTTCTACAATATTTCTTGCCAACAAAATAATGCGACTGTCCAACTACTATTTTGGAGTATCCTCTCGCATACGGGGAGGGGTGTGAAATAATGCAGAAGATGCGAATCCTATTTGATCACGATGACATATTTGCCCTGTGACGTAAGGCTCACTGTAAACTTGGTTGACTATTCCAAACCATTAGCATTTGACAACTCTGAGACCAAAGCAACGATGTCTTTTCCAGGGCTGATCAATATCTCCTCACACTCCGGTGGTAAGTCCTTAGCTTTGATTTTCTCTACGTACTCATTGTAGGCCTCTTCTATTTCGTCATTTCTTTTTCTGTATAACAGTTGCTCAGTAGTTATGACCTCCCTAGCCTCCTTTATAATTTCATCGCCTTCTTCCATTGACATATGTCTTCAGATATCAACTCTTCTATCCCAAAGATAAGCTCCATTCTGTCAATTGAAATTCTAGCATCAATCTGGCCTGCTTGGATTAGCTTTTTAATAGTAGATGGAGTAAAGTCAGTTACTTTGCCAAATGTCGCATCAGTGCTTTCAAGTCTGTCTACGCGCCATACCTTAGATATGCGAGGTTTTCCAAGGAAGAGATCCCTATTGGTAGTAAACCTATACTTGCTATTGTTTTTGCCTTTTTATCCAGGATCTCATCAACTTTCCTTGAAAGACCATTAGATCTTGCCAGCTCAATTAGGTCACGAGTCATGTTCACAAAGTCTGTAAATGCATATGCTACTTGTTCGTCGTATGTAGTTCTATCATGGAAAAATATATCACTTTCCCTATCATAAATAAGGTCTTTGTCTTTTGGAATATCCTTTGGTGTAAGAGGATGCGGATTGACAATATACACTTCGAGTTCTGGAGTCTGTACAATCAGGGTGTCATCGCCTTCTCCTCCTTCTCTTTTACCACTACTTCGAACCTTTCGTAAATATTCCATCCAATAAGTTTTGTGTGCTGTCAATAGTTCACGCAACGGTGTATTGCTGAGATAACCACCGTCCCATAACTGGCGCATGGTTCCAGTATTGCTATCTTCAATATGAGGATGGTCTATTGCATATTTACCAAGAGCACTGGCAAGTATTTGATCTGGTCCTATGCCATCATAAAATACGATATGTCTACTATCTGAGTTGCCGTATTCTGAAAACCACTTACTACTGGTGTCACTACTGCTACTACTACCTACTTCTCCCTCTTTTCTGTCAACAATTGCGCCGCGTATGACAGGAGCATCATGCAATTTTTCATAGCTATCAAATACTACAGGTGAAGTAAAGTCCTGAATATCAACACTAGTAAGAAGAAGTCTTGGATCATAATTAATTACCTTGTAAATGAAACAAAACCCGTAGCTTATGACATGAAGGCTTGTTATTTCTACTCTTACATTCGATTGTGTTCCATTTGATATTTTATTCCACATTGTTCAAAACGTTTGGCGTCTTTTACTGATAAGCTGGGCTCAAACAGGTTAACTTGTGTATAATATTTTTCTAATAAATACACCAGTATAGAATGTTAAGTAATAAAATCAGGAAAATCTTTAGGAAAAAGAACTAGTACGAAATAGTTTACATTTTCATATACCGAAAAGACCTATCATTTGATATCATTGAAACATAGTATACTTTCTATAATCTTATTGGCACTAATAATTTCTTTAACTGTAACAGTGGCTTCCTCTGCTAATCTCAACACAGCATATGCAATAGAAAACTACTTGAAATTAAGATCAGCCAATGTTAATCATCATCATAATGGAGATATAGATGTAGATATAGAAACAGAAGGCAGTATTCCATCAGAAAAAGGTAAGAGCGGATTTGGATATGCTATCCTAACTGACGTAGGAGATGAATTTCTGAATAACGTACTTGTAGCTATCACTGATATAGGAATTAAAAATTATGATGAATCAGAAAATGATAAACTCAATACATATGTACTTGATCTAACAGGAGATATTTCCAAAGCTTGTAGTGGTTCAGACTACGAGGTTGCCAGGAGTTCTTCAGACAATGAAGCATTTGATACTAACTACGATATTAATGTGAAAGGAAACAAGATATCTATTGATGATATAGACACGGATGATTTAGATAGTGATACTGTTAAGGCTATAGCATCATTTACTGCAGAAGCGATAACTCATAATGGCAAAATTCAACATGTATGTATAGATATTCAAGATGTACTAAAACAATCTGAAATAAACACTAGCTATGATACCAATAACAACAATAATGGAAATGGGGATGATGATGATTATGATGACAAGAGCAGACACAAAGATAATGACAAAAATAGAAAAGAAGACCATGACGATGATACCAAAAAAGATGACCATGACAACGACGACAATGATCTCTTCAGAATTGACATTAACCAAGATATTGACCAAAATAATGAATGTGACGGCAGCTCTACATGTAATAATGAAGGAGGTAATACAGCTGATATATTTGGATTCTCAAATTCAGAAGATGATGATAGTGAATTTGAATCCAGCTTAGACATTGATCAAAACATAGATCAAGGCAACAGATGCAGTGATGAAGCTACCTGCAGCAATGAGGGAAGCAATGAAGCTAATTTCTGGGGATATAGTGATGATGACATTGGCAATAGCGATATAGATATTAGCCAGAGTATAGAGCAGAACAATGAATGTGACGGAGAAGCCAGTTGTACTAACGAAGGAAGCAATGAAGCTAATGTATTTGGATCAACCTCAAACGGAGAAGACATGGATATTGATCAGAGCATAGTACAAAGTAACACTTGTAGTGGAGGATCTGTATGCAGAAACTTTGCAAGTAATGTAGCTAACATAAGCTAGAAAAAGAATCATGTCCCCCAATAATTATAAACAACTATTGATTAGGGGCATAATTTTGGGTTCTATCATATTTTTTAGTAATAATTTGACATCCTATGCACAGGATTTGCCAGAGAAAACTGATAAAATCCTGAATATTGTCTTACCGTCTACTATACCTTCAGGACAAGAGCAGGGACGACAACAAGAATCTAGGAGCTCAGTAATACAAGGAGAGATAATACAACAACAAAATCAGGAAGAAGAAAAAGGAATTGAAATACTAGAACAACAAGAAGATAAAGTACAAGAGGTACAGGAAGAGTTAGAAGAAGAAGATGATACTAACATAGCTAGCATAACTACTAGCAATATCATAAAAGAAGAGGAAGAGGAAGGAAGCAATAGTGATATTCCTTTGGAGTTACCCTTTCCTTGAGTTGCTATAACCAATTGCACAATCACGTCTCTTGTGTTTATTTGATTGAAACATATTCGCCTGTTTTCTCTTCTTTTTGTTTCCTTCTAACTAAACTAGAATAAAAATTCAAAGCGAACCTTAATCGTAGACAAATTAAGTCACGATTCATTCCGCAAAATGACATTACTATGATGGAGTCATTAGAAGATAGAGCTATAGCAACACAGTAGTCGAATACTTTTTTATCCAGAATATTATAATGTGAATAAGAAAGAGACCCTTTTTTGTATAATAGTTCTGTTCTTATCATCTGTAATTGCAAAATACATCGTTTCTTGTCATCGTCATGTAATGTGTCATATGTGGATTTTATTCTTGTCAAATATCTGTTGATATAGCGCCTCTGACGATATTTGTTATACCATCCAGTAAATACTGATGCGGCGCACAAAATACCACCAATTGCAAAAATATATGCCTCTGGAGTTATTTCCGATCTGAAATTTGGCATATCCACTAACGAATCTTCTCCACTATATATGGGCCTTGGATTAGCGGCAGAGTTAGCAAAAAAGTAAATCTGGACGCAGAAAATGGTTGTAATATATCGAAATTCTGTTTTTACAAATATATGTTTCACCCTCTTAAATGGGTAGGCTTGATTATTTGGTATGGCTGTTGGAAGTAACAGCCTATTGGAAGGTTTACTGTAGAATTGTTGTGATTGCTTCCTTTCAGGTTTATATAATTGTGATGAGCCATATTTACTTGAATACTCAGTTATAATTTGCTCTGTCAACTCTTTTACTGATTTAGTGTAAAGCTTCTCAGCCTCCTCCAGTAGTGTTGATTTGTATTCTTCAAATACTGCTGATGAATTCCCATTGTAATAAATCAATTTACTATATTTTTGAGGATCTGTTCTCATAGATTTCATCAAAGAATCTAACGACAGACGTAGTATTCCCTTAACATCAAATAGAAGGCTTGTAACCTGTTGTATCACTGTTTTTTTGATCTTCAGATATTCTTCATTGTTATCTTTGAACCTTTTTACAAGCCTTTTAAGCCTGATTTTCTTCGATTCTAGCCGGTTTAATTTAGCTTCTTCTTCTTCGCAGGATGTTTTTAACCATTCCAACACTCTCTCTTTGATATTTTTGTTCCAGAACAGGTAAATCATTGTTGGCAATTTTGGTGAGGTGGATAGCTTGTTCTACTCCAATGCCTGCCGCCTTCATTTTCCTATAATGTTTTACAATATGAACAATGCCATCTCCAATCTCTTCATAGATTAGATAAAGGTTATGTAGTTGTCTTAGCTTCCAGTATTGTCTATAATACTTTGTTGCCTCTGGCTCCTTAATATTTAATTCGATTGCAACATCTAACGGGGTCTTACCTTCTGAAAATAATCGGTATGCCTGACTGGAGATAGATATCTTCTTTTGTGTTTGGTTTTGGTTTGCAGTACCTCCGTTGTCTTCTTCTTGGGTGTTTATTCCTAATTCCTTTTCTCTTTCCTTTTCTGCTTTTTCAAGAACTGGTTTTATATCTCTGGGAGATACTCTTGCTGTTTCTGCTATCTGCTTGTAGGTTTTACCTTGATTGTACAGATCCAGTATTAGCTTTTCTTTTTCCTGTCTTGTTAAGACCATTTTAACTTATATCTACAATAGATATTTGGAGCAAGTTTATAACAATTAACATTATTATCATCTATTACCAGGTTTTATTACCATTGTTATCATTTTATTACCTTTATTGTCATCTGTTTCCGCCTATTATCATGACCTTTTAGTTGAGCTCAGTATTAACATAATTTTATAATGATTTAATGACGATTAAATTTTGTCGTTAAATATTCTAAAGTTATCTGAAGGCTATGAAGGCACTGAAGGCTTTATGAGACTGAAGTCCATCAACACTCTTTTATTTGTTGAATACACATTGTTTTGAGCTGCACTTCAGATAATATTCTCTATAAACTCCTGTCAATTTCTTAATATTTATAATTCATTTTCATCTCAATGCCGGACACTTATGTAGAGCCTTCAGAACCTTCAGAGTTTTCAGGTTATATATTAGAGTCCTACTGTGAAGCCCAAATACACTCAGTAGTCGGAAGAACTTTAAAAGAACCAAATAAGCATTATTTTTATAGATATTGAATATTTTTGATGCCAATGATAAATTCAAAGCCCCTCCCCCAACCGAATCAGAGCTTAAACTCAGAACTATATTAAGATACAAAAAAATACCATTCAAACACAGTCAAATCATTTGGTATACTGGCTGCGATAAATATACTCCAGACCTAATTATAGGTGAGAAACTCATTGTAGAAGTGGATGGTAAAATCCATGATAAAGAATTTCTGAAAACGCCTGATCGGATTCGTCAAAGAGCCTTAAAAAATATGGGTTTTGAAGTGTATAGAGTAAGGAATGAACGAATCAAGAGTGCACCATTTGCTGTTGCCGCAGACATAATTCAAAAATATTATGAAGTAGTTGATGCTAAAGATAGAACAGCCAAGGTAACAAAGTTAAAGGCTACTGCGCATCATGAATCTATACCAAGAGATATAGATGAAAACTTAGAATTCTGGACATTAGAATTTAATAAGGAATTGAATGATGAAAAATGGTCGGCAGATTATTTCAAGGAATCTTTGAAACGGTTTCATCCCCAACTTGTGTCTAATCAATGTGCTATGGAACGGCTAATTTTGCTGCTACTTGGTCTTAATCTTCGTAAGGGACAAAACGGTAGCAGCTTAGATTTTGAATATTCCTCAAATCTGCTAAAGAAAGGTATAGAGATTCTCAGACACATTTTTGGTGAAGAGGAAGGAAACGCAGCATCTGTTCATTTAAGGAATATGTATAATATTTCTGCTCCAGGATTTTTTAAGAATCTGATTTTTAGAGGAGGACCCAATCTAAACCCAGGGGTAATTTCAATTAAAGACAGCTTTGCTCTTGATTCCACGATAGACAATTTCAACAAGAATTTTTCCAGCATAGGAATAGCCGTAGAACGCCCAGAAATCAAATCAGAATGCAATGCAGTATTGATGAGATTGGATAAAGGTGAAGTGCCTGCGTATGGTTGGCTTGTCGAATGGATGAACAATATACCCTAGTGAAGTTAAGATGTCAATTCGTATTAATTATTGACAACCGTAAAGCAATTAAATTTACTCCCAATCTCTGGTATATACTATTGGTTTAGGTTTGGATTTAGATCCAATACTTATATGTTTATACTTCAGTTTAGATTTGGGTTTTCGTTTCGGTTCAATATAACTTGTATGTCTGTACTTCTCCTGCTCACCAAGACGAATACTCATATATTTGTACCTCTCTTGCCAAGTATATGTGAAGTCATGATGGCCCAGTATTATTCTTCAATCGATGCAAATAATCAATTTCCAATATCCCCAAAACCTAAAAGCTGCTTATTGTCAATTCTGTAAAATGATAAAAAAGAACCCTTGTTAAGCGAATGGTTTTATCAATGGATGCAAGATATCAGTAGTTTACAAAAGGAAGTATATGAGGCTTTAAAGTTTGAGCATAACATATTGACAAATATTGGATCCATATAGGTTGTATTAATTTTGGAATATTGTATACTATTAATGCGTACTTTGCTTCAGCTGTCCTGAATCTATAAGTGTTTGAATTAATTGTTCAAACTTTTCTTGCTTCTTCATTAAAATCTGAATCTGTTCATCTTTTTCTTGCAGTTTGGCTTTAACCACATATTCATTATCCTTGCTTTTTTCTTTCAAATCTTCAACTTGTTCTTGCAATACTGTTTCATCTTTTTGGATAGTTAATGCATCAATACGTTTCAAGTAGTCCTGAAGGAGGTCGTTTTCAGTGGGACGGTAATATGAGTCACTTAATCCAGTACTGTGCCCCATAAGATTTTCTATGTTAATTGGCTTCATGCCGGCTAATTCACATCTTGTTTTGAAATATTTTCTTAGAGAATGGTTTGTAGGAAATGGATGCCTTTTCTTTCCCGCCTCCAGTTCTTTTCGTAATCCCTGAGCCCAAATTGCTCGTTCCATTAGTCGTTTGACTCCTATGGAAGTTAGTTGTTTTGGAATTGTCACCAAGCCTTTGCTTATCTTAACTTGTGTATCCCACAAGTCACGCATAATCCAGCTATCATCAGTTATTATTTCACCAGATTCTTCTCTGTACTTCATCCATTCGGCAAGTTCTCGGTATGCTGATGGGGTTATATAACTAATATAAGAGTCATCTTCATCGGCATAAACTAGCATTCTTGCTGTTACAATTTTACCATCTTGTTCGATTGGTCGAATATTTCCCCAATGCAAATAGTCCCACGCTCCAACACGTATGCCAGAAGAGACCATGGTATAAACAAGTAGTTTTATTCGTCTATCAGGATATTCGCATAACTTTCTAATTTCTTCTAATGTAGGAGCTCTATCGTCAGCATATCTTCTTCCTCTGGGAAGTCCTCTAGTAATCTTCTCCCATGATATAGAAACATCTGCCATATGGCAGAATAATTTGATACTTTTTACATAATTGCGAATTGTCCCTGCAGTTATTTCTTTGCGATTAAACCTTTCTTTCTCAGCTTGCAAAAATTCAAGAATACTGTTAAAGGCCCATACACTATCATATTTTCCTCTCTCTGCAAAGAACCTTGCTTTGTCCTCAAGCGTACCTTGAAGTCCCAGAAAATCTAAAAACTTTCCTAATCTCATAAGGTACTTTTCCTTTGTTGCAGGAGACTTCATAGCATATAGATACAATGTCCATGGATCTGCTACTGACGTGGGCTCTTTTGATTCTATTAACATTTTATTTATTTACTCACCTTTTATTATGTTAGGACCCACTAAAAAGCACTGATATCGTCACGGGTTCGGTGGGATTCGGACCCACGACATTATAACCCCTGTTCAAAGACTGGTTAAGAGCCAGACGCTCTGCCTGGCTGAGCTACGAACCCTCAAAAATCTACCATCAGATAGAGATATTTAAATCTAAACACAGAGGCGATTAAAACCTATATTTGGAAAACAAGAATAGGCGATCTTTCTAATGAGAAGCTTCTGCGACTTGGGTTTGAGCATTAGCAATATGTTTATCTTGTCCCTCTGTCTCTGATAATTTTTCTTGTTCTCGAATTATCCTAACTATAGCATCAGAAACAGAACAGTTGAATCTTTCTTTTTCTTTTAAAATGTGTCTATATGCATCTAATGTAATATACACAGGAATGGATCCTGTCCCCTCAAGCAGGGCTTTTACTCTATATAGACCGTTTTCCATTCCTTTTTCTGCAACCTTCCTTAATTTCACCTTATCAATCAAACCCCCAAGAAATCCCAATGGCATATCATAGTCAACCTTTAGGCTAGTTTGTGTACTTTTTTCGTCTTTTTCCTCAAATTCGACGATGATTTGCCAATGTTTGAAAGGCCCCCTAATCATTTTTGCAACAATCCTACGATATGGAATATAATCAATTGTTTCACAATCCCATTCCAATCGTTTACCATCGAAATTACCACTTATCCTAAAAATAGTTCCAACTCCAAAACCATTTTTTACTTCTATTGGAATAACATTTAGGGCCATATTTTCTGGAAACTGATCTGCCATGTGTTCAGGCCTAGCAAAATAGGTAAATACTTCGCTGACAGGAGCGTTAATTTGCATAGTCTTGCTGATATTAGTCATAATGACCTTGACAAAAGGAAGATGGTAGACAGAATTTAAAGGTTTCTTAAAACTATTCTTTTGATATCCCCTAACTATTTAGCTTCTACTTGAGAAAGGAAAAGTCCTTTTGTGAATCTATACAACAATCATCCAGTTTCTGTACAGCTATGCTAAAGGGTTCCCATTTACTATTTCCTCTAGGCATTTTATTATGTCTTGTTTAGTAACAGGTATCGGATTATTGTCTAAATGTCCTCTATCAGGCACAATCACATCAGCAGCCTGGTCAAGAGGTTGCTTCAGCTTCAATGGCTCGAACTTTAGTTTCTGACATATTTTTTTGAACCTTTCATAATATACTGACTTGTTGAATTTATGAGCCACTGTAGTACATGAGGATAACGCGTATCCGTGTGGAACCCCCTCATTTGAAAATACATAAGAAAGAGCATGTCCTAGCGTGGTCGACGAATTTCCAAATCCTATTCCTGATAACATTGCTCCGTAAGGCAACAAATTTGGCTTGTCGTTTACTATTGCATCCTCTAAAATGTCAAAAGCCTCCTTACAAAATAATCTCGTGAGAGGATTACCTAACTTACTGTCATATCCCTCTGAAGCCTGAGACGCTGCATCACATGCGGAGTTTCTCATTATATTAAAAGGTGTCCCTGGTAAAAAATACGGATCAACGATAGCAGCATCAGCAAGAAAGGCTTCATCTTGCAACAACTTTTTCTTGTGTTCAAAACTTATCACAGCATATGTAGTCATTTCTGCACCTGTTCCAAAAGTAGTCGGGACAAGAATTTTTGGAATACCTGTTAGTTTACCAAGATATTTGCAAACATCCATTGAACTTCCTCCGCCAAGTCCGATAAAGGCGGAAATGTTTTTACCTTCGAATGATTTTTTGACTGCTTCAACCGTTTCGATTGCAGGGTCAGGTGTAATTTTATCGTAAATCTCGTAATTTTTTACACCCATGTAATCTAACCATTTGTTGTAAATATCAGGGGTTGTTGTAGTTATGACCAAAGAATTCTGTGGATACTCAAACTCTTTGGCAGCATTTTCGCCAAACGCTATCTTCCTTGGCATTAAAACCTTCCACATATAAAAAGAGGTATTTAGAGAGGGGTATTATATTTTACTTTCCTAACGATTGCTATCGTTAACTATATTCACATTGGTATGCTTTTCTTCTTCTTCTATTTCTTCTAATCCTTTGTTTTTTATTGAAGATGGCTTCTTGTGGTTAAGGGACAGCAATCCATAGGAATAAAGTGTGACTATCAAAACCATTGCAAACAATACAAGTCCTAGCCCAAGATGCACAGTCACCAAAATTGCATGCAATCGCTCTACTATTACAAAACCCCCAAGTGTAATTTGGCCCAAGACAGCAAAGCCAGCTATTATTGAAGCTATTTTCATTCCTCTTGGAGCAGCCTTTGATTTTAACGTGAATGCCATAGTAACAATCACAAGCAGTCCAGTAGTAGCAGCAATTGATCTATGAAAATACTCTATAAGAAATTCATTCATTGGCACCAGTCCGGCAGGACATAGTGGCCATTCAGGACATGTGAGTCCTACTCCTGATGCACTAACATAACCGCCTATTGAGATCAAAACAAAAAGAGCACAAAGAGTTGCTATAGAAAGCGCCTTGAGAAGAGCCATAATTGTACTATCTTTGTATACTATGCATTATTATGTACTATGCATTCCTATGTTGTCATTGTACAGTCAAAGTCCCAGTCATATAAGGATGTACTGAACAGAAATATGGATATTCACCTGGTTGTAAATCAGTAGTTACAATTTCACTAGAATCTCCTGCATTAATTATGCTTGTATCAAATAGCTTTCCCATATTAGGATCAGTAGCATCTTTACCATTTGTAACAGTGTG
>Ga0126312_10001520_pt1 | contig 15260 bp, 13 predicted proteins | sample Plot104A_FD_92537 | JGI IMG/M metagenome (GOLD analysis project Ga0126312, IMG submission 92537) | Serpentine soil microbial communities from UC McLaughlin Reserve, CA, USA - Plot104A | ecosystem: Environmental > Terrestrial > Soil > Grasslands | place: USA: UC McLaughlin Reserve, Lake County...
AGGTCGCCAATGCCCGCGCTAGAGAGGACGGGAAGGCCGGCACCGAGATACTCGCCGATCTTGGTCGGCGATGATGAGATCTTCGAGAAGCAGCGGCGAATGAACGAGATGCCGAAGTCCGCTGCCGCCAGGTAGCGCCCGACCTCTTCGGGCTTCGTACGCGTGATCAGGAAGTCGGGCCCTTTGACTCCGACTCGGGTGAGCTCCCGCTCGATGACACCGCGATCGGCCTGAGTGATCACTAGGAAGAAGAGGTCCGGCTGAAGGCGCCGCGCCGCGGCGAAGAAGTCCACCATCTCTCGCTCCATGTACCAGCCCGTGAACTTGCCGACGTAGGCCATCACGGGCCGGCCCTCGATCCCCAGCTCGCTGCGAACTGCATCCCGCTGGTCGAGCCGGGCCCCGATTGCCTCGAGGTCCGCGCAGCACGGGATCACGTAGCTCGCGGATCGTCCGTCGCCCTCGAACAGATGCGGTCGCACGGCCTCCGTGAGGGTCACGACGCCGTCGGCCCTCCGGAGCCCCGAGCGCTGTATCCGCTGTGTCAGCCGGTAGGCGACGCCACCCTCTCTCCATCGCCCTGCGTCGGCGTACTCCTCGGCCATCAGGCCGCGTATGTCGAAGATCAGCTTGCAGCCGGTCAGCCGGCGCACGATGAGAGCGGTCGCCAGCGGGACGTGGTTTCGGGCGTGAATGGCCTCAAGGCGGTGACGTCGAATGATGTTGGTCGCCGCGACCGCGCCGGCGAGGGCGTCGTAGACCGTGGCCGGCAGGGATGGACGCTTGTGATAGCGGAGCGAGTGCCACACGATCCCCTTCGTCTGGAGCTGCTCTGCGAACGCAAGCCGCCTCTCGGGCGCCAGCTCGGGATCGAACGTCAGCAGGTGGACGGTGTGACCTCCCGCCGTGAGTCCGGCCAGGTATGCGACGACCTGCGTGTGCACGAGCGGATCCTCGAGCGACAGGTAGCAGATGTAAAGAGACCGGAGCGGGTTGTCCATCGATGGTACGAGAATGACGTCATGGCCGGAGGCGAGACCGAGACGAGCGTAAGCGCGATCATCCCTGCGTACAACGCCGAGGCCTACATACGCGAGGCGATCGACAGCGTTCTCGACCAAAGTGCTCCCGTCGCCGAGTGCATCGTCGTGGACGACGGGTCTACCGACGAAACCGTGGCACAGGTCCGCCGCTTTGGAGGAGGAGTGCGTCTAATCGAGCAGGCCAACGCGGGCCCAGGCGCGGCGCGGAATCGGGGTGCAGCAGAAGCCGCGGGAGATCTCCTTGCTTTCCTCGACGCCGACGACCGGTGGCGTCGGACGCGGTTGTCACGTCAAGTCGATGCGCTGGCACTCAAACCCCACGCTTCTGCAGTGGTCTGCGCTACCGAGGTCGTCGACCGACAGTTCCGCCCGCTCGGGGTGATCAGGCAGCGCGCTGATCTCACGCTCAGAGACATGTTGACCTGGCGGGCGGGGGTGGTCTCGACCGGCTCGAACCTTCTTATAACTCGTGATTGCTTCGCAGCAGTTGGTGGCTTCGACGAACACAGCCATGGGTCGGAGGACTGGCTCATGACGTTCCAGCTGGTCGCCCGTCGAAAGCTGACCGCCATCGACGATCCACTGGTGCAATACCGGGTCCACGACACGAATCTGAGCTCCTCCGCTGCCCGACTTGAACGCGAGATGCTTGCCGCCTATGACAAGGTGTTTTCCGGAGCGGAACTCGACCCCGAGGCGCGGGCGCTTCGGCGCAAGGCCTACGCGAATCTGCACCGAGTGGTAGCCGGAGCCTACTTCGTCGAGGGCGACCGGAGGAGCTTTGCTCGAGAGGCCACCAAGAGCCTTCTTACTCACCCCTCGACGCTGCTCGACTTCGTTCAGTCTGGGCTCCGACGGGTTCGCGGCCAGAGCATCGGCGAAGACCCGTTCGCAATGGCGCGAGGTGGGGCGCGTCGCACCTGAGGTGCGTTGCTGCGGGAGTTCTCCCGACCGTACGCTGCCGCTACCAGCCCTCACGCCTTAGGAACACCTCTAGCGTCAGGAGACTCCAGAGGGCGTGGCCGTGATTGCGGGCCCGCGAATCGTGCTCCGCGAGCACTCGGTCCACCGCTGACGGGACCAAGTGCTCCTTGACCCTTGCGTCGGTGGCTCCCAATGTTGCGGCAACGTAGGCTCGGAGATCGTCGCGGAACCAGCGATCGAGCGGCACGCCGAAGCCCTTCTTCGGCCGGCGCAGGATCTGCTCCGGCACGAGGTCCTTGACGGCCGCCTTGAGCAGGCGCTTCAACGACATGCCGCGCGCCTTGAGGCGCGGCGGGAGCCGGCTGGTGTAGGCCAGCAGGTCCGTGTCGAGGAAGGGCGAGCGCACCTCAAGGCCGTGCGCCATGCTCATGCGATCGGCCTTTACCAGCAGATCGTCGAGGAGGTACGTCCGCAGGTTTAGGTCGAGGAGGCGGTCGAGTGGGTGCGCGCCTTGGGAGAGCTCCCAGGTTGCGCGGTAGTCGTCGAGCGCCCAGTCGTCGCGCCGACCGTCGAGCAGTGCTTCCCATTCCTCTTCCTGGATGACGCTGATCCAGGCGCGGAAAGCGTCGGGCAGACCACGCTCCGCGACGCGCGCGAAACGCTGGAGGCTGCCGGCGCGTCCGCGAAGCGCCGCCGGCGGCAGGAGCCCCACGGTGCCGCTCACGGCGAGCTGAAGCGGTGCCGGCATCGCCGCGTAGCGCCGCGCGGCCAGCCCGGCCGCGAAGCGCTCGTAGCCGGCGAAGAGCTCGTCACCCCCGTCGCCAGACAGCGCCACTGTCACGTTCTTTCGGGTCATCTCGCTCAGTAGGTGGGTGGGAATGGCGCTCGAGTCGCCAAACGGCTGATCGTGGTGCCACACGAGCCTCTCGACGAGGTCCACTGCGTTCGGGTGAACGACCTCCACGTGGTGCTCGGTATGGTGGCGCTCGGCGGCGAGCTTCGCGTAGGGCCGCTCGTCGTAGCCCTCCGTGTCCTCGAATCCGATCGTGAACGTCTGCACCGGGCGATCCAGCAGCTCAGCCATGAGGCCGACGACCGTGCTCGAGTCGATCCCTCCGCTGAGGAACGCACCGAGCGGAACGTCGGAGATCAGGCGCCGCTGAACCGCCTTCCGAAGAAGTCCGCGCACCTCGCGGGCCGCCTCGTCGAGCGGGATATCGAGCCGTTCTCCTCCGTTTGCGCGGGTAACAACGGGCTCCCAATAGCGCTCGACGACCGGCTCACCGCCGGGCTCGAAGGTCATCACGTGCCCTGGCGGAAGGCTCATGACACCTTCGAAGAAACTGCGCGGGGTCGGCACGTAGCCGAACGTAAGGAACGCCGGGATTGCGGCCTCATCGAGCCGCCGTGGTACCCGTGGGTCAGCGAGCACGGCCTTGATCTCGCTGGCGAACACGAGCGCGCCGCCCGCGGACCAGTAGAAGAGCGGCTTCTTTCCAACACGGTCGCGCCCGATCACGAGACGTCCGTGCCGGTAGTCCCAGACCGCGAACGCAAACATGCCGTCGAGGCGGCGCGCGAGCTCAACTGGCGGTAGCTCCTCGGCGAGGTGGGCGATGACCTCGGTGTCACCGCGCGAGCTGAACTCGTGACCATCCCGCTGGAGTCGCTCCCGCAGCTCACGGAAGTTGTAGATCTCGCCGTTCAGCACTACTGCGACCGAGTCGTCCTCGTTGGTGATCGGCGGATCGCCCGTCTCAAGATCGATGATCGCCAGGCGGTTCTGGGAGATGACCGTCCGCTCGGCAGTAAAACTGCCCCGGGCGTCGGGCCCGCGATGATGCAGCGCGTCGAGCTGGGCCTCGACGATAGGCCGAACGTCGCCGGGCTCGCTGGCAACGAGCCCACAAATGCCGCACATCAGACGAGTACCGGCGTCGGCTCCGTCGCGGTCATGGCTCGGGCCAGTCTAGCCTTGGTTCGCCGTGCTCGATAGCCATTCGACGAAGGGCCGAGTCAGGGTCCTTCATCTGATCACCGATGCGGGACCCCATCCTTACTTCGAGCTCGTCGGCGCGCATGCCGACCGTCAACGCTTCGACGTCCGGCTCGCCACGCTTGGCGCCGCGGGCGCCCTCCACGCCGACGCCGATCGCATGCAGCTTCCCTCCTACGCACTAGGGGCGGTGCGCCGCTCCCAGTATCCCCGCGCAGCGATCGCACTCGCCCGCCTGATGCGGCGCCAGCAGATCGACGTCGTCCAGACGCACCTCTTAGACGGTTCGGTGATCGGGCTACTCGCGGCCCGGCTGGCGCGCGTCCCGGTCGCCATCTTCACCGGGCATCACTCGCATGAGATACCGCTCCACAACCGGTGGTCGCTGACCGCAGTGGACCGTCTGTGTTCGGGCACCCTCTGCGACGCCGTGATCTCGCCGTCCCAGCAGATGCGCGACACGTTCGTCCAGTTCCACGGGGTGCCGCCCGAGAAGGTCAAGGTGGTGCCCCACGGCTTCGAGCTGGAAAAGCTCGACCCCGGCTCGGTGGACCGATCTGCGGTCCGCGCGGAGTTGGAGCTTGACGGGCGCACGGTGATCACGTCGATCGGTCGGGTTTACTGGATCAAGAATCAAGCGGCCCTCGTGCATGCGTTCGCCCGCGTCACAAAGGACGACCCGGACGCCGTGCTCCTTCTGGTCGGGGCGGGCGAGTACAGCTCGGTTCGCGAGCTTGCGCGGTCGCTCGGCGTGCAGGATCGAGTCCGGACGCTGCCCGCGCGCGGCGACGTGCCCGCTCTCCTAGCGGCGAGCGACCTCTTCGTCCACCCCGCCCTGGCCGAGTCCTTCGCGATGGTGATCGTCGAGGCGATGGCGATGGCATGCCCCGTCGTCAGTACGCCCGTGGGAATCGCGCCCGACGTCGTAGACGACGGCCGGACCGGAGTGCTCGCGACAGGCGGGGCCGTCGACGCTCTGACCGAGGCGCTGCGGACCGCGCTGTCGATGCGCGACAGCTGGCCGGATTGGGGAGCCGCGGCCCGGGCCCGCGCGCTGGATTTTCCGGCCGATGGAATGGTTCGCTCGTATGAGGCGCTCTACCTGGAGCTTCTGAAGTCCTCCAGACGCCGCTACCGGGAGGGCCAGAGCCAGCGGGGGCGCAGAACCATCCGAACTAGTACAGAGGTCGCGCGAGTGGCGGGCCGTACCTATCATCGCCCGATGAGCGCGAGCCAGGCACGGCAGGCGGTCGACGTGCACTCCGAGCAAGCGGCGATGTTCGCTGCCCGGTACGGCGCGTCGGACCCTTACGGCTCCGCATTCACCTACAGCCGCATGCGCCTGGACCGGAGCCTTGATCGCACGCTGCCTCCGACCGATGATGGGTTGCGGCTCCTCGATGTGGGATGCGGGACCGGCCACCAGATGGTCGAGTGGGCCGCGCGCGGGTACTCGGTGAGCGGTGTAGACGGCTCGGCGGAGATGCTCATGCACGCGCGCAGGAACAATCCAGACGCCGAGCTCCGCGAGGCTCAGGTCGATGCCCTGCCGTTCGACACCGCGGCCTTCGACGCCATCACATGCATCGAGGTTCTGAGGTATCTGCCGGACCCCACGATCTGCATACGGGAGATGGCGCGAGTGCTGAAGCCGGGCGGGATTTGTCTGGCGACCGCCACTCCGCTACTTGGCATGAACGGCTACGCGCTCGTTAACCGGCTGGCGGTCGCCGTGCCCATCCCCCGTGTGACCCGGCTCAAGCAGTTCTTTACGACAACGTCCCAGCTTCGGCGGCAGTTCGTCGAGGCCGGGTTTACCGATGTAAGGGTTCAGGGGGTCTACCTCGGGCCCATCATCTGGGTGGAGCGACTGCTCCCGAAGGCGCTGCCGCGCCTGCTCCGCTGGTGGGAGCGCTACGACGAGCGCCTCGCCGACCGGCCGCTACTGCGCGACTTGAGCAACATGTACCTCGTACAAGCCGTGAGAGCGGCTTGACGTGAGTACCCGGAGCGGAGCCGCGACCGTATTGGAGCGCGGCGTCTTCACGCTCAGCCTCGACTTCGAGCTGATCTGGGGCACACTCGACCGCGGCCAGGAGGCCTTTCGCAGGGCATGCGAGGTCGAGCGGTCCGTGGTGATCGATCGTCTGCTGGGGCTGCTGGAGGAGTTCGAAGTTCCCGCGACCTGGTGCGTACTCGGGCACCTATTTCTGGACTCCTGCGACGCGAGAAACGGTCACAGGCATCCCGAGATTCACCCGCCGGACTATTCCCGCGGCGGGCGAGGGTGGTTCCAGGACGACCCCTGCGGAACCGAGAACAGCGATCCGATCTTCTATGGCCGAAGCCTGGTGGAGAAGATCAAGGCCTGCCCCGTTTCGCAAGAGATCGGGTGTCATTCCTTCTCTCACCCGATCTTCAGCGAGCCAGGCTGCTCACGCGAGACGGCGCGTACGGAGCTAGCGGAGTGTCTGCGACTTGCCCATGAGGCCGGCGTCGAGATGCGCTCCTTCGCATTCCCGCGGAATCGCGTCGGGCATCTGGACGTGCTTCGCGAGCATGGTTTCACCTGCTACCGGGGGCCCGAGCCGACCTGGTACGAGCTCGATCAGGGGCCGCGGACGCTGAGACGGGCTGGCCACTTGCTCGACGTCCTGACCGTACACCGCCCGCCGGTGGTCGTGCCGGACGAGACCCTCCCTGGCCTATGGAACCTGCCCGGGTCGATGATCTATTTCCCGATGCACGGCCCGCGCCGCTTCATCCCCGTTTCGCTCCGCGTGGCACGCGCTCGCAAGGGACTCGACTCGGCAGCGGCGAGGCGACGTGTGTTCCATCTCTGGTTCCACCCGACGAATCTCGCGGACGAGCTCGAGCGGTCCTTCGGGGGCCTCCGTCGCGTGCTAAAGCACGCCTCGTCGCTCCGCGCGTCGGAGCGCCTCTCGATAATGACGATGGGTAACGTCGTCGAGACCGCACAACGCGCCGCTGCTGAAGCCAAGGAGTGACGCCGGGATAGCGTCACCGACGCGCAGCGACCAATACGTCGAAAGCGTGGTCTCGAGGTCGGAGGTCGGACGGCTGGAACGCTCGCGCAGTGCTTGCAGCGTTGCTTGACCGAATGCTCCATTGAGGACTGAGTCCTGTATGGCCGAGACTCGTGGCGAAACTGAAACCGCATCGACGATCGCGACTCGCCTTCCGCGCTGACGGGCAGCAACCGTGGTGCCTCGTCTGTCGAGCCACCATCGACAACGATCACCTCAACATTCGGATAGGTCTGTGCCAGGGCCGAGTGAACCGCGGCCTCGACCAGGTTCTCTCCGTCGAGGACGGGCGAACAGATGGAAGCGGGGGTTCAGTGATGATCGGAGCGGATCTGCTGGCGTCGGCGAGGCGGATGTCGCTAAATCAGCCGCAGTACGCTCGTCGCGTCCGATCGGGGGGTTGAGCACCGGGGTCACTCCGCGCGGCTGGGGACTCCTGTTGTGCCGATGTGGGGATGTCACTGCAACTCATCCGAGCGAGTTGCGCTGGACGTGGACACAAGCCGCGACCGAGGTCCGCCCGGCCTCAGACACGTTGACGCCTTCGCACTTGCGATCACAAAGGAGCACGTTCGTTCGGCCACACTGGGTGACCCCCGCACACGACAGCACGGTTCCGTCCTGTCGTCTCCCGCCAAACCATGGAGTGGCCTGACTGGGTCGCGCCGCAGCACAAGAGCGCTTATCATCAATGTATTGGGTAGCCGACGAGCAGGGTTGCCCGCCAGCGAACCGCGGTCCGGCAGCCGGCGGTTAGCAAAGGGACGGCCAAGTGGAGACAGTCAGCATCGTCGTGCCGACGTATCGTCGTACCAATCCTTTGCGAGCAGCTCTCGACTCCTTTTTCTTTCTCAAGTTCCCACGGAGGCGCCTTGAGGTCATTGTCGTCGACGACGGTGGGGGGGATCGCGAAGTCGAGCGGGTCGTCCGCGAGCGTCAGGGAAGCGATGTTTCCCTCACCCTCATCTCGCAGGCAAACGCCGGTGCCGCCGCTGCCCGCAACCGGGGTGCCCGCGTAGCGCAGGGAGACTTGCTCCTCTTCTGCGATGACGACGTTCTCGTGGAGCCGGACCATCTCGATCAGCATCTGGGGACTCAAAGGCAATATGAGGGCTCGCTGGTCAATGGCGTCTCGCGGTTCGCGCCGGGCGCGCTGAGCCGGCTTCAAGCCACGTCCTTTGGCCGCTACCGAATCGAGTTGGAACATCGCTTCGAGGCGGAGGCCGACGGGCGTCGTATGGACGAGACGTGTGTGGAAACTAGCTTCGTTTCGGCTCGCAACCTCGGCCTAGGCAGGGCATTGTTCTGGGAGCTCGGCGGCTTCGACGAGTCATTTCCGTATGCAGGTGCGGAAGACCAGGAGTTGTCACTCCGGGCGCGAAGAGCCGGATGCCTCCTCCTCCGAAACCACGGCATCCGAGTCCTCAACAACGAGCCTACAATCACGCTGCGCGACTTCTGCTTGCGGGAGGAACGCAGTGCGGAAACGGCCGTCGTGTTGGCTCGGAAGCTACCTGAGCACGCGGTTCGCGCGATCGTGGCCGAGAACGGCCCGGTCTCCCGGGCCGACGCACCGGCGCTGATTGTGAAGAAGGCGGCTAAGTCGATGCTCAGCGTGAGACCTGTGCTCACTTGGCTGAAACGCATCGCGGAACGGAGCCAGCGCGCGCCAGTTGGTGAGGCTGTGCGCAGGCGGCTCTACCAGCTGGTCGTCGGCCTGCACATCTTCAAAGGTGTGCGCAACGGCTTTAGGTCCGCAGGCTCGGCCTGAGGCGGCGGCGGCACGTGGCAGAGTAATGCGGATTCTGTGGATCTCACACAGAGCAGAGATCGGCGGCGCAGAGCTCAGCCTAGTAGAGGGCATCCAAGCCTTGTCCCGACGTGGTCATGAATCCCACGTCGTTCTTCCGAGACCAGGTTCATTAGAGGGCCGGATCGCGCCCTTCGGGGTAGTGCACATACATAACCACAACCCGTGGGTAACGCACTGGCCGGGCTTGCTCACAGCTGCCCGTTGGGCCTCCTACAACCTGCGGCGAGCCGTGCCTGAGATCGCGCGGCTCGCTCGGAAGATTCATGCCGATGTCATCCTAACCAACACGATTACGGTCCCGGCGGGTGGTTTCGCCGCATGCCTGGCACGCATCCCTCACGTGTGGTTCCTGCACGAGTTCGGCGCACGAGATCACGGCCTTTCATTCCTATGTGGACGCACGTTGACCCTGAGGCTTATCAATTCGGTCTCGCAGTCAGTAATCGTCAACTCCGAGGCCCTTCGGAGAGACGTCGCAGACGATATCTCCGGCGATAAGCTCCGAGTCGTCCGCTATGGAGTCGACGTTCCTGCAGTCGCGAATGAGCATGTCCGGGACGGCGCCTTCCGCATGATCCTCGTTGGCGCCAAGCAGCCGAGCAAGGGCCAACAGGATGCGGTTGCAGCAGTGGGCCACCTCGTCTCCGACGGCCTTGATGTCCGTCTCGACTTGGTCGGCGGCGGGAACCGCCTTTACGAGGAGAGCCTGAAAGCATTGGCGCAGTCACATGGCGTGCAAGCGAATGTTCGTTTCATCTCATTTAGCAACGATCCCTACAGCCTCGTGGCAGCGAGCGACGTAGCCCTCATGTGTTCGAGAGCGGAAGCTTTCGGGCGTGTGACGATCGAGGCCATGAAGCTTGGAAAGCCGGTGGTTGGCGCCGCCGCCGGTGGGACCTGCGAACTCCTCCGGGATGGCTGGAATGGCTATCTGTACCGAGCTGGTGATTCTCGCGATCTGGCTAGATGCGTGACTGAGTTGTACCGCGATCGCGACCGCGCTCGTCAGATGGGCAGCCGGGGGCGCGTCTGGGCACTCGAGCGGTTCAATCTCAAGACCCACGGGGAAGATCTTGAGACCGCCTTAACTCGTGCGCTTCGTGGCCGTAGGTAGTCGTGCCTGAGGAGGGGGATTCAGCGCCTTTCCAAGAGGGACGAAGAGATAGGCCCCGCGGAGCTACGCCAGGCGGCGAGCTTATACGTCGCCGCAATCACGTAGGTCTTCGAGGATTGCCTCGGCCGACGGCATGCGCTCGAACACCCGGATTCTCGCGTCATAAGGCGGTGCTCGTAGTCGCAGAGCCGTTCGAGTCGCTTGAACGCGCCGGCTGCGGCATCGCGGAGCGTAGCGTCTAGCTTTCTAGGTCCCCCGACGCAGCCGTAGTCGCCGCCGGTGGTGTAACCGCTGGGGACTGCTGGGAACCGCTGCAATCGGGCGCTCACTGGCGCGAACCGGGCGCGGCTCGATCACCTTCTGATCCGCACCCGCGGCGCACGCCGGCTCCTCCCACGCCCACTGCAAGACGGCATCGAGCAGCGCGCCGGACTCCTCCTCGTTGCCCGGCATCAGGTGCGCATAGCGGTCATAGGTGATCCGACTCGAGGCGTGGCGTAGGTAGGTGCTGAGCGCCTTTGCGGTGACTCCGGCGGGGATCATCAGCGAGGCGAGAGGTGTGGCGCCCCTCATGGACGCCGATCGGCTCGAGCGCGTCGTCGCGGGCCTTCACCCACACGTACTTCGGTGCGCTCCCCTCCTTTGGGTTCGGGCCTTCTTCCAGCTCCAGGCGGCAGGCCCACGCCGGTCGGCCGAGCGGTGCCTTGCCGTTGTCGCCAAACACGAGCGCCTCGCCTGCTCGGCGATCCTCGCCCTGGACCACTGTGTGACGTGGCGCGACCGGTAGTCGCAGGAGTGCTCAACGCAGAGGTCACAACGCTCGATCGCATAATCACGCTCCTTGGGATGCCGGAAATTTCGTCAAGATCGACAACCTCCTGACCTCCTGACCTCCTGGAGGATGCGCGCCAATCCCGTAGACGAGGTGCGCGCCCGGCCGCGCCCCTCGCCTCGCAGCCATCGCGCGAAGATGGCATGAACCGGGCCTTCCGCGCTCAGCGCGAGAGACTCGTGCGAATTGACAGCTGTCGGGTTTGTAGAGGAGGCAGCGATGGCGAGCGTAGCCGGGTTCGACGTGCATCGAGCGCAGATCACCTTCGACGCTCTCGATCAGGAGACGGGTGAGGTTCACCGTGGCCGCAGCCCGGCGTCGCCGGAGGCGGTGCCCGCGTGGGTTGCTCGCTTCACGGACGAGTCGAATCCAGGTGGCGGTCGAGGCGGGCACGGGCTGGCTGTTCGTGTGTGAGGCGCTGCAGGAGGCGGGTGCCACCCCGCATGGTCGCCGTGGCTATTCGCAGCAAGGGTGGGCTGTGGCGGTGGCGGTAAATCCGGGGTCGTTGTACGGTCGGGTACGTGCGGCAATGGTTCGGCACAATGGAGGTGGCCGGCCGACTAAAGGGATCGCTGGCCGCTGCCAGGGCTCGCGTCGGCCGGGGAATCAGCGCCCAAGGCTTCTACGCCAAGCACCTGCGATTCGGTGATCTCGTCTTTGACATCGGCGCTCACACGGGGCAGCACGCCCGTGCGATGGTCCATCGAGGAGCCCGAGTCGTGGCGCTCGAACCACAGCGGGAACTGGCCGACGCGCTGGCTGCCCGCTACCCGCAGATCACCGTCCTGCCCGTCGCTGTAGGCGACAAGCCGGGGAAGGCGAAGCTCCGCACATCCTCCGCGCACACGCATCTGGCGACGCTGAACGACTCGTGGAGAGCCCAAAGCGGCGAGCCCAAAACGACATGGGATGACGCGCAGGCGGTTCCGGTGACTACCCTCCAGGAGCTGAGCGCCCGCTACGGGCGCCCCGCTTTCGTCAAGATCGACACGGAGGGGTACGAGGACCGGGTGCTTGCAGGCCTCACCGAAGCGATCCCGCAGCTGCTATTCGAGATCCACTCCACACTGCCGGATGTGGCCAGGCGCAGCTTCGAGCGGCTTGGCGAGCTGGGCCATTACGAGTACCGGGTGATGGTCCGAGAATCCTGGGTATTCGGCCCACCCGCCACGCCGCAAGAGATCCTCGCCAGCCTGCCGCCTTGGGCTGACGTGTACGCGAATCGGGTCTAGGCTGCTGGAGCTACATGGACTCAGGGGTGCGGCGGCACGGTCTTGAGCACCTTCGGGCGAAACTCCCGGCTCTGACGCGGCCTAGGGTGGAACTCGCGGTCTGTGCGATCTTCCGCGACGAGGCGCGCTATCTCGCGGAGTGGGTCGCCTTCCACCGGCTGATGGGAGTCGAGCGGTTCTACCTCTACGACAACGACAGTGCGGACGACTGGCAGCGCGCGCTAGAAGGATTCAGTGGGGTCGCAGTGACGCCGTGGCCCGCCCATCCCGGCCAGTTCTCCGCCTACGCCGACTGCCTGCGACGCCACCGCGTCGACACGCGCTGGATCGCGTTTATCGACATCGACGAGTTCCTGTTCTCTCCGAGCGGCCGGCAGCTGCCCGAGGTGCTGTGCGGCTTCGACGGCGCGGCCGCGGTCGCCGTTAACTGGCGCTGCTTCGGGCACGGCGACTGGACAGAGCGCCCACCTGGGCTTGTGACGGAGAGCTATCTGTGGCGGGCGCGAGACGACCACGCCGTCAACCGGCATGTCAAGTCGATCGTCAAGCCGCGCAAGGTGTCGACATGGATCGACAACCCGCACCAATTCCGCCACTACGCTCCTGTCGTAGGGGAGAATGAAGACCCGGTTACGAGCGCGTTTCGCGACCCACCAACGGCCGATCTGCTGCGGATCAACCACTATGTCCTGAAATCTGAGGCCGAGTTCCGGGAGAAGATGTCGCGCCGTAGAGCGGACATCGAGGCTTCGCGGGAGGGCGAACGGCTCCCCGATGAGGTACGCGACGAGACGATCCTTCGCTACCTCCCAGCGCTCCGGGACGAGCTTTCCGCGCGACGCGCGTGACAACCGCCTAGAGCATCACGATGTCATAGGCCATCACGAGCATGCTCAGCCAGGCACACTGCGCCGCCGATCGAATCCAGCGCCGCGACCCCTCCGCTGGCGCACGCCGACATCGCCGGCAAAAGGAGGGGTTCCCTTTCTCGCCGACTGAGGCACCACTGGACAAGGGCTGCGACGCTTCAACGGTGTCCCCGGTGTGTGCGTTAACTGGCGCACGGTCGGCAATAGCGGCTGGGACGAACCGTCCCCTTGGCTGGCCGTCCACCAGCGCGACCGTGAACGCCCCGCGAAGGTCTCGCCGACCTCGCGCACCCTCACTACCTTCGAGGACCCAAGGGAGGTGGCAGGCGGCGATCCTAGAGGCAGAAGGAAACCGCCCCACCTGCGAATCGTGGGGCCCCGACTAGCCCGGATCTTGCAGCTAGGTGAGCGCCCCGGCTGTCGCCGGGGCGCCGTTTCGTCCGGTTGAGCAGGGATTCTGCGGGTTGCTGACGCTCGCGGCCCCGGCTCGGGAGGATCAGCTTGAGGGTGCGGCGTGATGGCCGCAGTTTGACCGTAGAAGTGACGGCGGACGGAGAGGGGCTGGTGTCGCGTGCGGGCAGCGCGTTGCTGGGGGCGGGTGGCGGGCAGGACGGGGCTGACGCGGGCGCTGTCTGTTGGGCTTGGGGGATGCGTGAGCGCCGCTCGGGGCACGATCCCGGCCGGGTCGTGCGCGACCTCGCGGTAATGCTCGCCGACGGCGGTGGCTGCCTGGCGGACCTGCGCGCGGTGCGCGACCAAGAGCCGCTTTTCGGCGAGGTGGCCTCCGACTCGACCGCGTTCCGGGTGGTCGACCGGGTCGCGCGCGACCGGGACCTGTTGGAGGGGCTGCGGAGCGCCCGTGCCGGGCGCGCGAGCGGGCGTGGAAGCTCGGGGTAAAGCCGGAGCGGGTCACGATCGACCTCGACGCTACGCTCGTGACCGCCCACTCGGAGAAGAGGGCGCGGCGGGCACCTTCAAGGGCGGCTTCGGCTTCCACCCGCTGCTTCGCCTACCTGGACGAGACCGACGAGGCGCTGGCCGGGCTCTTGCGCCCCGCCAACGCCGGCGCCGACACCGGCGCCGACCAGGTCCAGGTGGCGGAGGAGGCGCTCTCGCAGATCCCCGACGAGCAGGTCGAGGGGATCGAGATCCTGCTGCGCGTCGACTCGGCGGGAGCGACGCACGAGCTACTCGACTGGTGCCGCGAGGGGCGGATCCGCTACCCGGTCGGGTTCGACCTGACGGAGTCGGTCAGGGAGGCGATTCTCGCTATGGCAGAGGGCTCCTGGGTTCCGGCGCTGACCAGCGAGGGCGGGCAGCGCGAGGCCGCCGGTGGCCGAGATCACCGACCTGATCGATTTGCCCGACTGGCCGCAGGGCTCGCGCTTGATCGTCCGCCGCGAGCGCCCCCACCCCGGCGCGCAGCTCTCCTTCACCGATCACGACGGCCACCGCTTCCGGGTCTTCCTGACCGACCAGCCCGAGACCGACATCGCCGCCCTGGAGCGCCGCCATCGCCAGCGCGCCCGCGTCGAGGACCACATCCGCAACGATAAGGACACCGGCCTCGAGAACCTCCCCTTCCGCGACTTCCAGATGAACGCGATCTGGCTCGAGCTCGTGCTGGCAGCCCACGACCTGATCGCCTGGACCAAGGCGCTCCTGCTCGAGGGCGAGCTCGCCCGCTGCGAACCGACGCGGCTGCGCTACCGTCTCCTGCACCTCGCCGCGCGGCTCGCCTTCCACGGCCGCCAGGCGAGGCTGCGCCCCAGGCAAGCTGGCGCTGGGCCAGCGACCTCGCGCGCGCCTTCGCGCGCCCCAAAGCCCTCCCCGGCCCCGCCGGCTGACCGCCGCCACCGCCGGCCCCGACCACGACCGTCAACAGCGCCGCGCGCCCCTCGAACGCTGCCAGGAAGCACCCACGCGCGAGCACTGAGCCGGACCGGGTTTCGCGGAGACCGGGTTTGTTGGTTCCCTCTTTTCATGAGAGGGAGGTCTGGAAGGTACTGCTCGGGCTCAGCGTTTCGAACTGGGACGGTGGGAGATCGCCGAGCGCTTGGTGGAGCCGGCTGTCGTTGAACCAGCCGATGTACTCGACCACGGCGAGCTCGAGCTGGGAGCGCGAGCGCCACACGCGATCGGCGATCAGCTCCGTCTTGAAGGAGTCGACGAAGCTCTCGGCGAGCGCGTTGTCGTAGGCGTCGCCGACCGAGCCGACCGAGGCCAGCACACCGTGATCCGCCAGCGTCTGGGTGTAATCGATCGAGGTGTACTGGGCGGATTCAACTGGTCGTCGCAACACCTCGACGGTGAGGAGTTGCGATGGGCGAGTCGAGGCGGCGTCGGTCGGATCGGGCGGGGCGTGCGCCGATGCGGTCGCCTGGTCGTCC
>Ga0126312_10001521_pt1 | contig 15257 bp, 9 predicted proteins | sample Plot104A_FD_92537 | JGI IMG/M metagenome (GOLD analysis project Ga0126312, IMG submission 92537) | Serpentine soil microbial communities from UC McLaughlin Reserve, CA, USA - Plot104A | ecosystem: Environmental > Terrestrial > Soil > Grasslands | place: USA: UC McLaughlin Reserve, Lake County...
CCTCGTCCGCTTGGTCCCAGTTCTCGCAGATCCAGTCGATGACCCGGCTGAGATCCGTCCAGGCATCGTGGCCGATCGGCGATCCGTGGCGGGTGTAGAAGTAGACCGAATCGATCAGCTCCCCGTAGATGTCGAGCTGCAGCTGGGTCGCCGCGCCGTTGCCGATCCGGACGGGCGCGGACCCGCGGTAGCCCTCGAGGTGGTCGAGCACCTCCTCGTCGAGATTCGAGCGGCCGTCGATCCCGTACATGATCTGTAGCGGCCCCTCCCCGCCCTGGCGTTCCTCCCTGAAGCGCTCGGTCAGCCAGTCCATGAAGGCCGCGGCCTCGTCCGTGAAGCGCAGCCTCAGCAGGGCATACAGCGAGAAGGCGGCGTCGCGGATCCAGGTGTAGCGGTAGTCCCAGTTGCGGGCGCCGCCGAGCTGCTCGGGCAGGCTCGTGGTGGGCGCCGCCACGATCCCACCCGTGGGGCGGAACGTGAGCAGCTTGAGCGTGAGGGCCGACCGGTGGACCATCTCGCGCCAGCGGCCCTGGTAGCGCGACTTGGCGAGCCAGCGGCGCCAGTACTCGATGGTCGCGTCGAATGCCTCCCGCGTCTCGGCCTCCGAGTAGGGGCGCGGGACGTAGTCCTCCTGCACCCGCTCGAGGACGAAGGTCGCGCTCTGGCCCGCGGCGAGGGTGATCTCACACGTCACTCCCGTCTCCGTGAGCTTCAGCGGCGTCGCCGTCTCCAGCGCCATCGACATCTCGGCCGAGCGAAAGAGCACCCCGTTCTCGTGGAATACGACCGAGTGTGGATCGCGGCCGTAGTTGAAGCGGGGCTCGACCTCCACCCGGAAGGTCAGCTCACCCCGGACGCCGATTATGCGGCGGATGAGACGGTGCCGGAAGACGCTCCCCGGCGACTCGTGGATCGGCATGAAGTCCTGCACCTCGCCCACGCCGGCCTCGGTGAGGAAGCGCGTGATCAGGACGTTCGTGTCCGGGAAGTAGAGCTGCTTCTGCGTCCAGCCGTCGGCCGCCGGAGCGATGCGATAGTAGCCGCCCCGCTCCCGGTCGAGGATCGCGCCGAAGACGCTCGGCGAGTCGAAGTGGGGGCAGCAGTACCAGTCGATAGTCCCGTCCGTGCCCACCAGCGCGACCGTGTGGAGGTCGCCGATGATCCCGTGCTCGGCGATCGGGAGATATCCCGGCAGCGTGGCCGCCGGGCGGGCGAGGGGCTCCTGCTGGACGCTCATCAAGGCGCGATCCCCGACGCGGTCCGGAGCCTCCGGGCTTCGGCCTTCAGGATCCGGAACATCACCTGCGGGTGGGACATGAGGAAGTCCTCCACCTCCGGCGCCGGGACGATCAGACAGGTGACGGGGGTCCTCGTTACGATCGAGGCGCTCGTCGGCTCCTCCAGGAGCACGGAGACCTCCCCGAAGAAGCTCCCCCTGGGGAGGACGCGGACGTCTTCGTCGTCGATCACCGTGGTCACCTCGCCCTCGAGGATCATGAAGAGGGCGGAGAGCTCGTCGCCCTGGCGGATGATCCATTCGCCCTCGCCGAATGACGCCATCTCGTAGCTCGTGGCGATCGCCTCGAGCTCGGCCGGCGGGAGATCGGCGAAGAGCGCCAGCTGCCCGAGGCCCTCGTGGACCGTATTCATGCGTCAAGGCTAACCGCGTGAGGCACCGGAAGAAAAGCGATGCCCAAGATCGCCCCACCTCGGGTAGAGTCGCGCGAGCAGTCGGTCGCGTCGAGAGGCACTGGTCCTTTGCATTCGGTCAAGACTTCGGAAGGGAACACATTCCGGACGCTTTTTGGGCGTCTGCGTGGCGCTCGCGAGGACGAGCTCTTCGGCCCGCGCGGCAGGCTCCCCCGGCGGGGTGAGCCGGACACCAAGCGCAATACCGCCCTCCTCATCCTCGCCGGGATAACCCTCGCCGGACTGGCGCTGCGCCTGGCGATACCGCGCGGGATCTGGCTCGACGAGGCGATCAGCATCCACCAGGCGCACCTCTCGCTCCACGACCTGTTCCGCAACCTGTACTACGGGGATCGTCATCCGCCCCTCCACCACCTGACGCTGTGGCTGACCGTCCGTACGTTCGGTGACGGCGAGCTCGCCGTCCGCCTCCCCTCGCTGATCGCGGGCACGCTGGTGATGCCGGCGCTCTACGAGCTCGGCCGCGAGCTGTACGACCGACGCACCGGTCTGATCGCGGCCGCGTTCGGGGCAGCCTCCCCGCTGCTCATCTGGTACGCGCAGGAGGCCCGGATGTACGCCTTCGTGACGCTCTTCGGGCTGCTCGCCCTGCTCACGCAGCTGCGCGTGATCCGCAACCCGAGCATGACCAACTGGGCGGCCTACATCCTCGCCACCGCGGCGTTGCTGTGGTCCCACTACTTCGGCCTGCTGCTGATCGGCGTGCAGCAGCTGATCTTCGTGGCGGTCCTCGTGAACCGGCGGAACACGGGGGAGCCCGTCAGGCCGCTGGCCCTTGGCTTTGCCTACTCCGCGGCCGTGCTCGTCATGCAGCTCGTGCCCCTCGCGGTGTTCGCCCACAGCCAGTTCGATTCCACTGGCTCGGCGCTCGGCTCGCCGAGCGGTACCTACGACTCCCTGTCCTTCTACGCCGTCGTCGCCAACATGGCGTGGGCGCTCTGGGGCTACCACCCCGACGGGATCACCGAGCTGCTGGCCGCCATGTGGCCGCTGTTCCTGCTCCTCTCGCTGCTCCTGCTCGGCCGCGGCGGCTCGCGCCAGACCCTGATCCTCGGCGCCGCCGCCCTCGCCCCCATCGTGCTCCTGCTCGGCGTGGCCGCGTTCGACCGCTCGCTGTTCGAGGTGCGCTACTTCCTGATTGCGGTGCCCCTCCTGCTCCTGCTGGCCGCCCGGCTCGTGACCGGGTGGATTCGCAAACCGTCGGCGCGATTGCTCGTGGCGGGCGGAGTGATCGTCACCCTGCTGATCGGCCTGGCCGACCAGCAGTTGAACAAGGACAATCCGCGGCTGTTCGACTTCCGCGGCGCCACCGACGAGGTCAAGGCGGACGCCGGGTCGAGGAGCCTCGTCCTCTATGACCCGCCCGACATGCGCTATGTGCTCGAGTACTACGCGCCCGATGTTCGGAGCCGACCCCTCTCTCGCGGCCGACTGCCTATCCGGAAGAGGGACGGAAGCCCCGTCTTCGTCCTCGCCTCGTTCCAGGACAATAAGCTCTTCTTCAACAGGACGAACAAGGCCGTCGGAAAGCTCGACTTCTTCCGCAAGCGCGTGAAGCGCGCCAAGAAGGCCCAAACGACCGTCTGGGAGTTCCGATGAGCAGCAGACCCTGGGACGTCCGCCTGCGGCGGCTCGACTGGGACGCCGTGCCCAGCACCTTCAGCGTGCGCCGGCGCGTGCGCATGCTGATGCTCCTGGGGCTGCCCTTGGCGGTGTGGTACTTCGGCTGGCTGCTCAACCCCGACCGGGTCGGCACCCCCTACCTCTACGGCATCCTGATCGCGGCCGAACTCTTCAACTTCATGCAGGCACTGGGGTTCTGGTGGACGTGCGCCAACGAGAAGGTGCGGGAGAGGAAGCCCGCCACCCAACTGGTCTCGGTCGACGTCTACATCCCCGTCTACAAGGAGCCGCCGGAGATCGTCGACCTGACGGTGGCGGCCGCCGTGGGCCTGCGCGGGGACGACGTGAGGGTCCATGTGCTCGACGACGGCAACGACCCGGAGATGCAGGCCCTGGCCGCCCGCTACGGCGTGGGCTACATCACCCGTGAGCAGCACACCGGCGCGAAGGCGGGCAACATCAACAACGCCCTGACGGTGACCAACGGCCAGTTCATCGCCGTGTTCGACTCGGATCACGTGTGCGATCCCGCCTTTCTCGAGGCCACGCTCGGGCACATGGAGGAGGATCCCGGTCTGGCGTTCGTGCAGACCCCGCAGTACTACGCCAACGCGCACCAGAACCGCATCGCCGGGGCGTCCTGGGCGCAACAGGCGCTCTTCTTCGGTGCCATCTGCCGCGGCAAGGACGGGCTCGACTCCGTCTTCTGCTGCGGGACGAATGTGCTGTTCCGCCGCCAGGCGCTGGAGCACGTCGGCGGCTTTCCCACGAACTCGCTCACCGAGGACTACGAGCTCTCGATCGTCATGCTCGAGCAGGGGTGGCGTTCAGCGTACGTACCGGACGTGCTGGCCCGCGGCCTCGGGCCCGAGGACACCGCCGCATACGTCTCCCAGCAGCAGCGCTGGGCCAGGGGGTGCCTGTCGGGGCTCCCGCGAGCGTTCCGGGCGAAGCTGCCCTTGAAGAAGAAGGCGCAGTTCATGCTCTCGGGCCTGTACTTCCTCTCCGGCTGGACCGTCCTCATCTACATGAGCTTCCCGGTGGTCCGTCTCCTGGGCGGGGGCCAGCCCATCGGCGGCATCAACGCTCCGGAGTTCCTGCTCCATTTCGCGCCCTACTACGCCGTGGCGCTGACCACGGCGGCTGTCGCCGGAGCGGGCTCCTACACATTCGCGGCCTTCGCCCTGGCCGCCGCCAACTTCTGGATCCACGCCCTCGCCACGATCTATACGGTGCTACGCCGCTCCGGCTCCTTCGTCGTCACTCCAAAGGAGGGCGCCGCGGTGCGCCAGCCGCGCGCTGTGATGCCCGCGCTCGTGGTCGTCGGGATCCTGGTCGCGGTAAGCATCTACGGCCTCGCTCGCAATCGGGACGCCGCCACGATCAACAACGTCTCCTTCGCCGCGTTCCACATCTCGGTCCTGCTGACCGGCTGCTGGGCGGCGCTCGAGAAACCGAAAGCGGCCTCCGAGTCGGTCGAGCCCGCCGAGGTCGCAGCCTGAGACGCTCCCTGAGGGACGTGGTCGTGGTGGTCCTCGCGGTGGCGCTGGGAGGGATCGCCCTGGGCTCCGCCGGCTGCGGTGGAAACAACTCGTCCTCGTCATCCGGGAAATCGAGCGCCAAGCCCACGAACGGCGCCGACGCCGCCGGCAAGCGCTTCCTGGACCGCTACGTCACCCCGGACGGACGCGTTCAGCGCATCGACCAGGGGGGCGACACGGTGGGCGAGGGGCAGGCGTACGGGATGTTGATCGCGGCCGCCATCGGCGACCCGAAGCGCTTCGACTCCATCTGGGGTTGGACGAAGGACAACCTGCGGCGCAAGGACGGGTTGATCTCCTTCCTCTGGCGCGACGGCAAGGTGCAAGACCCGCAGGCGGCCTCCGACGCCGACGTGGACGCCGCTCGGGCGCTGCTCGTGGCGGCCTGCCGCTTCCACCGCCCCGCCCTGCGCAAGGAGGCCGTCGGCCTGGCGGAGGCGGTCTTGACCAAAGAGACCGCCCAGTCTCAGGGCCAGCCGGTGCTGGTGGCGGGGCCCTGGGCGGTCAAGAAACCGATCACGGTCAATCCGAGCTACTTCTCCCCCGCCACCTTCGCGGCGCTGACCTCCACCACCGGCGACGGCAAGTGGGGCAGCCTCGCGGCCAGCTCGCGCTCGATCACCGACGCGTTGCTACAGGGGCAGTCGAAGCTGCCGCCCGACTGGGCGAGGATCGAGGGCGACAAGCCCGCGCCGAGCGGGCCGCCGGACAACCCGCAGGGAACTCCCCAGTTCGGCTTCGACGCCGTGCGCACGTTCGTCCGGATGGCCGAGGACCCGGACCCGGCGGGCAGGGAGATCGCCGCCCGTTCGTGGCCGGTCTTCGAAGGCCAGGATCCGGGCAATCTGCCGGTGGAGCACGACCTGACGGGCAAGCCGACGGGTGGGACCATGAGTCCCGTCGTGCTCGTGTCCGCTGCAGGGGCAGCAGACGCCGCCGGCAAGGCGGCCGACCGGGATCGGTTCCTCGACGCAGCCGAGGCGCTCGACACGCGTTCACCGACCTACTACGGCGCCGCCTGGGTGGCCCTCGGGCGGATCATGCTCACGACGGACGAGCTCAAGAGCTGCTCGTAGGGGGCTACGGCGACTCGCCGACGGCCCGCAGCGCCGCCCTTCGGAACGCCGCTGCCGTGGGACGAGCGTCGGGGGCCTTGGCCATCGCGCCCCGAATCAGGTCGTCGAGCGCCTGAGGAACCTCGGGACGCCGTTCGCGCACCGACGGCGGCTCGGCGTTCACGTGGGCCCACATCTTGGCCATCCCGCCCTTCTGGTCCCCGAAGGGGGGCACGCCAGTGAGCATCTCGAAGAGCACGCAGGCGAGGCCGTATACGTCTCCCCGAGCGTCGGGCTCGTTGCCCTCGATCTGCTCCGGCGCCACGGTGTCGATGGTGCCCAGCATCTGGTCCATCCCGGTCAACCCTGAAGCCGTCCCGGCCCGCTTGGCCAGGCCGAAGTCCGTGAGGTAGACGTGATCCTCGGGAGTGACGATGACGTTCGAGGCCTTGACGTCCCTGTGCACGAGCCCCTTCTCGTGTGCCACCTCGAGCGCCGAGGCGATCTGCCCGGCGATCCGCGCCGCGCGCGCCGGCTCCAGAGGACCGCCGCGCCGGATCAGGCTCCCGAGCTCGGTGCCCTCCACCCAGCGTGTGGCGATGTAGACGGTTCCGTTCTCCTCGCCGGCCTCGTAGAGCGGGACGACGTTGGGGTGTTCGAGCGCCGCCACCGTCCTGGCCTCGCGGCGTAGACGCTCCCGAATCACGGGGTCGCTCGCCACCTCGGGGTCCACCAGCTTGAGCGCCACGGGCCGGTTGAGCCGCAGCTGGCGGGCGAGATAGAGGATCCCGATGCCGCCGGCGCCCACGACGCGCTCGACCTCGTAGCCGGCGATGCTGGAGCCGGGAGCGAGCACCGCCTAGAGGTCGCGATCCGAGATCAGGCCGGCGTGGAAAGCCCGCTCGACCAGACCGACTCGCTTCTGATCCTCGGGCAGCTCGTCGAGTCCCAGCTTCGCGAACAGGATCGTCAGATGGGTCCTCACGGCGCGCACCGACAGGAACAGCTCGTCGGCGATCTGCTGGTCGGTGGCCGGCGTGGCATAGCCGCCGCCCTTGTAGGGCCGGCAGAGCGCCACGAGCACGCGGCGCTGGCTGGTCGACAGGTCCACCGCGGCCTGCTCGGCGGCGATCTCGGGAGAGCGGAAGGTCATCGTGGTGGCGCCGAAGCGCAGGGTGTCGCCATCGCTCAGGCGCCGGCGGCAGCTCACGCGCTCGCCGTTGACGAAGGTGCCATTGCGCGAGTAGCCATCGTCGACGATGGTCCAGGCGTCCCCGGCCCGCTCGAACCGGGCGTGGAGGCGCGAAACCTGATCGTCCCAGTCGAGCACGAGATCGGACGACGGCTGGCGCCCGACCGAGGCCTGCACCGCGCCGGGCTCGAAGGAGAACTGCTGCTCCCTGTCGCTGCCGTCTCTGTAGACGAGGAACGGCTGGCCGGCTCGCTCGGTCTCAGCGGGCGGGTTCGCGGACACGCGGCTAATTATGCTCGTCTAGTCCGGATCGGCCTCGGACGGCGCCGCAAAGTGGGTGGGGCGCTCGCCCAGCGAACTCACCTGGCCTGGCTGGCCCGAGGCGGCCTGGTCGCCCGAAACGGGAGCGCGGAAGAGAACGACCGTGTCGCCGAAGCGGAGTACGTCACCGTCGCGGAGTGGATGCTGCCCGCTGACGCGCTGGCCGTTGAGGTAGGAGCCGTTGCTCGAGCCCTCGTCGACGAGCGCCCAGCCCTCCGGCGTGCGGCGCACCTCGGCATGCCGGCGGGAGACATCGTGGTCCCAGGACAGCGCGATGTCGCTGGCGACCCGGCGGCCAATGGTGATCGTGGACTCGTCTTCATCGAGCTCGACCACGTGCTGCTTCCCCGTGGTGTCGTGGAAGACGACGAAGGTGCGACCGCGCCGTTCGGCCTCGATGCGATCGTGGAGCAGCCCGTCGACGCGGGTCAGCTGCCCGGTCTCGGCGAGGGCGATCCCGAGCTTGAGCGTCAGGTCCCGCCGCGCCGAGTCGTCCTCCTCCAGGAGGGACACCGCTCGCTCGAGCAGGTTGACCGCGGGTGGGATGTCACCGCGCGCGAGGGCCCGACGTCCGGACGATCCCAGTCGAGTCGCGGCCCGGACGGCGAGCTCGCGGCCTCGCTCGTCGACGGGTCCGAGCTCCGTCAGGTAGTGATAGCCCCGCTCGAGGTGATACCCGAGGATCTCCTCGTATTCGCTCGAGCGCTCGCCCGCGGCGCGCTCCAGCCAGTCCGCGAAGCGCTCGTGGAGGTCGGCGCGGACCTCCTTGAGTATCCCCTGGTAGGCCACGTCGCGGACCAGAAGGTGCTTGAAGCTGAAGGTCTCCTCGCCGGCGAAGCGCCCGCCGTCCGGCTGGATTAGGTCCTTGCGCACGAGCGCGCGGACGTGTCCATCGAGCTCGGATCGGTCCTCGTGGCGCCCCAGCTCGAGCACGGCCCCGCCTGCAAACGATCCTCCGACGACCGCGGCGGCCTCGACGACGCCCCGCTCCGCCGGATCGAGCCGATCGAGTCGAGCCGCCAACAGGGCGTGGATGGTCGGTGGCACCGAGAGTGCCGAAAGCTCCTCGACCCACGAGGAGCCCTCGTCACGCTTCAGCTGAAGCTCGTCGGAGAGCATGCGCACGAGCTCCTCGACGAACAACGGGTTTCCACCACCGGCGGCGAAGATCCGCTGGGAGAGGTCGGAGGCGACAGCAGCGTCGCCGATCAGGTGCTCGATGAGGGCGCTGCTCTCGGCGCCGCTCAGCGGCTGGAGCTCCATCCTGGTGGCGTTTGCCAGCCCGCCGGCGAAGTCGGGCATTGCGTCGAGCAGATCGGTCCTGGCGATGGCCACGATCAAGATCGGGACTCCCTTGATGGTCGCCGCCAGGTACTTGATCAGCTCGAGGAAGGTGGGCTCGCCCCAGTGAATGTCCTCGAAGAGGACGACGAGCGGCCGCTCAGCCGCTGCCGCCTCGAGAAGCTTTCGGACGGCCCAGGCCGTCTCGGTGGGGTATGCCGCCGACTCGGACAGCCCGAGCGCCCCGGCCACGCGCTCGACGATGGTGGCCTTGTCGTCGCCTTCCGGGAGCAGGCGCGCGATCTTGGTCTGTGCTTCCTCTGAGCTGTCGCCGTCATCGGTCCCCGCGAGCTCTTCGACGACCTCGCGCAGCGGCCAGAAGGTGAGCCCCTGTCCGTAGGAGAGACAGCGGCCGACGACGACCCTGGCCGCTCCCTGGAGGGAGTCCGCGAACTCCTTGGCCATCCGGGACTTTCCCATCCCGGCGGGGCCCACGACGGTCACCAGCTCGCAGGTTCGCCCGGTGATCGTACGGTCGAAGGCCTCCCGGAGCAGGTCGAGCTCGCGCTCGCGTCCCACCAGGGGCAGGCTCAGCCGACCGTCGAGCCCCGCCGCTTGATCGGCGACGTCGACCAGCCGGAAGGCCGGCACCGGATCGCTCTTGCCCTTGAGGTCCAGCGGCGCCACCGGCTCAACCCGCGCCGCGTCGCGGACGAGCTCGAAGGTGTGCTCGCCGATGAGGATCTCGCCGGCTCCGGCCGCCTGCTCGAACCGGGCGGCGACGTTCACCGCGTCTCCGGTCACGAAGCCGTGGCCGCGGGAGGGATCGCCGGCGATGACCTCGCCGGTGTTCACGCCGGTTCGAACCCGCAGCCGGACGCCGTATCGGCGGTCGAGCTGCTCGTTCAGCTCCTCGAGCGCCATCCGCATCTCGACCGCGGCGCGCACCGCGCGCAGCGCGTCGTCCTCGCGCAGGGTCGGAATGCCGAAGACGGCCATGACCGCGTCGCCGATGAACTTCTCGACGGTTCCCCCGTGGCGCTCCAGGGCATCGCTCATCGCCCGGAAGTAGCGGCTGACCATCTGCCGCACAGACTCGGGATCGAGCCTCTCACCGAGGCTGGTGGAGCCGGACAGGTCGCAGAACACGATCGTCACCACCTTCCGGGCCTCCTGCCGCGCCGGCGTCTCGGCAGCGAGCGCCATCCCGCACGCCGGGCAGAATCGCGCGCCCTCCGGCCCTTCCTCGCCACAGTTTGGACACGCGCGCACGTCGAGAGTCTAAGCCTGGTTTCCTCGACCGAGTAGGGCTAGGGTTCGGGACTGATGGCCGGCGAGCAACTGCAGGTGACCGAGGGCAAGGAGCGCGGCAAGCGCCTGGCGGTGGACGCCGAGCTTCTGATCGGCCGCGCAGCCCCGGAGGAGGATGGAAAGCTCGGGGAGGATCCCGAGATCTCGCGCCGCCACGCCCGTGTAGCGCGCGCGGCCGACGGCATGCTCGCGGTCGAGGATCTCGGCTCGGCGAACGGTACGTTCGTAAACGGGGAGCGCATCGCCGCCCCGCGGACCCTCGCCCCTGGGGACGTCGTCAGGGTGGGGAAGACGGTGCTCCAGGTGACCGATGTCACGAGCTCGGCTACGCACCGGGTGCCGCAGCCTCCCGGGCCCGCCGAGGCGGCCGAGGAGCTATTGGTCACCGCCGGCACCGCCCCGGGCCGCCGGCTCGCGCTGGGCGACGAGTTCGTCATCGGGCGGGCAGTGGCGGGGGAGGGGAATCTGGGCGAGGATCGCGAGCTTTCGCGCCGCCACGCCCGCGTCGCCCGTGACCCCGGCGGCCGGCTGACCATCGAGGACCTCGGGTCGGCGAACGGGACGTTCGTGAACGGAGAGCGGGTGCGCGCTCGCCAGCCGCTCCAGGTAGGCGACTCGATCCGGGTTGGCAGGACGACCCTGCAATTGACCGAGGTCGCCCCGGAGCCCGTGCCCCGGCCCCAGCCGGAGCCCCCGGAAGCCCCGCCCCCCGCGACGCCGCCCCCGGCCCCGGCACCCGCACGGCCGGCCCCCGCGGCGCCGCCCCCGGCTCCGGCAGTCCGACCCCCGGCCCCTGCCCCGGTGGCCCCACCCGGATCGGCCTTCGAAGTCACCGCGGGCAGGCAGGCGCTGGCCGCCGAGCTTCCGCCGGGCTCAGTCTTCGCGGGCTGCCGTGTCGAGGAGGTCGTCGGTCGCGGAGACATGGGCGTGGTCTACGGGGCCGAGGAGCTCGCACTCCAGCGCCGGGTGGCCCTCAAGCTCATCCTGCCCGAGCATTCCCTGGAGGAACGCTTCCGGAGGCGCTTTCAGCGCGAGTCGATGGTCGCGGCCGCGATCGACCACCCCAACGTCATTCCCATCCTCGACGCCGGCGACGAGAACGGCATGCTCTACATCACGATGCGCCTGGTTGACGGGACGGACCTCCGCTCGCTCATCTCCGAGCAGGGCCGCCTCGACGCGCTCCGGGCCGCCCGCATCGTGCGCCAGGTCGGCGCGGCACTCGACGCGGCCCACGCACGCGGGCTGCTGCATCGCGACGTCAAGCCCCCCAACGTCCTGCTCGCACGCGAGGACCACGTGTACCTCAGCGACTTCGGGCTTGCCAAGCGGGCGGACGAGGAGAGCGGGCTGACGCAGGCGGGGTCGATCGTCGCGCGGGCGGAGTACGTGGCGCCCGAGCTGATCCTGAACCAGCTCATCGACGCACGGGCCGACATCTACGCGCTCGGCTGCCTCCTCTATGAGGCGCTCACCGGCGAGGCGCCGTTTACCAGATGGAGGGAGGGTCCAGCCGAGCTCGCGCACCTCAACGCGCCGCGCCCCTCGCCCCGAGAGCTGTTCCCCGATCTGCCCCGCGAGTTCGACGACGTGGTGCAGCGGGCGATGGCGGTGAAGCCGGACGAGCGCTATCCATCGGCGGGCGACCTCGGGCAGGCGGCACTGGTCGCCGCGGGTGGGCAGCGGCGTGCGAGCCCGTGGTCCGTCGTCGCCACCGGGGAGGCGGCGCCGGTCGCACCCGGGACCGAGCCGCCGGCGGAGGCGTTGGCCACCCCGCCCGGGGCGCCCTACGGCATCGAGCGGCCGGCGGCTGCCCCCGAGCCGGCGCCCGGCTTCGTCGACGGGGCGGAGCCGGCCGGCGTGGACCCGCTTCGCTGGGCAATCGCGGTCGGCTTCCTGGTGCTCGTGTTCGTGGGCATGATCGCCGCGCTGAGCGGCATCTCGAACCTTTGACGCGTGCCGGAAATAGGTCTCCGCGAGCCTTGCTTAATTCGCCCGGCACGATTTAGCATGGACACAATGGAAACCACCGGCCTACCGGTGCCGTTGCGGCGCCCTTATTTCGTGCGCGGCTCCACGTGACCACGGAGTTGGCCTATGGTGGGGCATAGTGGACAAGGCAACTGACCGCGCGACGATGCTCGAGCCCGGCGCGCTGTTCGCGGGCTATCGCATCGAAGGGCTGATCGACCGCGGCGGAATGGGCGTCGTCTACAGGGCCACCGACGTGGACCTGGACCGCACTGTGGCGCTGAAGATCATCGCGCCGGAGCACACGCAGAACCCGGACGCGGTCGCGCGCTTCAAGTCCGAAGCCCGGCTGGCGGCCTCGCTGGAGCACGCGAACATCGTGCCGATTCATCGCGGAGGCGAATTCGACGGCGTCCTCTACCTGGCGATGCGGCTCGTGCCGGGCACCAACCTCCGCAAGGTCATCGACGAGGGCCCGCTGCCCATGGATCGAATCCGTCGCGTCATGACCCAGGTTGCCGACGCGCTCGAGGCCGCGCACGCGGCCGGGCTCGTGCACCGCGACGTCAAGCCGGCCAACATCATGGTCACCGGCGACGGCAAGTCCGAGCACATCTACCTGACCGACTTCGGGCTCACGAAGCGGCTGGGAACGGCGGGCAGCCTCACCCGCACCGGAGGCTGGGTGGGAACCCCGGACTACGTCGCGCCCGAACAGATCCAGGCCGGAAAGATCGACGGTCGCGCCGACGTGTACTCCCTGGGTTGCGTGCTCTACGAGATGCTCACCGGCAGCGTCGCCTTCCCACGAGACAACGACGTCGCCAAGTTGTGGGCGCACGTCACCGACCCCCCGCCTCCCCCGAGCCTGAAGCGGCCCGACCTCGTCAAGGCCTTCGACGACGTGGTCTCGCGAGCGACCGCCAAGGATCCGGACGCCCGCTACCAGAAGGCCGGCGACCTCGCGGCCGCGGTCGACAGCGTCGTCGCCGAGCAGGAGGGGAAGTCCAAGGCCGACCTCAGCGAAGCCGCCGCCGCGGGGCCGGATTGGACGGTCGGGCCGGACCGCGGTGAGCAGATATTCGTGGCGGACCCGACCTACGTACCCGGGAGCTCGGGACCACAGCAGGGCTCCGCGCCCCCTCCGCCCTCCGTGCCTCGGCAGCCTTCGGGACCTCCGCAACCCGAGCCCGCCTCGGTTCCCCAGCAGGCCTCGGCCCCCCCGCCGCAGCCCCCCAGCGCCGCCCCGCAGCAGGTTCCTCCGCCGCCTCCCGCGAAGCCCTCGGGCCGAAAGGGCGTGGCACGGCTATGGCCGGTCGCGGCCGGCCTCGCGCTCGTCGCGGGGATCGTGGCGGTGGTCGTCCTGGGATCCGGCTCGTCCGACAACGGCTCCTCCAAGCCGAAGCCGGCCGGCAAGCTGGTGTCGGGGAAGCTGCCGCCGGTGCCCACCAACCACGTCACAGGCAACGGGAAGGTGTCCCTGCGGGTCAAGGGCAGCGTGGCCACGGTCACGCTCCGTGCGAACGGTCTGCTCAACGCCGCCCCCCATGCGATGCACATCCACGCCGGCGCGGCGGGCCAGTGTCCGCCGGCGTCGGCCGCGAAGCTGCACGACGGGCACCTGGCCATCAGCACCGCCAACGGCGCGCCGTTCTACGGCAAGCCCCGCACCTCGCTGACCACCAAGGGACCCACGGGCCCCGCGAGCATCCTGGCCTTCTCGCGCTATCCAACGACCGGGAAGATCAGCTACACCCGTCGGATCAAGCTGATTCCGTCGGCCCTCCACTACGTCCGCAGGAACAACGCGGTCGTCGTCGTCCACGGCATCGATTACAACTCGAACGGCCTCTACGACGGCTCGCTCGACCGGAGCGAGCTGGACCCGGCCGTGCAGGGCGAGACCACCGCGCCGGCGCTCTGCGGCCCGATCCGTGGCGCTCAGACGGCATCGGCGCGTCCGGGGCGCGACTACACCGCCTCGCTCAGCGTTCAAGCGGCCGCCCCCGCCCTTCCCGGCTGGGTCTGCCACCTGGGGCGGGCGACGAGCTAGTCCACGCGGCTCCGAACGGGCCGCGATTACGACGGAAGCCTGTAGTCCCGACTAGCGTGCCAGCAGGTGATCGCGTAGCCCGACGCCATAAGCCGTCGGGGTGCCGTCGTAGCTTTTGATCAGCGCCGGGCCGCTCCCGCACTGCCAGCCACCCGGCGACACGGCGTCCCAGGTCCAGCCGAGGTACGAGATGCCGTGGCTGTCGGCAAATGACATGAAGTCGTCGATGTATCCATGCGCGCAGTCGTACTCGCCGATCTCACCGGCGACGACGGGGTAACGGCGCGCGATCGCGGCCACCGTGTCGCGGCAGTCGCTGCGACAGACGGCCGCGTGCAGGGCCGTGACCGGCCCGTAGGTGTGTAGGGAGGCCACCAGCTGCCGGGCCGGATCCTTCGGCTTGAAGCGGAGCCAGCGCGAGAGGTTCTTGGAGTACGCGAGGCCGCCGAGGAGCACCGGTTGGCGGGCGCCGGCGGAGCGCACGGCCAGCAGTAGGCGTCGCATTCCGGCGGCGCGGTAGGCCGGGTACTTCCTGCGACTGGAGGGCGACGATCGGGGGACGCGACAGCCTCGGAGCCAGCAACTCCAACTCACACTGTGCGGCTCGTTGTAGAGGTCGAACAGGACCCCCGAGGTGCGGCGGAAGCGGCGGCCGACCGATCGCCAGAACGCGGGCGTGTGGTCCGCCGCGGGCATCGGGAGCAGATAGCGGGCCAAGCGCCGACCGGGCGCGCTCACGTGGTCGTCCAGGATCACGTAGAGATGGTTGCGGCGGAGCAGCCGCACGTAGCGGACGATCGCCCGGCGGTAGTGGCTTTTCCACTTTCGTAGCTTGCCCACCCCTAGCCAGCAGCTCTCGTTCAGCGGGACGCGGACGGCGTTGATGCGCCAGGTCCGCATGGCGCTGACCGAGCGCTGGCCGTGAGGGCCATCGAAGACGTCGCCGAAACCGCCCCTGCACATGTACTCGGTTCCCGAGCGATTGACGCCGAGCAGCCGCACCACGCGGCCGTTGTCGACCAGACGGTGGCCTTTCACGTGCAACTTCGCCTCCGCGGAGGGAGCGCACAGCGAGATCAGCGCAGCCGCGGCGAGCAGGATGCGGGCCAGGCGAGCCACCACGGCCAGTGTAGGTGTGGTGGCGGTCCTGAGCGAGGAATGGACGAATGTCAGCGCTGCCCGGCGACGAAGGCGGCAAC
>Ga0126312_10001522_pt1 | contig 15254 bp, 9 predicted proteins | sample Plot104A_FD_92537 | JGI IMG/M metagenome (GOLD analysis project Ga0126312, IMG submission 92537) | Serpentine soil microbial communities from UC McLaughlin Reserve, CA, USA - Plot104A | ecosystem: Environmental > Terrestrial > Soil > Grasslands | place: USA: UC McLaughlin Reserve, Lake County...
CGTGGTCGCCCATCGCGAACGTGTTGTCGGCGCCCTCGAACGTCATCAGGGAGATGATCTGGTGCGGCTTCATCGTTCCCTGGAGCGTCAGCAGGCGCTGGATCGTCAGGTCGGTGATCGAGCCCCGGCCCTGGGTGGCGGGCGAGATCACGATGCCGTTGATCGCCGCGATGTCGACCGCGGTTCCGGTCGAGTGCTCGGAGACGTTGCCGCTCGCGGTGTAGAACCCGTGGCCGCAGCGCAGCGAGCTGACGGTCGGCTTCAGGCCTGAGGCGGCGAGGAACTCGAGCGTCGCGAGCACGCGGCGGTCGATCTGGCCGGTGGCGATGTCCTGGCGGCCGCACTGGTAGACGTCGATGTGCGGGTTGCGCAGTACGTGGCGCTGGAGCGCCTGCTTGCTCATCAGCATGATCTGGCCGATCGACGGCGTCTCGGCGTCCTCGCCGAAGAACGGGTTGCGCTTGGCCGAGCGGTAGATCGCCGTCGACTCGAGCAGCTTCCAGCCGTCGAGGATCGGCTTCGGGTCGATCCGCGGCGCGCCGCGTCCGGCCGGCCGGAGCTCGAAGCGGACGTGGGGGGCGAGCGCGGAGCGGGTCCTGCCGATCCGGCCTAGGATCGTCCCGCCGATCACGCGCACGCCCCTCACGAGCGGCTTCGCGACGTAGTCGTGGGGATCGAGGCGGCGGCCGTCGAGCACCAGCGAGCCGGTCTCGGCGACCCCGAGCTGCTCGTTGCCTCCCGCCGCGCGGGCGTTCGGGCGCTCCGGATGGGCGAAGAGCCGCTCCTTGGCCGGCAGGGCTGGCGGAAGGGCAGCGCCCGAGGCGCGCAGGCGCGACTTCGCCGGCCGGGCGGGCGCGACGGTGCGCGAGGCGCGCGACCGCCTCGCCTTCGTCGTCGCGGATGCGGCGCGCCGCGGCGCGGGATCGCCCTCGGGCAGCGCGAGCTCGCGCTTGCGGGCCCTGCGCTCCTTCGGGAACGGATAGGTCTTCGCGAGCCGCGCCAGCCCCGAGTACAGGTACGTGTTGCCGTAGCTGTCCTGAAGCTCGACGAAGTTGCCGCGCTTGCGGGAGTGGCCGATGCGGGTGACGCGCGCGTCCTGGACGGCGATCACCGGCGCGCCCTTGCGGCTGAAGATCCGGATCGAGCGGCGCGCTCCGTCGGACTCGACGACGCGCGCGGCGTTCTGGCCGGGCTCGAAGCGCTTCTCCAGCTCGTGGCCGGGCAGCGCGCCGGCGTAGGTGGCCTTGGCGGCGACCGGGAAGCGGCCCTGCGTGAGTCCCGTCAGCGAGCCGACGAGATCAGCCGGGAGCCCGCCGATGACGCGCGCACGCATCAGCACGGACTCGACGTACCAGTCGGCGTGGTTGTAGGCGAAGATCGCGCGATAGAGGTCGGTGTCGGCGCCGGCGGCGCGCAGGTAGCGGGCGGCGGCGAAGATCGCATCGACCGGGTTGAACGGGTCCTTGGTGCCGTCGCCGTTGGCGTCGACGCCGTAGGCGTCCCACGTGGCGGGCATGAACTGCATCCAGCCGAGCGCCCCCGCGGACGAGATGTTCAGGTTGCGCCCGTAGTCGGTCTCGATCTCGTTGATCGCGGCCAGGACCTCCCAGCGCACGCCGTACTGGATGCCGGCTGCCTGGTAGATCGGAAGCAGGAAGGGTGGGATGCGGAACTTCTCGATGAAGAAGTTCGGGACGCCGATCGGGACCGGGCCGGGGGTCGCCAGCGCGTAGCTCGGGTTCGCCGGGGTCGGGGTGCCGTTGGCGAGATGTGTCGGAGCCGGCGTGTCGGTCGCGGCCGGGTCGTGGTCGTGATCGTGACCGTCCTCGTCGGCGTGCTCCTCGGCGACCGGCTCACACCCTCGAGCGGAGGTCGAGGTCGAGGCATCGATCACCGTGCCGACGAGCTCGCCGTGCTCGGGGCAAGTCTCGGAGCTGCCGGACGCGCGGTTCGGCGCCTTGCGCTTGGAGCCGCGGGTCCGGTCCACGCCGAGCTTCGGCGACGCGGTGGCGGTCGGGCTCGCGCGCGGGGTCGGGGTCTCGGCGGGGCCCTGCGCGGACGCCTGCCCGGGCGTCTCGGTCGGCGCGGTCGTCGGATCCGCGGTGGGTGTGGAGGTCTGGGTCGCCTCGGGCGTGGGCTCGACGACGGTCTCGACGGGCGAGGGGAACGGCGACGGAGTCGCGGTGGTGGTCGACTCCGGGGCCGGCGGTGTGGCGGTCTCGGCCGCCACGGTCGGCGCGGGCGTGCTCTCTTGGTCCTGCGCGACCGCGCCTGCTCCCAGCGCAGCGGCGTAGAGGCTGGCGCAGACCAGGCCGACGGTGACGATGCGGGAGGTCATGCGCACCCCTGGTTTCGGCACCGCCCGGGAGCGACTTGAGCCGCGAAACCCGGGTCAAGACCCCATGTGGGAACCCTCAACCCTCAGGTCGAGCCTGAGATCAGCCGCGGCTGAACGCGGCGAGGATCTCGCGCTGGAACGCGAGCACGTGCTCGCGCATGAGCGCGCGCGCCTCGGCCGCGTCGCGGTCGGCCAGCGCCCGCAGCAGCTCGGTCTGGTCGTGGACCGCGTGCCCGAGCCCCGGGACACGGTCGAGGACGAGATGCCAGACGCGCAGCGAGAGCGAGAAGTAGCGCTCGAGCGTCTCGGCGAGGTACGGATTGCCCGACGCCTCCCAGGTGAAGGCGTGGATGCGGCGGTCGAGCCGCATCAGCGCCTCGTGGTCGTCGGCGCGTCCGAGCCGCGCGATCTCGGCCAGCAGCGCCTCGGCCGCGTGGCGCGCGCCCGCGTCCATCCGCCGCGCCGCGAGCTCGGCGGCGTAGCCTTCGAGTTCGGCGCGGACCTCGGTGATGTGCACGATCTCGGCGGCGTCGATCCCGGTCACGTGCGTCCCGCGCCGCGGCTGGACGGCCACGAAGCCCTCGAGCGAGAGCCGCTTGACCGCCTCGCGCAGCGGGGTCCGCCCGATCGCCAGCTCCGCCATCAGCTCGTCCTCGCGCAGCACGGTGCCGGGCGGGAGGCGCAGCGTGACGATCCGATCGCGCAGCTCGAGGTAGGCGCGCTCCGCGATCAGCGCGCTGCCGCCCGCCTCCGATGACGCGATCCTCAAGCGCCCGCCTTGCCGTCGGCGCCGGCGTCGGACCGGTCGCCGTCGGCGCCCGCCTCTACCGCCTCGGCCAGCAGCGTCGCCACGTCGGCGACGCGCATCCCCGCGCCCGTGCTCTGCACGCCGTCGTCGAGCATCACCGTGCAGAACGGGCACGCGACCGCGAGCGTCTCCGCGCCGGTGGCCGCCGCCTCGCGCACGCGCTCCTCGTTGATCGGCTTGGCGTTCTCCTCCATCCACATGTGCGCGCCGCCGGCGCCGCAGCAGAACGTGCGCTTGCCGCTGCGCTGCATCTCGATCGGCCTGCCGACGGCCGCGGCGAGCTCGCGCGGCTGCGCCAGCACGTCGTTGTGGCGCGCGAGGTAGCAGGAGTCGTGGTAGGTGACGGTCTGCTCGGTCGCCGCAGGCGAGAGGCGGCCGTCGCGCACCAGCTCGGCGAGCAGCTCCGTGTGGTGGACGACCTCGTAGCTGCCGCCGAAGTCCGGGTACTCGTTCGCGAGCGTGTTGAAGCAGTGCGGGCAGCTTGCGACGATCTTGCGCACGCCGGCCTGCTCGAGCGTCTCGACGTTCTGCTCGGCGTAGGCCTGGAAGACGTACTCGTTGCCCATCCGCCGCGCGGGGTCGCCGTTGCAGGCCTCGCGCGGGCCGAGGATGGCGAAGTCGACGCCTGCGGCCGCGAATAGCTTCGCCGTCGACTGCGCCGTCACGCGTGCGCGCTCGTCGAACGAGGCGGCGCAGCCGACCCAGTAGAGAACCTCGGGCGCGCGGTCGCCCGGCTCGAGCACGCGCACGTCCAGCCCCTCGGTCCAGGCGGCGCGCTCGGACTGCGGCTTGCCCCACGGGTTGGACTGGCGCTCGACGTCGCGCAGCATCGGCTCGGCCTCGGTCGGGAAGCGCGACTCGACCATCACGAGATGCCGGCGCAGGTCGAGGATGTGGTCGACGTGCTCGATGTTGACCGGGCACTCGCGCACGCAGGCGCCGCACGTGACGCAGTCCCACGCCATCTCCTCGAGGCTGTCCGTCGAGGCCACGAGCGGCCCCTCGTAGGCCTCGCCGCTCTCGCGCGCGGCGAGCGCGAGCGGGCCCTCGGCGAACAGGTGGTCGCGTACGCCCATGATCACCAGCTTCGGCGACAGCGTCTTGCCGGTCGCCCACGCCGGGCAGACCTCCTGGCAGCGTCCGCACTCGGTGCACGACATCGAGTCGACCATCTGCTTCCAGGTCAGGTCCTCGACGGTGCCGATGCCGAAGCGCATCTCCTCCTCGGGCAGGTCCTCGTCGAAGCGCAGCGGTTCGAGGCGCCCGCGCGCGCGTGTGCGCGCGAAGTAGACGTTGACCGCTGCGGTGAAGATGTGCAGGTGCTTGGAGCGCGGCAGGTAGGCGAGGAAGCCGAGGATCAGCAGCACGTGCGCCCAGATGAGCACGCGCTCGAGCGCCTCGCTGACGTCGCCGTCGCCGAAGAGGCCGGACAGCGCGTTCGAGACCGGCGCCCAGTCTGCGTCGTACTCGTTCAGGCCCAGCGCGATCCGCGCGGCGTGCCACAGCAGCAGCGTCGTGACGATGCCCGTGATCCACCCGAGGATCAGGTCGGCCTCGCCCAGATGGCTCCCCTCGAAGCGGTTCGGGCGCACGACCTTGCGGATGTAGAGCGCGATACCGACGCCGGCGAAGACGAGGACCACGAAGACGTCGACCAACAGCGCAAACCAGCCCTGGTGGCCGAGCCAGGGCAGCGTCGACTCGCGGTCGACGATCCCGATCATGGCGATCACGATCGTCGGGAAGAGGACGAGGAAGCCCCAGAAGATGAACGCGTGCATCAGCCCTGGGACGAGCTTCTGCAGCAGCTTGCGCTGGCCGAGGACGACGACGGCCTCCTGGCGCAGGCGCGCCGGCAGCTCGTCCGCGCGCTCGATCCCCGACGGCTTGCCCATCCGCACGAGGCGCACGAGCAGCCGCGCCCGCCGCGCGAAGATGCCGCCGAAGAGGCCGAGCGCCGCGACCAGCCCGAGCGCGCCGAACATCAGCCCGCGCGCACGCGGCGCAGCTCGGCCGTGATCGCCGGGATGATCTCGCTCAGGTCACCCACGACCGCGTAGTCGGCGCTCGCCAGGATCGGCGCCTCCGGGTCGGCGTTGATCGCGAGGATCTTCTTCGCCCCCTTGCAGCCGGCCATGTGCTGAGTCGCGCCGCTGATCCCGCACGGGATGTAGAGCTCGGGCGAGATCTTCGTCCCCGTCTGGCCGACCTGATCGGTGTGCGGGCGCCAGCCGGCGCTCGTCACCGCGCGCGAGCAGCCGACGACGCCGCCGAGCAGCCCGGCCAGCTCCTCGAGCGCGCCGAAGCCCTCGGAGGAGCCGACGCCGCGGCCGCCGGAGACCACGACTGGCGACTCGGCGAGCGAGAGCCCCCCGGTCGACGTGTCGACGCGCTCGGTCACGCGGACCACCAGATCCTCGTCGCGCAGCTCGGGCGCGAACGGCTGCACGTCGGGCTCGGCGCACGGCGCGGGCTCGATCGCGACGGCGTGCGGCGCGACCGTGAGCAGCTTGACGGACCCGTGCAGCCGCGCCTCCTCGAGCAGGCTGCCGCCCCAGCGCATGCGCGTCACCTGCGCCGGATCGCCCGGCGTCGCCGCGATGCAGTTGGCCGCCAGCGTCCCGCCGGTCATCACGGCGGCATGGGCGAGGATCTCGTTGCCGCGATCGCTCCCGGCGGCCACGATCGCCGCGGCGGAGAGCCGGCCCGCGAGCTCCGCGACCGCGCGCGCGGACGCCTGCGGGGCGAAGCCCCCGTCCAGCTCGGCGACGTGCGCTGTCGCGACGCCATGCTCCCCGAGCGCGGGCGCCGCGCCGGCGGCGCCGTCGCCGATCAGCACGGCCTCGACGGGCTCGCCGCTCGCGTAGCCGCGCGCGAACGTCAGTGCCTGGAGCGAGAGCTCGTCCGGCTCGCCGCCGGCGTGCTCGACGAGGACCAGTACGCCGGCCATCACGCCACCCCCAGCTGCTTGAAGAGCTCCACCACCGCCGGCGCCGCGTCCGGGCCCTCGCCGAGCAGCTCGGCCTGGCGCCCGCGCCCGGGCGGCACCGTGAACCGCACCATCTCCAGCCGCGGCTCGCTGCGCTGCGGCTCGCGCCTCTCGACGGGCTTGCGCCGCGCGCGCAGCTTCGCGGGCACGGACGGGTAGCGCGGCAGGTTGAGGCCCTCGAGCACGGTCACGACCGCCGGCAGCGGGACGTCGTAGACGTCGCGCCCGGAGCCGACCTCGCGCTCACAGCGCACGTGGCCGTCGTGGACCGCGATCCCCTTGAGGCCCGTGACGCAGGGTCGCCCGAGCGCGTGCGCGACGCGGATCCCGACCTGGTAGTTCCCGGCGTCGGCCGACTCGTTGCCGAACACGATCAGGTCGGGGTCGTTGCCCGCCGCCTGCTCCTCGCGGATGGCGGCGACGATCGCTTCCGCGGTCGACTCCGGGTCCCAGTCGGAGCCGTCGGTGACGAGGTGGATCGCGCGGTCGGCGCCGAGCGCGAGCGTGTCGCGCAGCTGCTCTTCGGCCTCGGGGGGCCCGAGCGTCAGCACCGTCGAGGAGCCGCCCTGCTGCTCGACGATCCGCACGGCCTCCTCGACGCCGCACTCCTCGTGCGGGCTGATCGTGAAGCCGAGGTGGCGGGTCTCGATCGCGCGCTCGTCGGGAGTCAGGACGATCTTGCCGCCGGTGATCGGGACGCGCTTGACGCAGACGAGGAGGTTCATGAGCGGATGCGCTTGTTCTCGGCGTCGAAGATCGGCGTCGAGCCGGCGACGGCGACCGTCACCGGATACTGCTCGGCCATGTACTCGACGAGCAGCTCCTCGCCCTCGCGGGCGTGCTCCGGCGGCAGGTAGGCCATCAGGATGTGCTTGCCGATCGACGGCCCGGCGCCGGCGCTCGTCACGAACGAGCGGCGGCCCTTGGCATCGGCGATCGGCTTGCCGTCGCGGGTCAGGATCGGCTCGCGGCCGAGCATGTAGCGGGCGACGCCGGATGCCGACGTGTGATCGTCGACGGTCAGCGTGCACATGTGCGTGACGGGCTCGGACTCGCGCTGGCGCAGGTGCGCCTCGCGGCCGACGAACTCCTCGTCCTTGACCTTGCCCCAAGCCATGCCGGCTTCGACGACGTCGTACTCGCCGTCGAGCTCGAACCCGAACGCGCGGTAGCACTTCTCGAGCCGACCGGTCGTGCCGTAGACGCCGATGCCGGCGGGCACGATCCCGTGCGGCCGGCCCTCCTCCCAGACGGCGTCCCAGAGCCGCGCGCCCTGCTCGATCGGCACGTAGAGCTCCCAGCCGAGGTCGCCGACGTAGGAGATCCGCGACGCGAGCGTCGGCAGCCCGGCGACCTCGATCGTGCGGCAGCGTGCGAACGGGAAGCCCTCGTGCGAGATGTCGTCGCTCGTCAGCCGGCTCAGGATGTCGCGCGCGCGCGGACCCCAGAGGCCGAGCGTGCACCACGCCGAGGTGAGGTCGTGGACCTGCGCGCTGCCGTCCTCCGGGGTGTGGTCGGCGAACCACTTGAGGTCCGCCATCCCGTGCGCGCCGCCGGTGACGACGCGGAACTGCTCGTCGCCCAGGCGCATGATCGTGAGGTCCGAGCGGAAGCCGCCGCCCGGAGTCAGCACCGGCGTGTAGACGACGCGCCCGACCGGGACGTCCATCTGGCGCATCGCGACGCGCTGGACGGTGTCGAGCGCGCCCGGCCCCGTGACGTCGAAGATGCAGAACGCCGTCAGGTCGAACATCGCGGCGCGCTCGCGCATCGCGAGGTGCTCGGCGTTGATGATCGGCGACCACCAGCGCGCGTCCCACTCGGCGTCGCGCGGCTTGACGCGGCCGTCGTATTCCGCAAGGAGCGTCTGATTCGAGGCGTACCAGTGCGGGCGCTCCCAGCCGGCGGCCTCGAAGAAGACGGCGCCGAGCTCCTTCTCGCGCTCGTAGAAGGGGGAGAGGCGCACGCTGCGCGAGGACTCCCACTGCTCGCCGGGGTGGACGATCCCGTAGGTCTTGTTGAAGCCCTCGGCGGCGCGCGCCCGCACGTGCGCCACCGTGCGCTGGCAGGGGTAGAAGCGCGCGATGTCCGATGCCTGGAGGTCGATCTCGGACTCGCCGTGCGTCATCCACTCGGCGACGCCGCGGGCGACGCCGGGGCCCTCCTTGATCCAGACGGCGGCGGCGGACCAGAGGCCGCGGACCTCGGGCGTCTCGCCCACGATCGGGAGGCCGTCGGGCGTGAGCGAGAGCAGCCCGTTGATCGCGTACTTGATGCCGACGGACTCGTCCCCGACGATCTCCGGCATCAGCTCGAGCGCGTGCTCGAGCTGCTCCGTGAAGTCGTCCTGCGTGAACGGCAGCTCGGTGGGGGAGAGCGCCGACTCCTCGATCGACGGGATCTCGTCGGGATCGTGGAGGATCGGGCGGTGCGCGTAGGAGCCGACTTCGAGGCCGCGGCCGTCCTGGCGCTCGTACATGTTGGTGTCCATGTCGCGCACGATCGGGTACTCGATCGCGGACTTGGCGCTCTCGAAGCGCGGCACGGGACCGATGTCGATCATCTGGTGCACCGCGGGCGTGAGCGGGATCGAGGCGCCGGCCATGCGGGCGAGCCGCGGGCTCCAGACGCCGCTCGCGATCACGACGGTGTCGGCGTCGACGTCGCCGGACGTGGTGCGGACGCGCTTTACGCGCCCGCGCTCGACGTCGATGCCGACGACCTCGGTGTTGGCGGCGACGGTCAGCGCGCCGGCATTCTGGGCCTCCTCGCGCATCAGCGTGCCGGCGCGCAGCGAGTCCACGACGCCGACGCCCGGGCAGTAGAAGCCGCCGATGATCACCGACTCGTCGATGAACGGGACGAGCTCCTTGATCTCGGCCGGGGTGACGAGCGACGCCGGCTCGACGCCCCACGACTTGGCTGAGGCCACGCGGCGGCGCAGCTCCTCCATCCGCTCCTCCGTGCGCGCCACCTCGACGCCGCCCGACTCGCTGAAGACGTCCAGCTCCTCGTACTGGCGGACGCTGTCCATCGTGAGCGCGGTCATCTCGCGCGAGTGGTCGACGGGATAGATGAAGTTGGACGCGTGGCCGGTCGAGCCGCCGGGGTTGGGCAGCGGGCCCTTGTCGATCTGGACGATGTCGGTCCAGCCCAGGCGCGCGAGATGGCACGCGAGGCCGTTGCCGACGATGCCCGCGCCGATGACCACCACGCGTGCACTGCTGGGCAAGGGGCTCATGGGCGCTAGATATATCAGACGCCCGGGTCCTCGCAAGGTCTATTGGTAAGCACACGGCGAAGTGCGCGTTCGGGCACACCGGCGCGCTGATATATCTCCGGGGGTCGCGACGCGTGCGCGTGGGACGGCTAGTCCGGCTAGATCGACCCGCACGGGCGCGTCCCAGCATCGAGTTCGTGGCCAAGCCGCATCGGACGCTCTCGGAGCGCGCGCACCCGCTGCTCGAGGAAGCGGCGGAGCGCTCGCGGGTGTCGGGGCCGCGCCGCGGCGGTGCGCGAGCCGGCGCTGCGCGCCGCGGGCAGGGCGACGCTCGTGCTGGAGGACGCCGGCAACCTCTGGTCTCGGTCATCGTCGGCCAGATCCGGTCGACCGCGGTCGACTTGCTGCGCGGCTCGGGCATGTCCTCCGACGAGGCCGCCGCGGCAGTGTACGGTCCGCCGCGATGAACGCTGACGGCGGACTGCGCGCGGGGCTCATCGGAGCGGGCTTCGTCGGCGAGATCCACGCGCGCTCGGCGCGCCTGGCCGCCTGGCGGGCGTCGCGACCTCCTCGCCGGAGCGCTCGCGCGCCGCGGCGGAGCGGCTCGGCGCGGACCGCGCGTTCGGCACGCCGGAGGAGCTCGCGGTCGCCGACGGCGTCGACGTCGTGCACATCTGCACGCCGAACCACCTGCACGCCGAGCTCGCGAAGCTCGCGCTCGAGCACGGCAAGCACGTGATCTGCGAGAAGCCGCTCGCGATCGGCGCGGACCAGGCCGGCGAGCTGCTCGCGGCCGCGGAGGCTTCGGGCAAGGTCGCGACCGTCCCGTTCGCCTACCGCTTCAACCCGGTCGTGCGCGAGGCGCGCGCCCGCGTCGCAGGCGGGTCGCTCGGGCCCGTGCGGCTCGTCCACGGCGGCTATCTCCAGGACTGGCTCGCGTCGCCTGACGACGACAACTGGCGCGTCGACGCGGCGCTCGGCGGGCCGTCGCGGGCGTTCGCCGACATCGGGTCGCACTGGTGCGACCTGGCCGAGTTCGTGACGGGCGACCGGATCGAGGCCGTTTGCGCGCAGGCCTCGACCGTGATTGGCGAGCGCGCGGACCGCGGCTCGGCGCGCGCCTTCGAGGCCGTCGCAGGCGGCGACGGAGCGCGCCATGCGGTCGACACCGAGGACGCCGTGACCGCGCTGTTCCGGCTGGCCGGCGGTGCGCGCGGCACGCTGATCGTCAGCCAGGTCTCGCCCGGGCGCAAGAATCACCTGCACGTCGAGGTCGCCTGCGCCGAGGCGAGCGTGCGCTTCGAGCAGGAGCACTCGGAGACGCTCTGGCTCGGCCGCCGCGGCGGCGCCGAGATCCTGTGGCGCGACCCGGGCGAGCTCTCGCCCGACGCGGCGCGGCTCGCGATCGCGCCGGCCGGCCATCCGCAGGGCTACCTCGACTGCTTCGACCTGTTCGTCGCCGACAGCTACGCCGCGATCGGCGGCGCGTCGCCGGAGGGCCTGCCGACGTTCGCCGACGGCGCGCGCAGCGTGCGGATCGTCGACGCCGTGCTCGCCTCCGTCGCGGCCGGCGGCTGGGTCGAGGTCTAGTCGCGGGCGCCGAAGCGCACGCGGAGCCACTCCCGGAAACGGGCTCGGATCCAACCCCCGAAACGGACTCGGACCCAATCCCGGAAACGGACTCCGACCTAACCCCCGAAACGGACTCGGACCTGCGCGAGGCAGTCGAGCGTTCCGTCCTTGGCCGAGAGCGCGACGGCCTCGAGCGTCCCGGTCCGGCGCCGCGTGCGCGGATAGCGGAAGCGCGTGCTCCAGCGGCCGGCCGCGGCGGTCGCGGCGCGCTGCGCGTGCACGCGGCCGCCGGCCCGCCGCAGGCGGACCAGCAGCGAGTTCTCGAACAGCCGGCGCGCACGTCCGGCTGCGCTGACCCGCCGCGTGCCGGCATCGAAGCGGCGCAGCGAGAGGCAGCCGTCGGGTGCGCGCCTGATCTCGGCGGCCGGCGTCGGCGGGGCGCTCTCGTAGAGGTCGATCGCGAGCCGGTCGGGCGAGCGCAGCGCGCTGTAGCCGACGTACTTGAAGCGCCGCGGCGCAGCGTCCAAGCGGATCACGATCCGGTCGCTGCGCTGGACGATGCCCACCGCGACGCCCGCGGCCTGCACGGGTTGCGCGATCGTCCGCACGCGCCGGTGGCTGAGCGGGAGTCGCACCTTCCCGTCGCGGAACGGGTTCGGGTCGGTCGCGACGACCTCGCCCGGGTTCACGTGGCCGCCGTCGAAGTCGACCACGACGCGCACGGTCCCGGGATGCTCGGCGATCCGGATCGCGGTCGCGGTCAGCGGAGCCGCCTCCGAGGCCCCGTTGGCAAAGACGGCGGCCAGGAGAGCGACGGCGAGGAGCGCGTGCATCGCCGCGACCCTACCGCGGTGCCCGGCGCGTGCCGCACCGTGTGCGCGCCGTCGACACCGGACGCCGCGGCGAGAATGCACGCCCCGGCGCCGGCGACCCGGACCTCGGAGGCCCGTATCGGTCGGCGTCGTGCGGTGCCGTTAACGGCGGCACCGAGGGAGGGCCCGGACCCGCCGGTCAACGCTGCACGCTCACGGATTTCGGGGCGCCGTACAGCGTTGACGGCGTATTTCGCCGTCAACGCTGCAAGCCCGCCCGTTTCGACGCGCCATGCAGCGTTGACCGGCGTTTGGCAGCCGCGCCGGTCGGCGATTCGGACCGCTCGCTCGATGCCCGTACGCAGTGGGGACTTGCGGCGCCGGAACGGTGCGGGGAGAGGGCCGGGGCCACCCGACCGCGCGAGCGGCACGGGATCGAGCTGCTCGACCGCCGGCCGATCGCCACGGGCCGGCGATCTCGCCCGCGGCGCGGAGCCGACGTTCAAGGCGGGCCTGCCGGCCGGCGCCGCGGTGGCCGATGGCATACTCCGGCGCGCCTTGCGCGTCCTTTCCGGCACGCTCTTCTTCCCGCGTGGCGGATCCGCGTTCGTCGCACGCGCGCTCGCGCGCGGGCTGGGCGAGCGCGGCGTGGAGGTCAAGCTGCTGGCCGGCTCGCGCCACGACCTCGGCGACGTGGGCGACGCGCGCTCGTTCTACGCCGGCATCGACCTGCACGAGGTCGACTTCACGCCGGCGCTGGCCGCGCCGGAGCCGATGGAGTTCAGCGGCCCGCCGGGCACCGCCCCGCTCCAGCCGTCGTTCGAGGACCGCCCCGGCGCTCCCGATCGCATCTTCGCCTCGCTACGCGAGCGCGTCTACAGGCTGCACGTCGACGCGTGGACGCGCGAGCTGGTCGCCGCGCGAGCGCGCGACGCCGACGTTCTGCATCTGCACCACCTCACGCCGCTGCACGAGGCCGCCGCCGTCGCGGCGCCGGACGTGCCGGTGGTCGCCCAGCTGCACGGCACGGAGCTCCTGATGCTCGAGGCGATCGCCGCCGGCGCGGAGTGGGAGCACGCCGAGGAGTGGGCGGACCGCATGCGCCGCTGGGCCGCGCGCGCCGCCGAGGTCATCGTCGCGCCCGGCAACCGCGTCCGCGCCGAGGCGCTCGTCGGCATCCCGGGGGATCGGCTCGTCGAGCTCCCGAACGGCTTCGACCCGGAGCTCTTCCGCCCGCTCGACGTCGACCGCCACGCCGTCTGGCGCCGGGTGCTGTTGGAGCAGCCGCGCGGCTGGGCGCCGGGCGGCGAGCCCGGCACCGTCCGCTACGAGGACGGGGCGCTCGGAGCGCTCGACCGCGGGCCGGTGCTCGTCTACGTCGGCCGCTTCACGGAGGCCAAGCGCCTGCCGCTGCTGCTCGAGTGCTTCGCCGCGGCACGGGAGTCGCTCGGCGCGCCCGTGTCGCTCGTGCTCGTCGGCGGCCATCCCGGCGAGTGGGAGGGAGAGCACCCCGCCGAGGCGATCGAGCGCCTCCGGCTGCGCGACGTGATGCTCGCAGGCTGGTACGAGCACGCGGAGCTGCCCCAGCTGCTCGCCGCCTCCGACGTGCTCGTGCTCCCGTCCGTCGAGGAGAGCTTCGGCCAGGTGCTCGTCGAGGCGATGGCCTGCGGCCTGCCGGTCATCGCGGCGAACGCGCTGGGCCCGGCGCGGATCGTCGAGGACGGCAAGGTCGGCTGGCTGTTCGAGCCCGACGATCCGCGCTCGCTGACGGCTGCGCTGATCCACGCGGCCGAGGACCCCGCGGAGCGCGCGCGCCGGGCACGCCGTGCCGCCGCCGACGCGCCGGCGCGATTCGGCTGGCCGGCGATCGCGGCGCGCCTGGAGCAGATCCTGCGCGGCGTCGCGTGACTTTCGCCCCTCGGGTAGACCGATCCGGATGGCGCCTCCTCTCGTGAGGGTGTTCGAGCAGGAACCCGAGCCGCTCCGAAACCTCCCGTCCTGGGACGCCGACAGTGCACGCCGGGATGGCGTTGCGCGCTTCGTCGACGGCGATCGGCGCCCGCCGCTCATGAGGCTTTCGGCGGGCGACCTCGGGCTGCTCGTCCTCAACGGGCTGATCGTTCGGCGCATAGCAGTGATCGGCCGCACCGCGGTGGAGGTGATCGGCTCCGGCGACGTCGTGCGCGCCTGCAGCCCGCGTCAGTCGATCGCGTGGAGCTACTTCCTCAACGGCGCTCTGCGCACGATGGTCACGAGGGCCGGCGATCCCCTCGCCGTCAAGGAGTCCCACACCGCGGACTACCAGGAGAGCGGCGACACGCCGCGCAGATCAGGACGTCACGACGTCGTTCGGGCTGGCTCCATCGGGGCCAAGTGGTGACGGCCTTCCCTTACAGCGCTCACCACGCGGGCTGCATGCGCCGGCTCGACGTCCCGAGCCCGGCCAGGGCGACCAGGATCGGGAGGCCGCCGGCGAGCGCGAGCGTCCAGCGCGCGCCGGCCGTCGCCAGCAGCAGGCCGCCGCAGGTCATCGCGACGATCTCCGCCGTGTTGCGCAGGCCGTTGTAGGCGGCGTAGGCGCGGCCGCGCAGGTGGCCCGGCGCGCGCTCGTGGATCAGCGTGCGGACGAGCACGTTCTTGGTCCCGTGGGCGATGCCGCCGACCGCGCAGCCGGCGGCGGCGATCGGGACGAGCGCGAGCGCGCCCGAGGCGGCGATGCCGGCCCCCTGCACCGCGACCGCGACCAGCGCACCGGCGCCCAGCCAGCGCGGGGGCACGCGGCGGGCCAGGGCCAGCGCGCCGGCGGCCATGCCGGCCATCCAGAGCGCCATCAGCAGCCCGTAGCCCCGCTCGCCGATCCCTAGCGACTCGGTCGAGAGCACGACCAGGGCGGCCGGGGTCGCGGTCATGAAGAGCAGCGAGACGAACACGACGCCGACCGCGAGCCGCAGGTCGGCGTCGCTCCCGAGCGCCGCGACGCCCTCGCGCGGGGAGCCGAGCCCGACGCGGCCGGAGCGCGCCGCCGCAGGCCGCACCCGCCGCGCGAGCAGCACGCCCGCGGCCGCGAGCGCGAGGAACGTGACCGCGTCCGCGAGCAGCGCCAGCTGCGTTCCGCCGCCGGCGGCGAGGAGCCCGCCGGCTACCGGGCCGAGCATGAATCCGGCGTAGCGCGCCGCCTCGACCTGGCCGTTGACGCGGACGAGATCACGCCGTTCGGCGAGCGCCGGCACGAGCGCGAACTCCGCCGGATGCGCGATCGCGTTCACGCAGCCGAGCAGCGCCGTCAGCACGAGCAGCGGCGCGAGCGCGCTCGTGAACGCGAGCGTGCAGCAGAGCGCGGCGGCAAGCAGCGCGCAGAGCGTCAGCAGCCGCGCGGGCGAGCCGCGATCCGCGAGCAGTCCGGCAGGGCCTGCGAGCAGCGCCGCCGGGCTCCAGAGAGCGATGAACAGGGCCGCGACGGCGAACCCGGAGCCGCCGCGCTCCTGCACGTGCAGCGCGAGCGGGATGAGCGCCAG
>Ga0126312_10001523_pt1 | contig 15253 bp, 21 predicted proteins | sample Plot104A_FD_92537 | JGI IMG/M metagenome (GOLD analysis project Ga0126312, IMG submission 92537) | Serpentine soil microbial communities from UC McLaughlin Reserve, CA, USA - Plot104A | ecosystem: Environmental > Terrestrial > Soil > Grasslands | place: USA: UC McLaughlin Reserve, Lake County...
TCCTCCCTCAGCAAATATTGGTCCTGTTGCAGATACAGGACGTTCCATATCTCCAGTATAAGCTGCTAGAATAGGATCTTGTTCGCCATTTATTGTAACATGTTCAGCAGTAGAAGGTCTCATTAGTATTCCTAGATTGCCAGTATGAGAATGAAACGTATCTAATAAAAGGCGTTTTCCACTTTTTTCAATTTCTATTAAATATGTTACATGGTTTATAGTTTCATTGGTATCTGTATCGGATAATCGAAATTGAATTAGAGGATTTTCACCCCCTTTTAAAGTCTCTGTTGTAACAACAGGAGGAGACATTTTTATCAAAAGCGAAAGGTCTCTTCCAGCGGTTGATGCTGATAATTGTTCTTGAAATAAACCATCTCCAAAAATAGGAACAAAAGTAATAGTAGTAACAAATAGAAGTAATAAAGGAAAAACAGTAAATAAAATATAGGTTGAGCTTCTAATAACTTTCATAACGATATAATTATATAAATATTTGTAATATTATAAGGTTATTGATTTTTTATACTAAAAATATTTATGATTAAAGTTTGTTTGAATTCTAAAATTTTATTAAAGAAGTAGAATTTTATTTTTATATCTAAGATATTTTTGGTCATTTTTTCTAAGCTTTCAGTATCTAAAAATATTGTAAGCATATAGGGACTTGATTTCCTATCAATAAATATATAGTAAATGATTTAAGAGTAAATTTAAATTCCCTATTGAACCCAATTAGTTAATGGGACCAAGCAGATATGAATCCTCTATTACATTAAAAAGTATACATTTTCTCTTTAAGAAGATCTAAATGAATTAACATATATTTTTAAAGTATATTATTAATGTTATTGAGGAATACTAATTTAGAATACATAAAGCTTAATAGAGTTAGACTCAAGACAGCCTCACAAAAAAAGGTTACGGAAATTTTCAAAGAATTTTTTGAAGATATAAAGGGAACAGTCAAAGGATTAAAAGGATATTCAATTTTGGAAAATATAGAAAATGATAGAGAAACTATTGTTCTAACCTTTTGGGAGAATAGAGAAGATATGGAAAAGTATTATTCTAAAGATAACGATATTTTATCTGAACTTGTAGAAAAAGTCAAACCAATGTTTGAGCAAATGCCAGAAAGATCAGATTATAAAATAGCACTATTTGAGATTGATTAACTTCTATATCTATAAGTTACATATAAAAATAAGTTGACATCTATTATATTTTTTTCATAGATGATTAACTATAACTTATTTCTATGATTGAGATGAGATTTTATATCATAAGATATGTTTAAGCCGCAAATACCCGTAATTAAAGAAGATATTACAATTGGCATATCATAATTATCAAATAAAAATGGGATACTCAGAATAACTACTACTGAGCCTATTCTAAAAATAGCAAACTTTATTCTATTAAGAGATTCCGTCTTATTACTATTATTCCTAGAAATTAAAGCAATATGCATTGAGAAATTAAAAAGATAGAAACTGAAATACAAATAAGCCATAAGTCAGAAACAGTTAATGTAGAATATTGTTCATTTGATATTAGATGTCTTATTCCCCCTCCTACTGCAGTTATTGCAACTACCAATGGAAAATGGATATACAACCAGATAGAATATATCGCAACATTACTCTTTTCTATGAGAATCTGTATAGGCAATCTTCCACTGCTATCAAAATATAACCACCGTAAACTAAAAGATATGCATAAGCCTAACGATGAGACAATTACTGAATAAAGGTTCCATTGTTGGTCAGTCATTCCTATCATTATACTAACAATTGATTTACCTAGTACAATAAGCGTGAATAATCCCATTCATTCAGGTAAATGAGATATATTAGAAGCATATTGAGCTTGTAATCTCCCAGCAGTTATTGGAGTAGCAAAGTCAATTATTAATCTAATAATCCACAATCCAGTACGTGTATCTGATATGGTTACAAATACAGAAATAAACCAAATTAAGGCTCCAATAGAAAAACAAAAAATATATCTTTTTAGTAAAGGGTTAGGCGGTATTGAAAATTTGATACTACTAGTTTATAGACACGGATATATTCTACTATAAGAATGAAACCCATAAATGCATAAGATATTGCAAAACCAGAAAAAGTATCAAAGCTTCAGAAATATTGACTGCCATAGCACCAGCTCCTCCCATTTGCAATAGCAGTAAAAGTCTATGTCCTATATCGTCAGAATAAAATCTAGTTGAATAAAATATGGCACCTATCCAAGACCACCAAATTGGAATAAAAAGAAATAAAAATTCTAAAAATCTTAGCGATGAGATCTCATGTAATAAAAATGAGATAATTGTGAAATTATAACTACAACAAGATCAAAGAAAAGTTCTAGCCATGTTGCATGACGTTCTTTTTCATCGTTATTGGTAGTGTTGGTTGTCATTATTAATAGAATATAATTTAAATTAGTTTGTGGTCTATTTTTCAATGAAAGTTATTTGAGATCCATTCTCTTGCAATTTTTAAATCATCTTGAATAAGATTGTGGCTTGAATTTTGCCACTTTAACATTATATTTGCGTTAGTTTTTTGAAATAATTTAAAAAGATTTTCTGTCTCACTTCTGGTGGCTATAGGATCATTTAATCCTGCAGATAATAGTATTTTTTTGGTTGAAAGATCTGGTAAAGTATTAGGAACTAAGGGAACCATTGCTCTGAAAAGAATTGCACCTTGCAATACATCGGAACGAAGAAGTAATATACTGGCACCAATATTAGCTCCATTTGAAAATCCAACTGCTATTGTTTGGTTTAAATTAAATTTATAATGCAAAGAGCACTTTCGAATAAAGTCAGCAAGCTCATAAGTTCTAAATTTTAAATCTTCAATATCAAAGACACCTTCAGCCAATCTTCTAAAAAAGCGAGGCATACCATTTTCCAATACTTTTCCTCTAGGACTTAATAGTGATGCATTAGGATCAATTTCCTTTCCAAGAAAAATTAGATCTTCTTCATTCCCACCTGTTCCATGCAATAAAACAAGTGTTAATTTCTTGATGTTAGTTAGGTCATTGTTGCTATAATTGCTGTTGGAACCTTTAGAATTAGAAGGATTATTAATAAAGATATGAGCAAACCCAAAGTCAGTTGATCTAATCATTTTAGCCACTTCGTATTGTAGACGATCTTTGGTAATACCTTTTCTAATCTTTCTCTTACTGGTTCAAGCCAGGGTGGTAGCATAAGTTTCTTTCCTAGATCTCCCAATTTTTGGTCTACTGTAAATCCTGGTGGATCTGTAGCAATTTCAAACAAAACTCCTCCAGGTTCCCTGAAATATACTGAATGGAAATATGTTCTATCAATTACTGGCGTGGGGTTTAGTCCTAGTTTAATGATGTTTTTTCTAATTGATATTTGAGTTTCGTCTGATGGTGTTCTAAAAGCTATATGATGGATTGTTCCTGTTCCAATTATACCATATGGAGTATAAGGTAAACAAAGAACATCCAATATTTTTGCTCCTGCTGTAACTTTTGAATCTTTCAATTGAAAGCGGAAACGATTACCTTCATTTTTTATCATTTTGTATCCTAATTCGTTTAAACTTTCTGCAGTGCGCTCATATCCTTCTTCAGACAAACTTACAGAATAAAACCCTCTTATACCATTTTCATATGATATTGGACCCTCTTTCCAAAATCTTTCATCATTTTCCTTTGCTGATGGATGAGCAACTAATTCTAATTCAAGACCATCAGGATCGTAGAGTTTTATCACTTGCTCTTCATCAAATCTTGTTGTAGGCCCTTCAAAACAAGTATCATTATTTTTTAGACGATCTTTCCAAAAATCAAGAGAGTGTGGAGGTATTAAAAAAGATGTTGTTATAGCTTGACCTGTTCCTCTGTAACCTTTTGGAGCATCAGACCAAGGAAAGAAAGTAAGAATAGTTCCAGGGCTTCCTACTTCATCTCCATAATAAAGATGGTATGTTGTTGGATCATCAAAATTTACTGTTAATTTGACCAATCGTAAACCAAATAATTTTGTATAAAAATCAATATTTTTTTGGGGATTAGTACAAATTGCAGTAACATGATGAATTCCATTAATCATAGTATTTGTATTATTATTATTATTATTATTTTTCATTTGGATTATTTTCCTCATCTCTTCCATTTGTATCTCTTCCATTTGTATCTCTTCCATTTACTATACTGTATTTTGTATTTGGAAAAGGTTCTGCAACATAATGAGTAACAATTGGAGGTTTATCTCCTATGTGAAAGCTACGAACTTTATTCAGTATCTTTAAATCTGCATCTGTTAAACGTTCATGTTGTCGCAAATGTTCAGCCCATGATTCTACTACAAAAGTCTCAACATAATTATTTGGATCTGCACCATCTCGATATATTGCCCATTGAATTGCTCCATCTCTTCACCAGAGGTAGCATTTGCTTATTATATTCTATACACATTTGCACATGTATTCCATATGTGGCAAAGAGGAGTACTAAACGATAACGAATGGACAAGATGGTTGAGATATATGAAAGGCGCTTTTGAACAAGGGACTATAGCAGAAATATGGAAAACTGTAGATGCAGGAAAATGGTTTGATCCTGCCTTTGAGGAATTCATTAATAAAGAATTAGCTAAAAAATAATGAAAATAAGAGTGGTTCAAGATGTTGACCTAACCCTGTATATCGCCTTTCTCATCCGCTCTCGTCTCTCCATTTCCAAAACATGTGTTGTTTATTAGGAACATGTCAACAAAATAATATAATGTCTGATTCAGGATGTAAACATCTTAAATTAATTCAAGAACACGTAAAGCCTAGTGCAGATGGTTGTGAGGATTGTCTTAAAATTGGTGATTCTTGGGTGCATTTGCGTCTTTGTCTTATTTGTGGTCATGTAGGATGTTGTGACTCGTCAAAGAACAAACATGCAACTAAACATTTCCATTCAACAGAACACCCGATTATCCAATCTTTTGAACCTGAGGAACATTGGAAGTGGTGTTATAAGGATGAAAAATTTCTCTAAGTTATATGGAATGCTAATTTGTTTAAACCAAACTCTACTATTGCTATCCTCAAACGATACAAATAGCAGTGGGCCTGTCATTTAACGTATCTTGAGGAAATAAAGCAGTTGAAAGTGTCGAGCAAAATAAAGAATATGCCAAAAATAAATTAGAAATACATATTTTGGCTATATATGCTAAAGTTAGTTAGGAAATATTACTGTTCATTCTATAGAACAAGTAGCAAATAAAAAAATAACCGGAAAAATAGTATTAGGTTATACAATTTTTTACTAAATGATAAGAACGAATATTATAACTGAAATTTTTGTAATATTAGAAATAGTAAAATATCTTACATTTCATTTCATTTTATTCAATTACATTTTTTTAAAAGAAACTAAAATTTATTATTAAATAAATATTATAGTATTAGTATGATTCATTCGGTTATCATCCCTGAGTTTATACCACATGAAAAAATAAGAAGTTTTATTCCAGAGGTTATAAAAATACAAAATGGAGATAGCGTTAAATGGATAAATGTAAGTAAGGTTTTTCATAATTTATATTTTTTTGGACTGTTAAATGATCTTTCAAAAGTTGAAATCGTAGAACAACTACAAATAGGTCCGGGAGAATCTAAGGAACTGACATTTAATTATACCTATTCACAAATTGATTATATCTGTAAAGAACATACTACTATAAAAGATATGAAAGAACATAACAGCATATCTGTATTTATTAAAAATTATCGTGATATGAGTAATACTGAAAGACTAAAATGTCTTAGTAAAAGATTCAATATTCGACATCAGTATTTGTTAAGTCAATTGGATGGAAGGGAATAAAAAATTGGAGATTAAATTAGAAAATGTCTAATGAAAAAATAATAGACCAAGATGATACTTATGATAAGGAAAAACTTGGTTTATTTTTTGATCCGTATATATTTAATGAACTAAAATCATTTCGTTCCTATGGAATTGAAGTTATTAGATTAATCATTGTATTTTGGGATATTAGCAATTTTTCAGACCTTACTAATGAGCTTGCCATAGGGAGAAGAAAGGAAGAACTTTTACTTTTTTTAAAAGAATATTATCATTCAGCATCACAAATTATCAGCAACAATCATGGAATTTTGGACAAATTTATGGGTGACGGAATTTTTGCTTACTTTGGTATTAGAGATATAAATTTTGATGATGTTCCGAATAGAACAATTCTGGCTGCCATTGAATTAAGGAAAATATTTGACAATATAAAAAGAGACATCTTGAACTATGGAATGATTATTTTGGTTTTAAACCATATACTAATATTGATTTAAAATGTGCTATTCATGTAGAAGATATTATTTTTGGTTATTGGAATTCTCCTTCAAGAGTACAAATTACAGCAATGGGAAAGAATGTTAACTTTTGTAGTAGACTTGAGGGTTATGCTAATAAGAACCAAATCATTATCTCAGAGGAAGTTTATAAATTAATTAGAGAGAAATTTGTTACTAATAAATTATATATTCCAAAAAGCGAAAGGATGAAATCCTTCAAACATATTGATCATGTATATGAAATAATACGACCTAAATTTTGATAATTTTGATAATTTCTTGTTTTTTCTATCAAACTATTAATTTTTATAAATGTGTAATTTAAAATTTTCTTACTCATGGATATAGTTATGAATTTTTTACCATAACTCATGCCAAATAGAAAGCTATTCAACAGACTACATACTTAAATAAAAGAATTCATTATAGAGAAAAGATGAAAATCGAACTTGCTCCATATTTTTCCGCAGTTATGATTCAAGTAATAACAATAAGTTTCTATTTCTCTTTAAATAATATTAATCCATTAGTATATGGCATGGATACCAACAACTATCCTACGGTAGAAAATAAAACTAAATTATTTTTAGAAAAGCTACAACAAAGTGGTGGTCCTCCACTCTATACTTTGACTCCCACTGAGGCTCGTAATATACTGTCTGGACTTCAGTCAGGCCCGATAGAAAAACTTCCAGCTGAAATAGAAAACAAAACTATTCCAGGCGGTCCTAATGGCGAAATATCTATTCAGATAGTCAAACCCCAAGGTAGTGGCAATGAAACTCTACCCGTTGTAATGTATACTCATGGTGGTGGATGGGTGCTAGGTGGTTTTGATACTCATGAGAGATTGTTAAGGGAACTTGCTAATGGCGCACATGCAGCAATTGTATTTGTCAACTATACGCTCTCTCCTGAAGCAAAATATCCACTATCTCTAGAAGAAGCATATGCTGCTACAAAATGGATTTCAGAGAATGCTCAAAGCCTCAATTTAGATTCTTCACGTTTAGTAGTAGCAGGGGATAGTGTAGGGGGCAACATGGCCACTACACTTGCACTACTTGCACAAGAGCGTGGCGGACCTCCTATTATCTTCCAAATGCTATTTTATCCAGTTACAGATGCCAACTTTAACACTTCTTCATATAATACATATCAAGAAGGATACTTTCTTACGCGTGATAATATGAAATGGTTTTGGGATAATTATGTTTCAAACGATACTAATAGAAAAGAACCAACTGTTTCTCCACTACAAGCATCACTTGAGCAGCTTAGTGGATTACCACCTACACTAATCATAGTAGGAGAGAATGATGTACTACGTGATGAAGGTGAAGCATATGCTCATAAACTGATGCAGGCTGGCGTTCCTATTACTGCAACTCGTTACCTTGGTGCTATTCATGACTTTATGATGCTTAATCCAATTAGTGATACTCCTGCGGCAAGAGGTGCAATAGATCAGGCTTCTCATACACTTAAAGAAGTATTTTCAAAGTAGAAAAACCCCACATCTATTTTAATTATAAAAAATATATTTTCTAGGAACATATATTATATTTTAAAGGTTTCATTGTTTATAATGATGTCTTAAATCTAGGATAACTTGAATTCCACATACTACGGCTAGTAAAAATGCTATAACAATTGGTATTTTTTTGTCTATTTTTTACTCTTTTAAAATGGTGTAAATTTTTTTGATTTTTTAGGTTTATCATCTATTGAAATGAAGATCTTGTTATCGTCAAAAGTAAACACTACTGAAACAATAATACGGTTCAATCTCTCAGGATCTACTCTTGCTAGTCTAGGTACCTTGAACTGTTCAAAGTTTCTAATACTTCTTTTGTTCTATCGTGGATCAACTACTATTATATAAGTAAAATTGAGTTAATAAGATATTTTATAGTTATAATTTTTTTCTTTCTTAATATTTCAGAATATCATATTTAAATTTATACTAAATATATAAATAATACATTCATTATAATAAATGTTCAGTATTAACTGAATTCTAGTTCTATTAATTTTTATACGGCATATATCTATTTGTACCAATTCCTTTCATTTTTGTAACCATCAAATTATATTTATTGTATGTTTTTGAAACATATTCAATATTGTAGTAATGAGATTATCATCAGTAGTTGATGTTTTCTATAATTAGTTAGAAAATTATGTAGAAAAGAATTGACTATAACATATATACAACGTCTGATGAGTTCGTCGGATAGGAATACAATATAGGATCCTTAAGATCCTTTGCATATAATCCTAGTCGAATAGCTAAAGAGAAAATGTTAATGACTTCTTCAGCATGTGGACCAAGTATGTGAGCACCTAAAATTCGATCAGTATCTTTCTCAATTAATATTTTAAATCCTGAACAAGTCTCTCCTACTCTTTTTGATGATGCCCAGCTATCAGTTTTTTCGTATTTGGTTCTAAATTGTAATCCTCTATGTTTGGCTTCTTTTTCCTGCATACCTACTGAAGTTAGAGGTGGAATAGTAAATACAACACTAGGCAAGCCGGCATAGTTTGATTTAAGATTATTTCCATTGATTAAATTATTTGCTACAATAACACCTTCATAACTTGCTACAGGAGTTAATTGTAGACCTCCACTGTCTGCAACATCGCCTGCTGCATATACAGATGGATTTGAAACACTTTGGAGATATTCATTTACTTTTATGCCTCTACCATCAGTATGTTCTATATTGCCTGCAATCAGATTTAGTCCTTCAATATTTGGTATCCTGCCTGCTCCATGTACTACCAGATCAGCTTCTTCTATTTGCTCGTCAGAAATCATTCTCCCTTCCATAGTAGTTATAGTAGAAGTGTCTGAAACATTACTACTTGAATGTACAACTAGTAATTTACAGTCAGACAGCTTTTCGATTTTCTTGACTGTTCTTCCAAGCTGAACGTTTATTCCGATATCTCGAGAACGTTGGATCAATTGATTCACAAGATCTGGATCGAAGTGTCCTAATGGTTGTTTGCCTCTATGTAGAATAGTGATCTTCTTTACTCCTGCACGAGCAGCAATATGCGCAAATTCAAACGAGATATATCCACCTCCCACAAATACAATTCTATCAGGTAAACGTTCTTCACCAAACTCTAGGAAATCATCGCTCGTAATAATGTTCTTGGTCCCAGGAATATTCAGATTCATAGGTTTTGCTCCGGTTGCTATTAGAATATATCTACTATTAAGAATAGTAGTTTTCTTTTTATTATCATTATTATTATTTTCGTCAACTTGAATGTTATTTCTACCAATGAACTTAGCATGACCATGAAATACGTTGATTCCAGCTTGGATGTAACCATTTTCTCTATGTTCAGGAAAAGGTTTAGTAAAAGTGTGTTTGAAACGTATCAAATCTGACCATTTTATATGTATTTCCTGTGAACCAACTATACCTTTATTCTCATGTCGCTGGGTTGAGTCAACAATCTTGGCTGCTTCTACTAATACCTTCTTAGGATCGCATCCACGTAATGCACATGTGCCTCCAAATGGTAATGAATCTATTATAGCTACATTCCATCCTTTTGATCGACATTCATGAGCAGCTGCTGATGCTGCTGATCCTGTTCCTATAACTATTAAATCGAATACACTTTCACTTTCACTATTCATTCTATAATATAAGTTCATAGAAAATATAAAAGAATATTTGTTATCTCTACTTACACTTAAAGAAGTAAAAGGCTTAGAGTTGGAAAATACAATAATAGAGATTTTAAAAACATTGCAGTAAACCCTTCGACTTCTGTCTACGATTGTTATAAATACATGAAAAATAAATATAGGTTAAAGAACGAAACAAATCTTATAAAAATGTCCACTTCAAATTGCATAAGTCGCTTTATATATGCGTTAGTAATTTACTAATATTTTTTTAATTACTTTTTTCTATATTAGTTACCAATTTCAATTGATAAATTATCTTTCAATATTAGTTGAGTTAAATCAAATAAATTATTTATTATTTGTTAAATTTATGCTTGTATATTTTACTTATTCAAATTCTCGATGATGTTCAAATTTAGTATGATTTTTGAGCAAATCTATTAATGGCTCTTTAATTTCTTTAACATTCTGTTTAAATAAAATCATTTCCTTTCCTTCTGCTCTGCAATAGATATTTACCTTCCATTTATCATCATCAGGATTTGGAAAATCAGACGGGTAATGAGCTCCTCTGCTCTCTTGTCGCATAAGGGCACTTTTTATTATGGCCTCACAAATAACCAATGACGACTTTACTTCCCAAGTTAAAACAATATTTTCATGATCAATTTTAAATTCTTTTATTATTTTATCGTTAGAATAAAACTCTTTTTTTAATTCTAAAATTCTTTTTAATCCCTCTTTGAGCTTTGTCTCTTCCCTTATTATTCGAGCATTCTGTTTCATTAATTCTTGTATTTCATTGAGAAACGTAATTGGTTCCTTAACTATAAAGATATTATCATCAATACCAATATCAATGACATCAATTTCCTTTTTTTATCGTTTATATTAAATTTTAATAATGACGACTTTGTTTCCTTTTGTTCTTCATCTTTCTGCTTTTCAATATTTTCCTTTGCAAACGTTGCAGCTTTATAACCAGCAATTTTTCCAAAAACTATAGTATCTAGTAAACTATTTCCACCTAAACGATTAGCACCATGGATCTGACTTATTATTTCTCCTACTGCAAATAAACCTCTTATTTTTGTTCTATATTTCATATCTACCACTATTCCGCCCATTGAGTAATGTGCCATAAGCCCAACCTCCATTTTGTCTTTGGATATATCAATTCCATTCATATTTTTGAACTGTTCGTACATAGTGGAAAGTCTTTCCAAAATTTTTTCTTTTAGAAGATGAGTTACATCCAACCAAACTCCTCCATGTTTAGTACCTCTTCCAGAGACTATTTCATTATAGGTAGTACGAACTACTACATCACGAGGTCCTAGTTCCATCCTTTCAGGATAGTAATTTTTCATGTATCTTTCACCTTTTGAATTTAACAAAATAGTTATAGTTAGTTCTATATGAAAAAAACTGAAATGGATAAAACTAATTTTTATATGTATTTATATTATTAACTAGAAAATATAATTATTTAAAAAGAAGATCTTAATTCTAAATGGATATCATAAGTAATTTTAAATGCAAAATTAAAATTATTGTTCCTCCATCTAAGTTAATTTTAAAATCTGTGTTTTTATTTCTATAATAATAACTGCTGGAAGTTGTATTAGCTTACATTCTTTGTTATGTCGCTTGAATTTTGAAAAGGTTCAATAGATCTTTTTTGAAATTTTATCGTAAAAATTATAATCCTATTAAACTTTTTTTACCAATTCAAAGTAATGTTTCAAAAAAATAATAATATAGAGTTACTAAACAAAATTACAATCGGAGTAATAGCAGTTGCAGTAATTTTGATTCTATTTGTAAATATGGAATCAAATTTAATCAATACATACGCACAGGAACAACAACAGCAAGATGAAACATCAGGTTCATCTATTGAATTAACCGCTAAGCTAGTAGATAATCAATATAGATGGGTAGGGTCAAACAATTCTACTAATCCTATTTTAAACATCACATCCGGAGTAGACAATCAAATTAATATAAAGAGTATGGAAGGTGATTCAGAAGAACACGAATTAAGAATAGTAGGGATTTCTGCTGGTAGCGATGATGAGGAGGGAGATGAATTAGCGAAGAGCGACGAAGTAGAAGATGGGTCATCTACTGCAGTCAACTTCAATACATCGGATTTTGATCCTAGTGATTACAAATCATTCGAATACTATTGTGAATACCACCCTGACACAATGAGAGGTAAAGTCCAAATAAAATAAAAAAGTAGTTCAAAAATCATGATTTTATTACAATATGTTTCTGTTAATTTATGGTCTCTTTCAGAATCTGTTAACTGTCATAACTTGGTAGATTAAGTAAATAGAAAATGAATAATTAATTAATAGATTATTTTGATATAGTATAGATAATCAGTCAGGTTGTATTTGTCCTCTTATTTCACCTTCAGGATGATCCCGACTTTGAACATATACATATGTTTCTCCTGATTCAATTAATTCAATCAATTCATTTAAAGATGAGCCTTTTAGTGGACCTTTCAATTCTTTTTCGTTCAAATATCCTTCAACTGATAATCCTGGACCTTCTCTACAATGTCCTTTTCCCTTTTTTTCATTACAAAAGGATAATACAGTAGGACCATTTTCACCTTCCATACCTAAATGTATCTGAATTATTTCAACATCATCACCATCTAAATAACTTAAGCCCTCTAAATAGACTTCATAAGATAAATCGTCATAATAAGGATCATAAAATAGATAAAAGATACCATAAGCATCAGAGGCATCAGAGTCGCTATATTCACTAAATTCAGATACAATTTGATCTGGATCAAGATCGGCGATAAAAGAAAGACCATCATCATCACTATATGCATCAGCATTTTGATCTGTAATGTATAACAAATTGATAAATATAGCAAAATAAAATACAAGTATCGTTGATAAAAATATTTTTTTATACATCTCAAATATCGATTACAAAAAGAATATTTCAGGAATTCGAAAGATGATTTAGGTATATGATTTCTATAGTGAAATACATAATAAGTTATAATATATTTCAATAAATAATCAAATATAATTAAAAGATTTTTTGTATTGAAAAACATTATAGTTTTAGAAAAGAATATTCTTCATCATCATTATCATAAGTCGGTCAGGATATGACAACTAAATTATCTCCAAGCATTACATAATATTATTAACAGGTCCGTGTAATGAAAGCAATTCAGTCGGTCGAAAGATTACCATAGTCTTCTAGTATGTCCCAACTTGTGGGCTATGGCCTATCTCATTAATTTCGTTCTTCAAACATTATATAGTATTCTTTTTTATGTTTGTGTTGATACATTATTCCTTATACTTTATTATATAGAATTCATTGTATTTTGTTCTTTCCAAATGCAATGCAAAAAACATCCCAAAATATTATTGAATAGTGTTGGACCTAAAATTTTTTTAGAATGAATCCAAAAGCGAGGTCAAATTTGTTTCACATCCCACTGTGAAAGATACAAAGTGTTACAAATTTTATATTATCCATAATTTAGATTGTAAGTTATCCTTATTTTTATAATTAATAATAGGAAGATTTTATTGGACACACATTAAAGATTAAAATAGATAAAAATAATATTTTACTATTTTATGTAAAAATGAATCGGTTAACGTTCCTTTTAAATATTTAGCAGCTGCTTTAAATTCTTGTTCGACTATTGATTTGGAAATATTTTTTTGGAATTCAGAGAATTGAATTGTGAATGATATGATTTTAACCATTTTTCAACAATCGCATTTCCGCATTAATCCATAGTTAAATACGACATACTCTATTCTTATTCACTGTTATTATTCCTATTTTCAAAGAATTTGAATAGATGGTCTATTATAAGTCTGGATGCTCCACAGGTATCCAATGTCCTGAAAGTGGAACCGTGACTCCAGTAACATTTGTGGCTAATGATTGTAACGAGATTGATGCAAAGTTGCCAGGTATACCACCGCCTAAAGCTGGATAAATATCACCACCTAATACCAATACAGGGACTGTTATCTTAGTTTTGGCTGATTCTGTACTTTGTTCTGCATCTACTGGAAAAGCTCTAAAATATTCAAATGCTGAACGTGCTGTACCAGGAGATGAAAAGTGATTTGCAAATATCTATATCTTCTTCTGTAATTGCAGATGGATTATATGCTAACTCTTTAAAGAACCATGATACATATTCTCTTCTTTACCTTCTACTAGAAATTCGGATAAGTTAGGTTGCTGATGAAAAGGAAACCACCAAGGCCCATATTCACCAAACTCTGGAGGTAGAAAACATGGATATGGGAAATCCATAATTACTAATTTACTTACATTCTGAGGATGAGCCACTGCATATGAATAAGCTGTTTGTCCACCAATATCATGTGCTATCAATAAAATCGGTTGATTAAACCCTAACTGAGATGTTAATTGATAAATATCTTCTGCGGTAGTCTTACCATCATAACCTGTTACAGGTTTTGAAGAATCACCAAATCCTCGCAGATCTGGTGCCACAACAGTATAATTTTTAGCCAAAGCTGGCATGATATGTCTCCATTCATACCAGGATTGTGGAAATCCATGCAATAGCACAAGAGGATCTCCTTTACCTCCAATTACATAGTGCATTTGAATTCCATTGACAGAAGCTGTATGATGAGAAAAAGTAACACCATCGATATCAAAAGATATATCTTTTAAAAATGATTGTTCTTGTTTAGCGTGAGATAAACTTTGGTAAGTTTCCAATCCCGATAATTGCTGTTGTTGTTGTTGTGCTATTACAAACTGACCTTGGCTTAATGTTAATGAGATAACAATTATGTTCATTGCAGAGAAATGTAAGGAATTTAACTGTTAAAGAAAATGAAATTTGAAATGAAGAGTTGTCTTATTCATTGTTAAATCTAAGGATAGACTGGTAATAAATATAGTAGTAAACTATTGCAATATTCAATGATCATATTATTAGAGCATTGAATATCTAAAAGACATTATAAAAATTGATAAAAAAATATTAATGAAATTACAATATTTTATTTTTTTTAGACTTAGTTATAGCAATTAGTAAAGATATTCTAATTTTGTATATCTATGTGTATTTTAATATAGTGTAAATAATTTCTCGTACTATCTTTTTAATTTTTATGATGATAATTTCTATAGAATAGATAAAAATTATTATTTTATATTAGGTTACAATTCAAATAAA